>Ga0196976_1001527_pt1 | contig 10376 bp, 12 predicted proteins | sample S3v_513CmetaG_FD_148644 | JGI IMG/M metagenome (GOLD analysis project Ga0196976, IMG submission 148644) | Soil microbial communities from Anza Borrego desert, Southern California, United States - S3+v_5-13C | ecosystem: Environmental > Terrestrial > Soil > Desert | place: USA: California...
CCAGCTGTAGTCATATACATACGAGAGGTATTCAAAATCCTTTCTTAACGCAACATTGTTGATCTCGTAAAGATAATCGCTGTTAGTTTTGTCGCGGTGCCAATCGATAATTTCCCTTGCAGAAAGTTTTTTGAGCAGCCACAGGAAATAGTAGCGCACGGCAAGCCTGTAATTGCCGCTTTTTTTAGTTTCTTCGATTAGCCGGTTAAAGTCCATCTGGTGGATATTATCTTCAGTAATATCCCTGATGTCTATATTTTTGCGTGCGCGCCCGAATATCCAGATTCCTTCCTTGTTAAGTATAGCCCTTACAATAAGATACACCACAAAGCCAATAACGGCAAACGCAAGTATGCGCACTACTACCACATCCCAGCCTGAATCTGAATTACCGAAACTGAATATATTGTCCAGCAGGTTGGAAAGCCACTCCAAAAAGCGGTCCCATTGGTTCTTAACACGGGGCTTGCGTTCATATGTGAATTCTTCTCCGGTGTATTTTTCTTTAAAGCTTTCGCTGAATTCCCTCTCCCTGTAAACCGCAGGGGCAACAGGTTGTGAAGCAACTTTTGCGGTGTCGATATCTTCATAGTTCTCTTCGTTAACAGTAACTTCCTCGGTAAACATAACAGTATCCTGCACTGTTTGCGCGCCGGTCAGTTCAGGGATTAAGAATAGCAGAAGGTATATGTAGAATTTATTCAACGTCACGTCCTATCAGGTCAATTTCTGTTTCTAAAGATCTGTTTTCTTCCTCTTCCCTGCAGCTGTAATAGATCATCCCCTGGTTGATAATTATCAGGTTACTCAATACAAACGTAAAGATTATAGACACGGCAAACATAATAAACATGATAATGCCCACCATGGTAATTACTTGTGCCTGGTCTTCAACATACGGGGAACTGTCCACGTCGGTAGCCATAAATATTGAGCCTATAGATGAAGTTACCAGCGATATTATTAGTTGCAGTATATATATAATTGCAAAAAATATAATGGTACTGCCTACATGGGGCCAAAACTTTTTAATGAGCATATCCCATGCTTTTCCCATTGACGTGAAATAACCGTTATCTGTAGAGATGTAATCATAAAAGGCGAGGTATATCCAGCAGGCAAATGCTGCGATAACGATAAAGAGAAGGGGTATGGTTATAATAAGAAATGCCAGTATTCCACACACAAACCCTGTAATGACCATTAATGGCAGAAAAGTAATTAAAAATAACAGGCCAAACAGCACTATCTTTCCCAGTCTATTCTTCATGGCCTGAAATATCTCATTAGCTGAAGGCGATTTGGTTTTTTCGTATAATGAAAGATAAAGCACAGGATAACTGTAGTTTACTATGGAAATAATTAAGAATAGAATAAAGGCAAAGAGTCCCGCACCGATAAAAAACCCTGCATTTTCAGTAAATCCGTTGTACAACTCCCCTGAATTTCCGCTTACCATTGCCGCCATGAAATTTTCCAGAAAGAACCTGCCCACGACAAACCCTAAAACTACCAGTATAATCAGCAACACGCCGTTTATAATAATGTAGTTCTTAAAGTAGTTCTTGCCTTCTGTCCTGAAAAAGGCGAAAGTGTCGTTAAACAGATCGCTGAAGTTGCGGATCTTGTAGAGTTGAAACATGGTTTAATTGGTTTATTTTTCGGTTGACTATAAATGGATAAACGAGATAATAGTAAGAGATAAGTGCCAGGGTAAACAATATGATGAATACGTTTAAATACTTAGGCATATCAGGTGAATAGCGGGTTACGAAACCTTCAAGCATGCCGGCCATAAACGTAAAAGGCATGGTGCTGAGTACTATTTTGAGGCCATTTTTAAAGCCCGTCTTTAGCGATTCTATCCTCGAGTAGGTTTTAGGGAATAATATAGAAGCTCCCAGGATAAAACCTGCACCTGCCTCAATTACCATGGCAAAAATTTCCATGGAGCCGTGTATCCAGATGCCCCTCACACTTTCCCAAAACACGCCTTCCTCATAAAACAGATACTGGAAGCAGCCTATCATAATGCTATTCCTGAATAATTCTATAGCGGTGCCAATACCGCCAAAAATACCGAAAACGAAAAAACGGAGCCCTACATACAGGTTGTTGAGCGTGATGCCAAAAGCACTGCCTACATGGCCCCCGCTTTTATAGACCGCAACCGGATTACCTTTTTCGATGTTTTCAAGGGTCATATTAACATAATGGTCACCAAGCACCAGGCGCATAAAGGTCTCATCGTTAGCTGCTGATATTACACCAATCCCCGTAAATACAAAGAAGATGATAAAAGCATACAGTATATAGCGCCTGTGCCTGTACACAACCATAGGAACTTCGGTTTTAAAGAAGTAAACCAGTCTGTTTGTCTCCTCGCGCTTGGTCTTGTATATCTTTTGGTAAGTAAGTGATGCCAGGTTGTTAAGGTATATAACTGTCTTGCTTTTAGGGTAATAGGTTTGGGCGTAAGAGAGGTCGTTTAGCAGATGGATATACAGGCTGGCCAGTTCATCAGGATTTTTTTTAGCTTTACCAAAAATAGCCTGTTCAAATTCAAGCCATTTTTCTTTATTTTGTTTTATAAACGCAACTTCTCTCATACCTTGCTAAAATATAAAATATGTCACAACTATCAATAACCACGACACAAAATGTCAATATTAATTTCAATGCGGCATCCCTGGGCGAACGCGCCCTTGCCCATTTGATTGACTTCGTTGTAAAAGTGGCTTACGGGCTTGTGGTTTATTATGTTGTTTTCGTGCTCATGGGCCTAAATGATGTTCTTGAGGGGCTTGATTACTGGTCTGCAGCTGCAATAACTGTGCTCTTTATGCTGCCTGTTTTCTTTTACAGCCTGGTTCAGGAGAGCCTGTGGGAAGGGAAAACCATCGGCAAGCATGTGATGAAGATGCGCGTCATCAAGATCGATGGTTACCAGGCAGGGTTTGGTGAGTACCTTATCCGCTGGATTATGAGGATTGTAGATGGCGGAATAGCTTTCGGGCTGATAGGCCTTATCAGCATGATGGTAAGCAACAAAGTGCAGCGTCTTGGCGATATGGCAGCCGGTACGGCCGTGATCAGCCTGAAGAACGACATCTCCATAAACCATACCATCCTCAAAGAGGTACACGATAGTTATGTGCCTGTTTATCCGTTAGTTATAAAACTAAGTGACAATGATGTCAGGATCATCAAGGAAACATATGAAACCAGCCTTAAGTCTGCTGATTTTGAAATGATTAGCAGGCTGCAGGCCAAGATCGAGGCCGTAACGGGAATCAAATCCATATCTACGAACGCCACCGCCTTTGTAGATACTATTTTGCACGATTATAACTACTATACACAAAACATGTAATGTTCTATATCCTTGATTTACTGGGAACTATGGCATTTGCCATATCCGGGGTGCTGACAGCCATCAACAAGAGGATGGACCCATTTGGGGTGTTTGTAATAGCCTTCGTGACAGCCGTGGGCGGCGGTACGCTGCGCGATGTGCTCATCGGGCGGACGCCTGTAGTGTGGATGGCCGACCTCAACTATGTGTATATGATACTGTTAGGTTATTTTTTGGCGGTAGTGTTCAGAAAAAAGCTGGACCGTTTCAGGGTGTCGCTGTTCCTGTTCGATACCATCGGATTGGGTGTTTTTACCCTCACCGGGATCGAGAAAGGAATCGTAACAAGCTTACATCCAGTGATTTGCGTAGCCTTGGGCACCATGACGGCCTGTTTCGGCGGGGTGATTAGAGACATCCTCTGTAACGATATACCTGTTATCTTTCGCAAAGAAATATACGCAACTATTTGTATAGCAGGTGGTTGTTTGTTCTTTTTGCTGAAAAACCTCGGCCTGCAGGAGGATTTTCTTTATCTGGGCACGTCAGGATTCATCATTGCGATACGCCTGCTTGCGGTAACCAAAAAATGGTCGTTACCGGCTTTTTCGACAAAATAGGCCTGTTTTTGCTCCTGAACCCTTTACTGGTGCGGCTTTGCAGCTGATTTTACTCCATACATTAGTTCACTTTTTGTATTGCAAAACGCACTTTTCGTGTGAACTATTGAAATTGGTTAAATGTCTGAATGTTAAAAGGTTTATAATGTTTAGGAGGCATTAGCTCACTTTTGGTACATTTTTATTAGTTCATACCGAAAAATCAATTTTCTCAACCGTTTTTCAAAATTTTTCCGACCTGTAAAATTTCATTCAGGTTTTCTTTTTCGAAAAGAATGCGTCCGATTTTTACACTGTTGCTAAGTGGCTTATAAGGAAGCTTCATTAATTTGACTTGATATCAAGTCAACCCACGAAATTTCATCTTTCTTTATTCTTTGCAACGGATGATGATAAAAATATTCTGTACCTGCCTTGAGCTTACCGAATTTTCTTTTGTCTTGTAAATAAATGGCTGCCAGGTTTGCAATAGCATCAAGTTTTTTATTGACTCCCCAACCTAATATAATTGGAACGTCATCTACAAAATGCAATTCTAAATCTTCACTATTTTGAGGTGCAAATATAGAATGGTCATAAATTTCAAGGTTTTGTATTTTCTTAAAAAAAGGGAGCTTTCTTTTTCACGAAGATCAGAAAGATCAATATTCTTGCATAGTTAAAATTGCAGACATTCATGATCTTCATAATTCTATATTGGGTATAATCAGGATTTGTGAGCACTTCACAATCAAAACAGTCCATATATTCAGGATATTGTTTAGAAGAACCTGGATTCATCATGACAACCATCAAATCAGGGTTTGCGATTCTAAAATCTATTCTTTTGATATTAAGGTATTTTCTAAAACTGTGCTGGCCGTTATTGTAGAAATATCCTGTCACGAGAAATTGTTTAAAGGTTTCATATCGATATGCTAGATCATTCCTTCAGTATTACAGTATTTCTTTTACAGATCAAAAGCGCTTTCTTGATCCGACTCTGAGATCCTGTAATAATAAACGCCATTTTCTTCAATAAGGTCAGCGCTTAAGATATGGAGCAGCGAAGATTTCCCGGTAATCCACCTTTCAGTGTTCACCGTCCCATTAAGTTCCGTGGTTATGTAGCCTCTTTCCATGCCGTCAAATTTTACCACGATTGAATCGACATTGTTTTCAAACCCTGGGTAAATAAATGGCACCCTGTCAATATCGAACGGAAGCAGCAGCTCGCGCACAGCATCTTTTTCACCTGCAGGTATTGAGAGGGATTCTATAACCTGTGGCTGTTCGAGAGGCAGGCCGTTACTAAGGTCGCGTGTCCTGTAGCCGGTAACATCTATGGGAACGGTTGTAGTATTGTCGAGCGCAATATGATAGGTGTTCATGTCTTTGCCATGCCCTTCCGGGTCACATCCTGCTAAAAGCATTACAGTCAGGACGAAACATAGCTTTTTGGTATTTTTGATTATTTGCTTCATGACGTTTATATTTGACGGCAACACCTGACAGGTTCGCAAACCTGTCAGGTCTTCAAAATCGGCGTTTTCAGGTTCAATAGGCAGCGCTTATATAAATATAATGTATATTAGCTATTAAGTTCGACAATAATGTCCAAAGAACAGGCTAAACCTCAAAAAAAGCGAAAGAAGAACTGGCTTACTTCGATAGCCGAGTTTTTCCTGTACTTGTTCGATGGTTAAGTCCCAGATTTCTATCCGAATTGCTGTTTGCTCAAAGTTGCAAACTTTGCGCAGCCGGGGGGTTTTGCAAACCCGGCAAGTGTACAAATCCGCGTCGCCGCTTTATCTGTCTACTCCTTTTTCAGACCTATCTAAAAGTATTAAAACCACTATATAAAAAACTATAATAATAGCAATATTTAAGATGACTTTTTGAGATATGATAAAGAAGTGCTTAACTTTATTATCAAGGACTATGAACAAAATTAAACTCAGTATCGTTGAATATGCAATAAGGATTCTTTTTTGTTTAACTTTTGCCAATAAAATAGAATATATCCCATAACCTGCTATAAAAGCCATAGGGATATATATGGTATAAATATCATATACTGATATCTTTTCTCCAAAACCCTCAACTTTCCAGTCCAGTTTTTCAAAGTAGGGGTCGCTTACGAACAGGTAGAGCAATAAAAGGAAGCTCAGTATTCCGCCAAGTAAAAAATATTGGGTGGCTTTTAGATAACGTTCAATGCAGTTTTCATAATCATTATAATTTAACCACCTCGGTTTCGGACATTTTATCGATCAACAGCATGAAGAGCCTGTAAAGAGCCCTAAGCCTCGCAACATCCTCCCCGCTCCGCAAAGTTTGCAACTTTGCGGAATTAAGCCCTTTGAGAAGTCTTTGACTTTATAATTAAAAACTATTATATCTTACAACTGATGATGCTTTAAGCACATCAATAACCGGCACGTCGGCTTTTTCAACTTTGATCAAGCCTTCGTCATTCATATAATATCCTGCACTCGAGTAAATATATCTGACTAAAATAAGTCACAGACTTAAGCCATAATTGCTGTTTGCTCAAAGTCACAGACTTTGCGCAGCGGGGATAAAACCAATAATACCGCGACAGTTCTTAGCACTATATTTTCTTGCATAACTATTCAACTATAAATCTAAAAGTTTTTTATGTTTGAGAATACTGGCTTCTTCTTTTGGAGAGTATTCTCTCGTTCTTCTGCAAATATCCGTAAATAAAAAATTAAACGTCTGAGGTGAAAGTTCGGGGCCTATATCAGTGAAAGAAGCATACACAATATATTTTTTACCGAGTAAAAATTTAAATCCGCAGTCTCCGTTTCCTATGCCTGTTACTATTTTTAAAGTGTCTTGTTGGGTTTTACCTTTCAGTTTTTTTTCAATTAAAAAAGTATATTCTTTGAGATTAATGTTAAGCATTGGAAAGCTATCTACTTCAATAGTGAAACTCTTTTCAGCTACAACTTTGCCTATAATAACGACATCTGAAGTTTTAATTTCATTTTTCACATTAGCCTTGCTTATACAACTGCAGGCATAAGTCTCATAACTACAAAATAGAAGTAGGATATACGTCAGGATACTTACATTTTTAGAAAGTTTATTCATCGTTTTTATTTAAAATTAACTCCGGTGGCTCGGATTTCATTCTGCCTGTTGTAAACTGCACTTCAATTATTAAAGTTACAGATTTTGCCTCCGGGTGAACTATAAAGACAAGAGACCTAAACCGGCCAATGTTTCCGGCTCTAACGATTTTATCTCGTCAAAATAGCGGGAATCAGCCAAATGCTGGATACTCTCTTTGATTTTTACATTATTAACTTCTTCCACAATAATCAAATTAAGCTTAGGAGAAAATACTCCGTACTCTTCAAGTTCAAGCTCAAAATCTTGCTGCAGCCTGACCATGTCATAAATCTCTAACTTATAGTAATTCGCTGATATTTTGACATAAATATCACCTCTCCAGCCACGGCTTACAGCGTTGAATTCGGCAAACTCACTATTGTCTAAACAAAAAACCTGAATATCCATTATCTTGTATTTAGGTGCCCCGCTCCGCAAAGTTTGCAACTTTGCGGAATTAGCTGTCTTTGAGTAAGTCTTTGACTTATCATTAATAACTGTTATACTTTACAACTGACGATACTTTTAGCACATCAATAACCGGCACATCGACTTTTTCAACTTTAACCAAGCCTTCACCATTCACATAGTATCCTGCACTTGAATAAAGATAATCGGCAGCTTTTGCTACTATCCCTGCTCTCACAGGGTTAAGATGTATATAATCAAGCTTTGACCACATAAATGCTTCTGAATAGATTTCTTCAGCATGGTTGCCGTACTGCCAAAACTGGTAATACATGTTTCTTGAATGGCTTTGAGTGGCAGACCTGAATCGTTCCAGCATCCATTCTCTTCTGCTCTCGGGTTCAGTTTGTATTTTTTCCAATACTGTTTTGGCAACAAATTTTTTAAAATCTCTTAAAAGGTCTGACAACTTTCCGCTATCAGACTGAATTATCAGGTGTATATGGTTACTCATAATCACATATCCGTACAAAACCATCCCCTTGTTTTCAATACAGTAGTTAAGGCTGTCAATAACACAGTCTCTATATATCTTTCGGGTAAATACATCAATCCAGTCCACTACTGTGGCAGTAATGAAATGTGGTTTTGCCTGATCTCGTATTAGATAACCTTCTTTCATTTTTAAATTTTAAATATCTGACTAAAATAAGTCACAGACTTAAGCCCTAATTGCTGTTTGCTCAAAGTCACAGACTTTGCGCAGCGGGGGATTCCCAATCCGTCCCCACTGCAAACTGTAAACTGTAAACCATCAACCAACAACCGTAAACTACAAACTACTTCGTCACATACACCCATCCCACCAGCGGCTCAGGGAAGCCCGGCTCGTTAAGCTCGATTACGTAGTAGTAGGTGCCTACGGGAACGGTTGTGCCGTCAGGGCCTACTTTTTCCACTGTGGCAATGGCATCCCAGTCGGCCATGTTGTTGTCGCCCGTCCATATCAGATTGCCCCAGCGGTTATAAATGCTAATCTTAAAGTTCAGGAATATGTTGCGCAGCCCCTCCACAAAAAAGCTGTCATTGATACCGTCGCCGTTTGGTGTAACGTAATTATAAGGCTTAGGCGGGCACTTCTCGGCCCTGAGCAGGAAAGAGGCCGTGGTGTGGCACGTACCGTTATCCAGGCGCACGTAAATGCGCGTAGGGTCCTCCTGCGTCATGAAGCTATTGGTGTTGTAAATGCGGTCAATGTCCTGGTCGGCATTTTGCTGTGACAGGTAAAAGGTCACTTCCTCATCGGGGTAGTTCTGCAATTCCGTGGCATAATGCGAAAAGTCGAACGTGCCTATGCCAAAGCCCTCATCGCAGGCCGTGATATCGGCAGGCTGGGCAATCTCGGGCGACAATACGAGGTTGGTCGCCTCGTTGTCGGCATTGTTGGTTTCGTCGCTTTCGAGTATCATTCCTGTGCCGTCGCCGGTGTCATCGGCCACGAACATCAGGTCGAAATCCAGCGGCACGCCTATCGGGATGGTAAGCTCGATGAAGCCGGCCTCGCTTTCGCCAATGGCAATCTCGTTAACGGTGGCGGTGATCTCGAGCAGCTCGCCATCTACATAAATGCTCACAGGGGTAGGGGCTGGCAGCACATCGGTACCGGTGTTATATACGGTATAATGCACGTGCAATATGCGGGAGTTGCACTGCTTGTAAATATCGTCTATGCTCACGGTAGCATCGGGGAAGTAGCAGTCTATGATAACGAGCATGAACGAGCCGGTGTCATAACAGCCGTGCTCATCGGTAAGGCGCACAAATATCTCCTCGTTTCCTGCTGAAAGGTATTCTGCAGGGTTGGTAATCTCATTATCGCCACTCTGGGCATCCTCCTGCGAATTGTGGAAGGTAATAACGTCCGTAGGCTCATTCTTAAGCGATTCCAGATAGCCCGAAAAATCAAACTCACCCTCTCCCGAACCGTTAAAGGTTTCGCAGGCCTCGACATCTGCCGGGTCTTCCAATACGGGCGATACCCACAGCGAAACCTCGATGGTAAAGGTGTTGTTGGCTTCGTTCATTTCCGGCACAATGCCTTCGCCCTCGCCATTGTCATCCACCACAAAAACCAAGTCAAACTCCAGCGGAATCCCGTCGGGAATGGTAAGCGTAATCGTGCCGCCCTCACTGCCGCCTACAGGCATTTCTGCTACCGTAGCCGTTACCTCGAGCAGGGTATCGTTGGCATAAATGGCAATTGGCGTACCCGCAGGCAGCGGTATCTCGCCTATGTTGTTCACTGTATAATCAACAGTGATGTCGCGCGAGTCACAGGCCTGTACCAGGTTATCGGCTTCAATCACGGCATCGGCACACAACACAGTAATAAGATCGAATGAATTTATGCCAAAACAGCCGTTGGCATCGGTCAGGCGCACCCATATCGTTTGCGGGTTGCTTGTGGCAGGGTAGGCGCTTGTATTCTCGATAGGGTCTTCACCAAGCTCGGCGGCTTCTTCAGAAGTATAGAAAGTTATAACGTCGCCGGGGTTCTGGATCAGCGACTCCTCATACCCCGAAAGGTCAAATATACCCGTGCCGTCGCCGGTGTTGCAGGCGGTAAGGTCGGCAGGCGGGCCAAGGGTAGGAGACACCCAAATCGAACCTTCGAGGGTAAAGCTGTTGTTCATTTCGTCGATCTCCACCACCACGCCATTGCCCGTGCCGTCATCATCCACAATAAATATCAGCTGGAAATCAAGGGGTGCATCATCGGGTATGGTAAGTGTAAACGAGCCGGTCTCGCTACCATCTATGGGAATTATATCATTGGTAAAAAACGTATCAATCAGCTCCCCGTCAAGATATAC
>Ga0196976_1001528_pt1 | contig 10366 bp, 9 predicted proteins | sample S3v_513CmetaG_FD_148644 | JGI IMG/M metagenome (GOLD analysis project Ga0196976, IMG submission 148644) | Soil microbial communities from Anza Borrego desert, Southern California, United States - S3+v_5-13C | ecosystem: Environmental > Terrestrial > Soil > Desert | place: USA: California...
TTGCCGCAGCACTTCCAGTCCTCTTGCCTTCCCGAAAACAACCACGCTACCGTGTATGCACTACCGAGGCGTGCCGCGCCTCGTCGCGGCTCGCACATAGAGGGATGCCGGCATGGGATTTGACCACCTTTTTGCTGCCCGCGCCGCGCCGTCCTCGGAATTCACGTGGATGAAGGTCGGCAGCACTTCGTGGGCCGCGCGCGCGGCGCAGGCCGCCGGTCAGTTGCGTTCCGGCACGGAGGCGGGCGACGGCATGGCCGGTAGCGCCGATGCCGACACGCTGCTCGGGCTGGGCGGCAACGACACGCTGTACGGCGGGGCCGGCGACGACAGCCTGGACGGCGGCGACGGCGACGACAGCATGAAGGGCGCGGATGGCAACGACGTGCTGCTGGGCGGTGCCGGCAATGACAACCTGACCGGTTCGGCCGGTGCCGACCTGCTGTCCGGCGGTACCGGTGATGATTGGCTGGACGGGGAGGATGGCAACGACACGCTGATCGGTGGGACGGGAGACGACCATTTCGTCGGGGCGAAAGGGGCCGACTACGAAGACAGCGGCGAGGGCAACGACCTCCTGAACGGCAACGAAGCCGACGACACGCTGATTGCGGGGATGGGCGATGACCAGCTCTTTGGCGGTCAAGGCAACGACCTCATGTACGGCAATCAGGGCGCAGATCGGATGTTCGGCGAGGAGGGGAGCGACACCCTGTTCGGTGGTCAGGGTGCCGACCTCCTCAACGCCGATTACGGCGACGATCTTCTGTATGGAAACATGGGCAACGACGATCTTGGCGGAGGTGAGGGAGACGACACCCTGTATGGTGGACAGGGCGATGATGCCATTTCGGGTGACCATGGATCGAGTACATCGTACGGGAATCTGGGCAACGACACCCTCCTGGGAGGGGATGGCAACGACTACCTGAACGGTGGCGACGGCAATGATCGCCTGATGGGCTATGAGGGCAACGACACGTTCGAAGGCGGCGGCGGTCGGGACACTCTGTTCGGTTCGGCTGGCGACGATGTCTTCATCTTCCGCTCCAACAGCGGCCAGGACCAGATCGAGTATCTTTCCTCCGACGGCGGCACCGTGGGCGTCACAGGCCACGACCGCATCCTGGTGGAGCGCTTCATCAACGGCGCCGGCTACGAAACGGTGGAGGACCTGCTGGCCGACGCCGAGTTCCACGCCAGCGGCCGCGTCGTCCTGCACTTCGGCGGCGACCATCAGGTGACGCTCTACTTCCCCGCCGATTATCTGCGCACCCCTGGCGTTATCGAAATGTTCTGACGCCCCCCGCCGGCCGCCCCTCTCCGCCCAACCGGGCGGGGTGTGGCCTTCGCTTGCCCGCTGTCCATAACCGAAACACCACGCCGCGCCCATACCGAACGCGGCGCCAGGCGTCACCGGAAGCGAGCCGGACGGCATCTGGGATAAGCGCATGAAGATCGGGGCGGCACGGCCGCCCCCGGAACCGGCAGGAATGCCGCATGGACGCCCCGCGACACTGGCGATAAGGTGCACGGCTTCCCGCATTGGTATGCATAGCGGGATAAATCCACGCGCGCCAAAGCCAGAGGTTTCCGTTCCGAAATGAGTGGCAAGACGAGTTTGCAGGCGGCCCTGAAGCTGCACATGGCCGGTGATCTGCGTGGGGCCGAGGCGCTGTACCGCGACATGATCCGGCGTCACCCGCGCCGGCCGGAGACGTACCACGCGCACGGCAATCTCGGCGCCATCCACCTCGTCGAAGGGCGGCTGGAGGAGGCGGAGGCGTGTCTGCGCGCCGCGTTGCGGCTCGCTCCGAACGATGTCGGGGTGCTCGGCAACCTGGGGCTGGCGCTGCGCGGGCAGGGCCGGCTGGAGGAGGCGGTCGCCGTCCACCGCAAGGCGCTGGGCCGCGCGCCGACGCCGGCCACGCCGGGACACATGGGCGCGCTCAACAACCTGGGCGTCTCGCTCACCGAACACGGCGAGGCCGCCGAGGCCGTCGCCTGCTTCGAACGGCTGCTGGGCATGAAGCCGGGCGACCCGGACACCCTGTTCAACCTCGGCGTCGCGCTGGAGCGGGCGGACCGCCCCACCGACGCCGTCGCGCAGTACCGCGCGGTGCTGGACCGCGCGCCGGGGCACGCGGGCGCGCTCAACAACCTGGGCAACGCGCTGGGCGACCTCAACGCCCTGGAGGAGGCGCAGGCGTGCTACACCCGCGTGCTGGCGGCCGACCCGGAGCACGCCGACGCCCGCTGGAACCGCGCGCTGGCGCGGCTGGCGCTGGGGGACTTCGCAAACGGCTGGCGGGAGTACGAATGGCGCTGGCGGGCGCCGGTGATGCGTGACCAGCGCCGCCGCTTCGTCCAGCCGGCGTGGGACGGCGGACCGCTGGCCGGCCGCGCCATCCTGCTGCACGCCGAACAGGGCATGGGCGACACGCTGCAGTTCCTGCGCTACCTGCCGCTGGTGCGCGCGGCCGGTCCGGCGCGCGTGGTGCTGGAGGTGCAGGAGCCGCTCCTGGCCCTGGTCGCCGCCTCGCCCGCCGCCGTGGGGGTGGAGGTGGTGGCGCGCGCCGCCGACTTCCCCGACGGCGGCGGGCTGCCGCCCTTCGACCTGCACGCGCCGCTGATGAGCCTGCCGCTGCTGCTGGACCGCCCGCAGCCCTTCGCGCCCGATACCCCGCTCCTGCGCGTGCCCGAAACGGCGAGCGCCGTGTGGGCGGACCGGCTGGCGGCGGCGGCACCCGGCGCCCGGCTGCGCTGCGGCATCGTGTGGGCCGGCCGGCGCACGCACGCCAACGACCGCCGTCGCTCCCTGCCCGTGGCTGTCCTGGCGCCGCTGGCCGCCGTGCCCGGCGTGCAGCTGGTCTCCCTGCAGACCGGCCCGGCGGCGGCCGACCCGGCGCCCTGGCCCGACGGCCGCGCGCCCTTCGACGCGGCACCCTTCCTGGCCAACTTCGCCGAGACGGCGGCGGCCCTGTCGGCGCTCGACCTCGTGGTCACCGTCGACACCGCCGTGGCGCATCTGGCCGGGACGCTCGGCCGGCCGGCCTTGGTGCTGCTGCCCTTCGCGCCGGACTGGCGCTGGATGCTGGGGCGCGAGGACAGCCCCTGGTACCCCTCCGTCCGCCTGTTCCGCCAGTCGGAGCCCGGCGCCTGGGACGCGGTGGTCGGCCGCGTGGCGGAGGCGCTGGCGACGTAAGACAGCGTAACCCTCCCCACCCCGCCTTCCCTGGTGACGGCGACTTTTTCATCGGATATGTTTTCATCAGAAAACATATGCCTACAACATACCCATAGTCAGGGAAAGGTCGGGGAATGAAGCTCGCGGAGGCTCTGCTGCACGCGCTGAAGGCGCGCGGGGCGCACACGGTGTTCGGGATTCCGGGCGATTTCGCGCTGCCGTTCTTCAAGGTCATGGAGGAATCCAAGGTCCTGCCGCTGGTCACGCTGAGCCACGAGCCCGGCGTCGGATTCGCCGCCGACGCCGCGGCGCGCGTCGGCTCCACGCTGGGCGTGGCCGCCGTCACCTACGGGGCGGGAGCGCTGAACGTCGTCAACGCGGTGGCGGGGGCGTACGCGGAGAAATCGCCGGTCGTCGTCATCTCCGGCGCGCCGGGGGCCGGCGAGGGCGGCGGGCTGTTGCTGCACCACCAGGGCAAGACGCTGGACACGCAGTACCGCGTCTACCAGGAGATCACCGTGGCGCAGGCGCGCCTGGACGACCCGGCCACGGCGCCGGCCGAGATCGCCCGCGTGCTGGGGGCCGCCCGCGCCTACTCCCGCCCCGTGTACCTGGAACTGCCGCGCGACATGGTGAACCGGGAGGTGGAGCCGGTGGGTGACGACCCCGCCCTGCCGGTGGACGACGACGCCGTCGCCGCCTGCGCGGACGAGGTGCTGGCCCGGCTGCGCGCCGCCAAGGCGCCGGTGCTGATGGTGTGCGTCGAGGTGCGCCGCTATGGGCTGGAGGACAAGGCGGCGGAGCTGGCGCGGCGGCTGGGCGTGCCGGTGGTCACCTCCTTCATGGGGCGCGGGCTGCTGTCGGGCGCCCCATGGCCGCCGCTCGGCACCTACCTGGGCGTGGCGGGGGAGCCGGCGATCACCAAGCTGGTCGAGGAGTCGGACGGGCTGTTCCTGCTGGGCACGCTGCTGTCCGACACCAACTTCGCGGTGTCGGAGACCAAGATCGACCTGCGCAAGACCATCCACGCCTTCGACCGCGAGGTGCACCTGGGATACCACACCTACCGCGACATCCCGCTGGACCGGCTGGTCGACGCGCTGCTGGAGCGGCTGCCGGCCTCGAACCGCACGGCGGACGATGCACGGCGGCGCGACCTGCCGGCCGGGCTGGTGGCGGACGGCGCGCCCATCGGGCCGATGGACATCGCGCGCGGCATCAACGACATGGCGCGCAAGCACGGCGCGCCGCTGATCGCGTCGGACATCGGCGACTGCCTGTTCACCGCCATGGACCTGCTGGACTCGGGCTTGATGGCGCCGGGCTATTACGCCGGCATGGGCTTCGGCGTGCCGGCCGCCATGGGGGCGCAGGTGGCCAGCGGGCAGCGCGTGCTCTGCCTCGTCGGCGACGGGGCGTTCCAGATGACGGGGTGGGAGCTGGGCAACTGCCGCCGCTTCGGCATCGACCCCATCGTGGTGGTGTTCAACAACACCAGCTGGGAGATGCTGCGCACCTTCCAGCCGGAATCGGCCTTCAACGACCTGGACGACTGGCGCTTCGCCGAGATGGCCGGGGCCATGGGTGGCGACGGGGTGCGCGTCTCCACCCGCGTGGAGCTGGCCGCCGCGCTGGAGAAGGCGTGGGCGACACGCGGCCGCTTCCAGCTGATCGAGGCGATGATCCCGCGCGGCGTGCTGTCCGACACGCTGGCCCGCTTCGTCGCCGGGCAGAAGCGCCTGCACGCCAAGCCCAAGGAGTGATACGGTAACGCCCTCGCTGGAATGGGAGGAAGGAACATGACGGACAAGAAGCTCCGGTTCGGCGTCGTGCTGTCCGGCTGCGGCGTCTTCGACGGCGCCGAGATCCACGAGGCGGTGTGCACCCTGCTGGCCATCGACCGCGCGGGGGCGGAGGCCGTGTGCTACGCCCCCGACGTCGACCAGGCGCACGTGATCGACCACCTGAGCGGCCAGGAGATGGCGCAGACCCGCAACGTGCTGGTGGAATCCGCCCGCATCGCGCGCGGCAAGATCAGCGACCTCGCCACCTTCCGGGCGGAGGACGTGGACGTGCTGATCTTCCCCGGCGGCTTCGGCGCGGCCAAGAACCTCTCCACCTTCGCGTTCCAGGGCCCGGACTGCACGGTGAACCCGGACGTGGAGAAGGCGGTGCGGGCCATGAAGGCGGCCGGCAAGCCGATCGGCGCGCTGTGCATCGCGCCGGCCATCCTCGCCAAGCTGCTGGGCGGCGAGGGCGTGGAGCTGACCATCGGCTCCGACGCCGGCACGGCGCAGGCGCTGGAGGCCCTGGGGGCGAAGCACCGGGACACCACGCATTGCGAGGTGGTGGTGGACCGCACGCACAAGGTGGTGACGTCGCCCTGCTACATGCTGGACGCGACGGTGGGCCAGATCGCCACGGGGGCGGAGAACACGGTGAAGGCGCTGATCCAACTGGCGGGGTGACGTGCATACGGTTCCCACCCGGCTTGCCGTCACCACCATGGATGACGATAATAGTCATGCATGACCGTGACGGAGGCGAGCCATGGACGGGGACCGTTGGACGGTTGCGGAGGCCAAGGCACGCTTCAGCGAGGTGATCGAACGGGCGCAGCGCGACGGCGCCCAGACGGTCACCAAGCACGGCACGCCCGCCGCCGTCGTCCTGTCCGCCGAGGAGTACGAACGGCTGCGCGCCAGCCAGCGCTCCTTCAAGGAGTTCCTGCTCAGCGCGCCGTTCGAGAAGCTGGACCTGGATCGTCCGCTCCACACCGAGCGGACGATTGACCTGTGAGGTTCCTGCTCGACACCAACGTCCTGTCGGAAGCCCGACGCCGCGAGGGGAACCCCGGCGTGAAGTCCTGGATGGCCGCCGCGGACGATGAAACCCTCTACCTGAGCGTCATCACCCTTGGAGAAATCCGCAAGGGCGTGGAACGGCTGCGCCCGAGGGACCCCGATTCCGCCGCCGTCTTCGAAGCGTGGCTCGCTATGCTCGATGCGGTCTACGCCAGCCGCATCCTCGACGTCGACCGGGCCGTCGCCGACCGCTGGGGACGCATTCTGGCGCAATGCCCCGGCGCCCCGATCGAGGATGCCCTGCTGGCCGCCACCGCCCTGCACCATGGTATGACGCTGGTCAGCCGCAACGAGAAGCATTTGGCACCGACCGGTGTAGCCCTGCTCAACCCTTGGACTTGAGCGGCCGCCAATCACCCGGCGGCGCAGCTCACCTCGTCCCAGGCCTGGACGGTCAGGTGCCGGGCGATGCGGCCGTCGCGCAGGTCGAGCGTCATCGACGACATGACGTGGCAGCCGTCGGGATAGGCACACTCCTCGACGAAGGCGACGCGGTCGGCTCCGACCACCTCGCGGCCGACCCGGTGCGTCATGTCGCGCGCGCAGACGTCCCGCCAGAACGCCTCGATCGCCGGCCTGCCGGCAAGCGTCATCGGCGCGCTGGGCGGCCGGTTGCGGTCGACGACCGTCATTTCGGCGTCATCGGCGTAAAGGCCGAGCAGCGTCTCCGCGTCGCTCGTCTCCAGCGCCCGCTTCAGCGTCGCAAACGCGAACCCGCCCATGGCCGCCTCCCCCGTCCGGACACCGCATCATAGCGCCGCCGGCCGGCCTCGCGTGAAGCGCGGACGTGGCGGCGGGGCGTCCGGTCGGGCACGCGCCCGGCGCAATTCGGGCGAAACGCGGTCCCTACCCTTAGGTGATGGCCCTCAGGCGATGGCCCTCAGGCGATGGCCCTCACACGATGCTGGTAAAGCCGTTGGTGATGGGATAGCGGCGGTCGCGGTTGAAGATGCGGCGGGTGATCTTCACGCCCGGCGGGGCCTGGCGGCGCTTGTATTCGGCCAGGTGCAGCATGCGCCAGACGCGGTTCACCGTCGCCGGGGCGTGGCCGCGAGCGACGATGTCGGGGATGCCGAGATCCAGCTCCACCAGACACTCCAGGATGTCGTCCAGCTCGTCGTAGGGCGGCAGGGTGTCCTGGTCCTTCTGGCCGGGCTTCAGCTCGGCCGTGGGGGCCTTGGTGATGATGCGCTCGGGCACCACGCGGCCGGCCGGGCCGCGGGCGTCGGGCGGCAGGTTGGCGTTGCGCCAGCGGCACAGCTCGTACACCGTCGTCTTGTAGACGTCCTTCAGCACGGCGTAGCCGCCGCACATGTCGCCGTAGAGGGTGGAATAGCCCACCGACATCTCCGACTTGTTGCCGGTGGACAGCACCATGGCGCCGAACTTGTTGGACAGCGCCATCAGCGTCATCCCGCGCGAGCGCGCCTGCAGGTTCTCCTCCGTGATATCGGGGTCGCGGCCGGCGAACGCGGGGGCCAGCATGCGGTCGAACGCCTCCATGGCCGGAATGATCGGGATCGTGTCGATCCGGCAGCCCAGCAGCTCCGCGGCTTCCGCCGCGTCGTCCAGGCTCTCCTGCGAGGTGTAGGGAGACGGCATCATCACGCAATGCACGCGGTCCGCCCCCAGCGCGTCCACCGCGATGGCGGCCGACAGCGCGGAATCGACGCCGCCGGACATGCCCAGGATGACGCCGGGGAAGCGGTTCTTGTTCACATAGTCCTTCAGCCCCAGCACCAGCGCCTGATAGATGCCGGCCGGCCCCATGGCGGGGGGCACCACCTCGCCCTCGCGGCAGTGCCAGACCTCGTCCTCGCCACGCTCCCAGCGGGTGAGCGTCAGGTGCTCGGCAAACGAGGGGGCCTGCGCCTTCAGCGCGCGGTCCGCACCCAGCGCGAAGCTGGCGCCGTCGAACACCAGCTCGTCCTGGCCGCCCACCTGATTGACGTAGATGAGCGGCAAGCCGGTTTCGGTGACGCGGGCCACGGCCAGTTGGACTCGGCGGTCGTGCTTGTCCACCTCGTAGGGGCTGCCGTTGGGGACGATGAGGATCTCCGCCCCGGTCTCGGCCAGCGTCTCGGCCGCGTCGGGGGTCCACATGTCCTCGCACACCAGGACGCCCAGGCGCACGCCGCGGAAGTTGATGGGGCCGGGCAGCGGGCCGGCGGCGAACACGCGCTTCTCGTCGAAGACGCCGTAGTTGGGCAGGTCGTGCTTGAACCGCACCGCCGCCACCTTGCCGCCGTCCAGCAGGACGGCCGCGTTGTAGGTGCGCCCGTCCTGGCGCCAGGGGGCGCCGATCAGCACGGCCGGGCCGCCGTCCGCCGTCTCCTGCGCGAAGCCGTTCACGGCGTTCTCGACCAGATCGAGGAAGAAGGGCTTCAGCACCAGATCTTCCGGCGGGTAGCCGCAGACCACCAGTTCGGAGCAGACGACGAGGTCGGCGCCGCGCGCGGCGGCCTCGGCCCGTGCCTCGCGGATGCGGTCGATGTTGGCGGTCACGTTGCCGACGGTGGGGTTCGTCTGGGCGAGCGCGATGGAAAGGCGGTCGGTCATGGCCAGCACTTGCAGTTGCCCCGAGGGTCGCGTCGCAGCCTAGCAGCGTGGGCGCGGCCGTGAAAGCCGCTTGCAACAGGGCCGGAACCCCCTTGCCGCGCCCGTTGTTGCTCAACGGTGACGCTCATGCACGGGAGAAACAGGCGATGCAGGGATCCGGCTCCACGAAATCGCCGTGGATGGACACGGCGCCCATGCCGCAGGCGAACGCCAATCCGCGCACGGTGCGGCCCGACGTGATCGTCGTCGGCGCCGGCATCGCCGGGGTCACCACCGCCTACCTGCTCCAGCGCGAGGGGCGCCGGGTGCTGCTGCTGGACGACGGCGCACCGGGCGACGGCGAGACCGGGCGCACCACCGCGCACCTGTCCGACGTGCTGGACGACCGCTTCACCGAGATGGAGCGCATCCACAGCGAGGGCGGCGCGCGCCTCGCCCGCCAGAGCCACTGCACCGCCATCGACACCATCGAGCGGCTGGCGCGGGAGGAGAACATCGCCTGCGACTTCGTTCGCATCGAGGGCTGGCTGATGCTGGCGCCGGGGCAGGATCCCGCCTCGCTGGACCGCGAGCGGGAGGCGGCGTTCCGCGCCGGGCACGTGGGCGTGGACAAGTTCGACCACCCGCCGGCCCCGGTGTCGCACCCCGGCCCCTGCCTGCGCTTCCCGGCCCAGGCGACCTTCCACCCGCTGAAGTACCTGGCCGGGCTGGTGCGCGCGTTCCAGGCGCGCGGCGGCGACCTCGCCACCGGCGTGCACGTCACCGGCGTGGGCCAGGACGCGGACAAGGCGTGGGTGACGTTCGGCGACACCACCGTGGAGGCCGGGGCCGTGGTGGTGGCGACCAATTCCCCCATCAGCGACCTGTTCGCCATCCACACCAAGCAGGCCCCCTACCGCACCTACGCCATCGCCGCGCGCGTGGACAAGGGCGCGGTGCCGAACGCGCTCTACTGGGACACGCTCGACCCGTACCATTACGTGCGGCTCCAGCCGATGGCCGACCACGACCTGCTGATCGTCGGCGGCGAGGACCACAAGACCGGCGAGGCCCGCGACATGGACGAGCGTTGGGCGCGCCTGGAGGAATGGACGCGCGTCCACTTCCCCATGGCGGGTGCGGTGGAACACCGCTGGTCGGGGCAGGTGCTGGAGCCGTTCGACGGGCTGGCCTTCATCGGCCACGACGCCGGCCGGGGCGAGCGCGTGTTCATCGCCACCGGCGACAGCGGCATGGGCATGACGCACGGCACCATCGCCGGGCTGCTGATCACCGACCTCGTGCTGGGGCGGGAGAACCCGTGGGCGATGCTGTACGACCCGACGCGCCAGATGACGAGCAGCCTGGGCGAGTACCTGCGCGAGAACCTGGACGTGGCGCGCCGCTACCTGGACCTCGTCAAACCCGGCGAGGTGAAGGACGAGGCGCAGATCCGCCCCGGCGAGGGGGCGGTGATGCGGCGCGGCGCCCAGCCGGTGGCCGTGTACCGGGACGAGCAGGGGCAGGTGCACCGCCGGTCGGCCGTGTGCACGCACCTGAAGTGCGTGGTACATTGGAACCCCGGCGAGAAGACCTGGGACTGCCCCTGCCACGGCTCCCGCTTCGCGGTGGACGGCACGGTGCTGAACGGCCCGGCCAGCGCGCCGCTGCCCGCCGTCGACGGCGGCGACACGCACGGACGGCACGCGGCGGAATAGCGGCGGGACGACGTTGGGTTTTCGCTGACGCTCAACTCAACCTACGGGCGCTTCGTAGG
>Ga0196976_1001529_pt1 | contig 10362 bp, 8 predicted proteins | sample S3v_513CmetaG_FD_148644 | JGI IMG/M metagenome (GOLD analysis project Ga0196976, IMG submission 148644) | Soil microbial communities from Anza Borrego desert, Southern California, United States - S3+v_5-13C | ecosystem: Environmental > Terrestrial > Soil > Desert | place: USA: California...
CTCGTAGAATTCGCAGGCCGAGCACGAAATGTAGACGCCACCGGGAACGTTGCGCTCGCGGTCCTTCACCCGCTTAACGATGCGGGTCGCCTTGCCACATTTGGGGCAATCGGTGCTCTTGGTGGTGTCCATGACCTTCTTACGGTCGGCTGTCTTTGCGATCTTTGCCATCTTTGTCTCCTGACAGAAATGTGCCGCCGTCGCTCGCTTCGCGAGGACGCGGTTCTTTGCTGTTTCGGAATTTAGGACCGAGCCCCGCAGGGTGACGGGAACAACGCGAACGCCGCACCATCGCATACCGCTCGGAAGCGTAAACTTCCAGGCTCTGAAAGGCTTATGCCGGCCAGGCGCAACGCGCCGGTCTTTACTCTCCGGGTAGCAGATTGATTTTAGCACGCCCCCACCGGCCAGCTCACCGACCAGGGCACTCAGCCATTCACTCCTAACGCCGGGCAGCACTAGGGCGGGGACAAATTCATAGAGGTACGCCGCCTTGGGGTTCAACCTCCCCGCACGGGGGAGTAAACGGCGGGCTGAACCGCGCATCTCGCCGACTGCTCCCACCGCTTCGCGCGTACATGCAACGCCGGGATTTCGAAATAACTTTAGGTCTCACGTGGCGCCTGGAGTATTCAACTGTGGTGGCATTTGACGCCCGCCTCTCCCCCTGCTTATTCTCTCTGCTCATGAGTACGCAACCCGCAACTGACCTCTCCTATCCGATCGGCAAGTTTCAGTGGGCAGGCTTCAGCACCGACTCAGATCGTCGGGCCTATATCGAGCACATCGGCGAAGCTCCGGGCAAGCTTCGTGCGGCCGTCGCGGGCCTCTCGCCCCAGCAACTCGACACTCCCTATCGTCCTGGGGGATGGACTCTCCGCCAGGTGGTCCACCATGTCCCCGATAGCCACCTGAACGCCTACATGCGTTTCAAGCTCGCCCTCACTGAAAATGAACCAACGGTGAAGACCTATGACGAGAAGGCTTGGGCCGAAATGGCCGACACGCGCGATACCCCAATCGAAGTCTCGCTGGCGCTGCTCGAGAACCTGCATAAGCGCTGGGTCAGCATCCTGCGCGCCATGAAGCCCGACGACTTCACCCGCAAGCTGAAGCACCCCGAACTCGGCATCGTAGAACTCGACCGTTATCTCGCCCTCTATGCCTGGCACTGCCATCACCACGTCGCCCACATCACCGGCCTTCGCGAGCGCAACGGCTGGTAAGGCAAGCGAACGGGTCAGACGGGCAGGTTTGACCCGCTGTTTTCCCCTCTGCTACCTTCATTAGTTCGCTTGGCGGCGCCGTGAACACTGTGCCGGAGCAACTCTGACGTCCTTTCGTCCCCAGCTTCAGATCGGCCCGTTTCGCAGAATTGGTGCGTCACCGGTAAAGACGAGCTACCGACTTTCTTATGCCTACACTCAAATTCAAGAACGTGGACTTCATCGGCTTCGATGCCATGCTCTCAGACGACGAGCGTCTTGTACGCGACACCGCGCGCAAGTTCATCGAAGACAACCTCATCCCCATCATCGAGCAGTGCAACCGGGATGGCCGCTTCCCGCGCGAACTCGTGAAGCCAATGGGCGAACTCGGCTTTTTTGGAGCCAGCCTGAAGGGTTACGGCTGTGCCGAAATGTCCAACGTCGAGTACGGCCTTGTGATGCAGGAACTCGAGCGCGGCGACAGCGGAGTGCGGTCTTTCGTCAGCGTGCAGTCGGCGCTTGTTATGTATCCCATTTGGGCCTTCGGCAGTGACGAACAAAAACAGCGCTGGCTGCCCGGTATGCAGCAGGGAGATCTGCTCGGCTGCTTCGGACTTACAGAGCCGGACTTCGGATCCAACCCCGGTGGCATGCGTACGCGGGCGAAGCGCGATGGTAGTGACTACATCCTGAATGGCGAGAAGATGTGGATCACCTCCGGAACCATCGCTGACGTCGCCGTAGTCTGGGCAAAGGTCGACGACGAAGAAGATCGCGTACGCGGGTTCCTCGTCGAAACGGACCGCCCCGGTTTCTCCGCCCAGGACGTTCATGGCAAGTGGTCGCTGCGCGCGTCCGTTACCTCGGGGCTCTCGCTTCAGGACGTGCGCGTCCCCGCATCCAACATCCTGCCCAAGACGGAGGGCCTGAAGAATGCCCTCATGTGCCTGAACCAGGCGCGCTACGGAATCGCGTGGGGCGCGGTAGGTGCGGCCATGTCCTGTTATGACACTGCCCTGCAATATGCCGGTCTGCGAAAGCAGTTCCGGGACCAGCCGATTGCATCTCATCAACTCATACAGGAGAAGCTGGTCTGGATGATTAACGAGATCACCAAGGCACAACTGCTCGTCCTGCAGGTGGGCCGCATGAAGGACGCCGGCAAAGTGCAGCACCAGCACATCTCGATGGCCAAGCGGAACAACGTATGGATGGCGCTTGAATGCGCGCGCATGGCCCGCGATGTTCTGGGCGCAAACGGAATCGCCGACGACTACCCGATCATGCGCCACATGATGAACCTGGAATCGGTGAAGACCTACGAAGGCACGCACGATGTGCACACGTTGATTATCGGAACGAATATCACCGGGATTGACGCTTTCTGAGTTTCGCAGCATCATTTGTTCCCCACCTTCGTCGCACCGGCTGAGGTGGGGCTTTTACTTTGACGCGCTCCATGCTGGTACTTATCGAGAGGAACCTATGAGCACGCAACCAAAGGCGCACACCACGGCCAAACAGTTCGGAGTCAATATTGAGACCGATCTCGCGCTTGAACTTCTGCGCGTCGTAGAGGTCGCGGCCATAGAGTCGGCTAAGACAATGGGCCAGGGCGACCGCAAGCACGCTGACCACGTCGCAACCGAAGCCATGCGCGAGACGATGGATACCGTCCCCATGCGCGGCACCATAGTCATCGGCGAGGGAGAGCGCGACGAAGCGCCAATGCTCTACATCGGCGAAAAGGTCGGCGCGGAATTTCCCGACGGATCCCCGGTTCCCGAAGTCGATATAGCAGTTGATCCGCTCGAAGGCACGAACCTTTGCGCAACGGGCGCACCCGGCGCCATCACGGTTCTCGCTGCTTCCGAACATGGAGGCCTGCTGCACGCTCCCGACTGCTACATGGAGAAGATCGTCGTCGGACCGTCGTGCAAAGGCTGTGTAGACCTCGATGCCCCGGTCGATCACAACCTGAAACAGATTGCTAAAGCGCTCAGCCGTGATGTCGAGGATCTCGTCATCATCGTGCTCGACCGTCCGCGCCACGAGAAGCTCATCTCTGACATTCGAAAAGCAGGCGCACGTATCCGCCTTATCGGTGACGGCGACCTTTCGGCCGGCATCGCCGCGGCTGTGCTCGGAACCGGCGTGCACGCGGTCATGGGCTCGGGCGGCGCCCCTGAAGGCGTGATCACCGCTGCGGCCATTCGCTGCCTAAACGGCTACATGCAGGGACGCCTCACCGGATACACGCCTCAGCAACTGGAGCGTATGTCAGGTATGGGCATCAGCGATCCGAAAAAGGTCTACACGGCTGGCGAACTCGCACCCGGCAAGCAGATCATTTTCGCGGCCACAGGCGTCACCGAAGGCGACCTCATGCGCGGCGTCCGCTTCTTCGGCGAAGGCGCGCGTACGTCGTCGATCATCGTCACCTTGAATACCGGCAAAGTGCGCTTCATCGAGAGCATTCATCTCGACAAGCAGAAGGGTGATATCAAGGTGCGCTTCGCATAACGGCTCGCACGAAAGGCAAAGGCCCTCCGCTCTGGAGGGCCTCTTCCTTTCCTAACCGACTACTCTTCTCTCAGCGCCACCATCGGATCGAGCTTTGCTGCCCGGCGTGCCGGTAGCAGGCTCGCGAGCGCCGCGACAGCCGCAAGCAGCGTCACTGACATCGCTAGTGTTGGCGGGTCGTGGGGTCTCAGGCCAAAGAGTAAGGAGTTCGCCGCTCTGGCTCCAGCCAATGCCAGCACGATCCCGACTGCGATGCCGATCGACAGCAGCGTGCCCGCCTCTTTCATGATCATAGAAAGAATCATGCTGCGATCCGCACCTAGCGCCATCCTGATGCCGATCTCGTTCGTTCGCCTGATGACCATATACGAGATCACTCCGTACAGCCCCACCGTTGCCAGAATCGCCGCCAGACCGCCGAAGAGTCCTGACAGCGTCGCCATCAGGCGCTCACGAAGCAACCCGTCGCGAATCTGCGTCTTCAACACGTGGTATTCGATCGTGATCTTGGGGTGAACTTCCGCCATTCCGCGTCGAATCGCGCCTGTCACCTCCTGGAAGGGCGCATTTGAGCGCACTACCAGGACGGTGCCGGGATAGGGCTGCGTGTCCTGCGCTAATGGAAAGAACGCTAGCGGCTTGTTCTCTTCTTTCAATTCGTAGTACTTCGTGTCCTTCACCACGCCCACAACCTCATAGCTCAGTTGTGGCGCGCCCTGTTGCACATCCAATGCAAAGGTCTTCCCGAGTGGGTTGGTGCCGCCCATGAACTTCTTCACGAACGCCTCATTCACAATCGCGACCGTGGGAGCCGACAGGTCATCACGATCGGTAAAGTCGCGCCCGGCAAGCAGCGGCGTGCCAAGCACGCGGAAATACCCTGGCGTTACGCGGGTGAGGTACGCGCTGTCCTTCTCCTCCCCGCCGACCACTGGCTGGTTCCACCCGCTGCCGCTCATCGGCGAGATGAACGTCAGCGCTGACAACTCCAGTCCAGGGATTCCCTTGAGGTGTTCCAGCATTCGTTCCTGGAACTCGATGCGCTTTTCCGGAGGGAGGTTCAGCGGAGTGAGGTCAACATTGGTTACCAGCAACCCCTCCGCTTTGAAACCCGCATCGACCAGCGTCAGTTTGTAAAGGCTGCGAACGAACAGCAGCGCTCCAACCAGCAGGACCAACGACAGCGCCACCTGCGAAACCACCAACATCCGCCGCAAGCCGAACCGTTCCCTGCCCGCGGTCATGCTGCGCCCCGCCGCATTCATCGCCGTCTTGGGCGGCATGCTCGACGCGCGCAAGGCAGGCATGAGTCCGAACAGCACGCAGGTCAAGACTGCCAGTCCAGCGGTGAAGGCAAACATGCGCCAATCGGTGCCTAGATCCATAAAGATCGGCTCGTCGACCGTGCTGATTGCCCCGACCAGGAACCCACTGACGAATCGGGCGAGCACGAATCCGAGCAGGGCACCAAGGCACGAGATAAGCAGGCTTTCGGTTAGTAACTGACGCACAAGCCTTCCACGTGCCGCACCTAGCGCAAGCCGAACGGCGATCTCCCGCTCACGGGCACTGGCCCGCGCAAGCATCAGGTTTGCAAGGTTCGCGCAAGCGATGATCAGCACAAGTGCCGCGATCGCAAGCAGTAGCCACAACGGCGTCTCGTATTCGTCCCGCACGTTCGAGATGCCCCTGCCACCAGGGAACGCCGCGAATCTGAACTCCCTGTACTTCTTAACGCTCTCGGGCTTGTAAACCGTCGGGACGGTTTCATCCAGCGCCGCCTGCGAGATCACCCGCAGTTGGGCGCTTGCCTTCTCAAGTGTCCAGCCCGGCTTCAGCCTACCCATCGCGCCCAGCCACCAGTGATGTCTCACGTCGAGCGCCGCGTTCTCCGCCCCCGAAAGCGTTGGCTCAGCGCAGATCGGCAGCGCTACGTCAAAATTTGCGCCCACCTCGAGCCCGAAGAAGCCGGGTGGTGTCACGCCAATGATTTGGAACGAGTGTCCCTCGAGTGCCAGTATCTTGCCGATCGCCGCCCGCTCTCCGCCAAACTGCCGCTGCCAGAATGGATAGCTCAATACCGCGCCGGGCGCGCCGCAATTGCGCTGGTCCTCTTCCTTAGTGAAGAACCGTCCGGCAGCCGGCGCGATTCTCAGCACGTTGAATGCATCGCCGCTCAGCAGCAAGGTCCTGGCATTGCGTGCTTCTCCACCCGATGCCATGTTGTACTGTCGAGATGCGAACGCGAATATTCCCGAGAAGCCTTCCTGCCGGTCACGGATCTGCTCAAAGAGCGGATATGTCAGCGGCGCATAGCGACCGCTTGCGCGGCCCTGCCGCCACGCCGAGTTCTCCACCTTGACCAGCGCCAGTTCACTCGGATTCTTCACTGGCAGCGATCGCATTCGGACCGCATTCAGCAACTGGAAGATCGCCGTGTTCGCGCCAATCCCCAATGCAAGCGACGCAATCGCCACTAGCGCGAATCCCGGATTCAGCCGCAGAAGCCGCAACGCATAACGAAGGTCTTGCAGGATCGCTGGAAGAAACTTCTCCCGGCCAGCGCCAAGCACGACCGGTTCCAAATACCTTCCCTCCACGCTTCTGATCCGCTCTCCCAATCCGCCGTCACTCAACTCTGACATGACCCGGCGATGCGCCTCCTCCTCGCCCATCCCATTGGCAAGCAGTTCCTGGTAACGATCTTCCAAGTGTTGCGCCAACTCGTCGGCAATCTCGCCCTCCCGCGCCGGGGCTACCTCAGACGACGCAAGATGCTTCCTGACCTCAAGTTTCCAATCACGCATTCTCTAACCCCACAACGCGATTGATCGCGCCCACAAACTTAAGCCACGAATTCCGCTGCGATTCCAGCACCTTCTTGCCTGCCGCGGAGAGCCTGTAATATCGCCTCCGTCGTTGCCCCGCCTTCTCAACCCAGCGACCCTGTATCCAGCCGCGCTTCTCCAACCGGTACAGAAGCGGATACAGCGAGGCGACGTTGAAGCTCACCACCCCACCGGACCGGTTTTCGATCATCTTGCCGATCTCGTATCCATGGCGCGGAGTGACTTCAATCAATGACAGGATCAGCAGTTCGGCGCTGCCCTTCTTGAGTTCGCGGTCGAAAGGTTTGGATGCCATATATCGCAGTACAATATATCTGACTACAATAGCCCGTCAATCGTTAGCAGGAGATTTCTGCAAAATTGCCGAGCCGTCACTCACCCCGAATTTTCATGGTGACCAGTCTGCGGCCCGCGCGTCTAAGTCCCAAAAGTTGCGGTGGGCAGCCGCAGCAAACCTTGGAGGCATGGCATGAACTCCCGCACCGTGCGCACCGTGATATTGGTGCTCGCCTTCTCTTTCCTGCTCGCATCCCTCGCCACCGCTCAAACAAGCATCCGCGGTACGTGGACCGCGGAGATCAACGACAAGCAGCCTGACAGTATGCAGTTCCAGATGTCCAGGGAGGGACGCCAGGCGAACATGGGCACTACCATGAAAGTCGCGAACTTTACCGGACTGGACGCCGCATCCGTCCGCGCTGCAAACCAGCCTGTGAAGTTCCAACTGGTGCGCGATGCCGGAACAGTGACTCTCGAAGGTACATTCAACAAGGGGCTCGGACACGGCGAGTTCACCTTTACAGCCAGCCAGCCCTACCTCTCCGAGATGAAGCAGATGGGCTTCGGTCAGGTGGAGGAAAAGGCATTCGAGCTCGCTGTAATGGATGTCTCTCGTGCCTATACGAAGGAACTGCTCTCACTGGGATACAAGCCCGAGATGGATGACCTGATTGGCGCGCGCATTTTCAACGTCAACCGTGAGCAGGTGGAGGGACTAAAATCCGTTGGCGCGACGAACCTTCCGCTCGAAAAGCTGGTCGAGTACCGCATCTTCAACATAACGCCTGAATACGTTCGGGAAATGCGCGCTGCGTTCCCGAATATCTCGTTCGACGATATGGTCGCAATGAACATTCACAAGGCGACGCCGGAGTTCGCGCGCGAGATGGCGCAGCTGGGTTACTCGAACCTGGACAGCGACAAGCTCGTCGCTTTCCGCATCCACAACGTGACCCCGCAGTTCATCCGCGAGATGCGCGAACTCGGCTTCAAGAACCTGGATGCCGACCAGTTGGTTTCTTTCCGGATCTTCGGGGTCGGCAAAGAACAGATCGACGATCTCGCCGCCGCTGGTTACAAGGGACTTACGCCCGATCAGCTCGTTTCGTTCCGAATCCACCACATCGATTCGAAGTTCATTCAAAAGGTGAAGAAGGCAGGACATCGAAATCCGTCACCAGACGAACTGATCGAATTCAAGATCATGGGCATCCGGCAGCGCGAAATGGATTTGTAAGGTGTGGTTTGAACGCCTCACTCGGCCACCGCCCCGACGGTGGCCTCTTTTTTGATCATGTTCGATGTGCCAAACAGCAAAAGCCCCTCTCTAGGGAGGGGCTTCGCGAAATCCGCGCTGCTAGTTGTTGAGAGCACTTGGCGGCTTCATGTACTTTGCGTTCTTGCGGCAGGCGTCGATTCCGTCCTTCACGTAGGCTTGGAGCTTTCCGGTGGACTGTTTGGCGCGCAAGTCTTCGAGAAACGGCGACTTGTAATTCGGCTGCTCCTTCAGGACGTGCTCATAGGCGCGGAGCATCCCCTCCGCACCTGCGGTGTACACCGTCACCATGTTCTTCTCGTCTGGATTTTCCATCTGGTATGCCGCACTGGCCAGCAGGTGCTGGAGCGTGATTGCGTTGCGCGCGTCCGACTTGGGCTCTTCCAGCAGCGGACCAATGATGCCCGTGCAGATGTACACCTTCACATCAGGCACGTCTTGCAACCATTGGAACACCCACTCGCGCTGTTCGGCGAGTTTCGGACTCATCGGCTGCTGCTCGAGTTCGTGGATGATATACAGCGCTCGCTGACGCTCCTCTGGAGTAGAGGGCCCACGCTTGTCGGCCACTGCCGTACAGACCAGGGCCGCCGAAACCAATATGACCGCCAATAACCTGCGCATCGTAAATCTCCCGTTTCCGTGCATTCTACTGCACACCCACCGCACTGACCAACCGCCCATTAAGCTCGGGCAGGCACACCAGACCGTACCCGAGCATCCGGCTTAGTGAATAGACGAATCGGACCGGAGGTTTGTTCAAAGAATTTAGATCGGTTGTCCGACTTCTCTGGTTTTTCAACGTGAGATGTACGCCGCCATCTCGACTGCCAGCGTCGGGAAATTTCCTGTCAACTACACTTTGTCCGACGCTATGCTGCAACTCACTGTGTGCACAGGCGATACGCTGCGTGGCGTCATAGGGCAACGCCCTGCGCTGATTTGCTATGCTTGATTTAGAGAGCGCACATTCCGAGCGCGCTCCACTTCGGTGTCTTTTCCAGACTAGGGAACGTTCGCAGCGGGAGGATGCTGCCTCTTTGTCCTCAATACTTTGAGACTTAACTCCTTTCGATCCAAAGACTCAGAAGGAAAAAGTTGAGAACTCTATAAAAACAAAGACTCGCATTCAGGGGTGGGTATCCGCTTCACCGATGTCCTACAATGTATTCATGGACTCATTGGTTATCGCAGGAAAGACATTTACTTCCAGGCTCATTGTAGGCACAGGCAAGTACAAGGATGGACCCGAGACCGCCGCTGCACTGGCCGCTAGCGGCGCCGAGATGGTCACGGTTGCGGTCCGGCGCGTCAATCTCGATCGCAGCAAGGAATCGCTCCTCGACTTTATCGATCCGACAAAATACTTTCTCCTGCCCAACACGGCTGGTTGCTACACCGCCGATGACGCGATTCGCACGGCGCGCCTGGGCCGCGAAGTTGGACTGAGCGAATGGGTGAAGATCGAGGTCATTGGAGACCAGAAGACTCTCTATCCCGACGTCGCTGCCACGATTGAAGCGACTCGGGTGCTGGTGAAGGAAGGATTCACAGTCCTGCCCTACACCTCTGACGATCCAGTCGTCGCTCTGAGACTGCTTGACGCCGGCGCAAGCGCTGTCATGCCGCTCGGTGCTCCGATCGGCAGCGGACTCGGAATCCAGAACGTCGCAAATCTCCGCATACTCCGCGAGATGATAACGACCGTTCCGCTGATCGTTGACGCTGGAGTTGGTGTTCCGTCCGACGCCACGCTCGCGCTCGAACTCGGCTACGACGCGGTGCTGATGAACACCGGTATCGCCGCTGCCGGGCAGCCGGTCCTGATGGCCGAAGCCATGAAGCACGCCGTCATCGCCGGACGCCAAGGTTACCTGGCTGGACGCATGCCGAAGAAGCTCTACGCAACCGCGAGTTCTCCGCTTGAAGGGATCTCGCGCTAGTGACGGACAGAACCGCAGGCGCGAGCGCGCCGCTCCGCCTGCCGTCCTATATCCCCGAACTTGATGGCCTACGGGGACTGGCCATTGCGTCCGTCCTCGTCTATCACTGCCACCCAAAACTCCACCACTTTGGCTTGGACGCAGTGGCCCAGTGGGGATGGGTTGGCGTAAACCTCTTTTTCGTACTATCCGGATTTCTGATCACAGGCATCATTGCCGATTCGCGCAGCGACTCGAGATTCTTCCGCAACTTCTACGCGCGTCGTGCGCTGCGCATCTGGCCC
>Ga0196976_1001530_pt1 | contig 10359 bp, 12 predicted proteins | sample S3v_513CmetaG_FD_148644 | JGI IMG/M metagenome (GOLD analysis project Ga0196976, IMG submission 148644) | Soil microbial communities from Anza Borrego desert, Southern California, United States - S3+v_5-13C | ecosystem: Environmental > Terrestrial > Soil > Desert | place: USA: California...
TTGCGCTCGCCCTCGACAGCGTGGCGGTTGGCGAGAATCTTCTGCGCCAGGTGCTCCGGCATGGCGCGATCGGGCTCGGGCGCAGGAGCGGGTGAGAGCGGCGCGGCAAGCTCGTCGGGCGATGCCGCCGTCGGCGGAACCTGCGCCGCCGCGATTACCGCGGTGCCGCAGTCGGGGCAGAAGCGAAATCCGGAGCTCAGCGCCGCGCCGCACTGTCGGCAGCTCATCCCCGCGGCGGCGCCGCAGTGATGACAGAACTGCTTGCCGGCAATCAGCTCGGTGCCGCAGACGGCACATTGCATGGCGGCGACTGTCGTCCGGTTCCTGGCTTCAGTCAAGGCGACGGCGAATCAGCCGCCGCCGTTGGTGGTGGTGACGATGATGCCGCCGTCGCCGACGGCGACGCCGTTGTCGAGATCGAAGAAGGCGACGGCGTTGAGCAGATCGAGGCCGCCGCTGTCCTGGAATTCCCAGCTCTGACCGCCATCGTCCGTCGCGAAAATCAGGCCGAAATCGCCGACCGCCCAGGCGTGCTGGGTATCGACCGCAGCGACGGCGAACAACGGATCGTCGATGTCTTCGATCTTGATCCAGGTGTCACCGCCGTTGGTGGTGCGCAAAATGATCTGCACCGGATCCTCGGCCTCGGTGGCGGTGCGGCCGCCGACGGCGAAGCAGGTGCTAGGATCGACGCAGCTGATGCCGAAGATCGCCTCCTCGGTGCCGCTTTCTTGCGGAGTCCAGGTCGCGCCGCCGTTGCTGGTGTGCAAGATCACGCCGAGATCGCCGACCGCCCAGCCGTTCTGAAGATCGACAAACGACACGCCGAAGAGCGGCAGCTGGGTGCCGCTGGTCTGCGGCGTCCAGGTGATGCCGCCATTGTTGGTGCGGCGAATCTCCCCGAGGTCGCCGACGACCCAGCCGTTTTGATCGTCAGCGAAGGAAACGCCGAAGTAGGTGCTTTCGAGAATCTCGAGCTGCACCTGCCAGCTTTCGCCGCCGTTGCTGGTGGTGACGACGGTGCCGAAGTTGCCGACCGCCCAAGCGCGCTGGGCGCTGACGGCGTCGATAGCGAACAAGCTCGCGGTCGTCGGCGAGCGTTGCGTCGACCAGGTCCGGCCGCCGTCGCGCGAGCGCGCCACCACGCCGAAGTCGCCGACAGCGTAGACGTCGGTCGCCGAGCCGAAGGCTACGCCGAAGAGCGGATTGGTGGTCGCCGGGTTGCGCGGCGCGAAGCTGCGGCCGTCGCTGCTGAAGTACAGGGTGCCGTAGCTACCGACCAGGTGCGCCGCCTGCGGCGTGACAAAGTCGACGGCAAACAGCGGATTGGAGCTGAGCGCGCTGCGAGTGGTCCAGGTGTTGCCACCGTCGGTCGAATGGAGCACCGCCGCCTCGCCGGTGTCCTCGTCGATCTCACCGACGGCGAGGGCATTGTTGGCGTCGGCGAACGATACGCTGAACAAGAAGGCGGTGGTGTCGGTATCGCGTACCAGCCATTGCTGCCCACCGTTGGCGGTGCGCAGCACGGTGCCCGAGTCGCCGACGACGACGCCGAGCTCGGTATCGACGAAGTCGACGGCGAACAGATCGCGGCTGGTCAGGCTCGGCAGCACTTCCCAGGTGAAGCCGCCGTCGTCGGTGCCGAGGATCAAGCCGGCGTCGCCGACCGCCCAACCGTTCGTGGCATCGACGAACGACAAGCCGCGCAGCGGCCGATCGACGTTGGTCTGTACCGACCAGGTCGTGCCGCCGTTGTCGGTATGCCGAATCGTAGCCAGCATCGAATCTTCATCGAAGCCGACGATCCAGCCTTCGCGATCGGTGGGGAAGGCGACCGCAGTCAGCACGTCGGTCGTCTGCAGAGCATTGGTCGTCCAGGTCGCTCCGCCGTTGCGGGTCTCGATCAGGATCCCTTGTCCGGTCTCGGGCTCGTAGCCTACGGCAAAGCCGCGGCTGCTGCTGACGAAGGATACGCCGAAGAGATCGGCGGTCGTTCCGGAGATCTGGCGCGTCCAGGTGGTGCCGTTGCTGGTGTGGAGGATCTCGCCGAAGCCACCGACCGCCCAGCCGGTGTTGGCATCGATGAAGTCGACGGCGAACAGGTCATTGAAGGTCGGCGAGGGATTGGTCAGCAGCCAGCCGCCCGCCGGCCGCGGGCAGCCGTTCAAGGCGGCGCTGAGGCCGGTGAGGATCTCGTCGACGGTCACCGAAGCGTCGGCATTGCTGTCGAAGACTTCGCATTGCGACAGCGGGGTCGTACCGAGCGCGATGTTGACGCCGGTGATGATCTCGTCGACGGTGACGTCGCCGCTAGTGTCGCAGTCGCCGACGCATGGCTGAGCCGCAGCCGGCATCGCCAGCAATGAGCCGAGCAGCAGCAAGAGAGCCGACCAGCGGGCCGGCGTGACGCGCGAGCAGGAAGCGGCGAGCATGGAGCGAGTCCTTTCCGGCATCCGAGCCTGGGGCGCAGACCGAGGCCACCAGTTACCATTCGCCTACCGCGCGAAACAAGCCACGCGTCCGGCTGTAGCGTCGACCGCCGCGCGCCTGCCCCAAGCCCCCAAGCCCACGTTGACATCGCCAAGCGCTTTCCTTAGCTTCGCCCCCCAATCGGGCTGCCGCGGGCGGGTGTAATTCAGTGGTAGAATGTCAGCTTCCCAAGCTGAACGTCGCCGGTTCGATCCCGGCCACCCGCTTTCCCTCCAACTAGCTGAAATATCGCCTCGTTTTCGTCCGCGGTCGTTGCTTGGTCCGTCGTGCCTTTGCGTAGGGTTCCGGTAGGGTTCCGGTTCCGGCCGGCGATCAGCTCGTCGAGCTGCTCCGCCGCGACCTTGGCCGAGCCATAGTGCTTTAGGATCATCTCAAGGCTGGTGCCGGTCTGCCGGGCGATGAACACCAGATCGATGCCGAGGCTCTTCATCGCGCTGATGTAGGTATGGCGGCAGTTGTAGAAGCCACGCGGCCGCACGCTCGTCGATCGCAGTGCGGCTATCCACTCGCGGTTGTAGAAGTTCACCTCGTCGAGGGTGGCGCCGGTGACGGTCGTGAAGACGAAGTCGTCGGCCTTGGGATGCAACGGTCGATGCGCCTTCAGAGCGATCAGCAGCGGCTCGTGGATGACGACGTCGCGGCCGCTCTTCTTCGTCTTCGTCCGGCTATCCTCACCCATGACCCGCGACCCACGTATCAGGATTCGCCGGCCCGCGAGGTCGACGTGCTTCCAGCGGAGATGGATTGCCTCCGATGGGCGCGCGCCCGTCCAAAACTGATGCATGACGAAGGCGAAGTAGTGCGGGCGCTTGGCGCGGAAGTACTCGATGATCTGATCGCGCTCGGCTTCGGTATAGGGGTCGATATCGCTCGCGTCCTTGCCCGGATCGATGCGGCGGATTTCGTCTCGTGAGTACACGCAGCGAGATCGGGCACCGCGTACCCGGCCGATCGCGCGTCGCGGAGCATCGCCCGGAGCGCGCTGTGGATCGTCCCGTCTACGGTCGCCGGCTTCAGCTTCCGCTTCAGCAGCAAATGCTGGAGATCGGTCAGATGGCTCAGCGTGAGCTCGTCCAGGCGCATCGCTCCGAGAACGGGGATCACATAGCGGCGGATGGCAAATGCCCGATTGCGAGCCCACTTTGCGCTGACGCGCCGGCCCTGCTTTTGCCGCGGGTCCTCGGCATCGGTTTCGGTGACCTCAGCACCCGCCGGACGCAATGCGGGTTTGCCCCAGACGCGAAAGAAGCCCGACACCGTGATCAAGCTCTTGAGCGGCGTCTCGGCCGCGGTCACCGGCCGGAAGAGATAGGCGAGATTCCCGTTCGGGAACCATCGGAGGTAGTCGAAGACGCCGTCAGCCATTTCTTGGGTTATCATCGCCGCACGCGCCTCGACCTTCCGTCGGTTCTCAGGTGTATCGAGCCACTTCTCATGAATCCGCCGCGGTCTGGGTGATGCTGCACTCCGGCTCGCGCGGGATCGGCAACAAGATCGGAACCTACTTCATCGAGCGCGCCAAGGAGCACATGCGGCGCTACTTCGTGAACCTTCCCGACCAGGACCTCGCCTACCTCCCGGAGAAGACCGAAGACTTCTACGACTACGTGAAGGCGCTCAACTGGGCGCAGGGTTACGCCCGGCTGAACCGGGAAATCATGATGCGCGCGACGCTCGAAGCGATCGCCAAGGCCCTTGGCCGCGACGTGGTGACGACCGAGGAAGCCGTCAACTGCCATCACAACTACGTCGCGCGCGAGACCCATTTCGGCACGGAGGTCTGGCTGACCCGAAAGGGAGCGGTTCGGGCCCGAGAAGGTGACCTCGGGATCATCCCCGGATCGATGGGGGCGCGCTCGTATATCGTGCGTGGCCTGGGCAACCCGAAGTCTTTCCACTCGTGCTCGCACGGTGCCGGCCGAGTGATGTCGCGCACCGCCGCGAAGAGCCGCTTCACGGTCGCCGACCACGAAGAAGCGACGCGAGGTGTCGAGTGCCGGAAAGACGCAGACGTGCTGGATGAGACGCCGGCGGCCTACAAGCCGATCGATGCCGTCATGGCAGCCCAGCGCGACCTGGTCGAGGTCGTTCACACGCTGAGGCAGGTGGTTTGCGTGAAGGGGTGACAGCGCCACTGCCCCTCGCGATCCGGCGCATCGCCGGCTATGTTGGCTCCGTCATCGCGGCCCGCCCGTCGGTTTTCGACCGACCAAGGCCAGCCGCGATGGCGCCCGACCGCCCGCGGCTCTCCCCCGTCTTTGAGAGACGGAAGGGACCGCCGCGGGCTCGTCGGAGCAAGGGTTCAAGTGGGCATAGGTATCGCCGTCACTGGGCTCCATGCCTGGTTCCTTTGCCTTGCCCAAGCTCGCGGGGATGGAGTAGTCCATGCGTGCGCAGGAAAATGGCTAACAATTTCGACCGGAACGACACCAGGAACTTTGCCGAACGGACGCGTAAAAACCTCAGGGCGATTATCGCACTGCAACGCGAGGTCGACGCCGATGTCCACCCCGTAACCCAACTGGTCGTTTCGCTGCTCGGCCTCATTACACTCCCAAGGGAATGCCGGCTGACGGAACAGCTGAAGCCGTTGACCATAACTGACTTGGATGGGACGTGGCCTCGTTTCGACGTATCTAAGGGCGAAGAAAGATCGGAGAACCTGCACGACCTGGTCGACCGGATTCGCAATGCCGTCTCGCACGGAAGGTTTTTCTTTCTCTCCCAGAGCAAGGTACTGCACGAAGTGACGATCAAACTAGAGGATTTCACGCCATCCGAGATCGAGAAGGCCAAAAAGGAGAGTCGCGATCCGGTTCCCTTCTGGTGTGCCAGTATCCAGGCGGATGAGTTGGCGATTTTTTGCGATAAGCTCGGTGAGGTCCTCTGATCCCCGACCGATTGATTCATCCTCCCCCTCAAAGCAACCGAGCTGGTCGCGCGCCGCAGGTAGGCTCAGGACTCGATGCAGATCGGCGAATTCGCCGCGCACCTGTGCGCCCAGCCGCCGCGCCGCCGCGGCCGCGCGGCAGCACCATCGCCGACGGCACCCCCGCGGCGGCGGCGAACCTCGAGCGCGACGGAGGGCAAGAACCTGAAGCCGTGCTGCCGGCGGGAAGCTAGCCGAAATCCTGGTGGACAGGTCGAAGGCCGACGATGCGAAGCGGATCGAGGGGAAGTTGCGTAAGAGTCCCACGAAACACCGCACCAAGCGGGCATCTAGTAAACGGCAGCCATAGCTGATGGGAATGAATTGGGCAGAAGAAAGAGCCCGGCTGTTTGGCATCTATTCATCCAATCTAGCGCTCTACACGGCGCTTCGGGATCGCTTTCTGTGCCCGATGTGCGGCCGCGAATTTGACGAATCAGCGCTCCACACCAAGCCGCCGGAACTTTGCATCGCCCACATTATCCCCAAAGCGGTCGGCGGAACGATCTACACGCTGGCGTGCCGCGCGTGCGACAACGGACTGGGCTCAAGGTTCGATTCGCACCGTAAGGACGAGCAGCAGTTCCACGATCTTCTATTGGGGCGCTCATCGGTGGAAGCTGTGGTTCGGGCTGATGGCTGCCAATTCCCCGTCGACCTCCGCTTCAATTCCGCCCAGCGCCGAATAGACGTACGAGTGCTACCAAAGCATGCCGCGCCAGGTGCCTTCGGTCGGTTCATCGCCAGCTGGGGCGAAGGTTCGAGGAGCAATGTTACGTTTTGGACTGGCGATACGCGCCGGGTGATCTTGTCGCTTCTCTGCTCAGCATTGCTCACGATGTTCAGGCAGTATGGGTACGAGTACGTTCTCCAGTCCCACATCCAGGACGTAAGACGGCTGATTCAAGATCCCGATGCTGGGCCATTGCCCAGCATCGTTACAACGATTCCTGCCGGCGCAACCCTGGCAAGCGGACACCCCTTGTCCTGTCCCTCGATCAACGTGGTGACCGAGCCGAGGGATTGTTCGTGCTTCATGATCGTTCTGCCGGGGCCGTCCGAGCTGGCGGCGATGCGTGGGGTTCTCATCCCAGGCTTCGGAGAGAACGCTGGACGATCTTATCAAACTCTTCTAGCCGATCCGATGAAGGCAGCCCGATTCACAATGCTCGATTGGCATGCGGTCGATGCTATCGCCGACGCGCGTTCCTTTGGTTGGGGATCCAGGCTTTGGGGCCGAGCTGTCGGCGTCGCTTCCGGCGATCGGCAGTAGGAGCATCTGTTGCCATCTCGAAGTCGAAGCGCGCACACAGCCGAAGTGCCGAGCCGGCGATCGCGATCCCTGCGTCCGCGGTCAATCTAGAGATCTCGCCCTGCCGAACGGGCTGCTGGGTCATCGTTCCCTGCTTCAACGTAGCGGTCGATCAGCCGCAAAAGGCGCCGTTCATTGATCAAAGTCACTCGATGCTCATGCCGCTTAGCCAAGTCGGACGCGCCAGCCGTAAAGCCGGTGGCGGATACAAGCAATGATCGACTGGGACGTTCATCACTGCAGACCCCAAGCAAAGCTCGGACAGGCAGCACGCCAACGCGCTTGCCCCCTCGCAGCCGTTTGCATTCGATGATGGTTCGCATCGGGATCGCGTCCACGCTATCGGCGATGATATCGCGTCCACCATCCTTGGAGTACCGAGTGATTCGCACCCGGTATCCTAAGCCAGCGTACAGTTCAGCTACGACCTCTTCGAACTCTCGGTGCCCCACGCGCATGAGTGATGTTCGCCCGCTCGCGATTCGGCGCAGCGTCGAGGCAGCTTGCTTCGCTTCCGGAGTACCTCTTTTCCAAAGCTTCGCTTGGTTGATGAAACTCGGATCCCAGACCGATAGTTCAGCAATCTCTTCGTCTAACGACGTTACAAGGTCTGACCAAAATTTCGCCTGCTCTTTCCGCGCAAACGAAGGCGATTTCTGGTCATCGAACGCAATGCCGATCGTAACCGGAAAGAATGAACGCCTCGTCGGCAGGTCCACGACAAGGGGCCTGATAACCACGATGATCGAACCCCGGATGCTGCGCGTTCGGTGGTCGCACGTGAATCGCAGAAACGGGCCACGCTCGACGAGGCGGGCCATGCGCTTTGCGAAGTGCCTCGATACTCTGCGATCGCGGCCCTTGCCTTCGCGGTCCGAAGAGAGAATTGTGCCTATGCAGAATGGCTCGGTGAGATCAGTTAGAAGCCGGCGTTCCTGAACCGCCGACCGCGACTTCGCGGCGCGAAGGGCGCGCTGCGTGAACAGACATTCTTCGCCTCCATCGGGCTTACGAACGATGGTGACGTCATTCGTAAGAGCGCTCAGGACAAAGACCTGCTTGTGCAGCACGAAGGTGCGGACCACCTTGCGCCACAACTCGCTCTTGTCGGCGAGATCCCGCGATTTGATCTGCGACGTCTTGATCACCCGTCGACCCTTCTCAAACGCGTCCCAATCAACCTGAGACTCGTACTCCAGAGAGCGAACGGATCCTGCCAGGTGATATCGGTTATCGACACGTCCTGGGCGTAGGTGGCTAGGGATGCTACGGAGTCCCGAACTATCGAGAGGACTGTCAATCCAAACCAGTTGTCTTCCTCATCTTCATAGTGCTCCAACATATCCCCGATGAATTTGACGACTCGGTCGATGCGTCGCCGCTCGGATCGCCTTAAAGTCAACGTGGATTGCGCCATCAAGAGAGATCCCCCACCACATGCTCCATCGCCGCCACCGCCGACAGTGCCGTCGCGCGGTCGCACTTTTGCTTGAGCCGTTGCGCGCGACCGGGGTGGATCAGGTTCCGGAAGTCCTTCGCAAGCCGCGCCTGTTTGGCGGTGTCGGGCTTGATCAGGTCGAGCTCGGCGGCCACCTCGATGTATTCGTGAAGGTGCCAACCGACAGGATCGCCTTTCGCCTTGGGAGCGTTGGTCGCGCGAGCCGCAGCGGCTGAGATCTCCGGCGGCGTTTTCTGCTGGATCGCCCATAGGAGCAGTGCCTCGATCACCGAGCCGGCGAGCACCGTGGCTGCCTTCCATTCGGCGTTCGCCAGCGCGCGGTCGACGGCGGCGATGTCGCTGCGGAGCACCTGACGGAGAGTATCGTCGGCGATGAAGGCTAGATCGGCCGTCGTAGCGGCCGGGGACTCGTCGGGGCAGCGCGCGAAAATCGCCCGAATCGCAGCGACCGGCGTCACGCGCGGTTGCCGTAGGTATCCCCAGAGATGGTGTTTGTGTGCGACCAGGTCTCGAATGATCGACTTCGCGATTTCAAGGTCAGCTGCATCCTCGTGATCCAGCGTGAGGAGTTCAGGGGCCACTCGATCCACGATATTCATTAGGGCATCAAGCCGATGCACCAAGCCGTATGGATCTGGGAGTTCGCCGCCATTCGGCTCCTTCTGAGCAAAGGGGAAGGCTTGATCGATGAACTTGACCACTTGGGTCGGGACTACGCGCGGCATACTGGACCCGATCGCTCGTTAGAGAGCGAATGGTCGAGCAAGCCCGCTTGTTGCGCCTTGATCGACCACTCGCGCGAACCTGCGCCCCCCGTATGGCGCCCGAATTTATATTCAAGGCAAGCCAATACATCCAACAATAGTTCACGTGAGATCTCGGAGAACGGGCAGCGACGCACCAATGCGTTCTTCTTATCCGACGGTATGATTATTCCGATCCATGCCTGACTGTCGAAGGTGCACAGGACACAGCTAGGAGCGCCCCACCCGAAGAACTCGGCGGACGTGCCACTGCGGCCCGTCGTCAACGAGTGAAAAAAGTTTCCGAAAAAGCACGGACCATTCCTTGGATCCGACTCACGGGATAGGCAGTCGATTGTTCTCCGAAGCAGCTCAACTATGTCCTCGGCGGTCTCAACCGCTGGAGCTACATACTCGTGCTCAATCTCGTTTCGCTTGGCAACCGCGCGTTCCAACACGCGCGACGTGAGCCCGTCGACGATGCCCCGACGGAGGAGGATCTCGCTTTGTTGGCGCGCTGTGGTGGGCGGATTGTTGCAGTGGACGAAACAGTCTCTCCGCATATACCAATCTGCGAGGCACGACAGCGCTCGCCGTGCGTGAAGGATCGCGTTCGATGCGAAGCGCTCGCGATCCACCTTATCGCCTGCGCTCTCTGCCGATCTGACATCCGCGATCGCCCAGCTGATGAGCTTATCAACTCCCTCTCCGGGATGCGGAACATGGATTCCAGTGCCGTCGCTGCCTTCCAACGAAGAGATTGCTCCCAAGAGATCCGCCGGATGGATCGGTTCAAACTCGCAGTGACCACGGATCGCGTCCATGCTAGGTTCTCCGCCAGCCGCACCGCTTCTTTCGCGAACCTGCGCTGCCCCGCCAGCTAGCGGCCAGCGGATATTGCACCCACTAATCTCCGACCTTCTTCGCCTTTGCCCACCGCGCCTGAACAGCCTTGCGTGCGGCCTCTGAGCGTTCTTCCTCGGTCATCGTCTTCAATCGCGCCTTGCCACCCTTGCGGCCGAGTGCGACAGCCGCCGGATCTTTTCGTTTGGTAGCCATCGCATGCCCTCCTACACAAATACTAAGCGCTTCGCAATTGCATGTTGACTCCATACGAATCGCTTAGTATAAAGCCGCCCAACGAAAACGGGCCGGAACGGTGTTGGTAGCACCGAGCCGGCCCTAACCAAGGAACCTAGCAAGGAGGTCCCAATGGCTCATTGCTCCCCTACCACGATGGACGGCACGCCCCTAGAGGCGGCGGCCATCTGCTCGCCCTGCGAGCGTTTGTTCTCCCCCCTGAACCTGGTGCGCTGCACGATCTGCAGCCTCTCACTGTGCGTTGATTGCCTCGGCGAGGATGATCGCGGCGCCTGCCAACGCTGCCTCGAGGTAGCCGAGCAGCCGACGGTCCGCCGCCGCATTC
>Ga0196976_1001532_pt1 | contig 10354 bp, 7 predicted proteins | sample S3v_513CmetaG_FD_148644 | JGI IMG/M metagenome (GOLD analysis project Ga0196976, IMG submission 148644) | Soil microbial communities from Anza Borrego desert, Southern California, United States - S3+v_5-13C | ecosystem: Environmental > Terrestrial > Soil > Desert | place: USA: California...
ATTCTCGGCGAGCTGAAAGAGCGACTGCGGCGGGCGATCGAAACGGAACAGTTCGAGCTGGCGGCTGACCTGCGGGACCGCATCCGGGTGATGGAGTGAATCGCGACATGCGACACGCGGCAGGCAGCACGCGGAGGCTTCGATGATCGATCTGTCGTTGCTCCCGGACGGCGGTGTGCGGTGGCTGGATGCGTCCGGGCCGCACGGAGACATCGTGCTGTCCACGCGCATTCGCCTGGCCCGTAACATCGAGGGCTATGCGTTCACGGGTCGGGCGCGGGACGGAGAGCGACTGAGGGTCCTGGCGCAGGTGCGGCAGACATTGCCGGGGATCGATTCACTGGGTGAACACGTGGTGTTCCGGGTGGACGAGCTCACGCCGGTAGACCGGGCGCTGCTGCACGAACGACATCTCGTCTCGAAGGAACTCGCCGGACTGGACGTGCAGCATCCGTTGCGGACGGGCGCGGCGGTTGTCCTCGGGGACAGAGTGGGCGTCATGGTCAACGAAGAGGACCATTTGCGCCTTCAGGCGCTCCAATCCGGGTTCGCGCTGCAACAAGCGTATGCGTCAATCGAGAAGCTCGACCATGCGCTCGGGCGCAGGCTGCCGTACTCCTTCCACCCGGAGTTCGGCTACCTCACCGCGTGTCCCACGAATGTGGGTACAGGGCTTCGCGCATCGGTCCTGATTCATCTGCCCGGCCTGGTGTTAACCAAGGAAATCACCAAGGTGCTGGCCGGCCTGCAGCAGATGGGACTCACCTATCGCGGGTTGTACGGCGAGGGGAGCGAGGTGGTGGGCAATTTTTTCCAGATCTCCAACCAGACGACATTGGGGAGCGGAGAAGAGGAACTGCTGGACAAACTGTCCGGTGTCGTGGCCCACGTGATCGATCGCGAGGAAGAAGCGAGAAAAGTATTGCTCCGCGATGCTGGCTATATTATTGAAGACAAGCTCTGGCGCGCGTACGGAACGTTGCGATACGCACGCAGCCTCACGTTCGACGAGGCGATGAATTATCTGAGCGGTGTTCGACTCGCGGTCGGGCTGAAACTGATCGACGGCCTGAGTGTATATACCCTCAACAAGCTCCTGATCTTCTCGCAGGCGGCGCACCTGGCATACGCCGAGGGACGCACGCTCTCCGAGAGCGATACCAACCTGGCGCGCGCACGGTACGTGCGTACCACTCTGGAGAGGGAGTCGGGTTCGGTCGGGTAACTGCAAGTCGATCCCGAACTTGAGGGCACCATGAACGGCTACAACTTCACGGAGCGAGTCCGGAAAGTACTCGCAATGGCGCGGGAGGAGGCGGCCCGCCTCCATCACGAATATGTCGGGACGGAGCACATCCTTCTCGGCCTGATTCGTGAGGGCGAGGGGGTCGCGGCGACCGTCCTGCAGAACCTCAACGTCGAGCTGGACGAGATCCAGCAGAAGATCGAGGAGACGGTCAAGAAGGGCAAAGCCGCCCAGGCGACCGGCCCGGACCTGCCGTACACCTCGCGCGCGAAGAAAGTGCTCGAGCTGGCGATGAGCGAAGCCCGGGAGCTTGGCCACAGCTATGTGGGCACCGAGCACTTGCTGCTTGGGTTATTGCGCGAAGAGAAGGGAATCGCCGCACAGGTACTTACCGACGCCGGCGTGAACCTCGAGGCTGCCCGGAGCGAGACGCTGCGCATCCTGGGCACTGACGTGCAACAGCAGGCTGGCGGCGCCGGAACGGCGCAGCCCACAGGCGCCCCGCAAGCGACGCCGCAAAAAGGCGAGAAGAAGTCGAAGACGCCGGCACTCGACCACTTCTGCCGCGACCTGACACAGCTCGCAGCGGAGGGCCAGCTCGACCCGACCATCGGGCGCGCCAAGGAAATCGAGCGGGTCATGGAAGTGCTCACGCGGCGCAAGAAGAACAATCCCGTCCTGATCGGCGAGCCGGGGGTGGGGAAAACCGCCATTGTCGAAGGGCTGGCTCAGCTCATCGCGAACGGGGAATGCCCAGAGTCGCTGCGCGACCACCGGGTGCTCTCGCTCGACATGGCTGCGGTCATTGCCGGCACGAAGTACCGCGGTCAGTTCGAGGAGCGCCTGAAGGCCGTGATGAACGAGATCGCGCAGAACAAGAACATCATCCTGTTCATTGATGAGCTGCACACGCTCGTCGGCGCGGGTGCTGCCGAAGGCGCCATCGACGCATCCAACATGCTGAAACCCGCCCTGGCGAGGGGCGAGTTGCAGTGCGTGGGCGCAAGCACGCTGAACGAGTACCGCAAGTACATCGAGAAAGACGGTGCGCTGGAGCGGCGCTTCCAGACGGTCATCGTCGATCCGCCGTCCATCGATGAGACCGTGGAGATCCTCAAGGGACTTCGGAAGAAGTACGAGGAGCACCACAAGGTGCTGATTCCCGACGAGACGCTGCTCTCAGCGGCAAAGTTGTCGGAACGCTACATCACCGACCGCTTCCTGCCCGACAAAGCCATCGATGTCATCGATGAGGCGGGTGCGCGCGCCCGGCTTGCGGCGCAGGCGCCGCCGCCGGAAGTCGCATCGCTGAAGGGAGACCTCGAGAAGGTCAACGGCGAGAAGGAAGCGGCCGTGCGCGACCAGAACTTCGAGCGGGCAGCGTCGCTGCGCGACAAGGAGCGCGAGCTGCAGGGCGACATTCGCAAGAAGCAGGAGGAATGGGAGAAACGGCGCCAGTCGCATCGCCCGGAACTCGGCGAGGAGGAGATTGCCTTCATCGTCAGTCGCTGGACCGGTATCCCGGTCACGCGCCTGCAGGAAGCGGAAACCTCACGGCTGCTGCGGATGGAAGAGGAAATCCACAATACCGTGATCGGGCAGGAAGAAGCCATCAGGGCGATCGCGCGGTCCATCCGGCGCAGTCGCGCCGGTCTCAAGGACCCGCGGCGTCCCATCGGCTCGTTCATCTTCAGCGGCCCAACCGGCGTCGGAAAGACGGAACTGGCGCGCGCCCTGGCCAAGTTCCTGTTCGCGGACGAATCCGCGCTCATTCGCGTGGACATGAGCGAATACATGGAGAAATTCTCCGTGTCACGGCTCATCGGCGCGCCCCCGGGCTATGTCGGGTACGAGGATTCCGGGACGCTGACGAAGGCCGTGCGCCGGAAGCCGTACAGCGTCATCCTGCTCGACGAAATCGAGAAGGCGCACCCGGATGTCTTCAACATCCTGCTGCAGGTGCTGGACGAAGGGCACCTGACGGACAACTACGGCCGCGTCATCGATTTCAAGAACACGGTCGTGATCATGACGTCGAACGTCGGCGCCAGGGATATCACCAAGAACAAGACCCTCGGGTTCAACGCCGGTGATTCACGGATGACCTTCGAGCGGATGTCGGAAAAGGTGAAGGAGGAATTGAAGAACGTGTTCAATCCGGAATTCCTGAACCGGGTCGACGATGCCATCGTCTTCCACCCGCTCGACCGGACTCACATCGCGTCGATCGTGCAGATCCTGCTGAAGGACGTCCGCAAGCGCCTGGCCGAGGAAGAGCTTACCCTCACCCTCACCGATGCTGGCGTCGACTTCCTGGTCAAGCACGGATACGACGAAGCCTATGGAGCCCGACCGTTGCGCCGGGCCATCCAGCGCTACATCGAGGATCCGCTCTCTGAGAAGATCCTGCTGGGCGAATTCTCGAAGGGCGACGAAGTCGAGGTGGATGTCGCTCCGGACGGCGCGCGACTCGAATTTCGCGTGCTGACCAGCGCAGCAAACAAGGCATAATCGGGCGAATTGCTGCAACGGCCGGCAGGAAGCCTCCTGCCGGCCGTTGCCGTTTCCCGAACCACCTCGCCCCCGGAAAAGTCACGTCTGGTGAGGTGTCGGCACGGCCCGATGGCTGCGCAACTCAGCTGCATTTCGCGTGTATATTTGTGGCAATGTTAAGAGCAGCAACGATTTCCGCCGCCTTGATTGCGGTGGCAACGTCCCTTGGCGCCCAGGATCCCGGCGCGGCGGGGGCAGCCGGCGCCTGCGCGCGCCCCGATAGCATCGCGTTCCGTGGCAATTCGCGCGTGTCGGAAACCGCGTTGCGGGCCGATATCACGATCGTTCCCGGAACGCCGTTCAATTACCGCACGCTCCAGCGCGCGATCAAGAACCTGTATGCGACGGCCCAGTTCGAGGACGTTCAGGTCAAGTGTGAGCTCATGGGCGGCCGAACCGTCATCGCCTTCGAGGTCAAAGAGCGTCCGTTGCTTGGCGAACTGGACGTCCGCGGTCCTGAGGCCGTGGCCCTTGGAACCATCCGTGATCAGGTAGACCTGCTCGTCGGCCGCCCCATCGATCCCGCACAGATCGCGCGGGTCATCGCGCGAATCGATTCCGTGTATCAGACGAAGGGGTTCTATCTCGCCGAAACGCGCGTGGATACAACTCAGGGAGCGAACGGAACAAAGCTGACCTTTATCGTGGACGAGGGAAACCGGCTCGCGGTCTCCGGGGTCCAGATCGGCGGGAATTCACGGATCAGCGACACGGAGCTCGTGAGCGACATGCTCACCAAGCCGGAAGGATTCCTCTGGTGGCGGAAAGGCGAGTTCGACGACAATAAGTTCGCCGCTGACCTGACAGAACGCATTCCGCAGACGTACGGCCGCCACGGTTTCATCGACATGCAGGTCGTGCGCGACACGATGATCATCGATCGCGCGGTCGGCAAAGCGCTGGTCGACGTGACAGTGGTCGAGGGACCGCAGTACGTGGTTGGTTCGTTCGAAATCAACGGTGCACGGCGGTTCTCGAACGATGAGCTCCGCCGGTTCTACCCATTTACCGAGACGGGCCGGACCCTTCGGGAGACCATGAGCGGTCTCACCGGGATCATCAAGCGGCAGGGAACGAAGGATCCCGACAACGTCTTCGATGCGCAACGCTGGGCCGAGGCGACTCGGCAGGTCCAGGATGCGTATCTGAACGAAGGTTACATCTACGCCGAAGTCCGTCCGGTGATCGAGCGGCTCAAGGTCGGAGCCGACTCGGTGCCCACCGTGAATCTTCGATGGGACATTGAGGAGCGCACACCGGCGATCGTGAACCGGGTCGACATTCTTGGCAACGACGTCACGGTCGAGTCATGCATCCGCGACCAGATTCTCGTGCTCCCGGGCGACGTGTTCAATCGCGATGCCCTCATGCGGAGCTACCAGGGGATTTCGCAGATGGGGTTCTTCGAGAATCCCGTTCCGGAGCCTGATACGCGGCGCGCGAACGACCAGGGTGACATCGACATCATCTTCCGCGTGCAGGAGCGGAAGACAGGCAACGTGAACTTTGGCGCGTCGGTCGGGCAGGGCACCGGCGTCGGCGGCTTCATCGGCTTCGACCAGCCAAACCTGTTCGGTCGGTGCAAGCGCGGCTCCCTGCAGTGGCAGTTTGGCCGGTACATCAACGATTTCAATCTCTCGTATACCGATCCGCGTATTCGCGAGTCGCGCATCTCCGGCACGGTGACCGCCTACCATACGCGGTCGCGCTTCACTGTCGGTGATCTCGGCCGTCAGACGCGTGCCGGCGGCCAGATTCGGTTCGGCTTCCCGGTGCCGGGATCGCGCTGGACGCGCCTGTTCCTCGACTACGGCGGGGAGACGGTGAAGTACGGCGATGAAGGGCTCACGTCCACCATCAGTTGTGGCGCGGGACGGAGCTGTTTCCGGTCGAGCGTGGGCATGACCATCGATCGCGATACGCGCATCGACATGCCATTCCCAAGCGGCGGTGCGCACCAGTCCCTGAACGCGCAGTTCAACGGCGGTCCGCTTGGCGGCACGGCGGCGTACCAGCGTTATACGGGCGAGCTGCGTGGCTACACCACGCTGGCGCGGATCGGCGGCACCCGTCCGGGAACGCAGGCGATGAAGATCGTGACCGGCTTGACCACCAAGGCCGGAGCCCTGTTCGGAGATCCGGGCCCATTCTTCATCTACCAGCAGTTCGCGCTGGGCGGTGTGCAGTACGGAGAAATGCTGCGCGGCTATGAGGAATTCTCGATCACACCGCTGGGCTACCTGGGTGGAACGACACAATTCCGGGCCCAGGAGGAATCGTTCGGCAGCGCATTCCTCACCACGTCCGCGGAGCTGGGACTTCGGGTGAGTCAGCAACTGTACATTTCCTCCTTCTTCGACGCGGGCAACGTCTGGGCACGCGCCCGCGATTTCAATCCGAGCCGGCTGTTCCGCGGCGCGGGCTTCGGGGCATCGCTGGTCACGCCGCTGGGACCACTGGGTCTCGATATGGGGTATGGCTTCGACCGCCTCGATTCCGAGGGCCGCAGGGCTCCGGGATGGCAGGTGCACTTCAAATTCGGTCAGTTCTTCTAATCGGAGTTATTTGCATGCGTTTGTTCATTCGTTCGGCGGCGATTGTCGCCACCATGCTTGCCGCTGGCGGCAGCACGCTCGCGGCGCAGCAGGCGCCCGTTCGCATTGCCTACGTGAACCCGCAGGCGTTATTCGACAATGCCCCGGGTCGTGCCGCGGCGGAGTCGCTTTTCACGCGGGAAACCGCAGGGTATCGCGCGGAGCTCAGCAAGATGAGCGACGCCCTGACGCAGATGGTGGGGGCGTATCAGCGCGAGGAAGCACGGCTCACCGCAGCGCAGAAGGAAACGCGGCAGCGCGCCATCGCCGCCAAGGAAGACAGCCTTCGCGGTCGCCAGCAGCAGCTCGAGCAGCAGGCGTCGCAGCGTCAGAGTGAACTGATGGCGCCGATCATGGAATCCGTGCGCAAGGTGCTGGAAGACATTCGCGTCGAAGACGGCTACGCGATCATCCTGAGCAGTGAGCCGGGCTCCTCCCCGATTCTGGCCGCGGACAAGAACCTCGACATTACCGAGCGCGTCGTTGCGCGACTGAAGACGGTTCAGGCGACGCGTGCCTCGACGCCGGCGACGCAGGCACGCCCGACGGGCGCACCAACGGCGTCGCCGGCTGGAGTGACACGTCCGCGTCCACCGGAGCGGTGAACACGCGGCAGTCCAGCGAACAACATTCCGGCGGTGAGGGCGGCAGCGTTCTCACCGCCTCTGCTATTGCACAACTCACCGGCGGCGCCCTCGAGGGTGACGGCGATGCGCGCGTCACCAGCGTCGCGTCCCTCGATCGGGCGCGGGAAGGGCAGCTGTCTTTCTGTGCGTCGTCGAAGTACGCCACGCTTCTCGCGGAGACGGCGGCCTCGATCGTCCTCATCACGCCGGACGTCGCGAAATCGCCAAGCCGGGCGCCCGCCCGCATTATCGTGGACAAACCGCACGACTCCCTCCTGGCCTTGCTGCCACGGCTGTATGTCACGCCCGTGCGCACCCCCGGGGTTCATCCCAGCGCGATCCTTGGACGCGGCGTGCGTCTTGGCGCGGACGTGAGCATTGGACCGCTCGTCAGCCTGGGCGCCGGAGCGCAGGTCGGCGACCGCGTCGTGATCGAGGCCGGCGTGTCGGTAGCAGACAATGTCCTGATCGGCGACGAATCGCATCTCAACAGCGGTGTCCGGGTCTACGCCAACTCGCAGATCGGCCGTCGGGTCATCCTGCACTCGAACGTCGTCGTGGGGTCCGACGGGTTCGGATATGTCTGGAAAGGCAACCGCCATGAGAAGATTCCGCATGTCGGGCGCTGCATCATCGAAGATGACGTGGAAATTGGTGCAGGCACCACGATCGATCGTGGCAGCATAGACGACACCGTCATTGGCGCGGGCACCAAGATCGACAACCTCGTCATGATCGCGCACAATGTGCGCATCGGCCGGCTCTGCATGGTCGCCGCGCAGGCAGGCATTGCCGGCTCGATGCGCATCGGAGACGGCGTCGTGATCGGCGGCCAAGCCGGTTTCCACGGGCATCGCACCATCGGGAAGGGTGCCCGGATCGCCGCACAATCCGGCGTGTTCGGTGACGTTCCGCCCGGCGAAACGTGGTCCGGTTATCCGGCGCGACCACACCGCGAATCGCTCCGGGCGCAGGCCGCGTTGTTCCGGCTCACCGCGATGATGAAAGGCATCGAGCGGATCCTCGGCGTGAACGGCGGGACGCGCGGCACAGTGGACGACGACCGGTGAGCCGTCAGACGATCGGGGGAACAGCCACTGTCGAGGGCATCGGGTTGCATCTCGGCGTCGACTGCCATTTGACCTTCCGACCGGCCCCGAGTGGGAGTGGAATCCGCTTCAAGCGAACCGACCTGCCCGGCGCTCCTGTCATTCCCGCGCACGTGGATGTTGCGGTGCTGACGGATCGGCGCACGCAACTCGGGGAAGACCCTGTGTCGGTACACACGGTCGAGCACGTCCTGGCCGCTGTCGGTGCGCTGGAAATCGATGATCTCATGATCGAGATGAGCGGACCAGAACCTCCGATTGCGGATGGCAGCGCGCGCCCGTTTGTCGAAGCGCTGCGCGGCGCCGGCCTTGCGCGCAACGCAGGAGCCGTGGCGTATCTCGAGCTTACAGCGCCAGTCCGTGTGACCGACGGCGCCGCGGAGTACGAGGCCTTTCCGGCGAAGAATCTCGAGCTGGACGTGACGATCGAGTTTCCGCATCAGGCGATCGGTCGCCAGACAGGGATGTATCGTATCACCCCCGACCGCTTCGCGGACGAGCTTGCGCCTGCTCGTACCTTCGGATTCATGCATGAAGTCGAAGCGCTCCGGGCGATGGGGTTGATCAAGGGCGCCTCGACCCAGAATGCCGTGGTGCTGGACGAGTCGGGCGTCATTGACACATCGTTGCGGTGGCCGGACGAATTCGTGCGACACAAGGCGATGGATTGTGTGGGCGACCTGACACTGGCGGGCGCACGCGTGCGCGCGCGGATCGTCGCGCGGCGGCCGAGCCACCGTGGGACGGTGCAACTGGTGCGCGCAATGCGCGCCTCAATATCGAGAGGAACGACTGTGCCCGAGCTGGGAATCGAAGACATCATGAAGGTTCTGCCGCACCGGTATCCCTTCCTCCTCGTGGATCGCGTGACGGAGCTGGAGCCGGGGAAGCGCGTGGTGGGCATCAAGAACGTGACCATCAACGAGCCTTTCTTTCAGGGGCATTTCCCAGGGCATCCCATCATGCCGGGGGTGCTCATCATTGAGGCGATGGCGCAGGTGGGGGGTATGTTGCTGCTTGGCGCGATCGAAGACCCATCCAGCAAGGTGGTGTACTTCACGTCGCTGAACGACGTCAAATGGCGCCGCCCCGTGAGGCCCGGCGACCAGCTGCGCTTCGAGCTCGACCTGCTGCAGGTGCGCGGAATGATGTGCAAGATGAAAGGCGTCGCCAAAGTGGACGGAGAGGTGGTCGCCGAAGCGGAAATGGGCGCCATGGTGCGCGACCGATGAGTGCTCAGATCCATTCGACCGCGATCGTCTCACCAAAGGCCGAGATTGCGCCGGATGTGATCATCGGTCCGTTCGCGGTCGTGGGCGACGGGTGCGTGATCGCCGAGGGGTGCACCGTCGGGCCGCACGCCGTGCTCGAGCGCAATGTGCTGCTGAGCCGCAACGTGAAGATCGGCGTCGGTTCCGTGCTTGGCGGTGATCCGCAGGATCTCAAGTTCAAGGGCGAGGAAACGACCGTGGAAATCGGCGAAGGCAGCACGATCCGGGAATATTCCACGATCAACCGCGGCACCGTGCAGTCGATGAAGACGAGCGTCGGTCGTGGGTGCTTCATCATGTCGTATGTGCACCTGGCGCACGACTGCCACATCGGCGACGGCGTGATCATTTCGAATGCGACGCAACTCGCAGGTCACGTCACCGTCGAAGAGAAGGCCATTCTGTCCGGCGTGTCCGCCGTGCATCAGTTTGCCCTCATCGGGCGCTACAGCTTCATTGGGGGCTGTTCCCGGGTTGCCAAGGACGTTCCGCCATACGTCAAAGCCGTGGGAAATCCCGTCAAGCTCTATGGCCTCAATACGGTGGGGTTGCAACGGAACGGCTTCTCCGAGGACGTGATCAAGGAGCTCAAGCGTGCGTACCGATTGTTCTTCAAGTCGGAGCTCAACGTGTCGCAGGCCCGGGAGCGCGCCCAGACCGAGCTGAAGCAGATTCCAGAAGTCGAGGAATTCCTGCGATTTTTCGAGCGCAGCGATCGCGGAGTCGTCATCTGACCGTACGCATTGGAGTCGTCGGCGCCGGCGCACTGGGCTATCATCATGTGCGGCTGTTGCGCCAACACGCCCCGGCCAATTTCGTGGGGTTCTACGACGCGAACGCCGAGCAGCGCATGCGCGTCGCCGGTGAGCTTGGCGCGCGACCATTCGACTCACTCGGTGGATTGCTCGATGCCGTGCAGGCCGCCGTCATCGTGGTGCCCACAAGACTGCATTAC
>Ga0196976_1001533_pt1 | contig 10352 bp, 6 predicted proteins | sample S3v_513CmetaG_FD_148644 | JGI IMG/M metagenome (GOLD analysis project Ga0196976, IMG submission 148644) | Soil microbial communities from Anza Borrego desert, Southern California, United States - S3+v_5-13C | ecosystem: Environmental > Terrestrial > Soil > Desert | place: USA: California...
GGGCAAACGGGTGCCGTTCCGCCCGGTCAAGGACATCCGCGACCTGTTCGAGCGGCTGGACGAGCGGGTGATGGCCGGCTTCGGCGGGGTGGCCGAGTACGGCATCACCGTGCGCTGGAACAAGAATTTCCTGAAGGTGATCCGCCTGCTGCTGGAACGCCGCAGCCAGATGCAGATCATCGGCGGCGTCCGCTTCGGCGGCACCCTGACCATCGAAGACGCGTTTGCCGCCGGCTTCGACCATATCGCCCTGTGTATGGGCGCCGGCAAGCCGACGGTGATCCCGATGAAGAACGGGCTGGCGCGCGGCGTGCGCCAGGCGTCGGACTTCCTGATGGCCTTGCAGCTGACGGGCGCCGCCAAGTCCACGACCATCGCCAATCTGACCGTGCGCCTGCCGGTGGTGGTGGTGGGCGGCGGCCTGACCGCCATCGACACCGCCACCGAGGCGCTGGCCTATTACCCTGTCCAGGTCGAGAAGTTCCTCACCCGCTACGACACCCTGGTGGCCGAACGCGGCCAGGAGCCCGTCCGCGCCCGCTGGAGCGAGGAGGAGAGCGCCACCGCCGACGAGTTCCTGGCCCACGCCCGCGCCATCCGCGCCGAGCGCGAAGCCGCCACGGCGGAAGGGCGCGAGGCCGACATCCAGGCGTTGCTGGACTCCTGGGGCGGCTCGACGCTGGCCTACCGCCGCCGCCTGATCGACGCCCCAAGCTACACCCTCAACCATGAGGAAGTGGAGCTGGGCATGGAGGAAGGCATCCGCTTCGTCGAGAACGCCTCCCCCGTGGCGGTGGAGATCGACAGGTACGGCCACGCCGAGGGTTTGCGCGTGGCGATCAAGACCGCCGAGGGCGCGGTGGAGAAGGTGCTGCCGGCCCGCACCATCCTGATTGCCGCCGGCACCCAGCCCAACACCGTGCTGGCCCGCGAGTTCCCCGAACAGATCGAGCTGGACGGCAAGTATTTCCGCGCCCTGGACGAAAACGGCAACCCGGCCAAGCCGGAGCGGCTGTCCAAGCCGGGCGAGGTCCATGTGCTGATGACCGGCTCGGGCGACGGCCGCTTCGTCTCCTTCTTCGGCGATCTGCACCCATCGTTCGCCGGCAACGTGGTGAAGGCCATGGGCGGTGCCAAGCAGGGCTATCCGGTGGTGGACCGGGTGATACGCCGCCGCGCCCCCACCTCCGTCACCCCGGCCGATCTGGTCACCACCTTGAACAAGGAACTGCACGTCAGCGTCCATCATGTGGATCGGCTGACGCCGACCATCGTCGAGGTGGTGCTGAAGGCGCCGCGCGCCGCGCGCGGCTTCGAGCCCGGCCAGTTCTACCGGCTCCAGAACTTCGAAACCCTGGCCTACCGTACCGACGACACCGTGCTGGGCATGGAAGGTCTGGCGCTGACCGGCGCCTGGGTGGACAAGGACAAGGGCCTGTTGTCGGTGATCGTGCTGGAGATGGGCGGCTCGTCCGACCTCTGCGCCACCTTGAAGCAGGGTGACCCGGTGGTGCTGATGGGGCCGACCGGCACGCCGACCGAAATCCCCGAGGGCGGCACCATCGCGCTGGTCGGCGGCGGCCTGGGCAACGCGGTGCTGTTCTCCATCGGTCAGGCGGCCCGCGCCAAGGGTTGCAAGGTGGTGTACTTCGCCGGCTACAAGAAGGTGATCGACCGCTACAAGGTCGATCAGATCGAGGCGGCGGCCGATCTGGTGGTGTGGTGCTGCGACGAGGCACCGGGCTTCGAGCCCACCCGGCGGCAGGACAAGACCTTCGTCGGCAACATCGTCGAGGCCATGCGCGCCTACACCTCGGGCGAGTTGGGCGAGGCGCCTATCCCCTTGAACGAGGTGGACCGCATCGTCGCCATCGGCTCCGACCGCATGATGCACGCGGTGGGTCAGGCCCGGCACGGCGTGCTGAAGCCGTACCTGAAGCCGGAGCACATCGGCATCGGCTCCATCAACTCGCCGATGCAGTGCATGATGAAGGAAATCTGCGCCCAGTGCCTCCAACTCCACCGTGACCCGGTGACGGGCGAGGAAACGGTGATCTTCTCCTGCTTCAACCAGGACCAGGACCTGGATCGCGTGGACTTCCCCGCGCTGAACCAGCGTCTGGGTCAGAATACCGTGCAAGAAAAGCTGACCGCCCAGTGGATCGACCGCAGCCTCAAGAAACTGGGGATGCGCAAGGCAGGGTAAAAACCGCCGCGTAGAGTGGGCAGGACCGAGGCCCACCTAACGGAGAGCGCTAACCAGCCTGCCTGCTCCTACATCATGACTTCCAGGACACCATCAGCTCATGAGCCGAAACATCGACCGTCTCATCGACATCATGGCCCGGCTGCGCCATCCAGTGGAAGGCTGCCCTTGGGACCGTGACCAGACCTTCCAGAGCATCGCGCCATACACCATAGAAGAGGCTTACGAGGTCGCCGACGCCATTGAGAAAGGCGATAAGGACCTGATCCGGGAGGAAGTCGGCGATCTCCTGTTCCAGGTCATTTATTACGCTCAAATGGCCCGCGAGGAAGGCGCTTTCGACTTCGAGGAAGTGGCCGGCACCATCGCCGACAAAATGATCCGCCGCCACCCCCATGTCTTCGGAGAAGCAGAGGTCCGTACAGCCGAACTTCAGACCTCGCGCTGGGAGGAGCATAAGGCGGCTGAGCGTGAAGCCAAGGCTCAGGCCGAAGGACGCCAACCCAGCGTCCTGGATGGCGTCATCCCCGCCCTGCCCGCCCTGACACGCGCGCTTAAACTCCAAAATCGCGCGGCACGCGTCGGTTTCGACTGGAGCGATCCCGCCGATATCCTGGACAAGATCGAGGAGGAGATACACGAACTGCGCGCCGAGATGGTCGAAGGCCAGCCGGTCGAGCGGGTGGTCGACGAAATGGGAGACCTGTTGTTCGCGCTTGTGAATTTGGCGCGGCGCCTGAATGTAGACCCCGAGACGGCATTGCGCGGCACCAACGCCAAGTTCGAACGGCGGTTTCGGCGCATTGAGGAGGTTCTGGCCGGGCAGGGCCGCACCCCCGATCGGGCATCACTGGACGAGATGGAACAAATCTGGCAGCAGGCCAAACGCGAGGAGCCAGGGCGCTGAAAACTGCCTTTGCCCGCGGTTCCGCCAAACGAGGGCATGCCGGCACCAGTCCGGGACCGGGGAGAGTCGCTCGACCGACCGCCCCGTGAGGGGGCGAGCAGTTCCTTTGACGGGACGCCGTGTTCCGGCGCGGAGAGCGGGCGTGAGGCAAGGCATGCGGTCGCGGCCGGATACCCTTCCATCACAGCCGATGAAGGGCGATGGCGTAATGTGCCACAGGACAATCAGTAAAACCGATGCTACGATTGTCCGATGGCTACCTCCCGTGCCACGGGAAAGGGCAACCTCGACCATGAGTACGCTTGTCCAGCGCCCACGCACCCGCTCTGCCCTGCAACGGCGCCGTGAGGAAAACATTCGCCACACCGAGGGCGGATACCACGATCATAAACTGGGCAAGCGGATTGTGAGCATCGTGGTGGGCGGCTGCCTGGTCAGCGGTGACCCCGATGTGGTGATCTCGACGACGCTGGGATCGTGCGTGGCCTGCTGCCTGTTCGATCCGGTGGCGGGGATGGGGGGCATGAACCACTTCCTCCTGGCCGAATCCGCCGACGACCGGCTGTCCGCCTCGGCGCGATACGGGGCGGCGGCAATGGAGCAGTTGATCAACCGGGTGCTCGGCATCACCGGACGGCGTGATCGCCTGCGCGCCAAGGTGTTCGGCGGCGGCCATGTGACCACCGGCTCCCTGGACATCGGCAACCGCAATGTCGAGTTCGTGATGGAATACCTGGCCTTTGAGGGCATTCCCACCATGGGCTGGGACGTGGGCGGCGGCCACGCGCGGGCCATCCGTTTCTACCCCAGCACCGGGCGCACCCAACGGCGCCTGCTCGGCGCCGACCGCGTCAGCGACATCGTCCGCAGCGAGGCGAGTTTCCTCGACACGCTGGCGCACAAGCCGGTCGAAGGCGACGTGGAACTGTTCTGAATACACCCCCATGTCCCAGATCTTCCGCCTCGCCACCTTCAACCTGGAAAACCTGGACGACCGCGCCGGTCTCGACCCGCCGCTCGACGAGCGGCTGGGCATCCTGCGTCCGCAGTTCGAACGGCTGGCGGCGGACATCGTCTGCCTTCAGGAGGTCAATGGCCAACGGGAGAGCAAGGAGGGGCCGCGCCGTCTCAAGGCTCTCGACCGGCTGTTGGAGGGCAGCGATTATGCCGGCTTCCATCGCGCGGTGGCGTCACCCACGGCCTCGAAGGTGGCCGACAAGCACAATCTGGTGATCCTCAGCCGCTGGCCGATTACCGCCAGCCGGTCCCTGCGCCATGATTTGGTGCCCCCGCCGCGCCTGAAATCCATCACCGCCGATCCGCCCGGCAGCGGCGAGGCGACTGTGGGTTGGGATCGGCCGGTTCTGCACGCCGAAATCGAGTTGGGTAACGGGAGGCGGCTGCACGTCTTCAACCTGCACCTGCGCGCTCCGCTGGCCGTGCCGGTGGCCGGTCAAAAGGAAAGCGCCCACGTTTGGAAAAGCGTGAGTGGTTGGGCGGAGGGGTATTTCCTCGCCTCACTCAAGCGCGACGGGCAGGCCCTGGAAACCCGGCTGGCCGTCGACCGCGTGTTCGATGCCGAGCCTGACGCGCTGGTGGTAGTGGCCGGCGACTACAATGCCGAGACACGGCAGACGCCGGTCCGCCTCATCCGCGGCGACGTCGAGGACACCGGCAACGGTCGGCTGGCCGCCCGCGCGCTGGTGCCCCTGGAACGCAATCTGCCGGAAGGCCAGAGGTTTTCAGTGCTGCACGCCGGCCAGCCGGTCCTGCTGGACCACCTCCTGGTGTCGCGGACGCTGCTGGGCTGGTTCCGCAAGGCGGAAATCCACAACGAAACCCTGGGCGACGAACTGGTAGCCCAGGCCACGATCGCGCATTCGCCGGAAAGCACCCACGCCCCGGTGGTGGCCGAATTCGTCCTGCCACCGGATAATCACCCCTGATACGGGCGGCCTTTGAATACTTCCATGATTTGCCGCCCGTATACCCCTTCCGCACATTGCTCCGCACTGTGCGGAAGGGTTTGAACCAAAGGCGGTTGATGGAAGCCATCACCCGCCGGGCGCGCATCCACTTGTCTTCGCGCCCACGGGGGCATCCTCTTTTGCTCCGATCAGACGCTCAACGATACCGTGTGACCGCCACCCGAGGACTTGACCCCGCCACCGAAGCCGCCCGCGGGGGCCGCCATCGCCTGCCCCATGCCCTGGGCGGTCTGCATCGTGCCGACAGCGGCCATCTGGACTTCGCCCGACATTCCGCTTCCCGTCTCGCCAGTGCCGGTGCCGGTGCCGGTGTCCGCCTCCAGCGACGGACCACCAGGCACCACCGGGCCAGCGTTGAAGGACGGCGACGCCAGTTGCGGGTCGGCCGAAACACCATCGTCCAAGCCACTCTTGCCGCCATTGCGGCGATATTCCGCGACAACCCGTTCAGGCGGAATCTGTTGTTTCACATCCCCGGTGTCGCCGTCGCGAAACGCCAGAATGGCGACATGTGCCGTGTTGTCGTAACGGAACACGGGGCTCAGGAAAAGCGGCATACCGCCGGAGTCGCCGCCGGGTGCGGATGGTTCGGCTCCGGGTACCGCCTCGCGCGCCGACATCGGCATTGCCGGCCGGCTGAGCGCGACACTGGATAGAGCTTTGATGTCCATCGGCGTCACTCACTCGCTCTAGGAAGCATCCCGGCGCAGCGGCTCACACGACGATATTAAGGTTCTGCCCACGGTCCGGAGTCACCGACCCGCCGGCGCTGCTACTACCGCCGAACGACGAGGCTGCCTGGGTAGCCTGGAGCGCCGGGTCCTGGGTGGACTGCCGGTCGGTGTCGGCCGCCTTACGGATGGAGCCAGTCAGTGAATCGGCGTTGGAAGAGCCGAAACTGCTGTAGATCGCGGAGCCCGCTGCCGAGATGTCCATGACACCCTCCTACACTCACCTTATTAGGGAGGTATAGTAAATATAACGTAATTCTGCCCACCATTCAAGCCCCCCCCTCCGACGTGTATTTCACGTTGCACGGGCAGGCACCGGGCGGTTGCCCGCCACGTACCGGCCATCCCGGAGCCCTGCCCTGCCCGGAGTTGAACGCGGCAAACGTCGGGTTCGCTCCCGCCTAGCCCAACGACCTGGATTGCGCGCTTTCCCTACCGTCCCTCTCGCCGCCAAGCCGCCAGCAAGGTGCCGAGCGCCAAGGCCAGGACCAGGAGGGCGGGCAGCAGCGGCACGTCCATCACCCCCGTCACCACATAGTCGCCGTTGGCGCGCAAGCCGATCCAGCCGCGTCCGGTCTGGTCGCGGTCGGGGTGGGTGCGGCGGACATCGGGGTCGCCTCCCGCTGAAATCCAGTGGATGCCGCCGCCGGTGGCCTCGGCCACCTTCTGCAACCGCTCGGGCGTCGACCGCACGTCGGCCAGCTCCGGCGGGTTGGCCGCCCCCACCACCGCCAGTGCCGTACGCTCGCCATCGGTCACCCGATAGATGCCGGGCTCCTTGGCGATCACCGTGGCGGTGGCGCGCCCCTGGTCGTCCTCGGCCAGGCGCAGGGTTTCCACCGCATCCGAGGGGTTGCGCAGTTCCACCGAACGCGGATCGGGCTGGAGGGAGCGGCGCTCCACCGTCAGGCGGTTGCCGTCGACCTTGACGCGCAGGTCGTTCTCCTCCAGTTCCGGCTCCTTCATCAGCCAGTGGGCCAGCCGGCGCAGCAGTTCGGCCTGTGGCCCGCCGCCGTCAAAGCCGCGACTCCACAGCCAGATTTGATCCGAGGTAAGTTGCGCCACCCGGCCCTTGCCGACATGGTCAAGGATCAAGAGCGGCCGGTCGTCCACACCGGCCATCACTACCGAACCCTTGGCGGCACGCACGTCCATCTGGCGGAACCACTGACCCCACTCGGGCGGGGCGTCCTTGCGGTCGCCGGTCAGGCCCGTCGTCACCGGATGGCGCCGGCCCAACTCGGTGACACTGGGACGAAACGGCTGTTCGACCACCTCGCCCGACGGCTCGCCCGGCAACACCACACCCAGAGGCGTACGCCACAGGCTGAGGCTGGAGGCGTACGTCGGCCCGGATGCCTCCAGCAGCGCGCCGCCGCCCTCGACATAACGGGCGATGTTTTCCAGGTACACCTGGGGCAGCACCCCACGCCGGCGATAGCGGTCGAAGATGATGAGGTCGAACTCGTCGAGTTTGATCTCGAACAGCTCGCGGATCGGGAAGGCGATCAGCGACAGCTCGCGGATCGGCGTGCCGTCCTGCTTTTCGGGCGGGCGCAAAATGGTGAAGTGGACGAGATCCACCGCCGGATCGGCCTTCAACAGGTTGCGCCACGTACGCTCGCCGGCGTGCGGCTCGCCCGACACCAGAAGAACGCGCAGCCGGTCACGTACACCGTTGACCACCACGGCGGCGCGGTTGTTGGCCAACGTCAGCTCCTGGCGCGCCGATTCCACCTCCACTTCCAGCACGTTCTGGCCACCGTGCTCCACCGTGAAGTCGTAGGGGATGTCGACACCCACCGGCACCCGCAGCGTACGCGTCTCGCCGCCGTCCAGGCGTACGGTAAGGGCGGCATCCGGTGCTTGGCGACCCGGCAGATCGTCCACCCGCAACGTCACCGATACCGGCTTGCCGACAATGCCGAAACTGGGCGCCCGCACCACCGTCAGCCGCCGGTCGCCCTCGCGCGGCTCGCCGGTCAGAAGCGTATGGACCGGCCCCATCTCGGCCAGCCCTTTCAACTGGGGCGGCACATCGTGGACCTGCCCGTCGGTAATCAGCACCGCCCCGGCAACGCGGCGGCGCGGCACATCGGACAGGGCCCGGTTCATCGCCTCGAACAGGTGGGTTTCGTTGATGGCGCTCTCGTCCGCGCCGCCACCGGCCCGCACAACCCGCACCTCCAGATCCTCGAAGCGCTTCAAGCGCTGCTGAAGATCGGCCAGGGCCCGCTCGGCACGGGCGCGACGGTCGCCGATGTTCTGGCTGGGCGAGTCATCGACCACCACCACCGCCACGTCCTGGATCGGCGCCCGCTCCTCGCGCACCAGCGACGGGTTGATGAGCGCCACCGCCAGCACCGACACCGCCAACAGGCGCCAGACGATGCCGCGCGCCCGGCGCACCAGCCCAAGCACCACCACCAGGGCCGCCACGCCCAGCAACGGACCCAGGATGGTCCAGGGCAGCAGCGGCGCGAAGGCGATCGAGGTTCCGTCCATGCCCTATTGTCCCAGCCGTTCCAGGATGTGTGGTACGTGGACCTGATCGGCCTTGTAATTGCCGGTCAGCGCGTACATCACGACGTTGACGCCGAAGCGGTAGGCCATCTCGCGCTGCCGCTCGCCGCCGGGAACGACGGCGTGGTGCGACCGACCATCGGGGTCGACGGCCCAGGCGCCGGCCCAGTCGTTGGAGCCGAGGATCACCGATGACACCCCGTCGTGCCGGCGGTCGTCACCGGCCTCCACCCACACGTCGCCACCGGCGTAGCGGCCGGGAAAGTCCTGCATCAGGTAAAAAGCCTTGGTCAGCACATGGTCGGGCATCACCGGCACCAAGGGCGGGATGTCCAGTCCCTGCACCAGCTCCTGCAACCGCTGCGACCCCGGCCCCGCCCCCTGGATACCGCCGGAATAGGGCTGATCTCGGGTGTCGAACAGGATGGTGCCGCCCTGGCGCAGGTAGTCGTTCAACTTGGTCCGGGCATTGTCCGACAGGGCCGGCTGGCCCGGCGACACCGCCCAGTACAGCAGCGGGAAAAAGGACAGCTCGTCGGCCTCCACGTTCACGCCCATGGCGCCCGCCGTCTCCACGGCGGTGCGGCGGTTCAACAGTTCCGACAGGCCCTCCAGCCCGGCGCGCGAGGCATCGTCCACCTCGCTGTCCCCGGTGGCGACATAGGCGAGGTAGGTGTCGGCGCTGGCCTTGATCGCCTGTTCATCGCTGAGCGCCCGCGCCGGGGTCGGCTGGACCAGCGCCAGCGCCAGCAGCACCGCCGTCGCCGTGGTCGCCCCGGCCCGGCGCCCGCCCGACGTGATCCCGCGGCCGAGAAGGCCGCGCAGAGCCAGCGCGATCAGCAGGTCAAGCGCCACCAGCCCCAGGGCAAGGCCCAGCAGCGCCGGCTCCAGCGCCACCTCGCCGCGCCCCTCGTAAGCGCGCCGCGCCATGCCGGCGGGCAGGTTCAGCGGTTTCACGTCGGTCACCAGACTGGACAGGTTGAGCGCCCGGCGCGCCTCCTCGGTACCGTAGAAGCCGGGCGGATGGCGCGGGCCGATGGCGGCGGGACCGAACGCCTCACCCGCTACCGGAAACGAGGTCGCGGGCGGCGGCGTCAAGCGCCCTTGACCATCGAGCACTTCCAGGGGATCGAGCGGCGCCTTGCCCACCCCGCCGGCGATGCCGGCGGACAGGCCGTTCACGCGCCGCAGCATCTCGACGAACAGGCCGGACAGCGGCAGGTTCGACCAGTCGGGACTGGCCGAGGTATGGACCAGCACCACCCAGCCCGCCCCCCGCTTGGCGGCGGTCACCAGCGGCGTGCCGTCGGCCAGCCGCGCCCAAGTCTTGTCGGCGATGTCGAGGGAGGGTTCGGCCAGCACCTGCCGCTCCACCGCCACGTCGCCGGGGATGATCAGGCCGGCGAAGGGGCTCTTGTCCTCGAACGGGGCAAGGCGCTGCGGTTCGGACCAGCTCAACGCACCGCCCAGCGCCCGGTCGCCCAGGCGCAGACGCACCGGCACCAGTTCGTCGGCGTTCTGCGACAGGCGCGGCCCGGCGAAACGCACCAGCACGCCCCCCTTCTCCACCCAGTCCGTCAACGGCTCGGCCTCGGAGCCGGTCAAGGCACCAATGTCGGACAGGATCAGCACGGCGAGTTCATGCTTGATCAGATCGCCCACCTCGCCGCGCCGCACCTCGCTGAACGGGGCCAGCGCCTGTTCCAGGTAATGCAGATCGGATAAGAGCGGCTGGTTCTCGGCCGCCGGCCGTCCCGACACCAGCCCCACCGGCCGGCGCCGCCAGCGCTCGTCCAACAACACCGAGGCGCCGGCCGAGGCTTCGTTTTCCACCGCAAGGCGCGTGGCCTCGTTGCGCAGTTCCACCGGAATCTGCAACCGCACCCCGGCCACGCGTTCCCCGGCGGGAAAGACGGCTTGCTCGCGCGCCAGCAGGCGGCCATCCCCGGCCGACAGCCGCACGGTCACCGGCTCCTCCGGCCCGGCATGGGCGCGCA
>Ga0196976_1001535_pt1 | contig 10340 bp, 9 predicted proteins | sample S3v_513CmetaG_FD_148644 | JGI IMG/M metagenome (GOLD analysis project Ga0196976, IMG submission 148644) | Soil microbial communities from Anza Borrego desert, Southern California, United States - S3+v_5-13C | ecosystem: Environmental > Terrestrial > Soil > Desert | place: USA: California...
CCTCACCGCGATTGAGCGCGCTTGTCGAGCGAAATCGCGCCACCTGCTCCTTCCAAAACGCAGGCGCAGATATCAGCGCGCCGACGCGCGCTTTGTCTGTGGAGGCGTAAGTTAGTGCATATGGGCTGAAGCCCGCCCTACGTTCCGTTCCCCTACAGCAGCACGCCCGCGATGGTCGCCGTGAGGAAGTTCGCCAGCGTGCCCGCGATCATGGCCCGCAGTCCGAGGCGCGCCAGGTCGCCGCGGCGGCTGGGGGCGAGCGAGCCGATGCCGCCGATCTGGATGGCGATCGACGAAAAGTTCGCGAAGCCGCACAGCGCGTACGTGGTGATGACGAAGCTGCGGTGATCGAGCGTGTTGGCGATGGCCGGCTCGCCCAGCCTCACGAAGGCCACGAACTCGTTCAGCACCATGCGCGTGCCGAGGAGATTGCCGACCACGAGGCTGTCCTTCCACGACACGCCCATGGCCCAGGCGATGGGACGGAAGATGTAGCCGAGGACGATGTCCAGGCTGGCCGGGAACCAGGCCCACTGCCCATGCACCCAGCCGAAGATGCCGTTCACCAGCGCCACCAGGGCGATGAAGGCGATGAGCATGCCGGCCACGTTCAGCGAGAGATGCAGTCCCTCGATCGCGCCGCGGCCGGCCGCGTCGATGACGTTCACGTCCTGCTTCGGCACCACCACCTCGACGTCGCCGCCGGTGGCGGGCTTCTCCGTCTCCGGCACGATCATCTTGGCCATCATGATCGCGCCCGGGGCGGTCATGATCACGGCCGTGAGCAGGTGGATGACGTCCACCTTGGCCACGAGCACGTACGCGGCCATGATCCCGCCCGAGATGTGGGCCATGCCGGCGGTCATGATGGTCATCAGCTCGGAGCGGGTCATCTCCGGCAGGAACGGACGGATGGTCAGCGGCGCCTCGGTCTGTCCCATGAAGATCGACGCCGCCACGGAAGTCGACTCGGCGCCCGACGCGCCCATGAAGCGCGACATGATCCTGGCGAAGAACTTCACCACCAGCTGCATCACGCCCAGGTAATAGAGGATGGCAAAGATCGAGGCGATGAAGATGATGGTCGGCAGCACCTGCGTGGCGAAGATGAAGCCGAGGTTGCCGTTCTGTGCGCCGAGCGCGCCGAAGACGAACTTCGATCCTTCCTCGGTGTAGCCGATCAGGCTGTTCACGACGTGCTTCATCGTCTCGAACAGGTAGCGCAGCAGGTTGTAGGCGAGGAAGAGGAAGAGCGCCAGGACGCCGAAGATCGTCCAGAGGATCCGCCGCGCGCCGGGCGCGACGACCCTGGCCAGCAGCCAGGCCACGATGGCCGCGCCGATGAGGATCAGCGCCGCGCCCCACTGCTCGAGCGGCGGCGCGAAGGTGTCGAAGAACGCCGCGATCTGCACGCCCTTGAGGACGAAGATGGCCACGATGATCTGCATCACCAGGCCCCAGATCACGGGCCGCCAGTTGATGGCGCGGCGGTTGGTCGAGATTGCCCAGGCGATCGCCAGAATGGCCACAAATCCGATCAGCGCGGTAAATCGCTCCATCGTGCAGGCTCCGTTCTCTCGTCGGTGAAATTGAACCGATGAGCTAGTAACAGAGCCGCTCGCGCGGTGTCAACGAAAAGAAGCGGCGCGCCGCCGCGGCGGCGGCAGGTCGACCGTCGTGACATACGCGCGCGGCACGCCTCCCGCGGCCTCGTTCCGCGTCGTGCGCTCGTAGACCATCAGCACCCGGTCGCCGAGGGAGAAGAGCGACGGCGCGCGCCGCGCCTGGCCGTCATTCGGCGTGAGCGCGCGCTCGTAATTGCCCGGCAGCCACCGCGCCACGAGCTGGTCGCCGACTTCGCGGACGAGCAGCCAGGAATCCTTCTGCCGCGCCACCGCCGGACTCGTGCCGGCCACGCGCGTGGACGACTCCACCGCGCCGGTGCGATCGACCGTCACCGCGCGAATGTCGAGCCTTTCCTCCCACGCCACCGCGTACTCGCCGTCGTGCGCCGCGGCGACGACCCGCCCGCGGCGCTCGCGCTGCGTCGTCGCCTCGGGGGTGAGCACCAGCGTGTCGCGGATCACCAGGTCGTCGTCGAAGCGGATGGCCTTCACCTGCTCGTCGATCACGGTGCAGGAGAAGAGCGGACAGGTCCGCCGGATCGTCGCCTCGTGCCAGGCCAGGATGCACTCGCCGGCGTCGCAGGCCAGGCCCGCGACCGGCGCCGACGGCGGCGTGGACGGCACCGTGCCGGTGGCCATCACCACGCCCGCGGTCGACACGCGGGCGAATCGCACCTCCGAGAAATGCGTCCAGGCCACGATGAAATCGCCGGCGACGGCCGCAACCACGGGCCAGCGCCCATCCGCGTCGAGCGTCACCGGCAGCCCCACCGGACCGCCGCCCCGGTAGAGCTGAAACCAGACTTTGCCCGAGCCATAGACCGCCAGATACGTCCCACCCACCACCGCGATCGACGGCGGGTCTTCCTCGCGGCGGCTCGCCCAGACCACCATCTGGCCGTCGCGGCCGCTCGCGATCGCGGGCCGCGGCTGCTCGCGTCCGGTGACGGAGAGCGTCACCGTCGAGAAGTCGCCGGCGATGCGCAGCGCATTACTGAACGGCTCCTCGACATTCACGACCGCAAGGACGCCGCCCGGCCCGTACGCGGCCGCGACGGCCACCGCGTCGTTGCCGATCTCGATCGAGGGCACGCCCACGCCGATGCCGTTGAGAATGCCGATGCGGCGGCTGACGACCGCTTCCCCCTCGATGGTGAAGAGCAGGAGCTCCCCATTGTTCTCGGCCAGCTCCGGCGCGCCCGCGGGACCGGCCACTCGCTGCGCGCTGCCGAGGGGCAGGCCGTTCACGTCGAGGCGCAGGACCATGACGTCGTTCGCGGCGTCGCGGTGCCACGCCACGAGGAAGCCGGTCGGCGAGGAGGAGTTGACCGCGGCGATGGTCGCTTTCGCCGGGCCGCCGGTCGTCGTCAGGATGCCGCCGCCGAGGGAGACGGTCTCCAGCGGAGCGCCCGTCCTCGAGGTCGCGAGGCCGAACAGCTCTCCGCCCCGCGAGTAGAGCAGCACGATGCGCTGGCGCTGAAAGTACGTCGAGGCGTCGTGGATCTGCGTCTCGACGCCGTTCGCCGGCACGAGCGTCACCGGCTCGGCGAGGAGCCGGCCGTCCGTGTCGACCGTCGCCACGCGCACCTCGTCGCGGCCATGAAAGACCAGGAACTCGCGGCCGTTGTAGACGATGGACGGCTTCCCCGCCGGCTGGCCCGGGATCCGGCCGCGCGCGAGCACTCTCGCGTCGCGGTCGACGACGGCGTACTGGAGGAGCGAGTCGACGACGAGGAAGCGCAGCCCGCCGTAGGCCACCGCCGCGCGCCCGCCGCTTTCGAAAAGCCGCACGCCGACCAGATCCGTCACCTGGTGCCGCGTGCCGTTCACCCGCGCGCCGTAGATCACCGGCGCCCCTTCGCGGTCATCGGTCCAGACGGCGAAAAAGTGCGTGTCGTTGTCCGTGGCCAGGTCGGGCCAGCGCTGGAAGCCCGCTGCCTCGGCGAAGGTGAGCTCCGAAGCCGGGGTCTCCTGAAACGCGCGCACCGGCGTCGCGAGCAGAAGCATGCAGAACAGCATCTGCAGTCGACGCATCTCTCTTTTATACTCCGCGCCCATGATCAGCGCCATTGAAGAAGCCGTGTCTTTCGTTCGCGGGAAGAGCTCGCTCCAGCCGGAGATCGGCGTCATCCTCGGCTCGGGCCTCGGCAATGTGGTCGATGCCGTCGAGATCGAGACCGCCATCCCCTACGGCGACATCCCCGGCGCCCGCGCCTCGACGGTGGTCGGCCACCAGGGACGCATGATCCTCGGCCGAGCCCACGGCACCAACGTGGTGGTGATGCAGGGCCGGGTGCATTTCTACGAAGGCTACGAGATGGACGAGGTGATGTTCCTCACCCGCGTCCTCGGCCGCCTCGGCATCAAAAAGCTGATCGTCACCAATGCCGCCGGCGGCATCAACACCTCCTTCGCCCCCGGCGACCTGATGCTGATCTCCGATCACATCAACTTCATGGGCGTGAACCCGCTGCGCGGGAAGAACATCGATGAGCTGGGCGTGCGCTTCCCGGACATGAGCGACGCCTACGCCGAGGCGCTGCGCGCCATGGCCAGGGAAGTGGCCGCGGCGCAGGGGCTGAAGCTCCAGGAAGGCGTCTACCTCGGCCTCTCCGGCCCCACGTACGAGACCCCGGCCGAGATCCGCGCCTTCCGCGTCCTCGGCGCCGACGCGGTAGGCATGTCCACCATCCCGGAGGTCATCGCCGCCTCGCACATGCACATCCCCGCCCTCGGCATCTCCTGCATCACCAACATGGCCGCCGGCATCCTCAAGCAGAAACTCACGCACACGGAGGTCATAGAAACCACCGCGCGCGTGCAGAAGGAGTTCACGGAGCTGGTGCTGGGCGTGATCGAGCGGATGGGTCAGGCGTAGCGCCCCTCGCTACCCCGCGACGTTGCCTTCGGTACACCGCGACGTCGCCTTCGGTGCACCGCACCATCGCCTCGGCACACCGCACCATCGCCTCGTAGCACCCGAAAACGTCCACTCACGCGGACATTTCTCTCCTCGGTACACCCCGCCGTGCCCTTTAGCATGGCCGCCCGCACGCGTGGGACCTGATACGTTCACTTTTCGCCAGCGTTCACGTACAGTGAACACGAGATAAAAGTGAACAAGAGCTCCGAGGAAGCACTTCTCGCACCGGCGATTTCCGCGTTGAGCGAGCTCGGTCTCACCGCCCGGCTCGAACCGGACCAGGACTCTGATGCAGTCCTCATCATCACCCACGAGGGGCGGACACTTCGTTACCAGATCGAGGTGAAGCGCAGCATTCGCCGCGAAGTCATCGGTCTGATGCTGGCGTTCTCACGCACATCCGGCGATCGACTGCTCATCACGGATTACGTTACCCCTCCCATGGCCGATGAGCTCCGCCGAAATGGCATCCAGTTCGCCGACACTGCCGGCAATGTCTTTCTGAAGAATCACGGTCTGCTGGTCGTCAGCACAGGCCGGCGGCCAGTAACTCATCGCGCGGCCATACGGCCGCTCCGCGTCTTTCGGCCCAGCGGAATCAAAACGATCTTCGCGCTTCTGTCCGTGCCAGACCTCGCTCGAGCGCCACAACGCGAGATTGCACGCGCGGCCGGCGTGGCCCTGGGGAGCGTGGCCAAGATCATCGACGGGCTTCGCGAGCTCGGCTTCGTGGCGGAAGTGGAAGGAACACGGCGTCTGCTGCGCACCGAACGGCTGGTGGATCAGTGGGCTGAAGCATATGTACGGTTGCTGCACCCCACCCTGACACTCGGGCGGTTTGTCGAGCCTGCGCGGAACTGGTGGAAACAGGCCGACCCCACGGCATACGGCGCTCAATGGGGCGGCGAAACCGCCGCGGCGATCCTGCAGAGCGGGCTGATTCCCGAAGAAACCATCGTCTACGCGGAAAAGCTCCCCTCCGGAATGTGGGCACAGCACCGCCTGCAAGCCGATCCGGACGGCCGCGTGGTCCTGCGGCAGCGGTTCTGGAACTTCGAAACACCCACGGTCCGCGCGGACGTCGTTCCGCCGCTCCTGGTCTACGCCGATCTCCTGGCGGCGGGCGACGCGCGGTCGCTGGAGGCCGCGAGGCAGATTCGCGATGAATACCTCGTTTGACCTCGATGAGCTGCAGCCACTCGCCAGGACGGTTCACGCGCTGAACGAGAGTGGGCGCGGAGTGGCCGGAAGACCGCTCATCATCGGCGCAACCGCGCGCGATCTGATCCTGCGGCACATTTATGGCCTCCCGGTCGCGCGCCTGACGGTCGATCTGGATGTGGCAGTCCCGATCGCATCATGGGCCGACTTCGAGACCCTTCGCCAGCGACTGGTGGATGAGGGTGCCACGCCGATTGCGGAGATGCCACACAGGGTCATCCTGTACGACCGGCAAATCGACATCGTCCCGTTCGGAGGTGTCGAAGTGAACGGGGTGATCGCGTGGCCGCCTGACCGTGAGATCCAGATGACTGTCCTCGGATTCGCTGAAGCGCACCGTCACGCCTTCGAGGTCGGACTCCCCGGCGGCACGCGGGCGTTCGTCGCCTCGCTTCCGGCCCTGTTCCTCATGAAAGTGATCGCCTGGTCCGATCGCCATTGGCGCGTTGATGATCGCGATGCACGCGACATCCGTACGCTGATCCACGCGTACGCGGCCGAGTGGAATCAGGATCGGCTCTACGCGGAGGCAAACGACCTGCTCGACCATTTCGGCTACGACAACGAGCTGGCGGCGGCGGCACTGCTCGGGCGTGACGCCGCCGCCATCGCCGAATCCGCCACCGCCGCACGGGCTCGCGAGATTCTCGATCGCGAAACATCACCCGACGCGCTGCGCCTGGCCAGCGACATGGGCGGCAGGGCCGAAATCAACCTGCGGCTGCTGCAGGCGCTGTACGCCGGCTTTCGCGCCTGAGCAGGGGCGCCCTTTCCCGCCTAGCGGCACTCCCCCACATTCGCGCACGTCCGCACCACCTGTCCGCGGTCGACGACGAACAGCTGCGGGAAGATCGAGAGGCGCGCGCCGGTCGGGCCGGGCAGCGGCTGCACCACGACGCTCGTCGATGGCGGCACATTGCCGGCGCGCGTCTCCGCGAGCGGCGCCACGGAGAGGATGCGGAGGTCCGGTACGTTGCGCGCCGCGGCCAGGACTTCGCGGCACGACTCGCAGCGCGGGTCGACGATGGCCACGACCGCGCGCCCCTTGCGGAAGTCGAGATCGCGGCGGCGGCCGTCGAGTCCCGTGGCCGGGATCACCTCGAGCTGGTCGCGGGCCACGAAAGCCCGCTCGCTCTTGGTGACTGCGGCGGCACGGGACTGCTGCCGCCGCAGCGTGTAGTTGTTCCAGACGAGGAGCGCGAAGACGATCACCACCGCCACTTCGAGCAGAGAACGGAGAATCCCGGCGCGCCCGCGCGCTTCCATCGTCGTGACGGTCATCAGCACGGCCCGCCGTTGTAGATGATGTAGTAGGCCGTCCGGCAGCCATAGCCGCCGATCGAGCCGCAGATGTTCCACTTCTCGCCGCACAGGATCGTCTTCGCCGGATCCTCGTAATACTCCCACCAGATCTCGTGATCGGGCGCCGCGAAGAGCGAGGTACCCCCGACGACCAGCAGCACGAACAGCAGCAGAATGCGAACCTTTCGAGTCATTCCATCTCCTTTCGGGGCGGCAATATGGCCGGACGCCGCGCCCGAAGCTAGAGACAAAATCTGAAGTTCAGCACTGTGCAGAAGACGCGCTACGGCACGAACTTGTAGCCCACGCGGTGCACGGTGATCAGGTGCCGCGGCTCGCCCGGGACGTTCTCGATCTTCTGCCGCAGGCGGGCCATGTGCGTATCCACGGTGCGCGTGAAGGCGGCGCTGTCGTAGCCCCAGACGTGGTTGAGCAGCGACTCGCGCGTCACCACTTCCTCGGCGTGGTCGATGAAGAAGCGGAGGATGCGGAACTCGCGCGGCGTGAGCTCGATCGGCGCGGTCGACTTGGTGGCCTGATAGGTGCGGAAGTCGAGCGTCACGTCGCCGAACACGTACTCCTCCGGCACGTTCGCCTTGATCGTGCGGCGCAGCACCGCCTCGACGCGCGCCAGCAGCTCCAGGAAGCTGAACGGCTTGGTCACGTAGTCGTCCGCGCCGAGCTTGAGGCCGACGATCTTGTCGATCTCCTGGCCGCGCGCGGTGAGCATGATGATCGGAGTCCTGCTGCCGTTCTTGCGCAGCTCCTTGCAGACGTCCAGGCCGCTCTTCTTCGGCAGCATGACGTCGAGGATCATCAGGTCGTGATCGCCGCGGTTCGCCAGGCGCAGCCCCTCCTCGCCGTCCGGGGCCATCTCCACGGCGTACTGTTCGAACTCGAAGCCGTCGCGCAGGGCGACGGACATCGCGGGGTCGTCTTCGACGATGAGGATGCGGTTCTTCATGCGAGCTCCTGTGTCATGGGAACGTTCTCGGTTGCGGTACGGATGGGAAGGACGAGCGTGAACGTGCTGCCGGCGCCGACCTCGCTCTCCACCTCCACCCGCCCGCCATGCGCCTGCACCACGTGCTGGACGATCGAGAGACCGAGGCCGCTGCCTTTCACGTCGTGAACGAGGCCGCTGCCGACGCGGTAGAACTTCTCGAAGATCTTCTTCCGCTCCGCGGCGGCGATGCCGATGCCGTGGTCGCGCACGCGGACGTGCACCTCGTCGCGGCCGCCCAGCACGGTCACGCCGATGTTCTTGTTGCCGTTCGAATACTTGACCGCGTTGTCGAGCAGGTTGACGAGCACCTGCGCGATGGCGTCCTTGTCGAGCAGCAGCAGCGGCGGCGGCGTCCCCTCGAAGGCGAAGGCGATCGACACGCCGGCATCGCGCAGCGGCATCTCGAAGCCTTCCACGGTCTGCTCCACCAGCTCGACGATGTCGGTGGCGCAGAAGTGGTACTTCTTCTCCGCCGACTCGATCTTCGAGAAGTCGAGGATGTTGTTGATGAGCGCCGTCAGGCGGCGGCTCTCGGCCTCGATGTACTCGCCGTACTCGCGGATCTTCTCGTCCTTCGTCACGCGGCCGAGGCGCATGTACTCGCCGAACACGCGGATCGAGGAGAGCGGCGTGCGCAGCTCATGGGAGACGTTGGAGACGAAGTCGCTCTTCATTTGCGACAGGCGCATCTGCCGCGCCACCGCCCCTCCGGCCAGCCCGATGGCGCCGAAGAGCACGAAGAACGCGCCGCCGGTCCACATCATGTTGTGGCGGAACTGCTGCGCGGCCAGCTGCTCGGGGCTGGTACAGGCGTCGCGGATGCCGATGCGCCAGTTGGTGAAGACGAAGGCCAGCGAGTGGCTGATGTAATCGCGGCGCGGGATGTCGTCGCCCACGCGCACGTTCATGGCCCGTTTCGGATAGCGCGCCTTCCACAGATCCGTGGCCATGGCCCGGATCTTCGTCCTGGCCAGCTTCGGGTCGAGGACCACGCCCGCCACGCCGACCACGTGCCACGACTCGTCGACCACCGGCCGCTGGATGATGCGGCTGCGCGGATCGCGCTCGTCGACCTGCAGGGCCGGCTCGGCCACCCGCCGCCATTTGTGCGCCGAGTGCCAGGGCATCGAGGCCATCTTCACCGCCTCGGCATCGCTATGCCACCACCCGTGCAGCTCTCCCCCTTTCGGGTCGTAGAACCGCGTGTCGATCTTTCCCTCCTCGGTGAAGCGCGTGGCGAAGTAGAGCCGCGCCCCCGGCACCTGCGACTCGCGGAAGTGCTTGCCGTGCGTTTTCGTGCTGAGGAGCTGCACGTGCGTCAGCGACACGGCCGCCTGCGCGGAACGGCGCAGCTGGTCGTCGATGTCCTGGGCCACCATCTCGATCGCCCCCCGCTGCCAGTTCCGCTCCGCCGAGACGCTCTTCTGCTCCAGCGTCCGCAGGAAGCGGTACTGCATCACGAGCAGCGCACCCACGGGCAGAATGACCACGGGCACGAACCAGAGCGAACGGCGGAAGACACGATGCATTGCGAGATTGAACGCGATTGTGGCATGGGGGTTCTGGGGGGCGGGCGATTGTTACAACATTTAACAAGAGGGAGGTACGAGGTACGAGGTACGAGGTACGAGTCCCACCCACCCTGGGGGGCGGGACTCGTACCTCGTACCTCGTACCTCGTCACTCCTCGGTCCTGACATTCGTCAACTGACAAACTGCCATCCCGAAGAGATAATGACGGCCGTCCAATGGTCGACAAAGCAACTCTCGATGGTCTTCGCATTGCGCGGACGGAGGTGGAGACGCGGCGGCGCACGCCGTGGCTGGTCATCCTTCCGGTCGCGCTCGTCCTGATCGCCGCCGGCGCGTGGGCCTTGACCCGCGGCAGCGCGAAAGAAGTGCGCGTGGCGCCGGCGCGGGTCGTGGCCGGGCAGGCGCGTGGCGCGGTGCTCAACGCCAGCGGCTACGTCACCGCCCGGCGGCGGGCTACCGTCTCCTCGAAAGTCACCGGCAAGGTGACGGAGATCTTCATCGAGGAGGGGATGCAGGTCCGGGCCGGACAGGTGCTGGCGCGGCTCGACGCCGAGTACGCCGCGCGCGGACTGGCCCTGGCGCAGGCCGAGGCGCAGGCGGCGCAGAGTGCGCTCGAAGAGACGCGCGTGCGCATCCGCGAGGCACAGCTCGACTTCGACCGGGCTCAGAAACTGGCCTCCAGCGAGATCGCCAGCCGCGCCGACGCCGACCGCGCCCGTGCCCAGCTCGA
>Ga0196976_1001536_pt1 | contig 10331 bp, 8 predicted proteins | sample S3v_513CmetaG_FD_148644 | JGI IMG/M metagenome (GOLD analysis project Ga0196976, IMG submission 148644) | Soil microbial communities from Anza Borrego desert, Southern California, United States - S3+v_5-13C | ecosystem: Environmental > Terrestrial > Soil > Desert | place: USA: California...
GCCGGCGCCGCCGAAGATGAGCACGGAACGGAATCGATCTAACTTCTTCATGTGGCTCCAATCTCCAGGGGGCTCACGCAGTCAACCCGTAGGCAGTCAAGTGCTGGACGGCCTCGGCAGCACGGTCCTCGGCGGTCTGCCAGCGTAACCAATCCACGAGTTCGCGGATGCCGTCCGCGAATCGGTATTGCGGATTGAATCCGAGTACCCGTTCCGCGGCAGAGATGTCCGCAAAGCAGTGGCGAATGTCTCCCGCCCGGTACTTACCCGTGATCTCAGCCGTTATTTCATTACCCAGCCCCAGTTCGGTCGAGAGCTGGTCGGCGACCTCATTGATTGAGATTGCGTGGCCCGACGCGATGTTGAGCGCCATCCCGTTGGCCTCCGGCCGCTCCATCGCAAGCAGGTTGGCCTGGACAATGTCGTGCACACTTATGAAATCCCGCATCTGTTGCCCGTCCTCGAACACCAGCGGCGCTCGCCCGTTTAGCAACCGCGACGCAAAGATGGCGGCGACACCTGTGTACGGATTCGAAAGCGCCTGTCGCGTGCCGTAGATGTTCCAATACCGAAGTGCCACCACCGGTACGTCATACGTTCGCCCGAACAGGAGGCACATCTCTTCCTGGTCTTTCTTGGACAGCGCGTAGATCGACGTACACTGCAGCGGCTTCCCCTCGTCCGTGGGTAGCGGCGTCAGTACGCTCTCGCAGTTAGGGCAATGTACTTCCCAGTCTTTCGACTTGAGCTGCTCGGCCGGTCGCGGCCCAGGCGCAACCTCGCCACAATTCGTGCACAGGTACTTTCCTTCCCCGTAAATCGACATGGAAGAAGCAACGACGAGCTTCTCTACCTGTGTTTTCGTATCGAGCAGCGCCTGAAGCAGGTTCGCGGTGCCGCCGGTGTTCGCACCCATGTAGTGAGCAATCTCGTACATCGACTGCCCGACGCCGACAGCCGCAGCCAGATGGAACACCACGTCCACGTTGCTGACGGCGGCACGGACCGCATCGAGGTCGCGCATGTCCCCGTGCACGAACTCGAAGTGTCCGGCGAGGTAACTCGGGAAACCCTGCGGATGAACTTGCGGCGTCAGGTTGTCGAGGACGCGCACCTCATGTCCGCGCTCCAACAGGCGATCGACCATGTGCGATCCAAGGAAGCCTGCTCCGCCCGTTACCAGAACCCGTTTGCTCATCTCTTGCTCCGCTCCCGAGTCGTCGCTCAGGCGTCTTCATTCACTGTTCTGCCGCAACCTGCACCCGCTGCTGTCTGGTCGCCGGAACCGCTCGTGCGTACCTGTTTACCGCCCATTCCGCGAACGTGGCGAAATCCTCCGCACGCTTCGGCGGACTGGTGTAGTGCGGCACGAGACCGAGGTGCTCTGGCGTGAAACATAGAGTCAGCGTGGTCTCAAACTCCTCCAGTGCTTTCATCTGCCGATCGAACCAGGTCACCGCGTTCGGGCGGTACGAATCCGCCCAACTGATTCCGGTCCTCAGGTACCGAACACCCAGCCTTCTCAGCCAATCGAGGGCCAAATCGAACCGGGGATCTTCGAAGTGGAACCACTGGCAGATCCCAAGCTGTCCATCGCGCGCGACGCGGGGGAATACCGAGGCGGCATGCTTCGGGGTTCCATCCTCGCGTACCAGTCCCATGTAGTAGTGCCGGTAGTAGGCACTGCCCTCGGACTCCTTGTGCCGCGTCGTCGCAGCCCACGTCGCCGGCAGATCGAAGAGGCTGTACCAATGGACCCGCTCCACCTCTCCCAGCAGCAAATCTGCCGTCTTCTCGAGTCCGAAGACCTGCACCTCTTCTGCACCAAAAGAAGACGCTCCAGCCTCGGAGACCCAGATGGGTTTCCGTGTAACAGACCGGATCTCCGCGATCTTCGACGGCCACTCATGTATGTTCCAGTGGTTCCAATCGAGCGGAAATCCGTGCACGGCCACGATGTCAACGGCGTCCAGTACGCCATGCGCGGCCATCAACTGCACGAAGTTCGGGTCGATGGGCGAGATGCCACCCAGCACGATCTTCAACTCAGGATTGACGCGACGAATCGCCGCAGCTCCGGCAATGGCCATGTCGGCGAACGCTCTCCAATCGGGATCTACTTTGAAATCCCAATGAGACAAGTTGTTCGGCTCGTTCCATAGCATCACCGCCTCAACCATTCGCTCCCTCCCGCTCCTTTATTCATTGGCAGAACGGCCAGCACTCACCGCTGCTCACAGAGTTCCGTCGAGTTCCATCTCGAGGATGTAACGTCCATTGCGGGTCGCGTTCTTCGGCGCACACACCCACGTCTCCGATTCGGGGTGCTCCAGTATCTCCAACCCGGCGCTCCGCAAAGCGGCCTCGGCCGCCGCCCGATTCGGAATGAACCAGTTTGTCGGGTCGTCAGCGTAGGAGTGCTCCACGAAGTACATGCACGGGAAGCTCGGGTTTTCGAAGATTTCCTTGTTCCAGAAGTGATAGTTCTTCTGCCACTCGTCCACCACTTCCGAACCTCGCAGCATGGTCTGGAAGATCAGCTTTCCTCCAACCTTTGTGACCACTTTGTCGAGCGCGAGCAGCGGATAGCGCAGGTGGTAGAAGAGGCCCAGGAAGAACACGTAGTCGAACTGTCCGGGTATGCTGTCAACTTCGTAAACGGAACACTTCTGGAACTCGATGTCGAGGCCGAGAGTCCCGGCTGCAAAGCGGGCCTGTGCAAGGTATCGGTCATCCACGTCCACACCAACTACTCTGCCCGCTCCCCGCTTCTTCATCTCGATTGCGTAGAAGCCGGCGTTGCAGCCGATGTCCAGAACCGTGGCTCCCATCAGGTCGTCCGGTATTGCGCTGGCAATATGTTTCCACTTCACGTTCGGGAAGTCGCCCAGGAAGTGGTTCGGCGCCGTCGCCAGTCCATGCAGGTCGATGTTGTGGAACCAATCGCCAAGTGCCTCTATGCGTTGGGCCAGTGCCTCTCGGTCAATCAACATTCCTGTGGGTGACGGCGTCTCGGTAATCGGCATGCGCTATGGCCTCAGCAACCCTAAGTACGTCTGTGTCGGCTTAGATGCCCCGTACCTACTTACGTTGCCTCGCCTTACTCAGCCAAGTTTTTGCGTATCACGCGGTTGGAGGAGGTTCAACACAGGACTGGTGCATGTTTTGCCGGGCCATGCCGGGCGAGGGGTGACGATGCGATCATCTGGACAGCAACGACCGTGACTCGGGATGATGGGTTTCCTGTTGGGCCACTCTGTTTTGTCGCGGACCTCACTTCGGATTCCGGTGATTGCCGCGTCCTCCGCTGTTTTTCCGGGCGACCGCTTCGATCCTCTCGGCAATGCTGTGCGCGGATTCTCGCACCGAACGGAGCAGGTCCAGAACCTCCGGCTTGAGTTCCGGACGTGCCAGCGCGGATTCCAGGTTGAGCAGAAGTCCGGTGAGTGGAGCTGATACATCCGATGCAAGCGTCATCACAGCACTCTGCATCAGGCGCTGCTTCATCGTGTGTGCCCGCCGAAGTGCCGCCACCGTCTCTCGTGCGAGCCTCTCCGCTCCCGTGGTTCCGAAGTTCACAAAGATCGGGATGGCAGGGCCGCACTCGTTTAGGAGAGTTTCCGGACCGGAAGGCACACTCTCCAAATAGAACTGGTCGGCCACAATGGCGCTGTACTCAGCCTGGCGCATCGCCAACCGGGCTTCTCCGAAGCTGCGCAAGGTCTTCACGGGTTCGCCGACTCTTGCTTCGAGTAGAGCGGCGAAATCATTGCCGCGGGTCCATGGCGTCAGCAGCAGTATCATGCGCAGACATACAGCACGTGCGTAGCCATGTCGCAAATACGCAGAAAAGCGGCAGTCTTCCGCAATGAATGATCCGCCGCTTTCCGTTTTGGGAACCAGACACCGGGTTTCAGGTCGAAATCAGGAACTGTACTCCTTCAATTTCCGGTACAGAGTTGTTTTGCCAATGCCCAACAGCTTCGCCGCCAACAGCTTGTCTCCCCTTACCTGTTCGATAGCGTTGAAGATGGCCTGCTTCTCCAAATCCGCAAGGGGGACAATGCGCGGTCCGCTCTGTACCACGGCAGCCGCGTGCGTCTGGGACTGTTGCACGGGAGAAGACAGGTCCGCAACCTGCAACACCGGGCCTGAACTCATGGTGCATGCGCGCTCGAGGCAATTCTCCAGTTCACGAACATTACCGGGCCAGTCATGCGCCACCAGTGCCGCAAGCGCCTCATCGCTCAACTCCCGCCTCAAGCCCATGGTCTGAGCAATGCGCTCCAGGAAGTGCATGGTGAGCCTGGGGATATCATCCCTGCGCTGGCGAAGTGGGGGAATGCGCAACGTCAGCACATTTAGACGAAAGTACAGGTCGCGCCGGAAACGTCCCTCGGATACCGCAAGTTCGAGGTCCCGGTTGGTGGCTGCAAGAATCCGCACGTCGATAGGAATGCGTTTCGTGCTGCCAACTGGCCGGATCTCCTTTTCCTGGATTGCCCGAAGCAGTTTCGCTTGCAGTTCGATGGGGAGTTCGCCGATTTCATCAAGGAAAACCGTCCCCCCTTCCGCCACCGCAAGCAGGCCATCTTTGGACTTGTTTGCGCCGGTGAAGGCTCCTTTGACGTAACCGAACAGTTCACTCTCGATCAGCGACGGGACGAGCGACCCGCAGTCTACCGGTATGAAAGGTTTGTTTTGGTTCGGGCCTGAGAAGTGTATCGCCCTTGCGACCAGTTCCTTCCCCGTCCCGCTCTCGCCGAGAATAAGTACAGGATGACTGCTTTGAGCGGCCTTCGTGATGATCCGGTACAGCTTGTCCATCTCGGGCGATCGGCCAATCAGAGGGCCAAAGCCATTGCTGGACGTTAATCGTGACCCTTCAGACAGCAATGCCTTGGATCGTTTCAGTTCCTCGGCTTGCTCCGAAAGTACGCGTTTGAGTTCCTCTGCCGTGAACGGCTTCCTCAGAACGTCACATGCTCCCGATTTCATGGCCTTGACGGCCATTTCGAGCGTAGCCGACATGCCCATCATGACGATGGCATGTAACTGAGGACGTCGTTGCTTGATTTCGTGAAGGATGTCCAGCCCTGCTGTTCCTGGCAGCTTTACGTCCAGCAGGACGAGATCTATGGGATGTGCATCCAGCAGTTTGAAGCACTGTTCGGGGCCATCGGCTCCGAGAGTGCTGTAGCCTAGTCCCTGCGCCAGTTCGCGGCATCCCTCGCGCACGGAACGTTCCTCGTCGACAACCAACAGCTTGCCGACCGTCTCTTCCCGCACGGCCGGCGCATGCTCAACCGCAGCGGAATACATAGGGCCCTCCCCTGTTATTCCCCGCCTTGCGGTATCAACTTCACACGCCAAGCGGCTGCAAACATTTGTCTCCTGGACGTTCGCTGGACTGACCGCCACTTCGATTGAAAAGCAGTTCCGGTGCCTCCTATGGGCACCAGACCTCATTTCTTTCTGGCCAGCGAATTTGACACGCAGCATAATGCGTTCCGTTTTGGAATGAAAGCTCTAAGTCGCTGATTTTTGTAGGTTTGTTTCATTTTCGGAACAGACGCGCCTATCTTGGCGCCAGCTGAACGCGCCACAACGACGGCCGTTTTCCACACCCGAGGTTCGCACCGGAAGGCAAATTGCGCGCTACATGCGAAGATTCGCACCCGTTTCGAAAAGCGATTTCAATTCCCCGATCAGGAACCGGGGACATCCGAATTGCTAATAGTTAATCTCTGGACGCAAAAAAGGCTCCCGATCATCCGGGAGCCTGAGTAGGAGTTTTGTTGGGTTAGAGAGCTTATGAAACTGTCAGCGGCTGGATCAGCTTGAACGTGAGCCGACGCTCAGTGGACAGGGTCACATCCTTCTTTCCGGTCGCATATGCCGTTCCCGTGCCTCCGGCTGCGCCAATCGCGCTGCCGATCAATGCACCCTTGCCACCGCCAGCCAATCCACCAATCAGCGCTCCGGCACCTGCGCCGCCGCCGATCATCGCAATGTTTCGCTTTTTGTGTGACGCACCCTTCACGAAGATTGACGAAGCCTGAACCGGAACCGCAGTGCCGTGAATCTCCACCGAGGCCAGCGTAACGCGCAGGTATCCCGGATCAGTAAGCCGTCCGCTCTTCTTCGCCTGCACCACGCGACCCACAACGGCAGCGCCGCTGGGTGCGATGGTTTTGCCGCCGATGATCAGAGGTGCATCAAGCACCGCATCGAACCGGTCTCCCGCATTCGCACTCACACTCGAAACCGACTGCTGCAGCCGTATCGATACCGCCGTACCGGCCGGAATGGTCACGCGGTCCGGAACCAGTGCGCTCTTCTTTGGTTCGCCCTCTGCTGGGACAAGCGCACTCTCACGGTTGGACGCATCAGCGGCTTTTGTGCCCTTGCTGGAAAACGGCAATTGTCCTTGGGAATCCGTGGGGCTTTGTTCAGCGGTTTGGGCGGGACCCTTCCCGCAGCCCACAGCCACTGCAAGGCTCAACAACAGGGCCAGGAAAAGGAGTGCAATGCGGTTCATCTTCTGCTCCGTAAACGTCATTCCGCCCTGTTCTAAGGCAGCCCTGTTGCCAATCAACTTGTGCTCGTAATATCAAAGACTTACGGTCTTACCGCACGCCAAACCGTGTATTTTTTGCAAGCCAACCTGAGTAGCTGCTTCCCACTTCACTGCCCGACAGAAGAGAAAAGGACGGGCATGCCTGCCCGTCCTCAATCTGAAACCGTTTTAATTAGCTATCGTTCCGCTTGCGAAGGAACGCTGGTACGTCGAGGTCGTCCGCGTCGTAGCTTCGCGAGCCCGCCGTTGTCGTACTCTCTTCCACCGCGCCGCTACGCGCGAACGGCGAGGGACTGGTGTTCCGGCGCACCGGTGCGGGTTCCTCAAGCGCCGCTTCCATCTCGATTCGCGTGGCTGCTGAAGGCTCGCTTCGCCCGGGAGCTTCTGGCTGATTCTCGACGTCCTCAAGCCGTGGCGTTCTTGTGATTTCCGGCGCGGGATACACGGTCCGCGCCTGCGAGATCGCATTTGCAGCGGCACTGACCACGCGCTCACGCCGCTGCGGATAGTCGGTCTTGAATCCCGTGGCGATGACGGTGATCTTCACTTCGTCCTTCATCTTCTCGTCCAGCACGGCGCCGAAGATGATGTTCGCGTCCTCGTGCGCAGCGCTCTGGATGATCGTGGAAGCCTCGTTCACTTCCGCCAGGCGCAGTGAACTTGAACCCGTCACGTTGATCAGGATGCCCCGTGCACCGTCGATGGCTCCCGCCTCGAGCAACGGTGAAGCGATCGCCGCCTGTGCGGCTTCGACCGCCCTGCGGTCGCCCTTCGCGGTCGCGGTACCCATGACCGCATAGCCCATCCCGGCCATGATCGCCTTCACGTCGGCGAAGTCGCGGTTAATGATTCCGGGAATCGTAATGATGTCCGAGATGCCCTGAACTGCCTGACGCAGGATGTCGTCCGCCACTCTAAACGACTCGAAGAAGCCTGCGTCGCGTGCCACTGCAAGCAGCTTTTCGTTCGGGATGACGATCGTCGTATCGACAGACTCGATCAGTTCCGCCAGACCGCGTTCGGCCTGCGACGAGCGCCTCTTGCCCTCGAACGCGAACGGCTTCGTCACGACCGCAACCGTCAACGCGCCCATTTCGCTGGCTAGCGAGGCGATGATCGGGGCCGCGCCAGTTCCCGTTCCCCCGCCCATACCGGTGGTCACAAACACCATGTCCGCGCCTTCGAGCGCCTCGATGATTTTGTCGGCGTCCTCAAGCGCAGCCTTGCGCCCGACTTCGGGATTTGCTCCCGCTCCGAGCCCGTTGGTCAGCTTCACGCCGAGTTGAATCTTCACTTCGGCGCGGGACATGCGAAGGGCTTGCAGGTCGGTGTTGGCGACAATGAACTCCACACCTTCCAGTTTCGCGTCGATCATTCGGTTGACTGCGTTTCCGCCGCCGCCGCCAACGCCAACAACCTTGATCTTCGCGTTGTTCTTCGCCTCTTCGTTGAACTGGATCCGAATATCTTCAGGTGAACTCATTCCCAACCCCGCAAACTTCTCAACTCAAGAACGCTTTTCTGACGAGCATGGCCTTCAGCTTCGCCAACGGACTATCGTTTTCCTGCTGGGCACGCGTCGTGCGCACGCGATATGCGTACAGCAGCAACCCGATAACGGTCGCAAACTCCGGCTCCGCCAGGTTCGCCGGCATCTTCGGCAACGGCAGCGGAACCGCGACGCGCGCGGGCTTTCGCAAAACCTGATCTACGATATCCAGCAGCGCAGGCATCCTCGCGCCACCACCGGTGAGCACAACACCCGCGCCGCACAGGTCCATAACGCCCGCCTGTCGAAGGTTGTCGCGAACCAGTTCCATCAACTCCCGCGCACGCGGTTCCAGGATCTCGCCCAGTGTTCGTTGCGATATCAATTGCGAAGGACGATCATCACCGCCGGGCACCTCGATCTCGTTACCCTCGGGAATTCGCGTCACCACGGCACAGCCAAACAGCCGTTTTATCTTCTCCGCATCAGCCAACGATGTCCGTAAGCCGACCGCAACATCGTTCGTAAAGTGATACCCGCCAATCGGAACTGCGCCCGTGTGCGCCACTGCTCCTTCGTAGAAAACGATCAGGTCGGTCGATCCTGCGCCGATATCGACCAGGCAAACGCCAAGTTCACGCTCGTCATTGCGTAGCACGGCATCGGCAGCGGCAAGCGACTCAAGCACCGTATCCTGGGCGGCGATACCAGCACGGTTCAGAGCCGTAACAAGGTTCTGCGTGGCGTTCATCGCCGCAGTCACCACATGCATTCGCACGCCCAGCTTCGTGCCGACCATCTGTACGGGCTCATGGATTCCCTCTTGCCCGTCAATGATGAACTCCTGTGGAAGCAGATGAACGATCTGCCGGTCGGAAGGAAGTCCGATAGCGCGCGCCTTGTCCACCGCCTGGCGCACGTCGTCGCGCGTGATCTCGCGCGGCCTCGATCCGAGGACGATGCCTCCCTGCGTATTGACTCCACGGATGTGCGTGCCCGCAACGCCCACCACGGCGTGTTCCACCGGAGCGCCAACCATGTCCTCCGCGCGCTGCACCGCGTTCTGTACGCTTGTTACCGCCTTCTCGAGATCTACGATCACTCCCTTGCGACATCCAAGCGTTTCCGCGATGCCGTGACCGCGGTAGCGCAGACCCTGCTCCGTGATCTCCGTCACGATTGCGATAGTCTTGGCGCTGCCGACGTCAATGGCTGTGAGTAGATGTTCCGTTTCTTTCGACATCACAAGAACTTCTTGTTCAATCCGTTGGTTTCCACGACCAGCGTGCTTCAGGCCGCGTCTTCGCAGCAGGTTTCTTTGCTACCGTTTTCGCTTTCACTGGACGTGCCGGTTTCTGAGCCTGCTTCTCCGACTCAGCGGGAACAGTCTGCGCCGGTTCCTGCGCGGCGGGTTCCTCCGGCACACCGTCAGGATTCACAATCACCTGATTGCCGAACCGCAAGTCAACCGAGTGCAGACGACCGAGCGATTGCCTCCAAGTGGCAACGTTACTGATAAATCTCTTGTATCGCGACAGGAACTCCGAATCTCCCAGGTGCACCAGAACACCGCCGTTCGGGTCTTTTGCGAATACCTTCACATCATCGGGATCCGACAGGTCCACTTCCTCGATGTCCGCGCTGTATCGCGCGCCTTCGCTATCCAATTCCCGCAGCAGTCTCTCGTAAATCTTCATTCTCGCGGCACGGGTGGAAAGCGGTTCGGTCTCCCCGATTCCGGTGATTACTGGGAACGAGTACTTCTTCGCCGCAGCCGAGGGGTCCATGATGACCCCGTTCACATCGATCAGCGAAATACGCGACCCGAGTTGAACGAATGCTACCGGCGTGCGTTCCTTGATGTGTACCCTTATCCGGTTCGGCAACACGCGCATCACCGTTGCCGATTCCACCCACGGCAACTGCTCGAGTTGCTCCCTGCGTTCCTCGATGGGAACCGAGAAGACATTCCGCGCTAGGTCTGCACCGAGTACCTCAATCACCTGGCCGCGCGTAATGACCTCATTTCCGGTCAACTCCATCCGGTCGCTCGACTCTATGCGGAACCGCTTCGAGCGCTCGCCGTATCTGTCCAGAGCGAGCGAGGCTGCGGCCAGCAGCACGAGTACACCCGCGGCAATCCCGACGGTTTTCAACCGCTGCGCCATGCGCTTCGAGGGCACAGCCGACCGGCGCGCAGGCACGCGCTTCTGCTTGCGCAGGAACTGTTGCGAGTCCTGGTCTGGTTCGAAATCGTTCAGG
>Ga0196976_1001537_pt1 | contig 10329 bp, 5 predicted proteins | sample S3v_513CmetaG_FD_148644 | JGI IMG/M metagenome (GOLD analysis project Ga0196976, IMG submission 148644) | Soil microbial communities from Anza Borrego desert, Southern California, United States - S3+v_5-13C | ecosystem: Environmental > Terrestrial > Soil > Desert | place: USA: California...
TGCTTCAGGCGCTCGCGTTGACTGGCAGTTTACGTCTGACGACGCACGCATCCACTTGAAACGGCTCTACCCACGTTTTCAAACGTGACGCGACACTAGTCTGGGCAGCGATGAGACCGCTCCTCGCTGCCCTCAGTTTCGTCCTCCTCGCCGCCACCCAGCAGCCTCCCATCGAACAGCACATCCGCGCCCTCTCCACCGACGCCATGGAAGGCCGCGGGCTCGGCACGAAGGGGCTCGAGCAGGCCGCCGCCTACATCGAGAAGGAACTGCGCGCGGCGAAGCTCGAGCCGGCGTTTGGGAAGTCGTACCGCCAGCAGTTTCCGGTAAAGATGGGTGTGGCCCTCGGCACGAACAACCGCATCGAGGGGTTGAGCGCCGATGAGTGGACTCCCCTCGGCTTCTCCAGCCCGGGGGCGTTCGAGGGGAAAGTGGCCTTCGTCGGGTACGGCATCGAGGCGGGGCCGCTGAACTATCGCGAGCTCGAAGGGATCGACCTGAAAGGGAAAGTCGCGCTGATGCTGCGCTACGAGCCGCAGGAGCGCGATGACCAGTCACCGTTCGATCCGCGAGTCGTTCGCGGCAAAGCTGGTCGGCTACAGCAACACCGACGTGGAAGCCTGATCCTGATCGGCCCTCGACGATGCGGCCCGCGAAGGGTTGCTGACGTCAGTGCCGAACGTTTCACCCGCGCCGCTGCCCACTACTTCCCGAGCCGGGACGTGGCACTGCTTGAGTACATGGAGCTTTTGGCGGTCTTCGAGGCGTCCAGCCGGAGGCTCCTGCCGCCGAAGTACGCTTCTGTCACCCCCGAGGAGCTGGACTTGCGGTTACGCGCGTTGCGGGCGGTGGGGGGGCGGAGGTAGGGGGGAGATTAGTGGTGGTGAGAAAGGAGCGCCTGAATTCTTGCAATACCTTGCGGTCATGACTCAAGGGATCTGGATCGCGCGGGAATGCTGAAGCCATGAACATCGAAAGCGGAATCTTCGCAGAAGGATCCCCGTCAACCTCATGGATGAGCAGTTGCGCGATCTGGCATCCCGGATACAGTTTGACAGGTATTTCGCCAAGGTTTGTAAGCTCAAGCGCGAGCACACCTGCATAGAACGGATGCACCACGATTGCGGTTGCGACGATTAAGCCCTCACGTCCCCAAGACGAACGTCCGCTAACGAAGCCTGCCAGAGTCCGTGGAAAGCGAAACCATTCGACAGTCTCACCGATAACAAATTGACGCGGGTGCAATACAAAGTAATCGCCTACTGCCACGCGTACATCATCAGCGTAAACGGATTCCAACGATGGCGGAGCAGCGAGATGGTCAAGCGCATCTAGTCGCGCGCGCCGCGGCACCCTGAAGCGGGTCCCGAGGCGGACATTGATTGCGCTGGTGCCCGGCCGGGCTTGGGTCGTCCAATCCAGCACCGGCGTGATCGCGAACCAGTCATCATCAGATGTCGGCGCGGCCTCTACGCGCGCGCGAATTTTGTCAGCGGATAGAATCATGAGCCGTTCGCCTCCCGCCACTGTCCAGCGAGACCCGACAATTCTAATGTCTTCAATACGAACTCATTGAAGATTGCACTGAGTGCGAATCGATCAGAAGAAATAGTGGCTGGCAATACGCTCCCGAATTGTTCGAGACCGCCGAGGTAATATTCCCAGCAGGCATTCAATATGCCTGGAACGCTTGTCAGCTCAGATTTACCCTCATTCAGGAATTGAACTGGCGGTATGAAGTTTCTGATTGATCGTACTAGGCCCATATCGCGCACGTAGTTCTCTTGCTTGTAATATGCACCATAGCGCTCCTGCGCAAGACCTCGGGCCATGCTTCGCAATTCTTTGACTCGGTCAGGGTTCCGTATTGCGGCGAATGCCGTGCGCGCATACCGCTCATCGACATTACTTGACATTTGGGCGATGCCGAGGCGGCTCGCATCAACCGCCGGCCGCCACATGTCAAAGAGCTGAGACATGTTAGGGCCGTACGCGAATTCTCGGCCGCCTTGTTCGTTCATGCTTTTAGTGTACATTTCATCCATCAATCCAAAGAGAAGGTGCAGCCGTACACGTGTTGGTGGATGAGACTTGGATGCCTCATCCAGTGCAGTTACTGCGGTCGCGTAGTGAATTGCGGCGCAAACGTAAGCCGGGCCAAAAATGTAGAGACCGAATAGATCGGACGCGAGCTCGAGCAACCACTCCGTAGCCACTTCAACAGCAGCAACTTGCTCCTCTTCTTTGTCTAGATACATGAAGGGTTTGACGGAGGCGGAAAGCTGTAGACGTATCAGAACGTCGGATTCGTCCCACACTTTGTGTCCGAATTCATGTGCGATGATGCAGTGAATGAGCGCCTGGTCGGATTCGGCCGACGGCAGACCGACGAGAAAGATTCGCTCAGGGCCGGCGGGGGGCTGGAAGTCGTACCGATTAAGGCCGATTCTGATGTCGATGAGACGCTTCTCAACTAGATCAACAATGGTGTAGTTGATCCCTGGTTCACTAAACAGGAGGAGGTCGCCCGTGTCACCGAAGATTCCCTTCACCATCTGGGTTAACGACTGGTGAAGCTCAGGCGGCGCTGGATAGTGGATAGGTCTTGCTACTTCGTCGAGCAGGATGACGATCTTGTCGAAATACCTGCCACTCAGCATCAATGCAGAGTCGAACTCATAGTCGTTCATTGACGAGTAAGACTCTTTAGTTCTGACTGCCGTCAAGCGAGCGCGGAGCGAACTCAACGCTGCATCAATAAACCGCAAAACATACATCGAAGCCGGCTTGACTGCCGGATGTGCACGCAAGCGGGCGAGAGAATCCGATACGGCGTGGTATCGTTCTTCAATCGACGAGAGCTTGTGTTCGCGAACGCGACTTAGCATCTACTCAAGCTGGCCCACGACCGCAGCGAAGACGTCACCAACCACTCGCCTGGCATACCTAACGTTGCGCTGCCGCGGCGGCGGCGTTCCAGTGAGCGCGCTTTGGCGAAGTGCATCAACAGTCTCTAGAGCCTTGCGCACACGACGGGCCGAATATTCAGCTGGTCGGCGGCGTCGTACGTCCGGCATTTCGGCTCGCGTCGAAGCCCAACGGGCGACCTTTGTCGCCGCAGGAATGCTCGCGGTGGTGGCGCTTCGAAGCGAATCAAGAACGTCGTCACCAAGCTGAAGCTCGCGAGCATCCTCTGCGGTTAGGTGCTCGCCTTCCGAAGCGGTAATCAGGGCGCACAGCACCTGCTCAAGAACCGCTGCGGTCGCGAGTAGGTTTCCGCTTGATGGGGATGTTATAGATGCTGACATGCACGGCCTCCAACGCTCATCTTACGCCTAATGCTTCCAGGGGGGGGAGTTCCGCTCTCGGGAACATCGCGGCATTCCCTTGGATGCTAGTGAGCTCCCGCTCGACGGCGTCAACAACATATTGCGCATCTTGGGCAAGTAGGTCATCATTCGTTAGGACTGCCCGGCGAAAGACCTGAAATGCTGCCCGTGCATTCGTTGCCTCGCCGGCGGCGGCCTCTTTCTGTAATCTACGATATGTAGACTGCAACTCGGGGATGAGGTACCAGTCGTCTCTCTGATCGGCGGCACTGATCTCAAAGACAAGATACGAGTGTCGTTCTATCTCCGGCGAAATGATCCGATGATCCTGCGGATCGATTCTGATGCTGGCCACATTGACGGAGCCCTTGGGAGCAGCGATTACAACAAACCAGCCGGTTGACGGTTGCGGGAATACACGAGACAGTCCTACCTCCAACGAGTTCCCGCCGGTGATCGCCTCGATACCTTTCCGAAGAGGTCGGAGGAATGGCATCATCGTGGAGACGAACGCAACGCCGGCTGCCCCGGAGAGTTCCTCAAGCAAATCAAGGAAGGGTGCGGCCAAGTCTGTGACGCGTACCGAGAACAGGCCGATGTCGAGCTCGAGATCGCCTCCGCGGTACGGGATGGGGCCTACGATGCGCTTCGACATCTGAACTACACGGTCTACGCGATCGGGATCTATGTTTCGTAAGTTTCCAGGTGTGGTGATCGAATTGAACTCGGCCTTTTGGCCGGAGCGATGTGGCAGTCCGGCAAAGCTGTATACCGCACCATGAAAACGCGTCGTGATCTTCCGCGTGTACGCGATCCGTAGGCTTTGCAAGTGGATGCTGAGGTAGTCATTGTGCGGACGTACAAGGCGCGTTGCTTCGGCTCCGGGCACCTGATCAGCGCCTAGTTGAGCTACGATCCAGTCGTCTGACTCGCGCCTGACGGCGTCCCACCAACTCAAAATGGCGTCTCCATGTTATTCAGGTCGCTTGCTCGGCTGACAGCTCTTGTCATAGGTGTGGTTCATAACGCAAAATCCCTACCCTGAGGGTCAAAAAAATGTTCACCTCGCCGCTAAAGCGCTTGGTTTACAGTGGTTTCATGGGTAATTGCCAGAACTTTGGTGACGAGATCGCGGAACCTTCCATGCCGGTGAGGCCGCCCTCCTGCTGGAGGAGCAGATACGCCGTTAGCGACTGAGCTTTGTGTTCAAACCTCCACGTCGACGCCCGACGTGCCCGCTTTCAACGACGATCCCTCACGACCGCTTCGCCGTATCGGCTTGCTTTAGCGCGCGCTGCTTCTTTGCGGCGTGTTAGCCATCCGTGATGCGGATAATCGCGTCTCCGGTAGTTACGAGACCGGCGGACAGCGATCCGGCAGTGCCGTAGTTATGACAGCGGTTCTCGAAACCGGCGGGTACCTCGAGCACGTCAAACCACCTGCGCGGTTCAGCGCCAGGCTCTCGATACCAGCGGGACCGTAGGTGATTGCGTTCTTGTCGGCTTTGCCGCATGTTGAACGGAACACTCCGCGTATTGAATGGAACACTGCCGTATATCGAACGCATGACGATGTTTTAGGATGGCGAGGTGAAACTCCTCGCCATCCTGACCCTCCTCGCCGCCACCCAGCAACCCCCCATCGAACAGCACATCCGCGCCCTCTCCACCGACGCCATGGAAGGGCGCGGCCTCGGCACGAAGGGGCTCGAGCAGGCGGCCGCGTACATCGAGAAAGAGCTGCGCGCGGCGAAGCTCGAGCCGGCGTTCGGGAAGTCGTACCGCCAGCAGTTCCCGGTGAAGATGGGGGTGGCCCTCGGCACGAACAACCGCATCGAGGGACTGAGCGCCGAGGAGTGGACTCCCCTCGGCTTCTCCAGCGCGGGGGCGTTCGAGGGGAAAGTGGCCTTCGTCGGCTACGGCATCGAGGCGGCGCCGCTGAACTATCGCGAGCTGGAGGGGATCGACCTGAAAGGCAAAGTGGCGCTGATGCTGCGCTACGAGCCGCAGGAGCGCGACGACCAGTCTCCGTTCGACGGCAAGAAGCCGAGCCGCTGGTCGGCCATGCGCTACAAGGCCCTGCAGGCGCGCGAGCGCGGCGCCGTGGCGGTGGTCTTCGTCACCGGACCGCTGCAGGACGAGGCGAAGGACAAGCTCCCCGCGCTGACCAACGACGGCCCCGAATCGCCGGCCGGCATTCCGATCATCCAGGTCAAGACGTCCACCGCCCAGAAGTGGATCGACCTGGCCCAGTTCCAGAAAGACGTCGACGCCGACCTCAAGCCGCGCTCGCGCGTCCTCGACCTCACGCTCAAAGGCAACGTCGACGTCAAGGCCACCTACGCCGAGGGCGTCAACGTGGCGGGCATGATCCCTGGAGTGGGGACCCTGAAGAACGAAACGATCGTCGTCGGCGCCCATTACGACCACCTCGGCTACGGCGGCAAGGGCTCCATGCGTCCGAACGACAACGCCATCCACAACGGCGCGGACGACAACGCCTCCGGCACCGCGGCGGTGCTCGTCGCGGCCAAGAAACTGCACGACATGATGATGGGGGCGAAAGACCGCCGCACCATCGTCGTGGCGCTCTTCTCCGCCGAGGAGATGGGGCTGGGCGGGTCGTCCTACTTCGTCGAGCACGCGCCGGTGCCGGTGAGCAGCATCAAGGCCATGATCAACCTCGACATGGTCGGGGCGATGAAAGACGACAAGGTGGTGGCCCTCGGCGCGGAGTCGGCGCCGGAGTGGAAGGCGCTCCTCGACGCCGCGGGCGCGGAGCTGAAGCTGAACGTCTCCTCCGGCGGCGACGGCTACGGCCCCTCGGACCAGACGTCGTTCTATGCGAAGCAGATCCCGGTGCTGCACTTTTTCACCGGCACGCACGAGCGCTATCACACGCCCGACGACGACGCCGACGCGATCAACTTCGCCGGCGCGGCGAAGATCGCCGACCTCACCGCGCGCGTGACCTCCTCGCTCGCGCGCGGCGAGACCAACCCGACCTACGCCCGCGCCGTCAACGCGCCGGCGATGCAGGGCGACAGCCGCGGCTACGGCGCGTATCTCGGCACCGTCCCCGATTTCACGGCCATGGAGTCGTCCACCGGCGGGGTGAAACTGGCCGACGTCCGCGCCGGCGGCCCCGCCGACAAGGCAGGGATCAAGGGAGGCGACGTGCTGGTGGCGATGGCCGGCACGCGCATCGACAACCTCTACGACATGACGTACGCGCTGCAGGACCACAAGCCGGGCGAGACGGTGGACGTGGTGGTGCTGCGCGGCGGCGAGCGGAAGACGCTGCGCGCGACCCTCGGCTCGCGGAGCGGTGCGGCGGTGCCGGCCGCCGCTCACGGAACGGCGCCGGCGGCGTTCGAGATCAAGGCCGGCAAGCCGTTCGAGAAAAAGTTCGACGGCGAGAAGCACCTGGCCGACATCCGCCAGCTCACCTTCGGCGGCGAGAACGCGGAGGCGTACTTCAGCCCCGACGGGAAGAAGCTCATCTATCAATCGACCAGTGAGCGCGGCGGCTGCGACCAGCAGTACGTCATGGACCTCGCCACCGGCGAGACGAAGCTCGTCTCCAGCGGCAAGGGACGCACGACGTGCGGCTACTTCTCCTATCCCGCGGGCGATCGCATCCTCTATGCGTCCACCGAGGCCGACGGCGTGAGCTGCCCGCCGCCGCCGGACCGCAGCCGCGGCTACATCTGGGGCGTCTATCCGTCGTACGACATCTACATGGCCAATGCCGACGGCACGAACGCGCGGCGCATCACCAACGTCCCCGGTTACGACGCCGAGGCCACGTGGTGCCACAAAGGAGGAAAGATCATCTTCACCTCCGTGCGCGACGGCGACCTGGAGCTCTACTCGATGAACGAGAGCGGCGGCGAGGTCAAACGTTTGACCTCGACTCCCGGCTACGACGGCGGCGCGTTCTACAACGCCGACTGCACGGAGATCGTCTGGCGCGCCTCGCGCTTCTCCGACCCCGCGGAGCTGGCCGACTACCGCAAGCTCCTCGGCGAGGGCTTCATCCGTCCCTCGAAGATGGAGCTGTGGGTGGCGAAGGCGGACGGCAGCGGCGCGAGGCAGATCACCAGCAACGGCGCGGCGAACTTCGGCCCGTACTTTACGCCGGACGGGAAGCGCATCATCTTCTCGTCGAACGTGCTCGACCCGCGCGGCCGCGAGTTCGACATCTTCATCGTCGGCAAGGAGGGCGGCACATTCGAGCGCATCACCACCGCCCCGGCGTTCGACGGCTTCCCGATGTTCAGCCCCGACGGCAAGTGGCTGGTGTGGGGCTCGAACCGCTCCAATCCCGAGGGACGGGAGACGAATTTGTTCATCGCGCGCTGGGTCGACTGACGCGAGCGCCGGGACGGGCTGAAGCCCGTCCTACGTTGAGCATGCGTATCGCGAGAAACGCGCTCGACGCAGGGCGGGCTTCAGCCCGCCCCGCGAGGCCTCGGGGCTCGAACCGCTCCAATCCCGAGGGACGGGAGACGAATTTGTTCATCGCGACGCGAGCGCCGGGACGGGCTGAAGCCCGTCCTACGTTGAGCATGCGTATCGCGAGAAACGCGCTCGACGTAGGGCGGGCTTCAGCCCGCCCCGCGCTCGCGGGAGACGAAATTGTTCGTTGCGTGCTGAGCAGACTGACGCTAGCATTCGCGGCATCGTGAAAATAACTGTACGTCTCGCCGCCCTTGCCGCGTGCTGCCTGCAGTTGTCTCTTTTCGCCGCTCCGAAATGGCCCGACTCGCCGGTGCAGGAGTCGCGGGAGGCCGTCCTCAAATTCGATGAATCCCCCGACGTCGGCGTGATCGTCGAGCTCGCGGCGCCGCCGCTGCTCGAGGCGCGCACGCGCGGGACGGTGGCCGCCGCCGCGGCGGGGCTGGTCGACGCGCAACTGACGCAGCTGGCGCGCGACCTCGACCGCATCGAGGGACGCGAGCGCATCGCCGTCAACGCGGTGGACCGTGCCTTCCGCTTCGAGTACCGCATGGTCTTCGCCGGCGCGAGCGCGCGCGTGCAGCGCACCTCGCTCGCCGCGCTGCGCGCGCTGCCGTACGTGCGCGCCGTGCACCTCGACCACGAGGTGGAGATGCACCTGGGCGAGACCGTCCCGCACATCGGCGCGCCGCAGGTGTGGGAGGCCCTCGGCGTGCGCGGGAAAGGCGTGACCATCGCCATCATCGACACCGGGATCGACTACCGCCACTGGGCCCTCGGCAAAGGCTTCGGTCCCGGGTTCAAAGTCGTCGGCGGCTACGACTTCTTCAACAACGACGCCGATCCGCTCGACGACCATGGCCACGGCACGCACGTCGCCGGCATCGCCGCGGGCAACGAGGGGACGGTCGTCGGCGTCGCGCCCGATGCGACGCTGCTGGCGTACAAGGTCCTCGACGAGGAAGGGCGCGGCGAGGCCTCGCACGTGCTGGCCGGCATCGAGCGGGCCATCGATCCGAATGCCGACGGCGATCCCTCCGATCGCGCCGACGTGGTGAACATGAGCCTCGGCGGGCCGATCTTCTGGAACGACCCGCTCGTGGCCGCGGTCGAGCGCGGCGTCGCGGCCGGCGCCGTCTTCGCCCTCTCCGCGGGCAACGCCGGCGCGCCCGGCACGATCGGCAGTCCCGGCGCGGCGCCGTCGGCGATCACCGTCGCCTCGGTCGACCTCGACGATCGGACGCACTGGTTCTCCTCGCGCGGCCCGGTCGGCAGGATCTGGACCGTGAAGCCGGAAGTCGCGGCACCCGGCACCGCCACCTCCGCGTACCTGAACGGGGAGACGATCCGGGCCTCCGGCACGTCCATGGCCGCGCCGCACGTGGCCGGTCTGGCGGCGCTGCTCGTCCAGCAGCACCCGGCCTGGACGCCGCAGCAGGTGAAGGCGGCCATCGTCTCGACGGCGAAGCCGCTGGTCGTCGAGAAGGGCGTCACGCACCTCGGCATCCTCGAGGGCGGCGGCGGCCGGATCGACGCCGTGGCGGCGACGAAGGCCACGATCCTCCCTTCGGAGCCTTCCGTCTCCTTCGGCCTCGGTCCGAAGAAAGGGGAGCCCTTCGCCACCTCGGTGACGGTGAAGCTGACCAACCACGGCACGGCGGAGGAGACGCTGACGGTGAAGCCGCCGCAGATCCCGGCCGGCGCGACCTTCACCATCACGCCGGAGAGCGTCACGCTCGCTCCCGGTGCGACGGCCGAGGTCACGTTCTCCATCGCCCTGCCGGCGGCGGCCACCCCGACGCCGAAGCCGAACGAGCACAAGACCGCCCTCACCGGCGTGGTGGAGCTCGCGGGCGCGAAAACGTCGCTGCACCTGCCGTGGATGGTGGTGAACGGCGACGTGGTCACCGCCACCGTCGCCGGCATCGACGAGTTCACGCACTACATCTCGCGCGGGAATGACAGGGCTCCGACGTGGTGGGAGGGGCCGCGCACGATCGGCGCCTTCGCGGATACCACCCTGGCGGTCGACATCGCCGTGCTGACGAAGGGGAAGGAAGCGCAGCCGGGCCGGCTGGTGCTCCGCGAGCGTCTCCGCGTCTACGGCCACACGCCGGTGACCATCGATCCCGAGACGGAGGCGAAGCACACGATCTCCGTCCACGGCGTCGACGAGTCGGGCGTTCCGCTGGCGCAGCTCGGCGCGGACGGCGCCGGCACGGTGTGGCACTACTTCTTCCTGCCGTCGTTCGGCTACTTCCAGCTGCCGTACTCCTACCCACAGCGCTCGCTGGTCATCTCCCCGCTGAAGGAGACCCAGATCCACACGTTCGAGACGCTCCTCCGAGGGCCGGAGCATCATTTCGCCGCCTACCGGGTGCTGGAGAGCGTCACCGGCGACGAGCCGCTGACCATCGGTGCCGGGGACTGGGCGACGCAGACGCTGCAGACCACCTGCAGGACGGAATGCGACGTCTTCGTCGGCGCGGGCGGGGGATCGCCGCAACTGTGGGCCTATCACAAGCGGCCGTCCGGCCACC
>Ga0196976_1001538_pt1 | contig 10321 bp, 8 predicted proteins | sample S3v_513CmetaG_FD_148644 | JGI IMG/M metagenome (GOLD analysis project Ga0196976, IMG submission 148644) | Soil microbial communities from Anza Borrego desert, Southern California, United States - S3+v_5-13C | ecosystem: Environmental > Terrestrial > Soil > Desert | place: USA: California...
AGCTGCCTGACAGCCGGCCCGGGCGGCAGCCGGCCGCCTGACGGCCGGCCTTGGCGCGACCGCGTCGGGCTCAGTGCTCCCTGAGCACGCGCCCCCAGGCCGCCTGCTGGAGCCGGCGTCGAACGGCCCCCAGCGGGCCGGCGGCAGCCAGCGCCGCTCGTGCCGCGTTCCAGCCGCACGCGCCGTGGACGCCGCCGCCGGGATGCGCCGAGGCGCTGGCGAGGTACAGCCCCGTGAGAGGCGTCTCCGGGCGGCCGAGACCAGGCGTCGGACGGAACACCAGCTGCTGGTGCAGGCCCGAGGTGCCCGCGTTGACCGCACCCCCGACGAGGTTGCGGTCGGCCGCCTCGAGGTCCGCCGGGCTCTGCGCGGACCGGGCCAGGATCGTCCCGGCGAACCCCGGCGCCGCCCGTTCGACGGCGGCCTCGATCCGCGCCACCTGAGTGCTCACCTCGTCCGGCGTCCACTGCAGACCGTGCGGCACGTGCGTGTACGCCCATGCCGACTCCGTCCCCGCCGGGGACCGCGTGGGGTCCGCGGTGGTCATCTGGCCGAAGAGCAGGAACGGCCGGTCGGGGAGTCGGCCCGTGGACACGGCGGCCGCGACGTCGACGAAGCCGTCGAGGTCGACCCCGAGGTGCACCGTCCCCGCCCCCGCCGCATCCCGGGCGAGCCAGGGCACGGGACGGTCCAGCGCCCAGTTCACCTTGACCGTCGGGTGGTCCCACTGGAAGCGCCGGATGTCGCGGAGCAGTCGCCCCGGGAGGTGACGCGGCGCCACCAGGTCCCCGTACAGCGCGGGGGCGGTGACGTCGGCGACGACCGCGTGCCGGGCCGCCACACGCTCCCCGCCGGCTGTCACGACGCCGATGGCACGCCCTGCATGCACGGCGACCCGGGCGACGGGCGTGCCCACCTCGATGGCTCCGCCGCCCGCGGTGATGCGCGCCGCCAAGGCCCGGGCCAGCTCGCCGGCGCCGCCGCGCGGGACCGGGTAGCCGACGTCCTGGCCGAGCATCGTCAGCAACCAGCCCAGCACGCCGCTGCCCGCGGCGTCGGGCGGGACGTCCGCATGCATGGCGTTCCCCGTCAGCAGGAGCGGGGCGCCGGGACCCCTGAAGCTCTCGTCGCCCAGGCGCCGGACGGGCAGCACCGCGAGGCGCGCCAGGTCCAGCCCGCCTGCGACGCCGACGCGGCGCAGCACCCGGGCGACGGACCGCAGCGGCGGGAACGGCGTGAAGAGCGCGTCGAGCAGGGGGTCCCGGATCCGCGCCCAGCCGGTGACCAGCGACAGCCAGGCGTCGCCGTCGCCGGGCGAGGCGGTGTCGAGCGCGGCCGCGGTCCGGTCCGCGTCCCGGTGGAGCACGGCGGACCGCCCGTCGTCGAGCACGTGCGCGAGCACGTCGGGCGCGTGCACCCACTCCAGGCCGTGCAGGTGCAGGTCGAGGCCCCGGATCACCGGGGACGCCGCCGCCAGCGGGTAGAAGGCGCTGAACAGGTCGGTGCGGAACCCGGGTGCCGTCACCTCTGCCGTGCGGACCGCGCCGCCGACGGCGTCCGCGGCCTCGAGGACGAGGACGTCCCAACCGGCGTCGACGAGGGCGTTGGCCGCGACGAGCCCGTTCGGACCAGCGCCGACGACCACGGCATCCACCGTGCGCATGGTGACCTCCCGCGTCCAACCTGGCACCCCGCCGGTGCACGGGCAAACGCGCGCCCCCCGGCGCGACGACGGCCCGGCCTGCGGCGCGCAGGTCGGGCCGGTGCCCCGAGGGGGATTCGAACCCCCACTGGATCGGGTTTGAGCCGAACGCCTCTGCCAGTTGGGCTATCGGGGCCGACCGGCCTGCGGTGGGTAAAAGTCACGGCGCCGCCGGGTCGCCACTAGGCTAGCGCGCGTGACTGAGATCGACGCCCAGCCGACACCTCCGACAGAGCCCGAGCCCGAGGGCGCCTCAGCGCCTGGTGCGGAGGGTGCCGACGTCCCCGTGACGGAGGGCGCTGACGCCGGACCGAAGCGCCCGACCCGGCGCGCCGTCGTCGTCGAGGACGAGGCCCTGATCCGGATGGATGTCGTCGAGTCGCTGCGCGAGGCGGGCTTCGACGTGGTCGGCGAGGCCGGCGACGGTGAGGCCGGCGTCCGCCTGGCGCTCGAGCTGCGCCCGGACGTCGTCGTCATGGACGTGAAGATGCCCGTCATGGACGGGATCACGGCCGCCGAGAAGATCGGCAAGGAGCGAGCAGCCGCGGTGGTGCTCCTCACCGCGTTCTCGCAGACGGAGCTCGTGGAGCGGGCGCGTGACGCGGGCGCGATGGCGTACGTGGTCAAGCCGTTCACGCCCGCGGACCTGCTGCCCGCCGTCGAGATCGCGATCTCGCGGCACAGCGAGCTCACGGCCCTGGAGTCCGAGGTGGCGGACCTCGCCGAGCGCTTCGAGACGCGCAAGCGGGTCGACCGTGCCAAGGGTCTCCTCATGACCAAGATGGGGCTCACGGAGCCCGACGCCTTCCGGTGGATCCAGAAGACCTCCATGGACCGGCGCCTGACGATGCGCGAGGTGGCCGACGCCGTCATCGAGCAGGTCGGCGGCGGGGCTTCCTGAGGCTCTCGCCCGGTCCCTTCCGCTGAGCCGGGGGAGCGGGCTATGGTCGCCTGAGTCCCCCCAGCCGCCGCGTGCGGCCGTGGTTCGTCCGCCGAAGGAGGCAGTTGCGTGCGTCCTGGCATCGAGGTCCGGTCGCTCCGTCCCGACGACATGGAGAGCCTCGTCGAGCTGTGCCTCACGGCGCGGCGCGAGACGTGGGCCGGGCCGCAGGTGTGCAGTGCGGATGCGGCGACCGTCGGCGGCCAGCTGGGCACCCTGATGGGCCTGCCCGGGGGGACCGTCCTGGTGGCCCGGTGCGACGGCGACGTCGTCGGGATGCTCCTCGCGCGGGTCGTCGGGCCCAACCCGTTCACGGACCAGACGAACCTGGCGGTCGAGGCGGTCTACGTGCACCCGCACCACCGCCGCAAGGGCGTGGGCCACGCGCTCATGCTGGTGGCGGTGGAGCTCGCGATCGTGGCCGGTGCCGAGCAGGTCTTCACGTCGCCGATCCCGGGTGCCCGGGGGATGCAGCGCTTCCTGGTCCGGCTGGGCTTCGTGCCGGCGGCGGCGCACCGGGTGATCGCCACCGCCACGCTGCACCGGCGGCTCACCGCGGACGCCCAGGCGCGCACCGGCACGCGGCCGGTCGACGAGCTCATCGCCCGCCGGCGCCAGTCCCGCGGCGACGCGGCGCCGGGCGATCAGGACGTGCGGCGCGGCTCGATCACGAGGCACGTCAGCCGTGCCGTGCACACCCGCCGAGCGCTGGAGTCCTCGACCACGATCTCGTAGGTGGCCGCGGTAGAGCCCAGGTGGACCGCTGTCGCCGTGCCCGTCACGACGCCCTCCCGCACGCCCCGGTGGTGGGTCGCGCTCACCTCGATGCCCACGGCCTGGCGACCCGCACCGGCGTGCAGGGCGGCCGCGTAGGAGCCGAGCGTCTCGGCGAGCACGACGGACGCGCCGCCGTGCAGGAGCCCGTAGGGCTGCGTGTTGCCGGCCACCGGCATGGTGCCGACGACGCGCCGCGCGGACGCCTCGACGAGCTCGATGCCCATGCGCTCGGCCAGGGTGCCGGCCCCGGCGCGCCGGAGCCCGTCGAGGGCGTCGGCCGGGTCCGGGGCGGTGTCGCTGTCGGTCATGCCCGCTAGGTTGGCACCCGTGACGGACCTGGCGCGAACCCGGCCCCTGCTCCTCCTCGTGGACGGGCACTCGATGGCCTACCGTGCCTTCTTCGCCCTGCCCGCGGAGAACTTCTCCACCACCACCGGACAGACGACCAACGCGGTGTACGGCTTCACCTCGATGCTGGCGAACCTGCTGCGCGACGAGCGACCCACGCACGTGGGGGTCGCGTTCGACGTCGGGCGCACGACGTTCCGCACGGAGCAGTACCCCGCGTACAAGGCGACCCGGGACACGACGCCCCAGGAGTTCGTCGGCCAGGTGCCCCTGATCAAGGAGATCCTCGCGACGCTGCGCATCCCGACCGTCGAGCGGGACCAGTACGAGGCCGACGACGTGATCGCGACCCTGGTCCGGCAGGCTGTCGCCGCCGGGATGGACGTGCTGGTCTGCACCGGCGACCGCGACGCGCTGCAGCTCGTGCGCGACGAGGTCACGGTGCTGTACCCACGCAAGGGCGTGTCCGACCTGGTGCGCTTCACCCCGGCAGCCGTCGAGGAGAAGTACGGCGTCCCGCCCCGCTGCTACCCCGACCTCGCAGCACTCGTCGGCGAGTCGAGCGACAACCTGCCCGGGGTGCCGGGCGTCGGGCCGAAGACGGCGGCCAAGTGGATCACGACGTACGGCGGGCTGGACGGCGTGCTGGCCGCCGCTGCGACCATCACGGGCAAGGCCGGTGAGAACCTTCGGGCGAACCTGACGCAGGTCCGCCTCAACCGCCAGCTCAACGCCGCGGTCGACGACCTCGAGCTCGAGGTGGGCGTGGCGGACCTCGCCGCGCAGCCCTGGGACCGCGAGGCGATGCACCGCGTGTTCGACGCCCTGGAGTTCCGCACGCTCCGGGAGCGGCTCCTGACGATGGTGCCCGAGGAGCAGGGCGACACGGAGGGCTTCGACCTCGACGTCCTGGAACCGGCGCACGGCGAGCTGGCGGCCTGGCTCGCCGCACGCGCGGGTCGGCTCCTCGCGGTCGAGGTCACCGGACGGGCCGCACCGGGGCGCGGCGACGCCTGGACGCTCGCCGTGGCCGACGGCGCGACGCATGCGGTCAGCGTCGACCTCACGGGGTTGGCTCCCGCCGACGAGGCCGCCCTCGCTGCCTGGCTCGCCGACGCCGATCAGCCGAAGGCGCTGCACGGGGCGAAGGACGCGTGGCACGCGCTCGACGGCCGCGGGCTCGCCCTGAACGGCGTCGCCTTCGACACCCTCCTGGCCTCGTACCTCTGCCACCCCGACCAGCGATCCTTCGACCTCGCCGACCTCGCGGTCCGGCACCTGCACCGTGAGCTGCGCACGTCGGGGTCCTCGTCGGCCGAGGACGCCCAGGGGGCGTTCGACCTCGACCTCGACGGCGGGGTCGAGCGGACGGCCGCCATCCGTGCGGCGGCCGTCAGCGAGCTGGCCGAGGTGCTCGCCGGTGCTCTGGCGGACCGGGGGGCGCGTCGCCTCCTCGACGAGGTGGAGCTCCCGCTCGTCGGGGTCCTCGCAGGCATGGAGCGGACCGGCATCGCGGCCGACGTCGAACGGCTCACGGCGCTGGAGCGCGACTTCGCGGCGGCGGTCGCGGACGCGGCGACGGAGGCGTTCGCCGTGATCGGCCGCGAGGTGAACCTGGGCTCGCCCAAGCAGCTGCAGGAGATCCTGTTCGACCAGCTGGGCATGCCCAGGACGAAGAAGATCAAGACCGGCTACACCACGGACGCCGCGGCGCTCGGGGAGCTGTACGAGCGCACCCAGCACCCGTTCCTGGCCCACCTCCTCGCGCACCGCGACGCGTCCCGCCTGCGTCAGACCGTCGAGGGTCTGCTGCGCTCCGTGGCCGACGACGGCCGGATCCACACCACGTACCTGCAGACGATCGCCGCCACCGGCCGCATCTCCTCGACCGAACCCAACCTGCAGAACATCCCGATCCGGACGGAGGCGGGCCGCCGCATCCGCGAGGCGTTCGTCGTCGGTCCCGGGTACGAGACGCTCCTGACGGCGGACTACAGCCAGATCGAGATGCGGATCATGGCGCACCTCTCGGGCGACGCCGGCCTGATCGAGGCGTTCAGGTCGGGAGAGGACCTGCACAGCTACGTGGCGTCGCGCGTCTTCGGCGTCCCCACGGGCGAGGTCACTCCCGCCATGCGCTCGAAGATCAAGGCGATGTCGTACGGGCTCGCGTACGGCCTGTCGTCGTTCGGCCTGTCGAAGCAGCTGAACGTGTCCGTGGGCGAGGCGTCGGAGCTCATGGACGACTACTTCGCACGCTTCGGTGGCGTGCGAAGCTACCTGTCCGGCGTCGTCGACGAGGCGCGGCGGACCGGCTACACGGCGACGATCCTCGGTCGCCGCAGGTACCTGCCGGACCTGACGAGCGACAACCGTCAGCGCCGGGAGATGGCCGAGCGGATGGCGCTCAACGCCCCGATCCAGGGCAGCGCCGCTGACCTCATCAAGGTGGCGATGCTCGGCGTCGCACGTGGGCTCGAGTCGCGGGGGCTCCGCTCCCGCATGCTGCTGCAGGTGCACGACGAGCTCGTGCTCGAGGTGGCGCCGGGGGAGCGTGCCGCCGTCGAGGAGCTGGTCCGGGCGGAGATGGGGGCGGCGGGGGACCTGGCCGTCCCCCTGGACGTCTCCGTCGGCACCGGCGGAAGCTGGCACGACGCCGGGCACTGACTCCTGCACCACGAGGGACATGCACGACGAGGGATATGCACGGCCTGATCGGATACATCCGGGCATAACTGGCGCGGGTGGGTGATCTAGGTCACACTCGCACCTTCGGTGGCGAGGGAGCCACCGCCGACCCCACCCGGAGGCAGCATGTCCGAGGTCCTGCACATGCCTGAGAGTGAGACGGACTACCAGCGCGTCCAGCGCTCGGAGGAGTTCCAGGCGCTCCGTTCCAGGTTCCGTCGCTTCGTCTTCCCGATGACGGCCTTCTTCCTCGCGTGGTACCTGCTGTACGTCCTGCTCGCGGCCTACGCGCAGGACTTCATGAGCACCCGGGTCACCGGGACGATCACCGTCGGACTGCTCTTCGGGCTCGGCCAGTTCGTCACGACCTTCGCGATCACGATGATCTACGCCCGCTGGGCCAACCGGCGCCAGGACGCGGTCGCCGAGCGGCTGCGTGAGCACATCGAGAACGGGCAGCTGCAGTGATCCGGGCCGCCGTCGCTACGGAGCAGGTCGGCTCACCCGCCGTCAACATCGCCATCTTCGCCGCCTTCGTCCTGGTGACGATGGTGGTCGTGTTCCGGGCCTCCCGGAACAACAAGACGGCCGCCGACTACTACGCGGCCGGCCGGTCCTTCACCGGCCCGCAGAACGGCACCGCCATCGCGGGCGACTACCTGTCAGCCGCCAGCTTTCTGGGCATCGCCGGCGCGATCGCGATCAACGGGTACGACGGCTTCCTGTACTCGATCGGCTTCCTCGTCGCGTGGCTGGTCGCCCTGCTCCTCGTCGCAGAGCTGCTGCGGAACACCGGTCGCTTCACGATGGCGGACGTCCTCTCGTTCCGTCTCAAGCAGCGCCCCGTGCGGATGGCCGCTGCGATCGCGACGCTCGCGGTCGTGTTCTTCTACCTCCTCGCCCAGATGGCCGGCGCGGGGGGCCTCGTGGCGCTCCTGCTCGGGATCGAGGGCACGGCCGCCCAGGGCCTGGTGATCGCGGTCGTCGGCGCGCTGATGATCATGTACGTGCTCGTCGGTGGCATGAAGGGCACCACCTGGGTGCAGATCATCAAGGCGATCCTGCTCATCGCGGGCTCGGCCGTGATGGCGCTGTGGGTGATGGCGAAGTTCGGCTTCAACCTCTCCGACCTGCTCGCGGGCGCAGTCGCCGCCGGTGGCGAGGGGGGCGAGGCGCTCATCGAACCGGGGAAGCAGTACGGGCTCTCCGCGCTCACTCGGATCGACTTCCTGTCGCTCGCCCTCGCCCTCGTGCTCGGCACCGCAGGCCTGCCGCACGTCCTCATGCGCTTCTACACGGTGCCCACGGGCCAGGAGGCCCGGCGGTCCGTGGTCTGGGCCATCTGGTTGATCGGCATCTTCTACCTGATCACGCTGGTGCTCGGGTACGGCGCCGGCGCGCTGGTCGGGCCGGACGCCATCAAGGCGGCACCGGGCGGGGTGAACTCCGCGGCGCCGCTCCTCGCGTACGAGCTCGGCGGCGTCCTCCTCCTCGGCTTCATCTCGGCCGTGGCTTTCGCAACCATCCTGGCGGTGGTGGCGGGCCTCACGATCACCGCGGCGGCGTCGTTCGCGCACGACATCTACGCCAACGTCATCAAGCGCGGCGAGGTGAACCCGGACGGTGAGGTGAAGGTCGCGCGCATCACCGTGCTGGCCATCGGCCTGCTCGCCATCGTCGGCGGGATCTTCGCCAACGGCCAGAACATCGCGTTCCTCGTCGCCCTGGCCTTCGCGGTGGCCGCGAGCGCGAACCTGCCGACGATCATCTACTCGCTCTTCTGGAAGCGGTTCAACACGTCGGGCGCGCTCTGGAGCATGTACGGCGGCCTCATCTCCACGATCGTCCTGATCGTGTTCTCGCCCGTCGTCTCGGGCAAGGTCGACCCGGCGACCGGTGAGAGCCTGTCGATGATCCGGGACACCTCGATCGACTTCGCGGTCTTCCCGCTCGCGAACCCTGGGATCATCTCCATCCCGCTCGCCTTCGTGCTCGGCATCGTCGGGACGCTGATCAGCAAGGAGAAGCCGGACCTGGAGCGGTTCGCCCAGATGGAGGTCAGGTCGCTCACGGGCGCGGGCTCGGAGAAGGCCGTCGCGCGCCACTGACGCTCCTTCCTTGCACAGGCACGTGGGGCCCGGCCGACCTGGCCGGGCCCCACGCCGTGCATCAGGGCCGTGCCCGGGGGGCCGCACGGTTCGCGGAGTGCGCCGCCCGCCGTGCGCGCGGTCAGGCCGGGTCGAGCCGGCAGACGACGATGGCGGTCCCCGGCAGGATCGCCCCGCGCACCGGGCCCCAGCCGCCCCACGTGCGTTCGTGCCCGGCGGGCCACTCGGGCTCCAGGAGCGCCTCCAACCGGAAGCCGGCGCCGGTGACGTCCGCGACGTGGTCCCCGAGCGTGCGGTGGTGCTCGGCGTACGTGAGCCGCCCGGCGTCGTCGGTCTCGACGTAGGGTCGGCGGTCGAAGTACGACCGCGTCGCCCGGAGACCGCGCTCCGACGGGTCGTCGGGGAACGCCCAGCGGAGGGGATGCGTCACTGAGAAGACCCAGCGTCCGCCAGGGACGAGCACGCGTGCCACCTCGGCGTGAACCTCGGCCGGCCGGGCGACGAACGGCAGCGCGCCGAAGGCGGTGAACGCGATGTCGAACGTCGCGTCGGCGAACGGCAGGGCGCGAGCGTCCGCCTGGACCAGCGGCACCCGGGTGCCGAGCTCGGCGTCGATCCGGCGGGCCTGGTCGAGCATGCCCCGGGAGACGTCGGTCGCGACGACGGCGGTTCCCCGGCCGGCGAGCCACCGGGAGCACTGGGCGGCGCCGGCGCCGACCTCGAGGACCCGGCGACCGGTCACGTCGCCGAGCAGCTGGGCGTCCGCCTCCCGCAGCCCCTCCGGACACCAGCAGAAGTCCGCCGGCCCGAGGAAGTCGCCGTGCTCCGCGAGGTACTCGGCCGCCGCGGTGTCCCACCACGCGTGGCCGCCGCCGACGCCGTCGGGCAGCTCGTGGTACCCGGTGAAACCGGCCGGGACGTCGGGCACTGGTCCTCCTCGCATAGCGCGTCGCACGCGCATCCTCCCAGGCGGTCGGTCCCGCCCACCACGGCGTCCGCTCGCCTAGGGTGGTTCCGGACTGCGGCTGGGCTCGCCGCTCGCATCATGAAGGAGAGCACGTGCGCATCGGACTTCTCACGGGTGGCGGCGACTGCCCGGGCCTCAACGCGGCGATCCGCGCCGTCGTCAAGCACGGCGTGGGGACCCACGGGCACACGATCATCGGCTTCCGGAACGGGTGGAAGGGCGTGGTCGACGGCGACGTCCTGCCGCTCGAGCGGAACCACATCCGCAACGTCCTCCCGCTCGGCGGGACCCTGCTCGGCACGGCGCGGTTCCACCCCCACAAGAACGAGGGGGGCATCGAGGGCGTCCTCGCGACGCTCGAGGCCGAGCGCATCGACGCGCTCATCTGCATCGGTGGGGACGGCACGCTGCACGCCGCCAGCAAGGTGGCGGAGGCCGGCGTGCCCGTCGTCGCGATCCCCAAGACGATCGACAACGACGTCGAGGGCACCGACCTGTCCATCGGCTTCCACACCGCGGTGAACATCGCGACGGAGGCCATCGACCGGGTGCACACCACGGCGGAGAGCCACAACCGCGTCATGGTCGTCGAGGTGATGGGGCGGCACGCCGGCTGGATCGCGGTCAACGCGGGCATCGCGGGCGGGGCGGAGCTCGTGCTGACGCCCGAGGAGCCCTTCGACATCGAGCAGATCGTCAAGTACCTGCGTCACCGCCACCGTGCGCACGCGTCCTTCTCCATCGTCGTCGTGGCGGAGGGTGCCCTGCCCCGGCAGGGCAGCGGGATGGAG
>Ga0196976_1001539_pt1 | contig 10319 bp, 7 predicted proteins | sample S3v_513CmetaG_FD_148644 | JGI IMG/M metagenome (GOLD analysis project Ga0196976, IMG submission 148644) | Soil microbial communities from Anza Borrego desert, Southern California, United States - S3+v_5-13C | ecosystem: Environmental > Terrestrial > Soil > Desert | place: USA: California...
TTCTCCTCCGCCGACATGGTCAACTGGACCGATCACGGGTCGCCGCTCTCCCTGGGCACGTTCAGCTGGGCGAGCCAGGACGCGTGGGCGGGGCAGGCCGTCCAGCGGAACGGCAAGTTCTACTGGTACGTGCCGGTCCGGTCCTCGAACGGCGCCCAGCACATCGGCGTCGCCGTCTCGGACAGCCCGACCGGCCCGTTCACGGATCCGCTCGGCCGCCCCCTCGTCTCCAACGCGGAGATCGATCCGACCGTCTTCATCGACTCCGACGGGCAGGCGTACCTGTACTACGGCAATCCCAACCTCTGGTACGTGCGGCTCAACGCCGACATGATCTCGTACTCGGGGACGCCGCAGCGCGTGAACCTCACGACCCAGGGCTTCGGCGTCCGGCGCGACACCGCCCGGCCGACCTCCTACGAGGAGGCCCCCTGGCTCTTCAAGCGCAACGACCTCTATTACATGATGTTCGCGGGGGGGCCGATCTCGGAGCACATCGCCTACTCCACCGGCCCGAGCGCCACCGGCCCGTGGACGTACCGCGGCGTCATCATGCCGACGCAGGGCAGCAGCTTCACGAACCACGCGGGCATCGTCGACTTCGCCGGCAATTCGTACTTCTTCTACCACAATGGCGCATTGCCCGGCGGCGGCGGCTTCACGCGCTCGGTCGCGGTCGAGCGGTTCAGCTACAACGCGGACGGCACCATCCCGACGATCAACATGACCACCGGCGGCCCGCCGGCGGTCGCCAACCTCGACCCGTACAGGACGGTCGAGGCCGAGACCATCGCGTGGGCGGTGGGCGTCGAGGTCGAGAACTGCAGCGAGGGCGGGCGGAACGTCTCGTACATCTCGAGCGGCGACTCCATCAAGGTGAAGTCGGTGGACTTCGGCGCCGGCGCGAGCTCGTTCCAGGCGCGCGTGGCCTCCGGGGCGAGCGGCGGCAGCATCCAGATCCGGCTCGGCGGCACGACCGGTACGCTCGTCGGGACGTGCGCGGTCCCCGGCACCGGCGGGTGGCAGACCTGGACGACGGTCTCCTGCAACGTGAGCGGGGCGACCGGCGTCAAGGACGTCTCCTTCGTCTTCACGGGCGGGAGCGGCAACCTCTTCAACTTCAACTGGTGGAGGTTCGTCGGCCAGGGCGGGACGACGTACGCCCTCGACGTCACGAAGGCCGGGACGGGGAGCGGCACGGTCGCAGGGGGCGCCATCAACTGCGGCGCGACGTGCTCCGCGAACCTCGCGAGCGGCACCGCGGTGACGCTGACCGCGACCCCGGCGGCGGGCTCGACGTTCGCCGGGTGGAGCGGCGCGTGCACGGGGACGGGGAGCTGCGTCGTGACCATGACGGCGGCCCGTTCGGTCACCGCGACGTTCACCGCGACGCCCGTGACGACCCCTGCCTTCATCAACGCGGGCGGGGCGGCGAGCGGGACCTGGGCGGCCGACGTGGGCTTCAGCGGAGGCAGCACGTACACGGTCACGACGGCGATCGACACCTCGCAGCTCACGGGGACGATCCCGCCGCAGGCAGTGCTCCAGTCCGAGCGGTACGGCGAGTTCACGTACACGCTGGTGGGTTCACGGCCGGGAGCGCGCAGGCGGTGACGCTCTACTTCGCGGAGGTGTACTGGACGGCGGCCGGGCAGCGGACGTTCCACGTGGCGATCAACGGCTCCCCGGTGCTGACGGCGTTCGACATCTACGCCGCCGCGGGCGGTGCGGCCAAGGCGGTCTCCCGGACGTTCAACGCCACGGCCAACGCGAGCGGGCAGGTGGTCATCCAGTTCACCAGGGGCGGCGGTCCGGACAACCCGAAGGTGAGCGCCATCGCCGTCGGAGCCGCGGGCCCGAGCACGCAGTACGCGCTCACCGTGAGCAAGGGCGGCACGGGCAGCGGGACCGTGACCGGCGGCGGCATCAGCTGCGGCGTGACCTGCAGCGCGAGCTACGACTCGGGCACGACCGTGACGCTGACGGCGGCGGCGGCGAGCGGCTCCACGTTCGCGGGGTGGAGCGGGGCGTGCACCGGCACGTCCGCGACCTGCACGCTGTCCATGACGGCGGCGCGCGCGGTCACCGCGACGTTCAACACGGTCCCGACCGACACCTGCAAGACGCCGGCGGCGACCGGCCAGAGCGGCAACTTCAACACGACCGGCGCGGTCTGCTACACGGTCAGCGCGACCATCAACGGATGGGGCTGCTCCAACGTGGACGGCCGCACCGTGACGGTCAACGGGACCGCCGTCACCTGCGGCCAGACGCCGTTGCCCGGGACCGCGCCGTACACGTTCCGCTTCACGGCCGGCTCGTATCCCTGGGCCAGCTTCTACTGGTGGTAGCTCGCATTTCGTGGGCGTGGGCGTGAACGGCGGCGTACGCCGCCGCCGTTCACGCCGCCCGACCGCCCGGGATTTCGAGGGGATCGGGGCCGCGCAGCGGGCGTCCCCTTCCGTGCCGTCCATTGCCCCCGATCTGAGAGGAAGCCCTCCTCCGATTGCGTGAGCATTGCGGCTGTCGCGCACAGACCTGCCGGACCAGACCGCGCGACCGGCCGGCATCGGGCCGGCATGGAGGCAACCGTGACCCTCGCGAAAACGACGCTCCGTAGCTCCCTGATCGCGTTGACCGCCGTCCTCGTCGCGTGCGGAGGCCCGGAGGCGGGCCCCGACGGCGGGGCCGCGGCCGGCGCCGACGGCGTGGCCGCCGCCCGTACCTGGTCGCTCTGGGAGCCGATGGACTCCTTCAACTCGTCCGTGTGGCAGAAGGCGGACTGGACCAACGGCGGCATGTTCAACTGCGGCTGGCGCCCCGACCACGCGAACGTCTCGGGCGGGAAGCTCGTTCTCAAGCTGGACAACGTCTCGAGCCACGGGAAGCCGTACACGAGCGGCGAGTACCGGACCCGCGAGACCTTCGGCTACGGCACCTTCGAGACCAACATGATGGCCGCGCGCGGCAGCGGCACGGTCACGTCCTTCTTCCTCTACACGGGCAGCCCGTGGGACGAGATCGACGTGGAGATCCTCGGCAAGAACACCTGGCAGGTGCAGTTCAACTACTTCGTCAACGGCGTCGGCGGCCACGAGAAGGTCGTCAACCTGGGGTTCGACGCCGCCGCCGGGTTCCACCGGTACACCATCGAGTGGGGTCCGGGCTGGATCAACTGGTACGTGGACGGCGTCTGGAAGTGGGGCGTCAACAACACCGGGCTCAACGCCCCCCGTGGCGCCGCCATGCCCAGCCACCCCATGCAGATCATGATGAATCTCTGGCCGGGCATCGGCGTCGACAGCTGGCTCGGCCGGTTCAGCTACGGCGGCCCGCTCTCCGCGCAGTACGACTACGTCAAGTACACCCCGCGGTAGGCGCGCGGCGCCCGGCCGGCCGCCCCGTGGGCCGGCCGGGCGACTCCGCTGCACCCCTGGATCAGTGGGCCTGGAGCAGGGCGACCAGCTCGCGGTCGAGGCGCTCCGGGCCGGCGTACTGCGGTTTGTCCGCGTAGCGGTGCTCGCCCCTGCTCACGAGGCCGAAGTCGAGGTTCTTGTACGTCCAGTACGTCCAGCCGATCCCGTGCGCGCGGAAGATCCCGAGCATGTCGGTCATCCAGGCGAGCTGGCTCGCGCGATCGGGTCCGCCGACGTACACGCCGAACTCGTTGCACGCGACCCGCGCCCGGTGCCGCTCGCGGAACCGGAACACCGGCGCGAGGTACTCCTCGAGCCGCGCGCGATCCCAGCGCCCGCCGTCCACCGGGAGCCGGTCCGTCGCGTCCGGCGGCAGCGCGTAGGTCCCCGGGTACGGGCGCCGGACGTGGAAGACGTCGCCGTCGACCCACGGAGCGCACTGGTGGGTGAAGAGGAGCGGCACGTAGCAGTGGAAGGAGTAGAGGACGTTCCCGTCCTCGACCGGCGCGAGGTGGTCGAACCCGGGCGCGCCGTTCCAGAGGTTGGAGCCGAGCACCAGCGTCGCCTTGGGGGCGAGGCGGCGGAGGTGTCCGGCCAGCTCGGCCTGGACCTCGTTCCAGCGCGCGTACGAGGGCGCGACGGGCTCGTTGAGGATCTCGAGCAGCACGCCGGGACGATCGCCGTACCGGCCGGCGAGGTGCCTCCAGACCGTGAGGCAGTCGGCGCGGTGCTCGCTGGAGGTGAAGAACGGCTGCTCGCGCCGCGTGCCCTCGAGGAAGTCGTGACCCGGGCACTTGTGGAGATCCAGGATGACCTCGAGCCCCTCCCGGAGGAGACCGTCCACGGCGCCGTCGAGGATCGAGAGCACCTCCTCGCGCGGCGCCATCCCGTCCGGCTCGAACGCCACCTGCCAGTCCAGGGGGAGGCGGACGTGGTCGAACCCCCAGCCTTTCACCCGGCGGAAGTCCTCGCGGCCGAGGAAGGTGCGGAGGTGCTCGAGCGGATCCTGGATCGTGCCCGGGTCGTTCCCCTCGATCGCGTCGAGCTGACTGAACCACCCTCCGAGATTCACTCCGCGCATGGACGCTCCCCTCGCGAGCCGATGAGCTCAGAGGATACGGCGCCGCCGCTCCCCGTCCTATCGCAATTCGTGCGCGATCGAGCGCCGGCGTACGCAGCAGGCGCACCCACGAACGTCCCCCACGAACTGCGAAGCGCCTCCCGGCGCGTCCGGGCAACAATCCAGGACCATGCCCCTCGTCCGTCGCGCCACGCTCGCCGGGATCTTGACGCTCGCCGCCTGCGCGAGCGCCCCGAAGCCCGTCGCCACCGCCCCTGCCGCCGAGGCGGCCGCGCCCGTCGCTCCGGCGGCGCCGCAGGCGGCCGAGCCGCCCGAGCGCTGGAAGACCATCTTCGCGGACGAGTTCGACGGCCCGGACGGCGCGCTGCCCGATCCCGACCGATGGGTGTTCGACACCGGCGGATGGGGCTGGGGCAACAAGGAGCTCGAGTACTACCTGAACGGCCCGAACAACGCGTTCCAGCAGGGCGGGCACCTCCACCTCGTGGCGCGGAAGGGCGGCGTCGACATGCTCGATTGCTGGTACGGGCCCTGCGACTACAGCTCGGCCCGCATCAAGACGAAGGGCAAGTTCGCGTTCACCTACGGGCGGGTCTCGGCGCGGATCAAGGTCCCGAAGGGCCAGGGCATCTGGCCGGCCTTCTGGATGCTCGGCGCGAACATCGATTCGCGCGGCTGGCCGGGCTGCGGGGAGATCGACGTCATGGAGGTGATCGGCCGTGAGCCGCGGCGCTCGCACGGCACCATCCACGGACCCGGGTACTCGGGCCCGCAGGGCCCGTCGGCGACGTGGAGTCCGGCGCACGGTGAGGTGGGCGACGACTTCCACGTGTTCGCGGTGGACTGGGAGCGCGACCGGCTCCGCTTCTCCGTGGACGGCGCGCTCTTCGGCACCCGGACCCCGGCCGACCTCCCGCCGGACGAGACCTGGGTCTTCGACCACGACTTCTTCCTGCTCCTCAACGTCGCCGTGGGCGGAACCTGGCCCGGCGACCCGGACGCCTCGACGCCCTTCCCCGCCGAGATGCTGGTGGACTGGGTGCGGGTGGAGGTCCGGGAGTAGCGGGCGGCCTCGAGCCGCGACCCTCATGTGCGACGTCTTCGCCGCGGTGGACGTGGGGGTCGAGCGCGGCCGGGTCGTGGTCGGGCGGCTGGACGAGACCGGCGTCTCGCTCCGCGAGGTGCACCGGTTCCCGAACCCCACCCTCCGGCTGGACGGGACCCTCCGCTGGAACGTCCAGCGCCTGTTCGGCGAGGTGCTGGCCGGCCTGAGCATGGCCGCGCGGGCGCACCCGGGCCTCGCCGGCGTCGCGATCGACGCGTGGGGGATGGACTTCGGGCTCCTCGACGCGCGCGGCAAGCTGCTCGGCGATCCCTATCACCACCGCGACTCCCGGACCGACGGCATCTCCGCGCGCCTGCACGGCCGGGTGCCGGAGGCCGAGCTCTGGGCCGCGACGGGCGCGCAGTCCACGCCGACCGACACGCTGCACCAGCTGTACGCGATGGCGTGGCGGCGGTCGTCGACGCTGCACCGCGCGGCCCGCCTGCTGCTCATCCCCGATCTCCTCGGCTCGTGGCTGTGCGGCATCCAGGTGGCGGAGCACACGATCGCCTCCACCACGCACTGCTACGACCCCGGCACGCGCGCCTGGATCGCGCCGCTGCTCGCGCGCGCGCGGATCCCCGTGCACCTCTTTCCGCCGGTGGTTCCGCCCGCGACCGTCCTGGGGCCGGTGAACGCCGCCCGAGCGAGGCGCGCCGGGCTCGCGGGCGTGCAGGTGGTCGCCGCGGCCGGACACGAGGCCGCCGCGGCGCTGGCCGCCCTCCCGCCGGAGCCCGCGAGCCTGGTCTGTCTCGGCGCCGGTCCGTCGTCCGTGGTGGGGACCGTGACGTCGGCGCCCGTCCGCAGCGAGGCGGCGTGCAGGCTCGGGCTCACGAGCGAGGGAGGTGTCGACGGGTCCGTCTGGTTGCACCGCACGGTGCCCGGGCTCGGGCCGCCGCAGGGGGGCGTGCTCGCGCTGGAGTGCCGGCGGGCCCTGCGGGACCTCGAGGAGCTCCTCGGGCGGCGGCTCGAGGTCGTCCGCGTGCTCGGCGCGGGCGCCCGGGACGCGCACCTCTGCCAGCGCACCGCCGACGCGTGCGGGCGGCCGGTGCTGGCAGGACCGGTCGAGGCGGCGGCGCTCGGGAACGTCCTCGCGCAGGCCGTCGCGACGGGGGCTTGCGGCTCCTGGAGGGAAGCCCGCGCGCTCGCCGCGCGCTCCTCCTCGCCGATCCGGTACGAGCCGAGGGAAGTCGCGGCGTGGGACGAGCGCGCCGCACGGATGGAGCCCGTCTTCGAGGCCAATCTCCCCGCGTCGGGATGACGGGCTCCCGGCCCCCTCCCCGCCAGCGTGCGCGGGGAGGGGGACCGGGGCCGGAGGCGCCGGCGCCCGTCGGGGCTACTTTACCACCAGTAGAAGCTGGCCCACGGGTACGAACCGGCGCTGAAGCTGAACGTGTACGGCGCGTTGCCCGGGAGCGGCCGCTGCCCGCACGTCACGGCCGTGCCGTTCACCGTCACGGTCCGGCCCTCGGCGTTGGCGCAGCCCCAGCCGTTGATGTTCGTGTTCACGATGTAGCAGACGGCGCCGGTGGTGTTGAAGTTGCCGCTCTGCCCGCCGCTCACGGTCCGGCAGGTGCCCGTGCCGGGGTCGCTCGTGTTGAAGGTCGCGGTCGCGGTCTGGTCGGCCGTCATCGAGAGCACGCACGCCCCGGTCCCGACGCACGCGCCGCTCCAGCCCGCGAACGTCGAGCCGGAGGCAGGCGTGGCGGTCAGCGTGACGGTCGTGCCGCTCGCGAGGTCCGCGACGGCGCAGACGGCGCCGCAGTTGATGGGCCCCCCGGCGACCGTGCCGGTGCCGGTGCCGCCCTTGCTCACGCTGAGCGTGTAGCCGGTGGGGGTCTGGCCCCCGGCCGCGACGGAGATGCCCGCGACCGTCGGGTTGTCCACGCCGCCGCCCCGCGCGAACTGGATCACGACCTGGCCGGCGCCGTTCGCGGTGGCGTTGAACGAGCGGGCGATCGCCTTCCGGGCGCCGCCGGCCGCGACGAACGGGTCGAAGGCCGTGAGGACCTGCGCGCCGTTGATCGAGACGTTGAACGTGCGCCGGCCCGCCGCCGACCAGTAGATCTCGGCGAAGTAGAGCGTCACGGAGTACGGGCTGCCCGCGGTCAGGCCCGGGATCGTGTACGTGGAGTCACCCCAGCGCTCCGACTGGAGCACGGACTGCGGCGGCACCGTCCCGGAGAGGAGCGACGTGTCGATGGCGCTGGTGGTCGAGGACACGTTCCCGCCGGAGAAGTTCACGTCCGCGACGAAGCTGCCCGCCGCGCCGCCGCCGGCGTTGATCGAGATCGGGCCGCCCTGCTGCGGCGTGCCGTTGAACGTGGCGGTGACCGTGCGCGCCGCGGTCATGCTGACGGTGCAGCTCCCGGTGCCCGTGCAGGCCCCGCTCCAGCCGGCGAACGTCGATCCCGAGGCGGGCGCCGCCGAGAGCGTCACCGTCGTGCCGCTCGCGAACGTCGCGGAGCAGGTGCCGCCGCAGTTGATGCCCGAGGGGTTGGAGGTGACGGTGCCGGCGCCGGACCCCGCCTTCGACACGCCGAGCGAGTAGCCGGGGGTCCCGTTGAACGTCGCGGTGACCGTCCGCGCCGCCGTCATGGTGACGACGCAGCTCCCGGTGCCGGTGCAGGCGCCGCTCCAGCCGCCGAACGTCGAGCCGGTGGCGGGGCTCGCGGAGAGCGTGACCGTCGTGCCGCTCGGATACGTCGCGGAGCAGGTGCCGCCGCAGTTGATGCCCGCGGGCGTGGAGGTGACCGTGCCGGCGCCGGACCCCGCCTTCGAGACGGAGAGCGCGTAGCCGGCGGACCCGGGCGGCGTGTACGTCACGTAGTCGTACGTCGCGGTGAGCGGCGCGGTGTAGTTGAACGGCCCGAGCCAGCCGTCGACGCCGATGCCGTTCCAGAGGTTCATCATGATCTGCATGGGGCGGCTGGGGAGGGTCGAGGGCGTGCCCGTGACCGTGTGCTTCAGGACGCCGTCGACGTACCAGCTGATCGAGTTGGGCTGCCAGTCGAACGCGTACGTGTGGTAGCCCGCGCTCGCGTCGAACCCGAGGTCGATCATGGCCTCATGGCCGCCGACCCCGTTCACCCAGTAGTTGACCTGCATCTTGGTGGTGTCCCTGCCGAGGATCTCCACGTCGATCTCGTCCCAGGGCGAGCCGGTGTACGTGAAGAAGGACGACACGATCCCGCTCCCCTTGGCGGCGATCATGCGCGTCTCGAACCTGCCGTACGAGAAGGTGTCCCTCGTCCGGTACTCGCCGCCGCTGTACTGCTTCCCGGCGCTCGGGACGTTGTCGAGCCGCAGGCGCATCGCGCCGCCCGAGAACGTGACGTGGTCCGGGAGGAAACCGCAGTTGAACGGGTTGCCGTTGGCCCAGTTCGCCATCTCCCACACCGAGGAGTCATAGGCGTTGAACTGGTCCGAGAGGGCGGTCGTGCGGACGGCGCTGGCCGGGGGCGCAGCGGACGAGTCCGCCTCCGGCGGCGCGCCGCAGGCGAGCGAGACCGCCGCGGTCAGCGCCGCGACGGCGAGGGGGAGGCTCCGGGGTCTCATGGTCATGGGCGAATCTCCGTCGCGCGTCCGCGAGCGCGGGCGCGCAGCTGAGCGGATGCGGGGCGGAAGCACGGGAACGTCCCCGCGTCGTGGGGTTGATTCGCGCAGAGTATGAGACGTCGTTTGCGCGGGGGAAGGACCGCCGGGGCAAATCCCCGTGAAGGCCCGCGAATTGCGAACCCGCGGCGGCGATGTCCCCCGGTGGAGCCCCCCGTCGCATGGGCGTTCGCATTTCGAGGGGGAGGTGCGGTCGCCCCCCTGTACCCCTCGGCCGGCTCGCCTCCTTCGGCTAGAATGGACCCGTGGTCCGCGCCGTGTACCAGGGATTTCACACGATGAAGCCCTGGGTGCGCGGGCAGGTGTGGTGCTTCCACCCGCACCTGCTGCGCCCGCGGCACTTCCACTTCGAGCCCGAGCTCAATCTCCTCTTCGCCGGCGAGGGGACGTTCGGGATTGGAGAGAGCGTGGTCCGGGCCCGGGCGGGAGACCTGCTCTCCTTCGCGCCGGGGCAGGATCACGTCGTCCTCGACGCGAGCCACGACCTCGGCTTCTTCTCGATCGGCATCCGGCTCGATCTCCTCGCCGCGCACGGCGCGCTCGACGACGGCGCGCTCCTGCCGTCGCGCACGCACCTGAGCCCGCGGATGGTCGAGGACCTCTGCGCGCTCGCGGCCCCCATCTGCGAGCGGGCCGCGTCGGACGAGCAGGTCCTCGAGCTCTGGCGGCGCGCCATGGCCGCGCGGCGCGAGGCGGCGATCGCGGGGCCCGGCGCCAGCCCTGCCATCCACGTGCTCACCCGCCGTGCGCTCCAGGCGCTCGCGTTCCACCCGGAGCTCGACCGGCGCGCGCTCGCGCAGCTCGGCCGGACGGGGCCGACGGAGATCGGCCGGCACTTCCGGCGGGACGTCGGGGTCACGCTGGTCCGCTACCGGACGCGCGTGCGGCTCCTCCACTTCATCCGCCGGATCGACTCCGGCGCGGGGGAGCTCCTCTCCGCCGCCCTCGACGCCGGGTTCGGCAGCTACTCCCAGCTCTGCCGGACGTTCCGCGCCGACGTCGGCGCGCCGCCCCGGACGTTCTTCGCCGGGGAGCGCCGCACGCTCGAGGAGCGGTTCGAGCCCGCGCCGCGCTGAGCGCGGGGCCGCCGCCGACGGCGATC
>Ga0196976_1001540_pt1 | contig 10310 bp, 12 predicted proteins | sample S3v_513CmetaG_FD_148644 | JGI IMG/M metagenome (GOLD analysis project Ga0196976, IMG submission 148644) | Soil microbial communities from Anza Borrego desert, Southern California, United States - S3+v_5-13C | ecosystem: Environmental > Terrestrial > Soil > Desert | place: USA: California...
TCCCGGACAGAGTCTCGGTGGTCTGGGTCGCCGTCATTGTCGGAGGGGTCGAGGGTCCACGGACTCCGATCTACGCTCAGGCCGAGAACCCGGTCGACTCGCAGGCGAAGGCGGATGCCGCCCGGTCCGCCGCCACTGCGGCGGCTACGGCGGCCGGCCGGTCGGCCAGCGGTGGCCTGCGTCAGTCGGCGCGGCTGCTGGCGGCGATCCCGGCGCCGGAACGACCGGTCCCTGCGCTCGCCGACGGGGCGGGGTATGCGATCCGGTGGATGTCAGCCGACGGTGCGACCCTGTTCGGCGCCAACCAGCTCACCCTGGCGAGGTCGACCAACGACGGGGCGAGCTGGAGCAGCATCAAGGTCTTCAGCCGGGCGATCACCGGAATCCGGCAGATGGCCAACGGCGAGTTGCTGGTCACCCTGACCAACTCCGGTGGCCCCGGCGAGGTGTGGCGGTCGACCGGGTATCCCGCTCAGGGCGCGGGGGCGACGTGGGCGAAGGTCCTCACGACATCGGCCGCGACGAACTACATCGAGCCCTTCTGGGGACTGTCGGTTACCGGCGGCAACATCATCGTGGCGTCGGAGTACGGCGATAAGGTCCCGCCCACCAACCCCAGGTACGTGTACCTGTCGCAGGACTACGGCGGTAGCTGGGCGACCGTCTTCGACATGGGGGCGCTCTCCGACGCCCACGTGCACGGCAGCGCGTGGGACCCCTACTGGGAGCGCATCTGGGTTGTCACCGGCGACGTCGGCAACAGATCCATTCGTTTCTCCGACGACCTCGGTCAGACGTGGGTGATCGTCAGTCAGGGCACCGGAACCGACCAGCCGGTAGGGATCCTCCCGATGCCCAACTGTGTGCTCTTCCTGACCGACTCCACCCCGAACGGAGTGTTGAGGATCTGGCGCCGCGACAAGGCCGAGTTGCGCCCGCCGGTCGAGGTGGCGTACCTCGCCGATACTTCCAACACGCTGACGTTGATCGGTGGTCAGCCGTACTGGCGTGGCGAGGGCTATCCGGCGCTGCTGCCGTTCACTCGGTCGACGCCCGGGCCGGGCCTGCTGGTCGCCACGTTCGACGGCGTCGACTTTTTCGAGGTCTGGCGCGACTCGATCACCTACAGCACCCCACGCGGACTGGAGACCGCTCTCGGCCCGACCGCCACCGGCAAAATCGTCGGCGGGATCTTCGACAACCGGTACGCGGGCTCCCGCACCCGGCTCACCTTGGCGGCACCCACCCGCAAGGTCGTCGCCACCCGGCCACCCGGCACGTCGGTGCAGACGTACGCGCGCAGCACCGCGACCCGGGGTGCCGCCCTCGCGCCGGGCACTACGACCCTCGCGCTGACCGACCTGGACCTGCGGATCAAGGTCGCGGCCGACACCTGGACCCCTGGCGCCGAGGCCGCCCTGATCGCGAAGTACACAGGCTCCGACGGCAACCGCAGCTGGTATTGGGTGATCCGCACCGATGGCCGCCTGCAGCTGAAGTGGTATCCACTGAAGACCAGCGCCAGCATCGTGTCGGCGATCTCGTCGGTGGCCCCGACCGTGACTGCCGGGCGCCCCGCCGCACTGCGGGTCACCCTGGACACCGACACCGGCTCGGGCGGCTGGCTGGCCCGCTTCTACCAGTCCAGCGACGACGGCGTCACCTGGATCCAGTTCGGCACCGATGTCACGGGCACTCCCGCGCAGCCGATCCCGGCCACGGAGACCACCTCGCCGATCTCGGTCGGTGCGGGCGGGACGGCGGCCGACGGGCAGGTGCTCACCGGCCGGTTCTTCTGGGCGTCGGTGCGCGGGGCGATCGACGGCGACATCGTGGCCGAGGTGGACTTCTCGTCGATGCAGTGGTCGCCCGGGGATGTGGCGTCGGCCAGCCCGGACGCCCGCAATCCCAGCTACGTCGACCGTGCCGGAATGACCTGGGCGCTGCCCACGACCACGCAGATCGTCAGCGCCACCAAGCTCAACACCCAGGCGGGCGCCGACATCCCGGTCATCACCGGATCCCGGGGCAGCGCGACGGCGGCAGTGCTGGCGAGCACTCTGCAGGCGCTCGCCGATGCGGGGATCGTCGTCGACCAGACCACCGCCTGAACGGAGCCTTGCCGTGCCGGTACCCGTGATACCGCCTACTCCTCCCGTCTCCACGTCGACCGCGAGTCAGACCGTCTACGACGTGGGAGACCCGATCACCTCGCGGCTCAAGCTGGGAGTGACGCCGGACGGGACGACCTCGGTGGTCGTCACACTCACCCGGCCGGACGGGACCTCATGGAACCCGACGCCGGGGGCGTGGGTCGGCGACGAGTCGACCATCCAGTTCTACGCCACCGACGACGGGACCGCGGGCGGGACCACCGACCACGCGGCCGGCGACTGGCTCGCGGTGTGGCGGGTGTCCGGTACCGGCGCCTCGGTCACACCCAAGGTCTACAACGTCGCCCCGCTGCCCGGCACGACCACCCGGCCCGCGTGGTCGCCGTTCCTGAGCGACGTCGCCGATCACGCGCCGTTCCTGACGCAGGACGAGTCGACGCCCGGTAGTCAGGTCTGGCTCGGAACCTTCACCGGCAACACCTCGCCGACCGACGAGCAGGCGCAGCGGCACATCGACTCGGCCGTGCGGATCGTCGGCGCCGGGCTCGGCACCCTGCCCGGCGCGCTGGAGCCGATGGCCCGCGCGGTAGCCGCCCTGCGCGCCGCGGCGACCCTGATCCGCGCCTTCGGCCGTAGCGCCGAGGAGCGGTCGCGCGCCGACGCGATGGAGCGGCAGGCGACCACCGACCTCAAGTCGTTGCAGACCGCCGCCGACGATGCGGGCACCACACCGGCGGGGGTCGTGCCGAAGATGTACGCACCGCCGCCCGTGGCGTGGGGTGACCGGCTGTTGCTCGACGCCGAAGACCCCATGACCAGCCGCCGAGAGTTCCTCTGGCCCGAGTAGGGAGAGAAAGACCATGACCGACTTCGCAGCCGACCTCGCCGCGAGTTACGCGGGTGGGGCGCTCACCAGGCGCACCGGTGCGGCCTCGGGCGACACGGTGCCGGCCGGCGCCTACGTCGTCTGGGTCAACGCCGGTGCGGGCAGCCACACCGTGACCCTGACCAACAACAAGACGGACCAAGGGCTCTCCATCTCCAATCGGGTCTACCCCATTCCCGCATTGAGCGCATGGGGTGCGCGCGTGGACCCGCTGATGGGTGACGCCAACGGGCGCGTGGCAGTGGCTATCAACGGCACCGCGACCGAGGTCAGCTACTACATCATCGGAGGCGTCTGACCATGTACTACGCACTGCACACCCTGTCCGCACCGGGCACGATCGTCGCCGGTTACCAGCGCGGGCACGAGGTGCCCGAGCCGGTGGTCGAGGCATGGGGGCTCGTGGTCGGGACCGACGAAGACGGCGCCGACGTGAGCGAGCAGGCACCGACCCCCGACGCGCCTGTGCCGGTCGTTCCCCGGCCCGGCCCGGGCGACAACCGGGCGACGTGGGAGAACTACGCGCGCTCGCGCGGCATGAGCGCCGAGGACGCGGCCGCGGCCAGCCAGGAGGAGCTGGAGGCCGCCGGCGACAGCAACGACAGCGACGGGGCCGCCGACGACTACCCGCGCCCTGCCGACTCGGCGAAGAAGGCTGAGTGGGTCCACTACGTGCACAACCACCCGCAGGCCACCGTCGAGGACAAGGGGTGGGCCTCCGACGACGCGACCACCAAGGCCGAGCTGCAGGCATGGACACCGGACACTCCGGTGCCCGGCGATACGGTGGCCGTCAACGCCGCCGAACAGGCGAACGGCTGAGCCGTGGCGTCGGTGCGGTTCGTCATGCACCCGCGGTGGGCGGACGAGATCGTCGCCCTCGGCGTGCCGGCCATGGAGGAGGCCGCGGCTGTCGTGGCCGCCGGGCAGAAGCGGCGCATGCCGGTCAGCCAGGACGGCAGCCACGGGCGGGCGCCCGGCTACGCGCGCGACCGGGTGCACGTCGAGCGGGGCGGAGACACCGGCGGACCCTACTGGGACGTCGGATCCGACGCCATGACGCCGGACGGCTACAACTACCCGCTCGGGCTGGAGTTGGGCACCCGCCGGCACGCCATCACGAGCCGAGGCGACTACCCGCTGCGCAACCGCAATACCGGCCAGGTGTTCGGCCGCGTGGTCGACCACCCGGGCAACGACCCGATGCCGTGGTGCCGGGTGGCCCTCGGTGACATCGCGGGCAGGGTGTTCCGGTGAATCTCCCGGACAGCGCCGTGGATCTCGGCCACGAGACCTTCTACACCAAGGTTTACCGCGACGACGATTGGATCGGCATCCACGAGTGGCACAAGGAGCGTGGCGAGTACTCGGCCGGCTTCGTCGCCTTCACCGGCCGAACCCGGCCCGAATGGTGGTCGCCGACATCTCCGACGTGGGAGGTTCTCAGCGAGGACCCGCTCACGCTGAGCCCGTCGCTGGCCTGTCTTCAGTGCGGCCATCACGGATTCATCCGTGACGGACGCTGGGTGCCGGCATGACCGGCCGGACCTATACCGACGCGGTCGGGGCGATGGCCGCGTGGATCAACTCGCGGACCGACACGCTCGCCGGGCCGGGCCGCCCCCTGTGGCTCGGCGCGCACCTCAAGAAGTTGGCCGGCGGAGAGCCGAAGACGTACGCCTTCATCGAGGAGCAATTCTCCGTGCGGTCGCCCGACTCGGGCGAAAACCCTGACCTGATGGCCGCGCTCAGCGCGCAGGTCTACGGCGGCACACGGCAGGCCGCGACCGATGCGGCGGTGGCGCTGGCGGAGGAGATCAGCACGGAACTGGAGGGCAGGGAGGTCACCGTGGGCGACGCGGTCCTGCTCGTCGGCGACGACATTCAGGGACCGTCCTGGGTGCCCGACGGCGACCTTCCCCGCCTGCTGGTCAACTTCACCGTGCGGATGCGGCCCGCCTAGCGACCGAAGGCCCGCCGCTGTTCCCGTTCGACCAGCTCCACCTCACCGAGACTGGATCCCATCTGGTCTCGCAGGCAATCCAGCTCGGCGCTCATCTTGCCGAAATAATCAGCCGTAGCCGTCAGGAACTGCCGCAGGCGGTGCGTTTTGTGATCGGCCAACGTCGGATCGACGCCCGCCCTGATCATCTCTCGGCGGAGTCGCACGGGGTCGGACTCGCTCAGTTTCGTCAGCGCCCGGTGCAGCTCGTCGGCGGCGGAGTCCGCCGCATTGCCGAGACGGATCATCTCGGCCAGCGTTTCCTTCAGTTCGCTCATCTTGCCCCTCTCTGTCTCGGTCGGTTAGTACCTGGCCAACTGTACCCCCAATGGGGAGCGTGGGGGAAGAGGTCCTGTGCGCCACCCGATCGGCGCATGTCGCGGCCGTCACCTACGCGGTTGCGCTCGCCTGGCGCTGACTCCTGGTGGCCTGCGCGCTGAATCGAGGTCGCTCCGAACTCTCGATTCCCGAGCACGCCGTACCCCCTTCGGTCAACGGCTGCTGTCCAGATCAGACGGGGGCCGGCCAAGGGCTGACCAAGCCGATCTGTAGCGAACGGAGCGGGCGTCTCCCGGAGGCGTTCCGCCATGACGACGTGTACGGGTTTGATCGACGTGATCTTTATCTATCACTCCCGTCACAATTCGCAGCTCAAGAGGGTTGCGAACGCGGGCATGAGCCCCGAGAGAGAATGAGGTGGGTCCGATTCCGGCCGTTACCGTACCGAAGGGCGCCCTTTCTTTTGGCGCTGGCTATTTGTTCCAAGCCGCCGCGGGAGTCTCCGCGCCGGCCAACACCGTCGCTGGGTCGGTCTTCACCGACAACTGGCCGGTCGGCTGGAATCTGTGGGGCGTCACCCGCGAGGGCCACACGCTCAACGTCGAGATTGACACCGAGGCCGTCGAGGCGGCGGAGTACGTCGACCCGCTCATCAACATCACTACAGGCCGGACGGTGACGACGGAGTTCGAGGTCATGCAGATCCACCTGACCAACTTCCAGCGCGCCTTCAACGGCGGCACGAAGTCGACCAGCGGTGCGGGTGCCACGCTGCTCACGACCTACACCCTGCCGGCTGTCGGCGCCGAGGTGCGGTGCCAGATCGGGTGGGAGTCGGTGGACGGCACGGAGCGCTGGTGGGCGATGCAGGCGTTCCAGACCGGCAGCGTGGGCATCCAGCGGCAGAAGGGCGCGGACAACGCATCCCTTCCGCTCACCTTCACGTTCGAGCCGGACGCGTCCAGTCAGCCGATCTACTTCGCGGCTGCGGGGACCACCCGTGGCTGAGTTCGCTGACATGACGCGGCTGACCATGGCGCCGATGCCCGAGGCCACCACCCAGACCGCGCAGGCCGCGGCCGAGGGCGTCGTCGAGTCCGACGGGGACTACGTCGACTTCTTCGGCGAGAAGTTCCGGCTCGCCGATCGCGTAGGCATCATGCCGATGGTGCAGTTCGGCTACGCCAGCAAGAAGGGACTCGACAGCGACGACCTGGAGGGGCTGGCCGCGATGTACTCCCTGATCCGCTCGGTCATCCACCGGCCACCACTGCTCGACGACGAAGGGCAGAAGGTCCGCGACGAGAACGGCAAGGCGCTGCGCGATGAGCGCGAGTGGTTCCGGTTCGTGGAGCTGGCCGAGGATGAGCTGGCCGACGGTGACGACGTGATGGGGTTCGTCAACCGGGCCATGGAGATCATGGCTGCGCGCCCTACCGCGCGGCGAGAGGGCTCCTCGCCATCCTCGCCGCAAACATCGGAGACGTCGAAGCCCGACTCATTCTCGCGGGCCATACCGGGCGCGGATGGTCTGACCCCGGTGTCGATGCTGGGTCGCGGCTAGGGCCACTCGACGTGATGCCCGTGCGTGCCGTGCTCAACGTCGTCTACGCCATGGCCGTCGAGTCGATGGACGCCAAGGAGCGACGCGAGTTCGACGAGCAGCTCTACGGCTGGACGGGCGAGCAGGACGCGGCGAACAAGGTGTTGTGGGGACAGAGCGGAGGTGAGAGCTGATGGTGGCTCTCGCCTCCGCCGTGTTCGCTATTTTGTCAGGTAGTCGTATGCGGACTGAATCAAATTCGGATTGTCCCGGAATAGGCCGAGGCCGACGTTGCAGCCGCGGCATAGGAGTCCGCGCACTCGGCCAGTTGCATGATCGTGGTCTACACACCACGAGTAGTTCGGATTTCCGTTATGACCAGCGTGGGGCGATCGACATATCGCACACGAATCGCCTTGCTCGACGACCATGGCCTCATAGTCTTCCAGAGTCATTCCGTACTGAGACAGTATGTGCTTCCTGGTCCGGCTTCGGCTGCTCCCGGGCTTCGCCGGATTTGCCGCACGGTACTGCTGCTGGTAGTGCACATTGCAGAGCGTTTTGGCCGTGCGTGCTTCGGCGCATCCTTGCCGACTGCATTTCCGAGGAGGCGCAGGTACGACCTGCCGCAACTCTAGCGGATCTCCGTACCGAGACCACCGACGGTAATGGGTCGGGCAGTAGCCCTTCGCCCATTTCCGGCGCTGGCATTCAGGGACCGCGCATTGCAGCAGCGGGTCGGGTTCCGTCTCTGGTGACTCTATTTTGCGCAAACGAAAGGATGCAGGGCCTGGCTCGCCGTAGCGACGCAGGCGAGTGGCATGACCCTTGCAATAGCCGAGGCTTTGGTGTGGCCGGTCACAACCATCGACTGCACAGCCCACATGTTTCGGTTTCCCTGTCATGTTCTCACCTTACTAGCAGGAGCTTTTAAATGGTGGCCCTTGCTAGCGCATTTGTAAGATTGAGACCCGATCCGGACCGGCGCGGCTTCCGGCGCGCGGGCAAGGAGATGGGCGACGAAGCGGGCAGGGCCGCCGGCGACGCCATGCCCGAGGGCTTCAAGCGCGGTGCCGATGGCAAGATACGCGACGCTCAAGGCCGCTTTGCGGCGGGCTTCGGCGAGGCCGGCCAGCGAGCCGGTCGCGCAGCGGGCAAGGGGTTCGGTAAGGGGTTCGGCGACGGATCCTCCACCCTCGGGCGGGTGGCCGCCGTGACCGCCGCCCGGATGACGCTGGTCGGGTCGTCGGCCGCGGCCGCGGCGCCGGGCGTGATCCACCTGACCTCGGCGCTGCTGCCCGCCGCGGGCGCCATCGCCGCGGTGCCGGTCGCCATCGCCGGTTTCGTCGCGGCCACCGCCACCCTCAAGGCGGCGGCGGGTGGGGTCGGCGACGCGATCAACAAGGGCTTGACGGGGACGGCGACTCAGTACGAGAAGGCCTTGGAGGATCTTCCGCCGACCGCGCAGAAGTTCACCAAGAGTATCGTCGCGATGCAGCCGGAGATCACCCGGCTTCGCGAGGCCGCAGCGTCCCGCCTCTTCAAGCCGATCTCCGACGAGATCCAGCCGCTTGCCCGCGCCTATTTCCCCCTGTTGCGGCAGGAGATGGCCGAGATGGCGGGCAGGCTCGGCGGGCTCGGCGAGCAGTTCGCCCAGACCGCTCGCAAGGCCGAGGTCATGCAGGCCGTCCGGGATGTGTTCCTGGGCAGCCGCAACGCGGTGACCGACCTGCGGTTCGCCATCGATCCGCTGGTGACCGCGTTCGCCTCGCTGATCCGCTCCACGGCGGGTGAGCTGACCAGCATGTCGGGCGGGATCGAGCGGGCCGCCAGGGGGTTCGCTGCCTTCGTGCAGAACGCGGTCGACTCGGGCCGCGTGGTCGAGGTGATCGACAACGCCAAGGCGACGCTGCGCGACCTGGGCACGATCCTGATCAACATCGGCTCCATCGTCGCTGCGGTCTTCGGCGCGGCCAACGCCGACGGCAACACGCTGCTATCCACCTTCGCCTCCCTGACCGGGCAGGCCGCCGCCTTCGTGCGCAGCGCTCAGGGGATGGGCGCGCTCACCGCCACCTTCGACGTGCTCGGCCAGCTCGGCGACGCGTTGCGCACCTCGCTGGGGGCGGTGCTGCCCGCGGTGGGTGAGTCGCTGCAGCTACTCGGGCCCGCCCTCGGCGCGGCGGCAGGTCCGGTCGCGCAGCTCATCGTCGCCCTCGCCCCGCTGCTTCCGCTGGTCGCCGGCATCGCCGCGCTGATCCTGACCCAGCTCACGCCCGCGCTGGCCAGGATCTCCACCTACCTCGCTCAGAACGAGACGTTGGTCAAGAGCCTCGCCGCGGCGGCGGCGATCATGTTCGGCGTCTACAAGGCCGGCTCGGTGGTGCTGGCGGTGCAGGCCGCCGGCGGGCTGCTCAAGTGGGTCCGCACTCTGCCGCTGGTCATCAACCTCACGCGGGTGTGGAGCGCGACGCAGGCGCTGCTCAACGCGGCGTTGTTCGCCAACCCGATCGGCCTGGTCGTGGCCGCCATCGCCGCGCTGGTCGCCGGCATCGTCATCGCGTGGAAGAACTCGGAGACGTTCCGACGCATCGTGCTCGCGGCGTGGGACGGGATCAAGCGTGGGATCGGAGCGGTCGCCTCGTGGATCACGGGTACCGTCTGGCCGTCGCTGCAACGGGCGTGGCAGCAGATATCGGCCGGTGCGATGTGGCTGTGGCGTAACGCCATCCTGCCCGCGTGGAACGGCATCCGCGCGGTCATCAACGTCGTGGTCGGTGCGGTCACGGCGTACGTCGGGGCGATCGTCGGGGTGTTTCGGTTCCTGGCGGGGATCGCGATGTGGCTGTGGCGCAACATCTTCTCGCCGGTGTTCGCCGGCATCCGGAAGATCGTCGAGATCTGGTGGCTGGCTGTCCAGGTCGTCTTCAAGTTCGTCGCCAACATCATCGTCAATCAGGTCGGCCGTGCGGTGAACTGGCTGCGCGGGGTGTGGAACGCCGTCTTCACCTTCACCCGCCTGGTGATACAGCGATGGTGGGCCGACGTGCAGCGGATCTTCGGCCTGTTCCGGACCTACGTGATCGGGCCGCTGCAAACCGCCCTCAACGCCACCCGCGCGTTCTTCGCCCGGATCTTCTCCGCCATCGCGGCCTACGTCACCGGCTGGTGGCGCAACAACATCTCGCCGATCTTCCGCGCCGTCCGGGTGGCGTGGGACGGGGTCGCCACCCTGTTCAGCTCGGTCTACAACAACAAGATCCGGCCGATGTTCCAGCGCTTCGTGGACTTCATCCGCGGTCCGGTCGTCGGTGGGTTCCGGCAGGGCACCGACATGATCAAAACAGCCTGGGACAAGGTCCGCGAGTACGCCCGCAAGCCGGTCGCGTTCGTGGTCAACTCGGTCATCAACCCGTTCATCAGAGGGCTGAACAATGCTGCGGCAGTCGTCGGAGTCAAGGGCCGAGTCGACGAGATCCGGGGATT
>Ga0196976_1001541_pt1 | contig 10306 bp, 6 predicted proteins | sample S3v_513CmetaG_FD_148644 | JGI IMG/M metagenome (GOLD analysis project Ga0196976, IMG submission 148644) | Soil microbial communities from Anza Borrego desert, Southern California, United States - S3+v_5-13C | ecosystem: Environmental > Terrestrial > Soil > Desert | place: USA: California...
CTCGACATCTCGCCCCTGTTCGAGACGGAACGGGCGCTGGAGCTGGGCAGCCGCGTCATCGACACGCTGCTGGAGAACCCGCACTACCGCGCCTACGTGGAAAAGCGCGGCCGGCTGTGCATCCAGACCGGCTATTCCGACGCCGGCCGCTACCTGGGCCAGACACCGGCCGCGGCGTCCATCGAGCGGCTGCGGCTGCGCGTGGCGCGGCTGTTCAGGAAGCACAAGCTGAAAAACGTCCAGCTGGTCGTCTTCGACACGCACGGCGAATCCATCGGCCGCGGCGCCCACCCCGCGACCTTCACCCAGCGCCTGTCCTACATCGCCCCTCCCGCCTGGCTGCACACGCTCCAGGCCGAAGAGGTGGCATTCAAGCAGGAGGTCAGCTTCCAGGGCGGCGACGGCTTTTTGTACTTCACCACGGAGGCGACCGCCTTCGCCGTGGTGACGCGCATCGCCGAATACATGCTGGGCGCGCGCGACGGCGGCACCGGCGACCCGTTCTACGACGAGAACGACTACATCACCGAACTCTTCACCACGGTGAAGGAGTTCCAGGTGTCGCTGATGCGCGACCCGAACTACGCCGTGCTGCTCACGGCGTTCGGCGCCAACTTCCTCTACACGTCGGGCAGCCGCGCCTTCAAGCGCCAGCACGACGGCTCGGCCGAATCGGTGGACCAGCAGAGCGCCACGCAGATCCGCGCCATCCCGCACAATGCCATCCTCATGCAGATGGGGTTGCCGGCCAACGTCATCGGCGGCTTCGGCGCCGCCATCGACAAGGACCCGGACCGCTTCGCCCAGCTCTACCGCACGTCGCGCCGCTTCCGCGAGCTGCTGGGGGTGGTGGAGTACGGCTTCGCCATCGCCGATCCCGACGCGCTGAAGGCCTACGTCGACATGCTGAACCCCGGCCTGTGGCTGACGCTGGCCGCGCACGCCAAGGACCGTGGGCGGGCGGAGGAGATGCGCCAGCTCGCCGCGCATCTGGAGGAGAACCCGTCCCACGTGCGCGAGATGCGCGTCTACCGCAAGCTGTTCCGCGACCACGCGGTGCTGCGCGACGGGCTGGCCCGCACGGGGGCCGGCTGTGCGGCCCTGCTGGACGACCGGGCGCGGACGGGCCTGCGGCTGCTGCACGCCGTGCGGCTGGCGGTGATCCACGAGGTGTTCCGCCTCGCCACCCACGTGCCGGAGTTCTCCAGCCAGCACCAGACGACGCGGGAGCGGGTGGTGAACCGCATCCTGCACCTGGACATCCCCACCGCGGTGGCGCAGCTGGAGGTGATCTTCCCGGTCACCGCCGGTGTCGCCATGGACGGTGTCGACTTCGGCGAACCGGCCACCTACGTCAGCGACGAGAGCCAGAACTACCGCCTGGAGAACGAACGCATCTTCCGCCCGCTGACCGGCCTGTACGAGCTGATCGCCCGCGTCGGCGGGGCGATCACCCAGCGCATCGGCTTCTTCGGGTAGCGGCCGGCCTCACACGAACGTGAGGTCGCCCGCATCCAGCGTGCGCACGCCGACGATGCGGATGTCCATGAACTGGCCATTGAAGCCGCGAACGAAGACGTTCACGGCGTTGGCGCCGGTCGTATCCGCCTGCCAGGCGACGGTCCCGTCGACCGAGCGGAACCCACTCGCCTCGACGAAGGTCGCCGTGCCGGTGCCGAAGCCCGACAGCCTGATCTTGTCGGACCCGTCCTGAAAATCGGCGAAGACATAGGTGCCGGTGTTCGCGGCCGGGTCGTAGATCTCGGTCTTTCGCGCGGCCAGGAAGACGGCCGTGTCCGCCCCCTCGCCGCCGTGGAACGTCCCACCCACGGATACGTGGTAGCTGTTCGGCACGAATACGTCCCACATGACGATCGGCCCGAGATAGCCGGTGTCGTCGCCGTCGCCGCCCATCAGCGTGCAGCGGTATCCGGAGGAATAATCGAGAACGTCGTTGCCGCTGCCGCCGTAGACGAGGTTGCGGTCCGCCCGCCATGAGACAACCGTGTCGTCCCCCTCGCCCCCGTAAACCGTATCGACGCCGCCGATGGACGAGATGAGATCGTTGCCGGCCCCGCCGTCGACGATCAGGTTGTCGAGCCCACCTTGCCCGTCGGCGCGACCGGTGATGGTGTCGTTGCCATCGTCGCCGTAGACACGCGCCAGCGGCAGCCCGTCTGCGAAGGAGGAGGAGCCACCCGACATCTGGATCAGATCGTTGCCGCCACCGCCGAACGCCTGGATGTTGTAGGCTTCGCCCAGGATGGTGTCGTCTCCGAGGCCGCCGTACAGCGTATCCCCCCCGATCTGACCCAAGCCGCTTGGACCGCTGGAGAGCAGATCGTCGCCTTCGCCGCCGTAGATCAGGTCCGCCCCGAGGTTGCCGTACAACCGGTCGTGCCCGGCGTCGCCGAAGATGATGTCGTTGCCCTGGCCGCCGAACACGGTATCGTCGCCCGTTTCGCCGGTGATCTGGTCCGACATCATGTTTCCGTACAGTATGTCGTTGCCGAGGCCGCCGGTCAGCAGGTCGTCGCCTTGGCCGCCGTACAGCGTGTCCTCGCCGTCGTCGCCCATCAGCGTGTCGTTGCCGCGATTGCCGTAGATCATGTCGTGCCCCGCCGCGCCCGACATGAGGTCAAGGTCGAAGCCGCCGATCAGCGTGTCGTTGCCGCCTTCCCCCAGGATCGTGTCGTCGCCGTCGGTGGCGTCGATCCAGCTGTCCAGGGCGGTTCCGCGCAGGAAGTCGGCCCCTAGGCCTCCGTTCAGCGTTTCCATCATGGTCCGTCGCTCCTTAGATGAACGCGATGTCGGTGGCGTCGAGCGTGCGCACGCCGACGATGCGGATGGCCAGCAGCTCGCCGTTGCCGCCGTGGACGTAGGCGGTCAGCGCGTTCGTCCCGTCGGCGTCCGCCTTGTAGGCCACCGTGTTGCCGACCGACCGGAAGGTGCCGGCGTCCAGGAACTGCACCGCGCCGGTCATGCCGAAGCCGCTCAGCTGGATGCGGTCGACGCCGTCCTGGTAATCGGCGACGTTGAGCATCACCCGATCCTCGGTCAGCGTCTTGTGACCCACGGCGTTGGCGACGAACAGATCGGTGTCCGCGCCGCCCGCCAGCGTCGGCCCGGCGCTGTAGATCGAGAATGCCGGCAGCGCGTTGGCGGCGTACAGCGTGTCTTCGCCCGCGCCACCCGACAGCACGCCGCCGGTCGCGGTCCGGGACAGGCTCTGCGGACCCAGCGCCAGGATGTCGTTCCCGTCGCCGCCGTGGATCGTGTCCATGCCCGCGTTGAAATGGTAATAGGTGTCGCGCCCCTGAATCCCGCCGTACAAGGTGTCGTCGCCCGCCCCACCGTGGATCTCTTCGGCGAACGCGGCTCCCTTGATCAGGTCGCCGCCCTCGCCGCCGTAGTACTCGACGCTAAGCTCTGACAAACCGGCGGTCGTCATCCGGCCGACGGCGGTATCGACCGCGCTGGCATCGATCGTGTCGTTGCCTGCATCCCCGTAGATCGACCGGGGCCGGACAAACCAAGGCAAACTGCCATCATGCCAGGGACGTTCCTCAAGAATGATGATGAGGTCGTTGCCCTCGCCCCCGTACGCCAGATCGGTGCTGTCGTCGGATGACCGGACGCTGTCGCCGGTCCAGATCGTATCGTCGCCGAGGCCTCCGTAGAGGGTGTCGATGCCAGACCGGCCGAACATGAAATCGTTGCCGGCGCCGCCGTCGAGCACGTCGTTTCCCCAGCCGCCACCCAGCCCGTCGTTGCCCTCTTCGCCATAGATCCGGTTGAGACCGCCGGTCTCATGTCCGCCGTCGAGGATGTCGTCGCCGAAGCCGCCGTAGATCGTGTCGCTGCCCTCGCCGTCGCTGATGGTGTCGTTGCCGTCGTCGCCATAGTTCAGGTCGTCGCCGCGATTGCCCCACAGGAAATCGTTGCCCAGCGCGCCCGACAGCGTGTCGTTGCCCTGGCCGCCGAACATGGTGTCGTTGCCGCCGTCGCCCAGCATGACATCCGACATCATGTTGCCGTACAGCACGTCGTCGCCGTCGGCGCCCGACAGCGTATCGCTGCCCTGCCCGCCGTACAGCGTGTCGACCCCGGCGTCGCCCAGCAGCGTGTCGGACGCGAGGTTGCCGTAGATCACGTCGTCGCCCAGGGCACCGGACAGCAGGTCGTTGTCGAAGCCGCCCCACAGCGTGTCGTTGCCGCCCTCGCCCAGGACGGTGTCGTCGCCGTCCAGCGCCGAAATCACGTCCGCGTCGGCCGTGCCCGACAGCAGGTCGTTGCCGATCGTTCCGGTTATCAAAGCCATGGTCCGTTGCCCCTCACAGGAACGCGATGTCGGTGGCGTCGAGCGTGCGCACGCCGACGATGCGGATGGCCAGCAGTTCGCCGTTGATGCCGTGCACGTAGGCGGTCAGCGCGTTGGCGCCGTCGGCGTCCGCCTTGTAGGCGATGGTGCCGGCGACCGAGCGGTAGCCGCCGGCCTCCAGGATCTGCGCCGCGCCCCCGCCGAAGCCGCTGAGCTGGATCCGGTCGACACCGTCCTGGAAGTCGGCGACCGTCGCCACGACGCTGTCCCGGCTGACGGACGTGTAGCCGACGTTGTTCAGAACGATCACGTCGGCATCGGCGCCGCCATGGACGGTCGGCCCGGTCGACGAATAGTCCACCGCGTTGCCGACATGAATCGTGTCGTTGCCGGCCCCGCCGTCGACCATGCCCTGCAGCTGCTTCGTCAGGACGATGAGGTCGTCGCCGTCACCACCGAAGGCGTAGTCGTTCCCGCCGTCGCTTCCATGCAGCGTGTCGTTCCCCTGCCCGCCGGACAGCGTGTCGCTGTAGCCCGTCCCCTTCAGCAGGTCGTTGCCGTCACCGCCGAACAGCGCGACGCCCGCTCGGCCGCCCTCGTACCACACCCACCGAACGTAGGAGACGCTGCTGCCGTCGATCGTGTCGTTGCCGGCGTCGCCGTAAGCGGATACCAGGAATGGAATGGCCATCGGCCCAGCCGACGAGGGACTGGTGATGAACACCAGATCGTCGCCGTTGCCGCCGTAGATCAGGTCGCCGATGCCGCCGTTGTAACCCGAACCGCCACCGGCGCCCGGCCAGATGGTGTCGTTGCCGTCGTCGCCATGGATCGTGTCCGAACCGGCGTCGCCGTAGAAGAAGTCGTTGCCCGCGCCACCGGCAAGCATGTCGTTTCCGTCGCCGCCGGCCAGCCCGTCGTTGCCCTCCTCGCCGTACACCTGGTCATCGCCATAGCTGGCGTCGAGGATGTCGTCGCCGAGCCCGCCATAGAGGGTGTCGTTGCCCGCATTGTCGACGACCGTGTCGTTGCCGAGGCCGGCATAGGTCGCGTCACTGCCAAGGTTGCCGTACAGCGCGTCGTTGCCGTCGGCACCCGACAGCGTGTCGTTGCCCTGGCCGCCGAATATGGTGTCGTCGCCGGCCTCACCCAGCAGCAGGTCGGACATCATGTTGCCGTACAGCACGTCGTCGCCGTCGGCACCGGACAGCGTATCGCTGCCCTGCCCGCCGTACAGCGTGTCGAGGCCGGCATCACCCAGCAGCGTGTCGGACGCGAGGTTGCCGTAGATCACGTCGTCGCCCAGGGCACCGGACAGCAGGTCGTTGTCGAAGCCGCCCCACAGCGTGTCGTTGCCGCCCTCGCCCAGGACGGTGTCGTCGCCGTCCAGCGCCGAGATGACGTCCGCGTCGGCCGTGCCCGACAGCAGGTCGTTGCCGATCGTTCCGGTCATCGCCGCCATGATCTGCCCCCTCCGCGCAGGCGCCATTCGCGCTCACGCTGCGCGTTATGCATACTCCGCTACTCACAATGGTAATACACGCAAACGCAGGCCGCAAAGGGCGTTTTGATCGCGGCCATTCCCCTTTCCGTCCTTGGTCGGAAAGGGGTAGCACCCCACCCCCCTTGCAAAATCCCCACGGGTGCCCTTATTGACAGAATTGAAACATTTTGCGGTGCATACTGCCCGGGCGTGGGGCGGTCAGGAGTCCGTGCCGTGAGCCGTTGCCGTGGAACCATCGCCGTTCTTGCCGCCGCCGTTCTTACCGTCGTGGCGGGCCTGTCGCTCGCACACACCGCGCACGCGCAGGACATGGGCAACGCCGGCGACCTGTTGCGCGACTGGAAGCTCGGCTCGCTCGACTACTCCACCAACCTCCAGGCGTCCGACCGTTTGCAGGACCTGCACCAGCAGAAGTTCCGCATCGGCGGTTCGCTGATCCCCTGGCTGGAACCCTACGCCACGCTGAAGCCCTGGGTCGGCAACGTGCCCACCGCCGACGGGTCGGTGCGCGGCGCCGGCGGCGTGCTGGTCGACGTGCCGCTCGGGTCCTTCGTCTTCACCCCCAGCGTCGGGGCGGGCTACTTCACCCCGGCGCCGCGCGACGGCAACGCCGCCGTCCAGTACCGCTCGCAGATCGAGCTGGGCTACCAGTTCGAGAACCAGTCGCGCGTCACGCTGGGCTACAGCCGCACCATGAGCGGCAGCGACGGCCGAAACGACAGCAACGTCGTCGGCTTTACTTACCGCCTGCCGTTCGGCGCGCTGCTGGGACAGTGATCGGCCTGTCGCCGCGCCTGCCGCCACGGCAAAGCCATCGCTTCGTACACGTTTGGAACAGAGTTTGGCCAGCCCCGGTCGCGACCGGATGCCGCAGCGCGCGCGCCGGTTGCCCCGCCGGACTTCCGTTAACCCTATCTTAACGCCAACACGGTCTGATGCCTCGCTGCAATACTGCGCGATTTCCGCAGCACCAGCAGCATCACAGCACCAGCAGGGGAGCATCCATGGCCAAGCGTAAGACCGCCACCGCCGCAGCCGCGGCCGACCTCGCCGCCACCGATGCCGGGGCCGAGGCCATCCTGCGCACCAACTTCACGATGCTGGAGCAGGACGCGCTGGCGCTCATGCACTCGGCCACCCTGCTGATCGAGGCGGACACGCCCGATAAGGTCAGCACCGCGCTGGACCACAACCTGAAGCTCTGGGTCGCCATCAAGACCGTGGTGCAGGACGAGACCAACCAGCTGGCGCCGGAGATCAAGGAAAACCTCAAGAGCCTGGCGCAGTTCGTCAGCGCCACGACGATGGAGGCCACGGAAGGCGCCATCGAGGCGCGCAAGCTGGTGTCGCTGGCGCGCGTCAACATGCACATCGCCGAAGGGCTGCTGCGCGGCCAGCAGAACAAGATGGTCCAGGAGCGCGCCTACGAGATCTGGGAGCGCGAAGGCCGGCCCGAAGGGCAGGAGATGAACCACTGGCTGCGCGCCGAGCAGGAAATCGGCGACCTTCTGAAGTTCCGCTGAACGCCCGCTCCTCCCGGACGGCACGGCCGCAACGCGGCCATACGCGCACGGCATGACCGCCTGCGTCACCCATCGGTGACGCGGGCGGTTCCGCTTTGTTAGCATGCGCAGCGTGAACGCCTCCCCTCCCCCCGCCCCCCCCCCACCCCGCCCGCCGGCTTTCGTGCGCACCGACAACACGCCGCGCGGCATCGTCATGATGCTGGGGTCGGTGACGCTGTTCGCCGTGATGAACGTGCTGATCAAGCTGGCGGCGGAACGCTACCCGGTCCTGGAGGTCACCTTCTTCCGCAACGCCGTGGCGCTGGTGCCGGTGGCGCTGGCGGTGGCGATGCAGGGCGGCTTCCGGTCCTTGCGCACGGAACGGCCGGGCGCCCACCTCTGGCGCGCGGGCATCGGCCTCACCTCCATGACGCTGATGTTCTGGTCGTTCCACCTGCTGCCGCTGGCCGACGCGGTGGCGCTCAACTTCACGGCACCGCTGTTCCTCACCGCCCTGTCCGTGCCGCTGCTGGGCGAGCGGGTGGGCGTGCACCGGTGGAGCGCGGTGGCCGTCGGCTTCGTCGGCGTGCTGGTGATGAGCCGGCCGGGGTCGGGCATGCTGCAGTTCGGCGCGCTGGTGGCGATCTGCGCCGCCTTCGCCCAGTCGCTGGCCATGGTTCAGATCCGCCAGTTGAGCCGGACGGAGCCGCCCAACACCATCGTCTTCTGGTTCACGCTGACCTCCACGGTGCTGTGCGGCATCGGCCTGCCGTTCGTCTGGGTGGCGCCGGCGACCTGGGCCGACCTCGGCCTGCTGGCGGCCTGCGGCCTGACCGGCGGCATGGCGCAGCTGTTCCTGACGCGCGCCTACGCCCTGGCCCCGGCGGCGGTGATCGCGCCCTTCTCCTACGCCTCCATCCTGTGCGCCGCCCTGTTCGGCTGGCTGTTGTGGGGCGAGGTGCCGCAGGTCCAGACCATGGCCGGCGTCGCCATCGTGGTCGCCAGCGGCCTCTACATCCTGCACCGCGAGACGCGCCGCAACGTCGCCGTCGTGCAGTCCGCCCGCGCGCCGGAGGCCGCCGACTGACGCCGCCGACTTACGCGGCTTAGCCCTTCCGGTTATGCCGCATGGGCAGGTACCCCTATGCTTATTTCCGTACAGCCCCCGCCGCGCTTTCGGTGGAGACTCCGCCCGATGCGGTAACCACAGCGGCGGGCACGATCCTCCCATGTCCTTCCAGGTCGCACAGGACGAGCGCGCGCCAGCACCATCCGGGGCGGCCGCTGGCGATCCGGCGCGGTCGGTGTGGGCGTTCGTGGCGGCCGCCGTCGCGGTGCCGCTGCTGTTCTTCGCGCTGATCGGCTGGCGCGCCTACGACGCGGCCCTGGCCGACCTGGAGCGCCGGGCCGACGCGACGGCCACCCTGCTGCACCAGCACGCCACCCGCCAGTTCAAGAGCTACGCCTTCACCGCCTCGCTGGTCGAGGACCGCGCCTTCGCGCTCGGCTGGCCCGATCCCGCCGGCACGCAGGCGCTGCTGCAGTTCGCCCGCCACCTCGTCGCCAACGCCGACCAGGTGGCGGCGATCCGGCTGATCGACGCCGCCGGACACGTCGCCACCACGGGCGAGGTGACGCCGACCCCGGACCCCACCGGGGCCGAGCGCGAGATCGTGGACGCCCTGGCCGCCGGGGCGCCCGCCACCGTCGGCAGCGCCTACCGCATGCCCGTGTCCGGGCGCGAGGTGTTCGACGTGGCGCGCCGCCACGCCACGCCGGACGGGCGCTTCAACGGCGTGGTCCTGCTCTCGGCCCCGGTGTCGGCCCTGGGCGACTTCTACAACAGCGTCAGCCCGCGCCCCGGCGACGCGCTGGCGCTCATCCGCGCCGACGGGCAGATGGTGCTCCGCCACCCGCGCGTCGACGCCCCGCTGCCCAGGCTCGAACACGGCCTGCCCGACGCCATCCGCACGGCGCCCGACCAGGGCCGCTACCGCTACGCCGGCATCGCCGACGGCGTGGAGCGGGTGTACGCGTACCGCCGGCTGGCCGATTTCCCGGTGTACGTGGCGTACGGCGCCGACGTGGCGCAGGTCTGGGCGGCGTGGTGGAACGAAATGATGGTGCCGACGGCGGTCACGGCCGCCGCCATGCTGCTTCTGCTGTCGGTGGCGCACCTGGAGCGGCGGCGCGCGCTGGCCGAGCGGCGCATGCTCGCCCGCCTGCACGACGAGATGGGCCGCCGCGCCAAGGCCGAGGCGACGCTGCGCCACACCCAGCGGCTGGAGATGCTGGGCCAGATCGTCGGCGGCATCGCGCATGATTTCAACAACCTGCTGACCGTCGTCACCACCAACCTCTACCTCGCCGGCACGCGGACGGAAGACAACGCCTGGCAGCCCTTCGTCACCGTCGCGTCGGAGGCGGCGTTCCGCGGCGGCCAGCTGACCCGGCAGCTGCTCTCTTTCGCCCGCCAGCAGCAGCTCGACCCCGAGGTGTTCGACCTGAACGACTGCCTCGACCGGCTGGCGACGGGCATGCTGCGCCAGTCCCTGCGCGGCGACATCCGCATCGAGCGCGACGGCGAACCCGGCCTCTGGCCCATTGAGGCCGACCGCGGCCAGCTCGAACTGGCCGTCCTCAACCTCGCCATCAACGCGCGCGACGCCATGCCCAAGGGCGGCGTGCTGCGGCTCGTCACCCGCAACCTGCACTGCGCCGATCCCTTCACCTCGCCCACCGGTCAGGCCGGCGACTTCGTGGCGCTGCGCGTCGAGGATACCGGGGCCGGCATCCCGCCCGAGGTGATCGAGCGCGTGTTCGAACCGTTCTTCACCACCAAGGAGGTCGGCAAGGGCACCGGGCTGGGGCTGTCCATGGTGTACGGCTTCGCCCAGCAGTCCGGCGGTACCGCGCGCATCGACAGCCGGCCGGGGGCCGGCACCACGGTCACGCTGCTGCTGCCGCGCGCGCTGC
>Ga0196976_1001542_pt1 | contig 10301 bp, 10 predicted proteins | sample S3v_513CmetaG_FD_148644 | JGI IMG/M metagenome (GOLD analysis project Ga0196976, IMG submission 148644) | Soil microbial communities from Anza Borrego desert, Southern California, United States - S3+v_5-13C | ecosystem: Environmental > Terrestrial > Soil > Desert | place: USA: California...
TGTTGTCCCGGCGTTCGCCGGCGCGCTACGGCTGTCGATCGTCTGGACGATGACGATGGTGGCAGTTGCCTCGGCCATCTGGTACGGCCTCATCACGATGGTGGCGTTTCGGGTCGGCACGGACTGGGAACAACTGAAGGGAACCATTGCGCGGTATGGCACCACGGCCGCCATCATTGGGGGACTGCTTCTCGGGGTGGGGGTCGTCGCGTGGCTGGTCGTTCGCAAACGAATCAAGCACAAATAGCAGACACACGCGCGCGCGCCTTCCTCGCGGAGCGCTTCACCGAATTCCTGGCGCTGGAACGCGGTGCGTCACCTCGAACGCGCGAGGCCTACGCCCGCGATGTCGAACGGTTCATCGCCTTCGCCATCGTCAAGGGCGCGGCTTCGCCCACGGGTGTGACGCCGCGATTGTTGCGGGACTTCGTTTATCATCTCAAGGATCTCGGGCTCTCACCCGCGTCCATCCGGCGCAACGTGTCGGCCATTCGCGGCTACTTTCGCTTCCTGGTGGGCGACGGCCACGTCGTCCGCGACCCCAGCGAGCGACTCGACACACCCAAGCGGTGGCGCACGCTTCCCGAAGTGCTCACAGTGGACGAAGTGCAAACCCTGCTTGCTGCGCCCACGATGGATGACCCGTTGTACTTCCGCGATCGCGCGATGCTCGAGCTGGCCTATGGCGCCGGGCTGCGCGTCTCCGAATGGATCGGCATCGGCGTGCGGGACACCCTGTTCGACGAAGGGTTGGTGCGCGTCTTCGGGAAGGGAAGCAAGGAACGCCTGGTGCCGATCGGACGCGGCGCAATCGGAGCACTGGCCATCTATGTTCGGGAACTCCGCCCGACACTGGAGCGTGGGAGCGGCAAGGGCAGGTTGTTCCTCAATGCGCGCGGTCAGCCGCTGTCGCGGATGGGCGCGTGGAAGATCCTTCAGAAATACGTCCAGCGCGCCGGGATCACCAAGCGCGTGTTCCCCCATACGCTGCGCCATTCCTTCGCCACCCATCTCCTGGAAGGAGGAGCGGATCTCCGCGCAGTACAGGAGATGCTCGGCCACGCCGATATCTCGACGACGCAGATTTACACGCACGTGGACCGCGAATACCTGCGTCAGGTGCACCGGCGCTATCATCCTCGGGCATGATTCTCGTCATCGACAATTACGACTCCTTCACCTTCAACCTCGTCCAGTACCTGGGCGAGCTTGGGGCGCGCCCCATGGTTCGACGCAACGATGAGATCTCCGTCGATGACATCGGGACGCTGGAGCCCAGCGCCATCGTCATCTCTCCGGGCCCCTGCGCGCCTGCACAGGCTGGCATTTCGGTGCCGACGGTACAACGCTGGGGGTCTTCGATTCCCACCCTCGGCGTCTGCCTGGGTCATCAGGCCATTGGGGAGGCGTATGGCGGAACGGTCTCGCGTGCCGCGAAGGTGATGCATGGCAAGACTTCGCAGATCCGGCACGGGGGACGAGATCTCTTCGTCGGCCTGCCAGACCCGATGCAGGTCATGCGGTACCACTCGCTCATCGTCCAGGCGCATTCATTGCCCGACTCGCTGATGGTGCTCGCCCACGACGCCGACGATCCCTCCGAGATCCACGCCGTGCGGCACCGCGAACATCCGGTGTGGGGAGTCCAATTTCACCCCGAATCGATCATGACGCCGGATGGCAAGCAGCTGCTGCGCAATTTTCTCGAGCTCGCACGGTGAAGACCCTCGCCGGTCTGGCGCTCGCCGCGGGTCTTTTCACCAGCCAGGCGATCGCACAGCCGCAGATCATCATTACCGATCGGGGCCATGGCGCCAGCGGGCGCATTCTCGCCGAAGCCATTGCGCGGCCCCATCGGGTCGTCGAGCCGGACTCGGTCCAGTTCGTCCTGCGACGCGGCGAAACGGAGTCCCGCACCCTCATCGTCCTCGGACGCGATGCGGCCATCGAAGGCACGGTGAATGGCGATGTCATCGTGGTGGACGGCGATCTATTCATCCGTCCCCGCGCGCGCGTTCAAGGAAGGGCAGTGGCGATTGGCGGTGCGGTGTACCCGGTGCTTCCGCCACCCGGTGCCGTCGTGGTGGGGGGTTCCGAGAGTTTTCGCGACAATACCTTCGTCATCGTTCGGGAGGGCGATGGGTATCGTCTTGCCTACCAGTCGTTGTATGCCGACGCTACTGCCGCCGTGCTGCTCCCCGGATTTTACGGCGTGCGCATTCCCGAGTACGACCGCGTCAACGGCCTCTCGCTCTCGATCGGACCCACGGCACATATCGCGGGAGGCGCCGGACAGGTCGATGGCCTGCTCACATACCGTTCGGATCTCGGCAAGATCGACCCGTCACTCCTGATGTCCCTGCAGCTTACGCGTCGCCTCCGGCTGCAGGCGAGCGCAGGACGCGGCACCTTCTCCAACGATCGCTGGATTCGGTCGGACCTCGTCAACTCCGCGACGGCGCTTGTCACCGGAAAGGACGCCAGGAACTACTACCGCGCTGATCGTGGCGAGGTCACCGGCCACCGGCTGTGGGAGACGACAGCCCTTCGGATCGAACCCTTTGCGGGAATCCGCCTCGAACGAGCGTGGCCCACTGGACCGGCTGTTGGCGAACCGCGTGGTCCGTGGAGCGTCTTTGGGAAATCCGATACCGTCGAGGGGATGTACCGACCTAATCCACCCGTCGCCCGTGCAACGCTTCTGACTGCCTTGGCCGGCTCAGGTGTGGAATGGGATTCACGGGGCGGCGTTCGTACCCGCAGCCGAATCGTCGTCGAACAGCTGTTGCAGGCGTCTGGGTCTGATCAGGGAGATCCGTTCTCGGCCGAGACATTCGACTTCACGCAGATAACCACGGACTTTGAAGTCCGCTTTGTCACCTTCGGCGTCCAGGAGTATCGCGGCGAAGTCCATTGGCTGACCACGCCGGGAAGCGTGACACCCCGGCAGCGCTTCTCATACTTCGGGGGCTCCGGAACGATGCCATTCCTCGACCTCCTGGAGCAGGGCGGTGACGAGCTGCTGCTCGTGGATCAGCGCTATTCCGTACCGCTCCCCAGCGTAAGGCTTGGCTTTCTGGGCAGCCCGGTCTTGCTCCTGAGGCATCGCCTCGGAAGTGCCGGCATCGGCGACCTGCCTGCTCTGGAACAGGCGCTCTCGATCGGCGTGGAGATCTCAGTCCTTCGCGGTGAGTTGCGGCTCAATCCAGCGACCGGGGCGGTAGAGTTTTCGACCGGCGTGATCTTCTCGCGCTAGCGATTCACTGCGCTCGGCCCTACATTCATCTTCCGTGTCGGCCGGGCTCGCCAGTTCCGTCCGGCGCGGGGTATGAAGACCCTCGCCGTTATCCCAGCTCGACTGGGCGCGACGCGTCTCCCCCGCAAACCGCTGCGCCTTCTGGCCGGCCGCCCGCTCATCGTCCGCGTCTGGGAACGCGTGTCTGCCATGAACGTGGCTGATCGGTGTGTGATTGCCACGGACAGTGAGGAAGTGGCGCAGACCGCCCGTGAGAACGGTGCGGAAGCCGTCCTGACGTCCCCGGCGCATCCATCGGGCACCGATCGCGTCGCCGAGGCAGCGTCCCAGGCTGACTATGCGCACTACGATACCATCCTCAACGTACAGGGCGACGAGCCGTTCATTTCCTCCGACGCAGTGCGAGCGGCGCTCGGAATGGTGAACCGGGCCTTCAGCATCGGTACCGCGGCGGTGCGCGCAACTCCCGCGGTTCTGCTCGAGCCGAGCGTCGTAAAAGTTGTCGCCGCCGATGATGGCAGGGCGCTTTATTTCTCCAGGGCGCCGATCCCGTTTCTGCGGGAGCCCAAGGACAGCAACGACGCGGCGCTGCACCGCGAGCGTGTCTGGCAGCATCTCGGCGTGTATGCGTACACGCGTGAAGCATTGCGACGCTGGGTCGAGCTGCCCGAGCACCCGTTGGAGCGCCTCGAACGTCTGGAGCAGCTCCGGCCGCTCGCCGCCGGTTGGGCCATTGGTGTTGGCGTGGTGGAAGGGCCGTTGCGCCGCGGCATCGATACCGAAAACGATCTGGCGCAAGCCAATTCCGAGTGGACCATCTACAGCGGGGAGCCTGCCTGATGCAATCGACCGCCCCTCAGCAACCGACCAAGTTCATTTTCGTGACCGGCGGTGTGGTCTCGTCGCTCGGCAAGGGGATCGCGGCGGCATCGCTCGGTCGGCTGCTGGTCGAGCGCGGACTGCGCGTGACCATGATGAAGTTCGATCCGTACATCAACGTGGACCCGGGCACGATGTCGCCGTTCCAGCACGGCGAGGTGTTCGTGACCGATGACGGCGCCGAAACGGACCTCGACCTGGGACACTACGAGCGATTCATCGACCGGTCGTTGTCGCAAGCCAATAATGTCACGACCGGCCGCATCTACCTGAACGTCATCACGAAGGAGCGCCGCGGTGAATACCTGGGCTCCACGGTGCAGGTAATTCCGCACATTACCGACGAGATCAAGGCAGCCATCCGACGGATCGCGCCCGAGAACGACGTGGTGATCGTCGAAATCGGGGGGACGGTTGGCGACATCGAGTCCCTGCCATTCCTGGAGGCGATCCGCCAGTTCCGCCACGATGTCGGGCGTGAGCACGCGCTCTTCGTGCATCTCACGCTGGTCCCGTTCATCGCCGCCGCCGGGGAGCTGAAGACGAAGCCGACGCAGCACTCCGTCCGCGACCTCATGGAAATCGGTATCCAGCCGGACATCCTGATCGTGCGGACGGAACGCCCGATCTCCGACGACATCAAGCGAAAGATCGCGCTCTTCTGCAACGTGGAATTCGGGTGCGTCATCGAAAGCCCTGACGTGCGCACCATCTATGAGATCCCTGTGCGCTTTCATGACCAGGGGATTGACGAGAAAGTGATCGAGAAGCTCGGGCTCGACGTAGCGCGCCCCGATCTCACCGCATGGCGCGGGATGGTGAATACCGTGCTGCAGCCGCGCGACCGGGTTCGGATTGCCGTCGTGGGGAAATACACGGAGTTCGTCGACAGTTACAAGAGCGTCCAGGAGGCGCTCATTCACGGGGGCATCGCGAACGACGTCGGTGTCGACATCCGCTGGTTGTCGAGCGACGATTTCACCGCCCCGGATCGCGCCGCCGAGATCCTCTCGTCATATCATGGGCTGCTCGTCCCCGGCGGGTTCGGCGTTCGCGGCGTTGACGGCATGGTGGAGGCGATCCGGCATGCGCGAGTCTCGGGCTTGCCGTTCTTCGGCATCTGCCTCGGAATGCAAACGGCGATTATCGAGTTTGCGCGCAACGTCTGTGGTCTCGAGGACAGTCATTCCTCCGAATTCGCTCCCGAGTGCGGGAACGCCGTCATCTCGCTGATGGAGTCACAGCAGCACATCACCGACATGGGCGGTACCATGCGCCTCGGCGCATATCCCGCCCGGCTCACGCGTGGATCGAAGACCGCGGAGGTGTACGGTGTCGCCGAAATCAGCGAGCGCCATCGGCATCGCTACGAAGTGTCGAACCGCTTCCGGGATTTGTTCGTCGAGAACGGACTTCGCCTCAGCGGCGTAAGCCCGGATGGTCAGCTCGTCGAGATCATCGAATACCCTTCCCATCCCTGGTTCATCGGCTGCCAGTTCCACCCGGAGCTCAAGTCCCGGCCGACGCGCGCGCACCCGCTGTTCGCTGGATTCATCGCTGCAGCGGTGAAGGCCAAGGGCCAGAAGCGCGAGCCCAGCGCGACCTTCGCCAGCGCAGGCGACTGAATCGTGGCTCTGTTTTCCAGCACGGCACTTTTTGTCATCGCCGGCCCCTGCGTCCTCGAAGACGACACGCTGAACCTGCGGATCGCGGAGCAGCTGGCGAAGCTCGCCGGGCGCATCCCCGGCGGCATCGTGTTCAAGGCGAGCTTCGACAAGGCGAATCGGTCGAATCCGGGCGCACATCGTGGGCCTGGCATCGAGGACGGACTGCGGAAGCTCGAACGCGTACGGGCAGAAACCGGACTCAAGGTGCTCACCGACGTCCATCTTCCCGAGCAGTGTGCGATGGTCGCCGAGGTGGCGGATGTCCTGCAGATCCCTGCATTCCTCTGCCGTCAGACGGATTTGCTCGCGGCCGCCGGTGCCACCGGCAAGGCGGTGAACGTCAAGAAGGGGCAGTGGATGCACCCCGAAGGCATGCGTGGCGCCGTCGAGAAGGTGCGCGGTACATCGGAAATCGCGGTCACCGAACGAGGGACATTCTTCGGCTATGGCGACCTGGTGGTCGACATGCGTGGCTTCATGCGTCTGCGTGATGCCTGCAAGGTGCCCGTGATCTTCGACGGCACCCATAGCGTCCAACGCCCCGGGCAGGGCGCCGGTGGCGCCAGCGGCGGCGCGCGCGAATTCATCCCACCTCTCACCCTCGCCGCGGTCGCCGCAGGTGCGGACGGCGTGTTCCTCGAGACGCATCCAACGCCCGACGTTGCGCCCAGCGACGGCCCCAACATGATCCCGCTCGCCGAGCTGCCGGCGTTGCTGGACCGCGCTTGTTCGGTGTGGAACGCGATCCGCACGTGATCGCGCCGGAGGTCGCGCGCCGCATTCGGATCGTGGGGCTCGACGTCGACGGCGTCCTGACCGACGGCGGGATCTATCTCGGCGCATCCGGCGACGCGACGCTCGAGTTCAAGCGCTACGACATCCAGGATGGCCTCGGCATCTATTTTCTTCGACGCGCCGGGTTGCGCGTCGCCATCGTCACGGGACGGGTGTCGGAGAGCGTCAGGCTTCGCGCGCGCGAGCTGGAAATCGAGGATGTCGCGCAGGATACTCAGGCTCGCAAACTCCCCGCGTTTGTGAAGATGCTGGACAAGCACGGCATTGCGCCGGCCGATGCCGCGTTCATCGGCGATGATTTCCCGGACATGGGCATCATGCGCATGGTCGGTCTGCCCGTCGCGGTCGGCAATGCCGTCCCCGAAATCCGGGCCGCGGCGACCCTGAAGCTGACGCGCACGGGTGGACGCGGCGCGGTCCGGGAGTTCGCCGAGCTGCTGCTCAAGGCGCGTGGCGAATGGAAATCGATCTGCGAGACGTACGTCACGGAGCGGGGAATGGGAGCTGCGCGCACATGAGCACCAATGACACGCGCCGGATCATCGATCGCGGCCGCCGCGTCCTCGCGCTCGAGCGGGATGCCCTCGCCGCATCCACCGACCGCCTCGGCGAGCCATTCGCGCGCGCGGTCGAGCTGATGCGCGACGCCGGCGGTCGGGTCATCGTGTCCGGTGTCGGGAAGTCCGGGCTCATCGCGCGGAAGATTGCCGCGACGCTGACCTCGACAGGCACACCGGCCGCGTTCCTTCATCCCTCGGATAGCGTGCACGGGGATCTGGGGATCGTCGGTGCCGACGACGTCGCAATTCTCATCTCGAAGAGCGGCGAGTCGGATGAGCTTTTCGCGTTGGTCGAGCATCTCAAGAGGCTGGGGGTTCGCATCGTGGCGTTGACCGGAGCCAAAGATTCCGGCCTCGCGCGGCATGCCGACGTCACCCTCGACGCGTCGGTGTCGGAGGAAGCCTGCCCGCATGACCTGGCTCCCACCACCAGCACAACCGTCGCGCTGGCACTCGGGGATGCCCTGGCGGTCGCTCTGCTGGAGGAGAAAGGGTTCCGGCGAGAGGACTTTGCGCGCCTGCACCCGGGGGGCTCGATCGGGCGGAAACTGCTCACGCGCGTCGAGGAAATCATGGAGCGCGACCGGCTTCCGGTCCTCGGTGGGTCGGACACCATGCGCCACGCGATTGTGCTGCTCGCCGAGCGCCGAGGCATCGCCATTAAGACCGACAGCAGCCATAAGATCGTGGGCGTGATGACGGCCGGCGATCTCACACGCATGATGGAGCGTGAAGCCGACATCCTGGCCGTTCCCGTCGATCGCGTGCTCAACCGTATTCCGAAGACGGCACGGCACAATGAGCTGGCGAGTGCGGTAGTATATCGCATGGAACAACACGGCATCATGGCCATGCCCGTCGTGGACGACGCGGAGCGACTCGTGGGCGTCATCCATTTGCACGACCTCATGCGCGCGAGGATCGCATGAAGCTGTTCGTCGCGGCCGTTTTGCTCGTGCTTGCGGCATCTGGATGTCGGAAAACCACTAACCCGCCCGTGGCCGGCGAAGTGAGTCTCGCCGACAGCGCAGACCAGATCATCTTCGACGGCCGATTCTTCGTGACACAGAGCGGCGTGAACCGCGGTGAAATGCGCGCGGACACGATTTTCGTGTTCAACGACCAATCGGTCTTCGTACTGCGAAAAGTCTCGGGTGCCTTCACGACGGCCACTGGGGCACCCAATGGTACGATCCGCGGAGATCGCGGTACGTATGACCGCCGGCTGCGCATCCTCAATGGCTATGGCAACGTCGTCGTGACCTCCACGAACGGCGAGCGGCTCACATCGAACCATCTGCGCTACAGCGAGATGAAGGATGAAATCTCGAGCGATAGCGCGTTCACGATTGTTCGTGGCGGGGATGTTCAGCGCGGCGTGCGGTTCGTGTCCGATCCGAACCTGAAGGACTTTCGCTGCCTGAGTGCCTGCAGCGGCTCGGCGACCGTTCCCCTCGGGAACATCAACCCGTGAATATCCGCGCCGTCGCAGCGCTGGTCCTGCTCCCGGCGGCGACCGCGGCGCAATCCACCGAGCGGTGCAGCTGGAGTGCGCCGCACGGCCAGCGCGTTGTCGAAGTGGCTCCTGGCATCCGGAACACGTACTTCGGCGGTGGAAACATCGTCATGCGGTGTCCCGACAAGGGAATCCGGATCGACGCGGACAGCGTCGAATCGTACGAGGGTGAAGGACGCGTGTACCTCATTGGGAAAGTCCGCTACACGGAACCACGGCTCAGCGTCGACTCGGACTACATGACGTACTTCCAACGCGACGAGCGCGTCATCGCCAATGGCAACGTGTTTGCGCGGCTGCCGAACGGGTCGACGCTTCGCGGCCCCGTCGCGGAGTACCTTCGCGCGACGCCGTCCACGCGACCGGTGCCTCGGCTCCATGCCACGGGACGGCCCACGATCACCCTCGTGCAGCGTGACACGACGAGTGGTCCGCCGCCGGCACCGGCCACCGTGGTGGCGAATGGCGTGACGATGGTGGGCGACAGCCTGGTGTACGCGGGTGGCCAGGTCGTTGTCACGCGTGAGGATGTCCTCGCGCGTGCGGATTCCATGACGCTCGACAGTGAACGCGAGATCACCGTGCTGATGCGCGGACCATCGATTGAAGGGCGACGCGAACGCCCATTTACGCTGAGCGGTGGCCGCATCGAGCTCACGGGAGCCGATCGCAAACTGCGCCGGGTGCTCTCGATGGGCACCGCGCGGGCCGTCAGCGAAGACATGACGCTGACCAGTGACACCATCGACCTCCGTGTGGCAGATGACCTGTTGCAGCGCGCGATCGCATGGGGGCCGTCGCGGGCGCGGGCATTCTCGGCCGCCCAGAATATCACGTCAGATTCCATCGACGTGACCATGCCCGGCCAGCGCATTCAGGAAATGCACGCGGTCCGTGGTGCCGTTGCGCAGGGGCGCCCGGATTCGACGCGGTTTCGCGCGGACACGCTCGATTGGATGCGTGGGGACACGATCGTCGCGCGCTTCGACACTGCGGCGGCCACGGACACAGCGCGCACCACGCGCCTCCGCGAATTGCACGCTGTCGGCAGTGCGAAGAGCTACTATCACCTCGCCGCCGCGGACAGCACGATGCGGCGCCCGGCCATCAACTACGTTACCGGACGTGAGATCGTCGTCGATTTTCAGGCGAGCCAGGTGTCGAAGGTGACTGTGGTCGAACAGGCAGCAGGGGTGTATCTCGAACCTGTGCCGACTGCATCCGGTGATACCGCGCGCACGCAGCCGGCAACGCCATCGGGGGCCGTTCCTTCACCGACGAACGCGGCGCCGCGCCCACAAACGCGCCCCGCCGTGCCGCCTGTCCGCCGGCCGAATGACTGACGTGCACGTCAAGGATCTCCTCGACCAGCTCGGCCGCGCTGACCGGTCGCCCGCGCTCGCCCTGCATGCTCTGTTGAGCGTGGCCGACACCTCAGGCGTAGCGGACTTCAACGAGGCAGCCAAGGTCTACAGGGATGACCATCTCCAGTCCCTGCGCGCGGCGGGGAAGGATGCCCAGCGGGAAGCGGGTACCCTCGGCCTCGATCAGGTTCGCGACCACCTTGCCCATAGCGTGTTTCCGCGGCTGGCGGCTGTCGGGCTCATCACTCTGCCGCCGGAAGGGAT
>Ga0196976_1001544_pt1 | contig 10286 bp, 20 predicted proteins | sample S3v_513CmetaG_FD_148644 | JGI IMG/M metagenome (GOLD analysis project Ga0196976, IMG submission 148644) | Soil microbial communities from Anza Borrego desert, Southern California, United States - S3+v_5-13C | ecosystem: Environmental > Terrestrial > Soil > Desert | place: USA: California...
GACCAGGGCGACCATGCCTGCCGCGGCCAGCGCCATCACGACCGGCAGGACGATCCACCAGAGCTGCCAAGGGTCACCGCAGCATGTCGGCATCGTCGTCATCCTCTCTCGCTCCCCACGCCCACCCCGCCGCGATGATGACGACCAGGGCGAGCGCACCGACCACGACCAGCCACCGCATGTCACCGGAGTCCGCGCCGTCACCGGTCAGCACGAACGCCAGCAGCCCGTAGGCGGCGGAGATGGACCACCGCAGGGCGGTCACAGCGAGGGGGCTCACGACGGCATCAGCGGGTAGATGCGGACGTGAATGCCGGCGTCCGCGGCCTCACGGCGGATCACCGCCGCTTCCAACTCGGCAACGCGGCGCTCCATGTCGGTCAGGCGGAACACCATGGCCAGCCATGCCTGTGCGGTCACGATGTCGGTGACCGGCTGGTCGAACAGGAGGCAGGCCTCCACGATCCGGCGGGCAGTCTGCTCGCTGTGCACAGCTCCGGTGAACGACCATCCGTCGCCGACCGGGGTCGCGTGCGTCAGCAGCGCCGCCGTGACGTCCTCTTCGTTGATCACCGTGACTCCAGCGGATAAATGCGGACGTGGATGCCGGCGTCGGCGGCCTTGCGGATGCAATCCCACGTGCCCTTCGAGCTTGCGGACGGGAACGCGAGGCAGATGTCCGCACCGGCCGCGACCATCTCGGTATTGCGGATCGGACCCGCCGCATTGCCGTGGCGGTCCCAGTCCGCAGGGTGCCCCTCGCCGGTCACCCCGCGCGTCTGGTCGGCCCATCGCTGCGCCACCCGGTCGACGCCACCCTTCGGGCACCGGCCCTCGACCACGACGACGATCCTGCCGCGACCGAGCGGCCCGCTCGCCGCGGTGTACAGGACGTTCTCGACGTAGCGCGCCTGCACCTCGGTGCACTCCCGCGAGCCGGTCACGAGGATGCGGTAAGGCTTCACCGGGCGGCCTCCCCGTCCTCGATCCCGCCACCTTTCGGCAGGGGCAGGCCGTGCTCAGTCGCCAGCGCCCGGAGCTGCTCCAGCTCGGCCGCGTCACGGCGCTGCTGCCTGAAGTCACGCTCGACCGGCGACGACCACCCCCTGCCCACCGCGTCATAGGCTCTGATCACCACCACGAACGGGATGAAGAACGGCCATAACAGGCCGACGAGCAGACCAAAGCTCTTGGCGCTGGCTCGTTCGGAACTACCGACCAGCGGGTCAGGGGGTGGATCCGGAAGCAGGTCCGGACACCACTTCGCCAGACGTTGATTGCTCTCCTCCCACCACCGGATGCGATCACGTGCGAAGCCGTTGAGTTCGCTGATGGTGACCCTCCGCCAGACGACGAAGAAGACCAGCAGGTACACCACCAAGCCGATGCCGGCATGGTCCCAGCTCATTCATCCACCCCATCCCAGTCGATCGGCTCCCACAGCGCGCGGGCACGGTCACTGGCCACCGCCAGCACCACCCCGAGCGCCACCCCCGACGCGGCGCCCGCGGTGACCGCGAGCACCACCATCACGGCGAACGTCTTGCGCCCGATCATCACGGCCTCCCTCGGTGCGGCAGTTTTGCGGGCCGGTTCACCGACCGCAGGCCCCGGCACGGTGCGGGCGGGACGACCCCGCAATCCGTGCAGGCATCCGCGGGTGCGGACGACATTGCGGGGTCGGCGCCCGCAACCCCCTCCGACCACCTGCGCGGGACACACGGCTCTGCGGACCGGGGCACGGGTGCGGGAAACGGCCAGCTTGCGGGACAGAACCGGCACGCCCACACGCTGCCGTTGCGGAACACGACGTGATGCGTCATCACGGGGTCGGGAGTGACGATCATCCGCGAACCTCCTCGGTGACCACCGGGGCGTCGTCGCACTCCGACAGGTGGGTGACGTGCAGCCACCGGCCGCCCGGCATGATGCGCATGGCACGCCGGGCATGACCGCAGGTGCCCAGCAGGACCATCGGACCGGGCGCGGGCTCCACCGGCAGGACGGCGGCCACCGCCGCCCACGCCTGCGCCGAGTGGGCCCGGGCGATGCCGGCATCCGGTGGGATCGAGTTGTCCGCCGACGCCGACGCGCACTCGACCGCCTTGGCCGTCGCCTCGGCCCGGGTGGGCAGGCGATCCTCCGTCCACCGGCCCGCGTCGGACAGGTACGTCCACGTCGGCTCACTCATCGTCACGCACCCCCGCCACGGTCGGGCCCATCGGCTCGGTGCTGTCCAGCGGCGTGCCGGTGTCGGCGTGCAGGCGGTAGTCGTCGAGCGCGTCGTTCATGGCGGTCCACGCCTCGTAGTCGCCAGGCGTGCCGTCGGGCAGCGCGTACTCGTCCCGCTTGCGCTTGAGCCACACCTCCACGTCGCTGCCGCGGTAGGGGACGCGCTTGCGGCTGGCCACTGCGGCGCAAGCAGTCCGGATCTTCCGCAGCGTGGCGTAGCCGATGTACGGGAGGTCCATGAGGTCGATGTCGGTCGCTCGCCGGACCGCGCCGACATCCTCGAAGCTCGCCCGTAGGCGCCGATACGTGACCGGCCCCAGCATCCCCGCAAGTAGCTCGATCGGCTCAGACATCCTCGGCCTCCCGGTCGGGTGGGGTGACGGGCGTCCATCCTGCGTCGATCGCGCGCTGCTTCCAGAGGTTGCGACTATCGCCCGTCAGCTTCAGGGCGCCGCGCAGCTTGCTCGTCTCGATGGCATGCTCGCGCTCCACGATGGCCAGGACGGCGGTCAGGCCGTGGTCGAGGATGTCGTGCGCGCCGAGCGGCGCACCTTCGGCCACCAGCTCCGCCGCGCGCTTCTCCTGCGCGGCACGGAAGGCGACCTTCATCTCTTCGGTCAGCTTGATCACGCCTCCTCCCGCGTGATGAAGGCGGCCAGCGCCTCGGCGTGCTCGCGGTCGGCGATCAGGCAGCCACCCAGCCAGACACCGTCGGTGTCCCAGCGGGCGATCAGCTTGCGGTGGTTGGCGCCGATGACCATCGCCATGTGCGGCGCGACCGGCAGCACGCCGGGCGGCACGTCGGCGGCCACCTCGTAGGTGTTGAGCGCCTGGTGCACGTCCAGCGCCGCGGTCGGGCCGGCCTGCTCCAGCTCGGCGACGCGGGCCTTGAGTCGCGCGATCTGCCGTAGAAGGTCAGGATTGGGCTCGTCGTCACACGCGCCCTCGTGGCCAGCTTCGAGCAGGCAGAAGTTCGACGCGTTGCCGGTTCGCTTGGGGCAGCCGGGGTCGGGGTACGGATCGTCGTCGGGCGGGCCTGCTGGGATGTGCTGCGACGCGGCGGCCGATCCGACCACGGCGGCGGCCACCTGCATCAGCGAGTTGCCCTCGCCGCGGCCCTTGTGGAACTTCATCTCGTCTCCTCTCGGTACCGGTCACGATCGAACGCGCCGGGTGTCACCTCGCGCCACCGCTCCACTCGCGCACGGTCTGCTCGGCTTCGTCCAGAACCTCGCGCCCGCGAGCGGCGATGGCCATATTGGCTCCGGACAGCATCAGCGCCATACCCAGCAGGCCGACCGCCGAGAGGATCAGCGGACCCGGGCCGTCGTCGGGAAGGTCGACCAGATGCGCCACGAAAGCGACCACCTCGAAGACCGAGGCCGCCACCGCGCTGCGGCGCCCTGCGCGCATCTGCCGCAGCGTCCGGCCGCGCGGGAAGACCAGGCACCACCCGACGACGATCAGCAGGATGACGGCCACCGGCGCGACGGAGCCGATCGCATCCGTGATCACCGGGCACCCCCGTCACTGAACCGCAGGGCCAGGTGCGGGCACGTGCGCGTCGTCCGCCACACGGCAGGGCAGACCGGCGGAGTCACCACGCGCTCGGCGTGGGAGAAGGTCAGCGCGGTCACGACGCACTGCCGGGCAGCGGCGCGCAGATCATCGCGGCGGACGGGTCCCCACTCGCGCCCCCGGGGTCGTGCGGACAGTTGACGTGCTCACCGGGGCGCGGCCCGAAGATCTCGGCGACCAGCCTGCCCAGGTCCTCGCGGGTGTTGTGCGGCTCGAACAGCCGGTAGCCGGTCAGCGTGTAGCCACCGTCCAGCTTCATGCCGAGCAGGTTCGCCGCCCTGACCGGAATGTAGTCGCCCAGCTCCGGCGCCCCCGCGTGGACGACGTACTCCGCTTCGGGATCTCCGTCTCCGTCGCGGTAGTAAGGGCGGTCCCCCGCCAGCAGGCACGTCCACCCCGCCATGCAGGCGGCGGTGCCGCACTCGCCCCGCCTCTCGATCCACACGCGCGGGTCGTGCAGCCCGGGATTCGCGTCGATGTGATCCAGCACCCGATAGGCCAGCGCCGCGTCGGGGCGCTTGTCGTTCGTCATCGTCTCTCCGCTCTCTCGGTCCGTCTACTGTACCCCCATGACCTTGAGGGGTCAACGGCCCTCAGCGCGAATCTGAGCCGTCGGAAAGGCGCTACCCTCACTGCCCTACCCGCGAGCCCCGTTCGGCGCTCCTAGGGTCGCATGGGCGACGCGAAACGGGGGTCTGCGTCAGCGCCCCGCCACACCCGGTCGAACTTCCGCATGCCCATCGACGCGGGGTCGTTGCACCGGCCACCCTTGCGGTGGTCGTCGAACAGGGTCACCCCGTTGAACGTCTCGTGGCAGGCACCACAGTGCGCATGCCTGGTCCCGGTCGGTCGCCGGCAGGTATCCGTGCAGCTCATCGCCCCTCCTCGTTGTTTTTACGCGCGTTGTGGGCCAGTTTGCGGGCGTGCCGCTGGCGAAGCCCGTAGTCCCGCCGGATCTTGTGTTCCGCCTGGAACTCGGCGTTGTGCATGCGCTGGCGCTGACGTGCCGTCAGGGGTGCGAACCGCCCCCGCCACCCGCCGCACACCGAGCACCGCGCCTGCGGATCGTCCGGGCCGTACCGGACCACTCCCGTGCACCGCTCCCCGTCCGGCTCCGTCTCGTCGTCGCACGGCACCTCAAAAGACGCGCCGAAGGCACCGATCGGCCGCTCCGTGCCCAACGTCCGGCTCCCCCGGTAAACCGACGTCCACCGCGTCGGCACCACCCCCACTCCCGTGATGAGGCTGCCCGGACCGGACGGCGAGCCATTCCTGATGGCCGCGTCCACCGCCGACTCGATCGCCCCGAGCCCCAGCGCGTACGCCGTCCACTCGGACTTGACCCACCCGCCTGCCGTATTGCGTTCCCCCCGTACCCGGTAGAGCCCGTACCCGGCCTTGCCCGGCGTCCGCACCCGGCTCTTGGAGATCTCCACCCCGATCCACCCGGCCATCGTCCGCACCCGCTGCTCGTCGTTCACGACTTCCCCTCTCAGTGGCCTAGCCGATCGACTAGGAGGTTGTCGGGTGACTAATGGGGGACCAGGGGGACCAGGTCCCCCACCCCCCAAGCGCCCCCCAAAACACTCCCTTTACGCGAGTCAATCAACTCTCTTCTTCTTTTCTTATATATACGCAGGTCAGAGGCTGTTTTTTGAGATCTTGAGATTTTCCAAGATATTTGCGCGCGCAATGAATTTGCCACTCCCCGACACACCCCGTGGGGGACCGTGGTCCCCCTGGTCCCCCATCGTCACGATGGCCGCGAAGGGCCCGCTTCGAGGCACCCACCGACGTCCTCCGGCGCCACCCAACCCATCGCTCGGGCGTGCGCCAGCCCGGCATCGAAATAGGGCTTGAGCCGGCCGAAGTTCTTCTTCAGCACGTACCGCTTGATCCGCTCGAACTTCTCGTCGGCCTCGTACACTGTGCGAGCGATGCGCCGGGCAACCTGCTCCACCTCGGCCGTCACCGATGCCCGCATCACCTCGATCTCGGTCGCCTCGGCGATCCGGGCCGACTTCTTCTCCTCCGCCTGGCGCTCCTGCTCGGCGTCGCGGTGCCGGATCAGCCGGTCGCGGATCGCACACGAGACGCTCCAGATCATGCCGCCGAGCACCCAGTCGGAGCGGTCCACCTCCCACCGGCCGTCGAGCCAGCAGAGCAGCGCGGCCAGCTTGCATCGCATCAGTGGCTCGTGCGAGTCCATCGGGTCGACCTCGATCTCGCCGCGATGCTTGCCACGGGTCTGCGCCCGCAGCCACCGCTTGATCTCGATCGGGAAGCGGATGATGCCCTCGGTCATCCCCTCCGGCGGCAGGACGATCGGCTCCGGCCATTCGTACATCTCCTCTGGCATCTCGGTGTCCTGCGCACCGAACCAGAGGAACCGTTGCGGCGTGCCCGGCCCTACGTCCGACAGCATGGCGACCGCCGTGTCGGGCTGGTAGCCGATGACCATGCCCATCGAGTAGGACCGCGCCGGCACGAAGCGGAAGCGGTCCTCCGAGGCGTTGGCCTGCCCGAGCGTGCCGCCCGACCACGCGGTACGGATGGTGGGTCCGATGGTCGCCCCCTGCCGCTCGCGCATCATCTTGGTCAGCGTCTCACCCTCATCGACGAAGAAGAACGCCCGGTGTCGGACGACCGCCCGGACCGCCTTGATCTCGGGCTCGGGCTGTGCGTTGCGGCCGCGGCCCTTCATCACCATGCGGCCCGTCTCCTTCTCGACGGTGCCCATGTACGCCTCGGCCAGCCCCTCGCCGGTGCCGATGCCGAGCCCGTCACGGAAGATCTCGTGGTCGGCGTATCCGGTCTCGTCGATCAGGTGCGACGGCAACCGGACCAGCGTGGACGCGGCCCCGTACGCCTCGCTCTTGCCGATGCCCGAGGGTGCCAGCAGGCAGGCGAACAGGCTGAGCGTGCCCGGCGCTCCCTTGCCGGAGTCGAAGACCACCGACGCGCCGGCAGCCCCTGCGGCTCGCGCCAGAACACACGCCAGCACGGCATCAGGGTGGGTCTGGCTGGCCCACGCCGCCTGTCGAACGGCCTTGAACATCTCCCGCGCCCCCCAGAACTCCTCGGGCAGCCGGTAGCGTGCCGCGATCGTCTCCTCCGGTGTCGCGCCGGCCACCCCACCCTCGGCGATGTGCGGTGCCGTGTTGTCGCTGTACACCTCGTCCGGATCGATCGGGTACCCGTCCGCGTCCAGGTCACCGGCCCACAGGTCATCAGGCACCTCGGCGTCGGCCGGCGTCACGACTTCTCCTCGACCAGCGGCGGGTCGAGAGTGACCCTGTATCCCTGCGCCTCCAGCTCGGCGAGCGCTCTGGCGACTCGCCGCCGCGCGAAGGTCGCCAGCGATGCCTCGCGTGCCTTGCTCGTGTCGCGCTTAGGCTGCTGAGTGGCTTGCGTGTCCATGTGCCACCCCCTTTCCGCAGGTCATCTCATCTTACACGATCGTGTGACGAGTGAACGGACACCAGTCGTCCGGCCACCCACGCGAACACCGGCACCGCGATCGAGTTGTCGATCTGCCGGTACCGCGCCGAGTCGGACTGCTCGGCGACGGGCTCCCCGGCCCTCGGGAAAATGCAGCGCGGCCACCCCGGCCGCCGCCTTGTCGATCTCGACCGTCGCCACGGTCTGCACTCCTGCCCGGGCAAACGCCAGCGGGAAGCCGGCGATCCCGTCGAACAGGCTGATCAGCCGCAGCCGACCGTCACACACGCACTCGCTCACGCTTCGTCTCCCCACATGAATTCCGCCAGCGCCCGCTCGCGCGCCGCCTCGCGGTTGTCACCCGCCCCCGGCCATCGCTGCGCCCGGTCCGCCCGGGCCGCGGCGCGCTCGCCGAGCACGCGCCCGAACCCCTCGATCGCGGCCCGGTCGAAGACGCGCGGCGACGGGCGGGCCGCGTTCTCCTCCGCGCACCGCTGCCGGTAGCCGGCCTGATAGCCCGCCTCGTAGCTGAGCGCGTCCGGCACGCGCTCCTCGCGCCGCCGCAGTTCGTAGCCGTACGCCTGCGCGGCGGCCCGGAAGAACTGGACCTGCTCCAGCGTGAACAGCCGGTCAGGGTCGCCCAGCGCCTCGGCCGCGCGCTCGAGGGCCCCGCCTGTAGAATCGCCCATGACATTCTCCTGTCGATGTAGTGCCGATGACCGAGAAGGCCCGTCTTTCCCGAGACGGGCCTTCGTCGTCCGGTCAGCCTATGTGCCCCGGCTCACAGAGCGAAGGACAGCAGGTCACGGATGACCGCGTAGCCGAGCAGCACCGCCAGCACGGCGAGCCCCGCGATCAGGTAGACGGTGCTCGCCCGCTCGCCGAACCGGTCGCGCAGGATCCGGTTCCACACCTGCCCGTTGTCGGTGGCGCCCAGCGGCGCCGCGTTGAGCAGGGCCAGACCCAGCCCGATCCCCGCGTTGACCTCCAGCACCCACGCCGGACTGACGCCGATCTCGGCGAGCGGCGCGGTCGCGGCGAACCCGGTCGGTGCTCCGGCGAGCATCGGCCCGGCCAGGATGAACAGCAGCCACCCCAGCGCGATAGGCCCGAGTGCGGGCACCACGTAGGCGGCCACCTCGTACCGGCACGCGATCAGGGTGGTAGTCAGTACCAGCATCACCCCGAACGTCGTCCACCTGCCGTTGACGGCGGCCAGCGCCGTCAGGAACGCCGTTCCCGTGATGAGGTTGACGACGATGCCTGAGTTGAGGATCCACGTCATCGGCCGCCACTTGAGCTTGGTCAGGTCCGTCCCCTCGGGGGCCGACACGTAGGCGCCGAGCAGCCACGGGCTCAGCGTCCAGAGCACGTCACGCCACCGGAAGGCCAGCCTCGGCCGCCAGAAGCCGATCCCCGCCTCCTCCACCCGGATGCCGTTGCGGCGCATCGCCACGGCGTGCGCGGCCTCGTGTGCGATCACCTGCGCGAGCAGGCTGCCCGCGATGATCAGAATCGCTGCTGTCATGTTCGTCCCCTCTCGGTTGATCACTGCGTCATGGTGCCGAAGAACTCGATCGGCCCTTCCGGATTCCAGTAGTCCGGCGAGAGCGGGCAGAGCCGGCACGACGGTTCGGTGCCCTTGCCCGCACACACCCGCCCCGACCGCCGGCCCGGCTCCGGCGTCCCGCATCCCAGCGCGCGCGGCTCCAGCTTGCCCGGCCCGACCTCGGTCTCGTCCCACGACCCGAGCGGCTGCCCGCCCATCTGCCTCTCGGCGCACGCCTTGTGCGCCTTCCACGGCCTGCCCGGCTCAGTCATGGACGCCGGCCGGCTGCAGTACCGGCACGGCTGCTGCGACCTTTCCTTCGCCTCGGTCCACGGCCCGTTGAGCGTCTTGGCCCACGGGCTCTCGAACTGCTCAGCCACGGCGTGCCCGCTTCTCGATCGCGAGCGCGACGGTCTTCGCGCGTTCCTGCGACTCGCGCAGCCTCCGCACGGTCCTGCAGTGCTGTTTCCACGCCGCGTACCGCTCGGCCTTGCGCGCGCGCGCCGCGGCGTGCTCGGCGGCCACGCGCTCCTTGCGTCCCTCCGCCCGCCGCACCCGGTGCGCCTTCCACGCGGCGTCCAGCGCCCGCCGCTCGTGCCGCAGCCGTGCCCGTCGCTTGCGCTCGGCGATCAGCCGCTCGACGCGGCGGGGGTGGCAGCCGATCCGCTCGGCGATCTCCGGATAGCTCATCGGCCGGCTGGTGCGCGGCCCGGTGCCCACGCGCCGCTCACTGAGGATGACGACGGCGGCCATCTCCTCGCCGGAGGTCGGCGAATCCCGGAATCCCCGGACGAGCATCCACAGGTTGGTGCGGGACACGCGGGCCGATCGCCCACGCCACCAACCCCACCGCCGGCGGGCTCCCTCGCTCCCCCACTTGCCTCGGTGCCGGTTCTTGCGCACGACGGCACCCGCGCACCGGCACCCGTTGACCTCGTAGGCGTAGAGCGTGCCGTGGGTGGACGCCGTGCACCGCCCGCGCGCCGCGGCGGCCCGCACCGCCTCCCGCGCTGCCCGCCGCTCGGCGAGCCATTCGTCGTGCGCGGCCATGGCGCCCTCGCATCGGCACCCGCGGTTCCATGAGTCGTTGCTGGCCGTGTGCCGTTCGGCCCGGCAGTCCGGCCATGTCTGGACAGAAGCCATCGTCATCGTCGTCTCCTCCCGGTGGGGCGGGGTGGCCGGGGCCACCCCGCCTGAACGCTACTGTCCGACCCGGCCGGGGTCGACCTCCCATGGCCCGACCATGTGCAGCCGCCGCAGGGGCACCTCCCCGCCCTTGACCTTGCTCACCACGGTCTCGAACCGCACCGACTCGGCCAGCTTTTCGAGCGACTCCCGGACCGAGAGGCCGCCGTCTCCGGCCGGCCCGTCCGGCGTGGTCGCCAGCAGATCGGCCAGCTTTGTCTCGGCGACCGACCGCGCCACGACGTCGTCCTGCTCCTTGCTCATCTTCGTCTCCCTACTTCTCGTCGGCCTGCACGATGCG
>Ga0196976_1001545_pt1 | contig 10286 bp, 8 predicted proteins | sample S3v_513CmetaG_FD_148644 | JGI IMG/M metagenome (GOLD analysis project Ga0196976, IMG submission 148644) | Soil microbial communities from Anza Borrego desert, Southern California, United States - S3+v_5-13C | ecosystem: Environmental > Terrestrial > Soil > Desert | place: USA: California...
GCGCGATCTGCTCGGTGTGTCCCCATCGCCTGGACTGCGCCGATGCCCATCATGTCCGGCACCGCCGGACCTGCCGACCGCCTCGCAAGGCGGCCCGGCAGAAACAGCAGACGGCGCGGAGCGCGCTGACGGCATAGCCTATGATCTCCCGGCTATGGAAGGCGGCCACGAGGGCAAGATTACTCCCTGGGAACCAAGCCCTTCTCCCTTCGAAAGGCAGGGCAATCGGGTGAAGGAATGCCGCCCCCCATAAACCGTCATGGCCGTGCTTGACACACGGGTGTCCGGCACGGCCATGACGGTCAAGAAAGGAACCCAGTCCTTCACCCGATTGCCCTGATTCGAAAGAGCCGCAGGGTTGTGGCGCCTCCTCCCCTACGGTATCCTTGATCGGTTTGCGGGCGCGGGAGGACTCGTGTGGTGAGACGACTTTGGCTGGCGGCTTTGGTGTTGTTGGCCCCGGCGTCGGCCTTGGCGGGCAGCCAGGCCGAGGCGAAGATGACAGCCATCGAGAACAACTGCGCCCCAGGCAAAATCGAGGTGGCGCGTCATCTCGCTGGCCGGAACGGCGAGACGGTCTACAAGATCAACTGCACCGATGTGAAGGGGCAGTTCGTCTTGGTCCAGTGCCGGCTTCGCCAGTGTCAGTTGATGCGGTAAAGGACGGAGAACCGACGGCGATGGGCACGGGAAAACGGCTGGCGGCGGCCACGCTCGCGCTGATGGTCGCTGGCTGCGGCGGCCCCGAAGTGGTGGCAGCGACGGGGACCATGATGACGCTGGCGTCGCTCAACCTTACCAAAAAACTGGTAGCCGATCACGCCGTCTCCGCCGCCACGGGCCGGGACTGCAGCTTGATCAGCCTGGAAAAAACCGGCGACTACTGCCCCCCCCCACCCAAGCCAATCGACCGTTCCAAGGTCTATTGCTACCGCACCATCGCCGATGTCGATTGCCATACCATTCCCGATCCGTACAGGAACGGAGCCCGGCCGGTCGCCGATCCGCCGCTGGTTTCACCGTACGAGGCCGACAATCTGAAGCCGGTTATCCACGGCGCACCGCTGGACCCGCTGACCGAAAGCCCGAAGGCTCCGGTTCAGCTGTCGCAACGTTGATTCCTCAGCTTTTCTTTTGAGCGAATGCCGCCGCGATGACACGGATTGCCTGGGCGTGACGCTCGCCCGCGCGCGGAGTCGGAGCGGTACCGCCCAGGATACGCGCGGCTTGTGACTGGGTAGGGGAAACCGGCTCTGAAGGGGGTTGCCCCATCCGGCTCAGGACCGCATCAAGCGCGTCATCAGTCAGAGCCGCTTGAGCCCGAGTCGGCGCAGCATTGCCACCGGCACCTTGCCCACCGCCACGACGCAGCACCCGTTCAATCGCGGCACCGACGATGGCTTTGAGGAATGGCGCTGCCAGCCCCTGCATCAGCCGTTCGTCCTTCAATGCCGCGCCGACGATCAGCTTTGTAGCCTGGGCTCGGCTGCCCTTGGCCACCATCAGTGCCTCACGCACCTTGCCGTCAACGTAGGAGAGATCCATGGCTGTCCTTCGTCCTCCATCGGCGCGGGGGAAGCCCGGCCTGTCCGCGCGACGGTCCGCCGCAGGCGAATCCCGTCCAGCGGCCAAACGTCGCGTGTAGGATAGCAGCACCCCGCAACCCTGCCCACCGGCTTTTGCTCGGGTCACAGTGTTCGCATGGATACCTTCATCATTACCAACCAGCCGATCGTGGGACGGTTGACGTAGGATTTCCAGGGGTTTTTCCGGTACCACGGCCGATCCGCCCCACCTTGTCACTGGCCGAACGACAGCTTATAAGGGGCGGAAATTCGATCTTCCGCCCGCTCGCTTTACCACCGGTCGGACTGTTATAGTCTCCGGATCATGCTTATCGAGATGTTCGCCGACGTCATCTGCCCGTGGTGTTACATCGGCCGGCGGCGCCTGATGCGCGCACTGGCCGAAAGGCCCCGGCTGAAGGTCGAGCATCGCTGGCAGACCTTCCAGTTGAACCCGGACATACCGCCGGGCGGCATGGACCGCATCATCTACATGGCAGCCAAATTCGGCAACCTGGATCGGGCCCAGCAAATCCATGCCGTGGTCGAGGAAACTGCCGTACGGGAAGGACTGCCGATCGCCTTGAACCGCATCCGGCGCATCCCCAACACCTTCGATGCCCATCGGCTGATCCGTTTGGCGGATCGTTGGGGGCAAGGCGAAGCGATGATCGACACCCTGTTCCACGCCTATTTTGTCGAAGGACTGGACATCAGCGACCACCCCGTGCTGGTCACCAAAGCCGCCGGGATCGGGCTGGAGGCGCGGGACATCCTGAGACTACTGCGAACCGACGCGGAGGTTGATGCCGTTCGCGCCAGCGATGCCCAGGCCCGGCAGTTAGGTCTTCAGGCGGTGCCATGCTACGTCTTCAATAAACGATATGCCCTGGCGGGCGCCCAGGAACCGGCATCCTTCCACCCCTTGCTCGACCTCGCGGCCGACGAGGCGCCGGTCGGCGTTTGAGGGGTCAGAGAGTTCTGACCGGCGGTCAGAACTCTCTGAAACTGGTATGATACGGGCGGCGCTTGAAAGGCTTCCCCGATCGACCGCCCGTACTGCCCTTTCGCACATTGCACGGCACGCTGCTGTCAGGTTTTAGCCCAAGGCGGTTGATGAAAGCCATCAACCGCGAACCGCACAACGCGCCTTCTTAAGCGACCATTCCGGCCAGATCCTTCATCAGGCGATAGACGCCCTTGACCCGCTGCTCGGCCGTGTCCCAGGCGCGGATGTGGACCAGCTTGTGGTCCGGACGCAGCTTCATGGTGCCCGCTTGCTTGGAAATGTAAGCCACCAGCTTGTCAGGGCGACTGAAGGTGTTGTCGTGGAAGGACAGGACTGCCCCCTTAGGCCCGGCATCCACCCGCTCGATACCGGCGGTGCGGCACAATTGCTTGATCGTCACCACCTCCAGAAGGTTCTCTACCTCATTCGGCAGCTTGCCGAAACGGTCGATCATCTCGGCGGCGAAAGCGTCGATTTCCGAGCGGTCAACCACTTCCGACAGGCGACGGTACAGCGATAGACGGACGTTCAGGTCGGCCACATAGGTGTCCGGGATCAATACCGGCATGCCCAGGTTGATCTGCGGCGTCCACTTGTCCTGGGCCTCGGCTTGGGCGAGACCGCCGCCCTCACGGGCCGCCGCCACCGCTTCCTCCAGCATCTGCTGGTACAGCTCGACGCCCACTTCCTTGACGTGGCCCGACTGCTCCTCACCCAAAAGGTTGCCGGCGCCGCGGATGTCCATGTCGTGGCTGGCCAGTTGGAAACCGGCACCCAGGCTGTCCAGCGTCTCGATGACGTGCAGGCGCTGCTGCGCCGTGCCCGACAGAACGGTGCGCGGCGCGTAGGTCAGGTAGGCGTAGCCGCGCACCTTCGACCGGCCGACGCGGCCGCGCAACTGATAGAGCTGGGCCAGGCCGAACATGTCGGCGCGATGAATGATCAAGGTATTGGCGCGGGGGATATCGAGACCCGATTCGATGATGTTGGTGGCGAGCAGGACGTTGAATTGCCCCTCGTCGAAGGCGCTCATAACCTCTTCCAGTTCGGTGGCCGCCATCTGGCCGTGCGCCACGACCACCTTGACCTCGGGCACCAGCTCGGTCAGGCGGTCCTTCACCTTGCCCAGGTCCTCGATACGCGGACAAACGTAGAAGGTCTGGCCACCGCGATAGTGCTCACGCAGAATGGCCTCGCGGATGACCACCGGGTCGTAGGGCAGCACAAAGGTGCGCACCGCCAGTCGGTCCACCGGTGGTGTGGCGATCAGGCTCAGCTCCCGCACACCCGACAGGGCCATCTGCAAGGTGCGCGGAATCGGTGTCGCGGTCAGGGTCAGGACGTGGACGTCAGCGCGCAGTTCCTTCAGCCGCTCCTTCTGTTTCACGCCGAAGTGCTGTTCCTCGTCGACGATGACGAGACCCAGCCGCTTGAACTGGAGCCCTTTGGCCAGCAGGGCATGGGTACCGATGATGATGTCGACCGTGCCATCGGCCATCCCGTCCTTGATTTTTTTGGACTCGCGCGGTGCCACCAGCCGCGACAGCTGTTCGATGCGAATCGGCAATCCTTGGAAGCGGTTGAAGAAGTTGCGGTAGTGCTGACGGGCCAGCAGCGTCGTCGGCACCACCACCGCCACCTGATGGCCAGCCATGGCGGCGACGAAGGCGGCGCGGATCGCCACCTCGGTCTTGCCGAAGCCGACGTCGCCACACACCAAGCGATCCATCGGCTGGCCCGAGTTCATGTCGTCCAGCACGTCTTCGATGGCCCGAAGCTGGTCCTCGGTCTCCGGGTAGGGGAAGCGGGTCGCAAACTCCTCGTAGATGCCGGATGGCACCTCCACGGGCTCGGACTTGCGCAGTTCGCGCTCGGCGGCGATCTTGAGCAGCGCCTCGGCCATGTCCTTGAGACGCTTCTTGACCCGCGCCTTGCGCGCCTGCCAGCCCGAGCCCCCCAGCTTGTCCAACTGGACACCGGCATCCTCGGAGCCGAAGCGCGACAGCACCTCGATATTCTCGACCGGCACATACAGCTTGTCGCCACCCTCGTAGATGATACGCAAGCAGTCGTGCGGCGCGCCGGTGACGTTCAGAGTTTCCAGTCCGTCGTAACGGCCGATGCCATGGTCCATGTGGACCACCAGATCGCCTTCGGTCAGGCTGGAATGCTCGGCGATGAAGTTGGCCGCGCGCCGCTTCTTGCGCGTCGGCCGGGCGAGGCGGTCGCCCAGGACATCCTGCTCGGTGATGATGGCCAGATCGGGCGACTCGAAGCCATGCTCCAGACCCAGAACGATCATTCCGGTTATGGAATGGTCAAATCGCTTGAAGTCGTTCCAGTCCTCGGCCGGCTCTAGCCCGTCGATGCCGTGATCGCCCAGGACCGACAACAGCCGGTCGCGCGAGCCGGTGGAATACCCCGCCACCGCCACCCGCCTGCCCGCCTTGCGCAGGCCGGCGATATGCTCGCGGACCACGTCGAAGACATTCAGGTCGGGCCGCGTCCGCGCCTCGGCGAAATCGTGGCCGCGCCGTCCGCCGGCATCGACCGCACCGCGCGCTATCTCGGGCACGGCGAAAGGCGAGAGTTGAGCGACGGCGCGCCGCGCCAGCAGGCCATCCCACAGTTCGCCGTTCAGGAAGAACAGATCGGGCGGAATGGGTTTATAGGCCGGGGCATTGGACTTTTTGTCCACCGCCACCATGCTGACGCGGGCTTGATAGAAGTCGCTGATCTGCGCGACGCGGGCGTCGCGCGATTCTTCGGCCTGGGGATCGAGGGCGACCACCGCTTCCGGCATGTAATCGAGAATAGTTTCCATTTCGGAATGAAAAAGCGGCAGCCAATGCTCCATACCGCCGTGCTTGCGGCCGGCACTGATGGCTTCATAAAGCGGATCGCCATCCGTTACGGCTCCGAAATGCTCACGGTAGCCGGAGCGGAAACGGGCGATAGACGCCTCGTCCAGCAGCACCTCGGACATCGGCTTCAGCGCCACGCCATCGCGCTTTTCCGTAGTTCGTTGCGTCATCGGATCGAACGCGCGGACGCCGTCGAGATCCTCGCCGAACAGGTCCAGCCGCACCGGTTCCTCGGTACCCGGCGGGAACAGGTCGATGATGCCGCCGCGAATGGCGTACTCGCCCGCCTCGCGCACCGTCTGGGCGCGGGTGTAGCCGTTGTGCTCCAGGTATTTTTGAAGCTTGTCCACCTCGATGCGGTCACCGACCTTGGCGGTGAACACGGCATCGCGGAAGGCGGCGCGCGGCGCCACCTTCTGCACGACGGCGTTGATGGTGGTCAGCACCACCTTCGGCCGTTCGCTGCGCTCCATCAGCCGCGTCAGGGTGTCGATACGGCGGCTGATGGTGTCGGGATTGGGCGACACCCGATCATAGGGCAGGCAATCCCACGCCGGAAACACCAGCGCTTCAAGGTCCGGGGCAAAAAATCCCAGGGCTTCGGCGAGACGGGCCGTCCGCACGTCGTCCAGGGCGACATGCAGCAACCCGGCCCCGCCGGCACGGCGGGCCAGTTCGGCGATGATGCGGGCGTCGTGGCCTTCGGGAGCGCCGCCGATAAGCAGGCGCCCCGGACGGCCGGGCGTGAGATCGATCTTGATCACGGAGACAAAGCCTGGGCGATTCGGCGGTCAGTCGGGCTTGGTAGCGACGGTGAACCCCTTCAGGAGGTGCATGACGTCATGGTCCAGGGCCGGCGGGACCGGCACCCGGCCCATCATCCAATCATAGAGATCGGGGTCGCTCATTTCCAGAAGCCCCTCGAAACGTTCTAGCTGCGCCTCGTCGAAGCCCTCGATATGGCGGTCGGCGAAGGTGCCGATGATCAGGTCGGCCTCTCGGGTGCCGCGGTGCCACGCCCGGAAGCGGAGACGCTTGCGGCGAATCTCTGTCGTTTCGGTCTTGGAAGGATTGCTCACGTCGGGTCCTTTGTGGATGGCGATGATAGGTTAAAGATTCCGCTTCCGGCGTCCCACGGCAAGCCCTTGTTACGTCCGCACTTGACGCGACCGCCCGCCATGGCCTTTCAATGATTTCCAACGATTCCCGAGGTTTCCGTTGCGTCCGCCCATTCTTTACCCGCTGTTCGCGCCTGTGGGCTCCCTTCCTGGCCTCGGCCCGAAGCTTGCCAAACTGGCCGAAAGGCTGGCGGGCCCCCATGTCGTCGACCTGCTGTGGCACCTGCCCTGCGGCCTGATCGACCGGCGCTTCGCTCCCAAGATTGCCGAAGCGCCCAACGGCATGGTGGCGACTCTGACGGTGCGGGTGGACGGCCACGCCGCCCCGCTTTCGCCGCGTCACCCTTACCGCGTGCGCTGCTCCGACGAAACCGGGGTGATCGATCTGGTGTTCTTTCACGCCCGTGGCGACTACCTCCACAAAATCCTGCCGGAGGGCGAGATGGTGGTGGTCAGCGGCAAGGTCGAGCGGTTCCGCGACACCCCGCAGATGAGCCATCCCGACCACATCGCGCCGGTCGAGGCCAGATCCGAAATGGAAACGGTCGAACCGGTCTATCCGTTGACCACCGGCCTGACGCCCAAGGTGCTGCGCCGGGCCATCCTGGCGGCGCTGAAAGCCACGCCGGAGATGCCGGAATGGCAGGACGCGGCGTGGCTGGCGCGCAAGGAATGGCCGGCATGGCGCGACGCCCTGACCGCCGCCCACTCGCCCGAAGACCAGATCGCCTTGCAAGGCGACCAGCCCGCCCGCGAGCGTCTGGCCTTCGATGAACTGCTCGCCAACCAGTTGGCCCTGGCGCTGGTCCGCCTGCATCAGAAGCGTCTCGGCGGCCGGGCGGTGGCCGGCGACGGGCGGCTGCGCAAGGCGGTGATCGAGTCCCTGCCCTTCGCGCTGACCGGCTCGCAGCAACAGTCGTTGAAGGAAATCGAGTTGGACATGGCGTTGGAGAAGCGGATGCTTCGCCTGCTCCAGGGCGACGTCGGCAGCGGCAAGACGGTGGTGGCGCTGCTGTCCATGCTGAACGCCGTTGAGGCCGGGCATCAGGCGGCCCTGATGGCGCCGACCGAAATTCTGGCGCGCCAGCATCTGGAAACGTTGGCGCCACTGCTTTTGCCCGCCGGCGTGTCGCTCGCGCTGCTGACCGGCCGCGACAAGGGCAAGGCCCGCGCCAGCGTTCTGGAGCGGCTGGGCGACGGCCGCATCGATATCGTCGTCGGCACCCATGCCCTGTTCCAGGAAGGAGTGGAGTTCCGCGATCTGGCGCTGGCGGTAATTGACGAACAGCATCGGTTCGGTGTTCACCAGCGGCTCCAGTTATCGAGCAAGGGCAAGGGAGTAGACGTTCTGGTGATGACCGCCACTCCCATCCCCCGCACCCTGGTGCTGACGGCTTATGGCGACATGGACGTGTCACGCCTGACCGAGAAACCGGCCGGGCGCAAACCGATCGATACCCGCACCATCTCGCTGGAGCGGCTGGACGAGGTGATCGACGGTGTCCGCCGCAAGATCCAGGAAGGGGCGCGGGTGTACTGGGTCTGCCCGTTGGTCGAGGAGTCGGAGGTATCTGATCTCGCCGCCGCCACCCAGCGTCAGGCGCTGTTGGCGGAACGGCTGGGCAATCGGGTGGGCCTCGTCCATGGCCGCATGAAGGGGCCGGACAAGGATGCCGTCATGGCCGCCTTCGCCGAAGGGCGGCTTGACGCGCTGGTGGCGACGACGGTGATCGAGGTGGGAGTGAACGTGCCGGCCGCCACAGTGATGGTGATCGAGCACGCCGAACGCTTCGGCCTCGCCCAGCTCCACCAGTTGCGCGGCCGGGTGGGGCGCGGCGAGAAGCCGTCGGTGTGCATCCTGCTCTACGATGGTCCGCTGTCCGAAACGGCCAAGGCGCGCCTTAAGACGATCCGTGAAACCGAGGACGGGTTCGTGATCGCGGAAGAGGACCTCCGCCTGCGCGGCGGCGGCGAGGTGCTGGGCACCAAACAATCGGGGCTGCCGGAATTCCGTCTGGCGGATTTGGCCCAACACGCCGACCTGCTGGCGGTAGCGCGGGACGACGCGCGGCTCATCCTGGATAAGGACCCGGACCTGGAAGGCCCGCGCGGCAAGGCGCTCAAGGTCCTGCTGTACCTGTTCGAACGGGACGCGGCGGTTCGCTATCTGCGGTCAGGATAGGACGCCGGTCGGGCGGCGTCACGATTCCGCCCGATACTACCATCTTGATCCCCTCCTCCACCGTCATCGATAGCATCACCAACTCCGGACGCGGCACGAACAGCAGGTAACCCGACGTGGGGTTGGGCGTGGTCGGGATGAAAACGTTGATGACCTCCTCTTCGGTCAGGCTCTGCACCTCGCCCTTGGTCGTGCCGGTTATGAAGCCCAGCGACCACACGCCTTTGCGCGGGTACTCCACCAGGACGACCTCGCGGAAAGCTTCGGACTGGTTGGCCAGTACGGTTTCGAAAATCTGCTTGGTGGCGCCATAGATGCCACGGATGACCGGCGTGCGGGCGACGATGGCCTCGCCCAGGCGAATGACGAGACGTCCGACAAAGCCGGCGGTAAAGGCGCCGATCACGGTCAGCGCCGCCAGCACCAGCACCACGCCGAGCCCGGGAATCGAAAATGGCAGATATGTTTCCGGGTTGTAGCGGGTCGGGATGATGGCCGTGACCAGCCCATCAATAAAGCCGATGAACAGCCAGGACAGATAAAGCGTGATCGAGATGGGGGCGGTAACCAGCACCCCGGCAAGGAAATAGGCCCGCAGCCTCCCGCCGAGCCCGCGCCGTCTAGGGGAGCGGGGCGGCTTCGGCTCTCCGGTTTCGATCGTGATGACGGGAATCCTTTCGTCGTCCAAGGAATCCTCCCTTGCCTTGAGCGTCAATTTCGCATGACGGCGCCCTCCGGTCCAGGCGCTATGGCACAAAAGAAGCCGGCGTGTGTTCTTCTGCCATGACGATCGTCTACCCCCGGCTGCTCTCCCTGGCCACGACCGTTCCACCACACCGGTTCCGCCAGGAAGACACGCGCGATGCCGCCCGGCAGGTCTTTGCGGGCCGCATGCGCGACTTCGACCGTCTCGCTCCGGTGTTCCTCAACTCGGGGATCGAAACCCGCCATGCGGCCCGCCCAATGGCGTGGTATCTCCAGGCCCGCTCCTGGCCGGAAAAGAACGAAGCGTATCTGGAGGTCGCCCTCGACCTGCTCTCGGAAGCCGCACGGACATGCCTGGACTGTGCCGGGCTTTCGGTGAGGGATGTCGACGCCATCGTCACGGTGTCGAGCACAGGGATCGCCACTCCCAGCCTGGACGCCCTGCTGATGGATCGGTTCGGATTTGCGCCGACCACACAGCGGTTGCCCTTGTTCGGGCTGGGGTGCTGCGGCGGTGTCCTGGGGTTGTCACGGGCGGCGGAAATGGCTCTTGCCCGGCCGGGGAAAACGGTGCTGCTCCTGGTGGTGGAACTTTGCACGTTGGCGATGCGGGCGCCGGATACCAGCCCGGTTAACATCGTCGCCACGGCGCTGTTCGCCGATGGTGCCGCCGCGGCAGTGCTGCGCGCGGATGATGAAGGCGCGGGTCCCACCTTGCGGGGCTGGGGCGAGCATACCTGGCCCGGAACCCGCGATATCATGGGCTGGCGGGTCGAGGAGGACGGCCTGGGTGTGATTTTCAGCCAGAGCATCCCCACCCTGGTTCGCACCCGCTTCCGCCCA
>Ga0196976_1001546_pt1 | contig 10280 bp, 10 predicted proteins | sample S3v_513CmetaG_FD_148644 | JGI IMG/M metagenome (GOLD analysis project Ga0196976, IMG submission 148644) | Soil microbial communities from Anza Borrego desert, Southern California, United States - S3+v_5-13C | ecosystem: Environmental > Terrestrial > Soil > Desert | place: USA: California...
CTGCACGGCGTATCGCGGCTACACGGTGCTCTCGGCGCCGCCACCGCAGACGGGGCTCCAGATCCTTCACGCCCTTGAGTTGCTCGAGCCGTTCAACCTGCGGTCGCTTGGGCTCCCGACGCAGTCGGCCCGCGCGTTCGACGTGCTCGCGTCGGCGCTTCGCGCGGGTCAATCCCAGCAGCGCTTCAACGCGGACCCGAACTGGGTTGCCGTTCCCGCGAATGGACTCACATCATCGCAGTTCGCCGCGTCACGCACTGGCGTCGTGGGCACCGGCAAGGCCGCTGCCACGGTTACTGCCGCTGACCCGGCGGAGTTCGACACTGTCGCTCCACCGGCCGAGTGCCGCCGTCACGAGCCCTACCCTGCGGCTGTTCCGTTGCCCGCGGTCACGGGCGGCCAGCAGAATCCAGAAGACGTAACCGAGCAGATGGAGGGGGGCGAGACGACGCACCTGTCAGTCGTGGACAAGGCTGGCAACGCTGTGGCGTTGACCGTCACGAACAGCAGCGCCTGGGGCTCTGGCGGAATGGTGGAAGGATTCATCCTCAACAATTCGGGATTCCGTTTCACCGAACGGAACATCGGCGCGCCGAGTCGCAGCCAGTGGCGCATTCGCAACACGACCATCGCACCGACCATCGTGCTGCGCGGCAGCGACGTGGAAGTCGTGATCGGTGCGCCGGGCGCGGGGCGCATCCCGACGGAGATCCTGCAGGTGATGGTGTACGTGCTCGACTACGGCCTCGATCCGCTGGATGCGGTGCGGATCCCGAGAATCTTCACGTCGGCGGCAAACCCGCGCGTGCAGCTGGAGCATGGATTCTCACCCGAACTGCTGCGCGAGGTGCGCGCGATGGGATACCAGCCCGTCGCCGAGTCGGCGGGATATGCGCGGTTATACCTGATTGCGCGTCGGGGCGGCGTGTGGGTTGCGGTCGCCGATCCGCGACATGATGGGCAGCCGAAAGCATACTGAGTAACGGCCAGGAGCATACTGCCAAGAGCTTACTGCCAAGGGCTTACGGCCAAGAGCTAAGAGCCAACCGCTTACTGCCAACTGCTGACGGCCAAGTGCTGACGGCCAAGTACTGATGGGCTGGCTGCCTGACCGCCAACGGAAATTGGTTCGTTCCTGAGCTCATGGCGTTAAGCTCATGGCGTTAAGCTGTTGGCCTCAAGCTCCTGGTAGTCAGCTCTTGGTAGTCAGCTCTTGGTAGTCAGCTCTTGGTAGTCAGCTCTTGGTAGTCAGCTCTTGGCAGTTAGCTCCTGGTAGTAAGCTCTTGGCAGTCAGCACCTGGCCGTCAGCACTTGGCCCTAAGCTCCTTGCAGTATTTGACTACTCCTCGCCGCAGCAACCGCTGCCACAGCCGCAGGAACAGCCGCCGGTCTCGCAGCAGCTCGCGTCAATGTGAAGCATGGTGGTGTCTCCCTGTGATGGAATGTGTGCCCGATGACCGACACTGGTCGTTCGAGTCATCGAGTGCGTCGATGACGACGCAGTTGTCCTTGCATGCCGTCGAGCTGCAACGCTCGAGCAGCGCGGCGAGTTCGTCCTTCATTTCCGTGAGCTGCCGAATCCGCCGGTCCATCTCCTCGATCTTTCCCGTCGCCAGCTGACGAACGTCTTCGTCGCTCTGCGATCGATTGGCCCGGAGCGCGATCAGCTCACCGATCTCGGCGAGCGTGAATCCCAGCTCCTGCGCATTCTTGATGAAGCGGACCAATGCGACACTCGCCGAGTCGTACTCGCGGTAGCCCGACGCGAGACGGCTCGTTTTCGGCAACAGGCCCCGCCGCTCGTAGTAGCGGAGGGTCTGGACGTTCACACCTGCTTCTCTGGAAGCCTTGCCGATGCGCATGTGATGATGATCGAAGGTGGACCAAAGGTGGACCCTGTACCTTGGTATAGAGTCAAGGGGCCGGGTTCGGGAAATATTTTTGCCGTGCCCAGAGGGACACGTAGACGAGCCCCACGAGGACGGGAACCTCGACCAATGGCCCGATGACCGCAGCCAACGCTTCGCCCGAGGCGATCCCGAATGTCGCCACCGCCACCGCGATGGCCAGCTCGAAGTTGTTGCCGGCGGCGGTGAACGACAGTGATGCCGTGGCCTCGTAGTTGAACCCCAGTTTCCGCGACCGCCAGAACGCCAGCCCGAACATCGCGAAGAAGTACAGCACCAACGGCCCGCGATTGGCGTGAATGTCGGAGATCAGGGCATATCGCATCAGGACCTAGCAAGTTTTCTTGATGGATATACTAAGCTGGTTTTCTTGATGAGTCCAGCATGGGCTCTCGGCTCTCGGCTCTCGGCCGTCAGCCCTCGGCCGCCAGCCCTCGGCAGTTAGCGCTTGGCCCTTAGCTCTTGGCCGTAAGTCCAAACTGGCGCTCAGGCAGACGATAAATCGAAGGTCAGCTGCGCGGCCGGGACGGCCGTGACGATCCCAGGATTGTCCGTCTCCGATGCATAGCGAGCGCCCGCATCGAACGCGCGGTCCGGAAGGATGTCGACATTCATCTCCGGGTGCAGCGCGCGAAGCTTCGACGCAGATACCGCACGCCACTGCTCATCCGTCAGCGCGCCGATGAGACGAATGGACAGCACCGCATCGCTCGGCGCTTCGTTCACAATCGCGTCGACTGCCGCGCGAAGGCCGGCAGGCGTCAGGCTGTCCACCGTGACCTCCCTGCGGAACATGGGCCGAGCGGGCAACTCGTGAAATGCCCAGCGCACGCGCGGGGTGGCAGCGCCGCACGTGAGAGTCATGAAGCCCTTCGTCTCGCCGATCTCCGCCAGCGCGGTGCGTTCGATCGAGCCGGGATAGATCACCGACGTCTGCAGTGGACGGCCGTTTAGGTGCGTAGTCAGCACCTGGTGGCGATGGATGTGTCCTGAAAGCACGACATCGAACGCGGTCGGAATGTCGCGGGTCCTGATGACGTCAGACGCGGTCGTGAACGTGTAGTCGGCCGGCCCGACGGTCGCGCCTTCGATGCAGTGGTGGACGCAGAGTATCCTGACGTCCGCATCGTGCTGCGACCACTTTGTCTCGTCGACCAGTGCGCTGAAGCGCGAACGCACGTCGTGTCGCTCGTACGGAAATCCCGAGAAGGCGATCCGCACGCCGCGCGCCTCGACTGCGACCGTTCCCGGTGTCGCAAAGACATGCAGGTTTGGATGCTGCACGAAGCGCAGGTGCGGCAGGCGTGAGCGTTCGTGATTCCCCGGGACGATGAGGACCGGAATACCCATGTCCGCGATACGCCGAAGCGGCTCGAAGGCCTGGTACGCCAGCGTCGGGACGACAGACGACCGGTCGAAGACATCGCCCGCATGGATAACGATGTCCACTTCACCCGCGAGTGCGGGCGCCAGCGCACGCGCGTAGTTCGCGAGGAAGTCGTGGCCTCGGCGACGACGCTCGACGCGCGGCCGCACCGGCAGGTCGAACCCGAGGTGCGAGTCGGCCAGCAGGAGGATGCGGGCGTCGCTCACGCTGTCCAACAGGACCAACGATCGATCAGTTCGTGAGACGGATGCCCGGAACGTTCACCGCGCTGCCCGAGGCCGTGCGCTCACCCGCTGCGCCGTTGCCGGCGACGGTCGACGTAAGGTTGAACGTGACGTCCATGCTGCCTTTCACGCATGTCCCCGGGCCGGTGAATCCGGTGCAGGCCCCGCCATTAGCACTGGACTCGAAACTCACGGTTCCTGCGCTGGCGTGCCATGCGGACACCTGGCTCCCCGAGATGCTGAACAGGTGACCGGTAAGACTTGTCGACGTCGCCCCGCCGATCGGTCCCGAGACTACCGTCGGTGCGTCGCTGCCCGTACCCAGCGCAGACCAGCCGCCGAGGATGATGAATCGCGTGGGGTTGTTCGGGTCGTCGAATGCGATGAAGTGGAAAGTCGCCGACGCGGGAACCGACTGCGCATTCGGCATATGCAGCGACACCGCGTAGTACTCCGTGGCGCCGAGGTCGGTCGTGACCTCGATCCGCCGCGCTTCGGCGCCGGCCTTCACCACGACTTCTATGGTATCGCTGATGGAGCCGATGGTCGGGTCGCTGACCGCGAAGGATTCCACCCGAGCCACGAGCGACGCGGCCTGTGATGCGCTCAGCGTGATGAGGTCGCCGCCCGGTCCCGTGACCGGGTCATCTGAACAGCCGCCCATCGCGATGATCGACGCCAGGGCGACCACGGACAATCTGTGCATGTCTCTCCCCACTGGTCTGAATTCAGTATATGAGAATAACCCTCACGGACGTCGTATGGTCATCACCGGTACGCCGCGCTCGCTACGGCTATGCTTAACTTGCAGCTTCGCAGAGCCACCTGAAGGAGCCGTTCATGAGACACGCCGTCTACTGCATCGCCACGCTCATCCTCATCGCCTGCGCAACCACGCCGCAGGGCGCGACAACTGACGCCACCGGCGCCACCATCGACGCCGCCCGCCTGGCCACGCACATCCGCACGCTGGCCTCCGACGAGTTCCTCGGGCGCGGCCCCGCGACCGCCGGCGAGACGAAGACGGTCGACTACATCGTGGCGCAGTTCCGCGCCGCGGGCGTGCAGCCCGGCGGCACGAATGGCAGCTGGTACCAGGAAGTCCCTCTGCTCCAGTCCGACATCGTTGGGCAACCGACGCTCGCCTTCACCGTCAGCGGGCAGCGCCAGTCGCTCACCCAGGGCGAGCAGATCGCCGTGCGCGCGACGATGCAGAACATCGATCGCGTCGACATCGCCGGCGCCCCCGTCGTCTTCCTCGGCTATGGCGTCCGCGCCCCGGAACGGAACTGGGACGACTTCAAGGGGATGAACCTCCGTGGCAAGGTCGGCATCGTGCTCGTCAACGACCCCGACTTCGAGACGGGCCAGGGTGACTTCGGCGGCAAGGCCATGACCTACTACGGCCGCTGGACCTATAAGTATGAAGAGGCGGCGCGTCAGGGGCTCGCGGGAATGCTGGTGGTCCACGAAACCGAGCCGGCGTCGTACGGCTGGGCAACAGTAAAGAATTCGAATACCAACACGATGTTCGACATCGTGCGCGACAACCCCGCCGAGGTGCATCCGCCACTGGAGGGATGGATCCAGCGCGACGTCGCCGTCCAGCTGCTGCGCGCCGCGGGGCAGGACTTCGACGCGCTCAAGCGCCAGGCGCAGACGCGCGAGTTCCAGCCCGTCGAGCTGCGGGACGTGACCTTCTCCGCGGATTATGCCGTGCGACGCCAGACGATTCGCTCGCGCAACGTCATTGGCCGTGTCGCCGGCAGCACGCATCCGACCGAGACGATTCTCTACGGCGCGCACTGGGATCACCTCGGCGTCGGCGCTCCGGATGCGCGCGGTGACAGCATCTACAACGGCGCCGTCGACAACGGCACCGGCATCGCGGCACTGCTCGAGCTCGGGCGCGTCTTCGCAGCCGGTCCGCGTCCGGAACGTTCGGTCGTTTTCGCCGCATGGACCGCCGAGGAGAAAGGCCTGCTCGGCTCCGAGTACTACGCGGCGAATCCCGTGTATCCGCTGGCGACGACCGTCGCGGGCTTCAACATCGACGCGCTGGCGCCGACCGGTCCGACGCGCGACCTGCTCATCGTTGGTTATGGACAGTCGGAGCTCGAGGACCAGATCGAGCGGCTGCTGCAATCCGAGGGGCGCGTGATCGCGCGCGATCCCCACCCGGAAGCGGGATATTTCTTCCGGTCCGACCACTTTCCGATGGCGAAGCGTGGCGTGCCGATGCTGTACGTCGACACCGGACAGGATGTCCTGAACGGCGGTGTGGCCGCGGGCGAGGCTGCCGACGCCGCGTATCGGCGCGACCGGTACCATCAGCCGGCCGACGAGTACGATGCCACGTGGAACCTGAAGGGGATCGCGCAGGACGTGGGCGTGCTGTACCGGATGGGGCTCGGGCTGGCGAATTCCCGCGCGTGGCCGAACTACCGGACGACGTCGGAGTTCCGTTCGATCCGGGACGCCACCGCGGCACAGAGGCGCTAACCGCTGCGGCGCAGCTGGAAACCGCATGTGGCGTCAGCAAGTTTCCGGAGCTCGCTTACGGCTGAACGTAGTGACCTGACTCTTCTGTGAACCGCGCCCGCACGCTCGGCATATACGGCACTGGCCGAATGAACAGGTAGAGGTAGCGCTGGAAGGGTACGTGTTCCCCGCGATTGACGGACTTTAGTGATTGCACCTCGAGCCAACCGGGGGACCGGATGGCTCTCGCGTCGCAGCGGCGCAAGCGGCTATCCCAAGCAGGACCAGTAGCAATCTCGCCATTGCTATTTGGGAATTATACAGATCGCGCTCCAGACATCAGCGGAATTCCGTCGCATCGGAAGGTATCCACATGCGCCAACTCACGACCGAGAGATCGTCGTCAGGTCGCGAACTTTTCAAGTGGCGACCAGGCGGCGTCAAAAACGACAACGATCTCATACTCGTCTGCCAACCCGTCCGAGGCACGTCTGTCCCAGACGACGTAGCGGGACGATCCCACTTTCACAACGTACACCGGGCGATTGCTCACCCTCGCCTCCAATGGCAAAGCTGCGTTATGAGCTCGCGATGCGGCGTGACAAGTTGCGCTGTCAGCAACAACCGAGATCGCCGTATCCGGCGGCGCTGGAAGTTGATAGGCGTTGCGGGTGGCTACCCACCTCGACTCCGAGCTCGTCAGCATCCTACGCAAGGCAGCGGTGCGCATAGCCGCTTCGTCGTCCGCAGACCGGCAGAGTCCCTGACTCCCGGCATGAGCCGGGGTCGCCATAACGAGAAACCCAAACAGCAGCACGGCCCCCACAGGTCTATCGCTCCACATTTTTTGTATCATCAACCAGATCCTCTGGAGTACTTTGCGCAGCCGTGATCCTGAACCGCTTCGCGGCGCTGCCCGCCTGCGGCTATGGAATTACCAGGGACCGACGGAAGGTGAAGGTGCTGTCAAGAACGAAGAAAGTGCTCTGTCCGCCCGTCAACGTCGGTTCGTAGGCCGCGTAAAGCGAACCAAACTTCGCAACTATGTAGGCGGTCATGCCTGGAGTGTGGCCCAGCCTTGCTTCCATTGCACGCGTTACTTGAGTGCAGGTCAACGAATCTCGTACGACTGCGACCGTGGTACTGTCGATGACCTGCATGCCTAGCTTCGTGCGCACGTTTGCGGATCGTTGGTCAACGCCCACTCGCACCAGCACGCCAGTGAGCACCGTATCGTGCGCGGTCGCAGGCCGGCACGGGATGGTTTGCGCTGCTGCTATAGCGGGCCACGACACGAGCGCCATGCAAAGGATCGCCCGAGCACTTCTTGCCATCATTTCACTCCACTCTGTGCATGCTTCGTGGTGCCCTGGTCGTTCGACCCGTCAGCAGTCCCTCGCTCGGGCAGGCAACGCTCGATTGGGAGGCCATCTACGATCGCTCGTTACAGTCAGCAACAGCATCGGCTCCGGCCCACTCCATCGGCTGTGCTGTCCGACACACAATTCAGCCTGGAGAGGGCCAAGACAGTTTCGGCCTGATGCTGTCTGACTTTTTCAGACGACCTCTGTACGGGTGCCGTGCTAGGAGACGTACCGCGCCAGGATGCTGCCGGAACTATTGATAACCATCTTGACTTGCCACTCGCCCTTTTGTACTGCCGGATCCATGACCACATAGACGCTGCCAACCTTCGCAACGTATACGCGCCCCGACGGGGTCGCATTGTCCGGACGGGGTACACTGATCGCGGCGCCGTAGACTGCAGCCATCTGGGCGCACACACTTTCGTTTGCAATGAGGTAGACGGAGTCCTGGTCAACCGTTGGTAGTGAAAGACTCAGTCGTGTCGCGACAACAGCGGTGTCGACCGAAGTCATAAGACGCTTCAGGGCTAGCACCATCGCAGCGCTTCGATCGTCGGCAGCACGGCAGGCAGTCTGCGCTTCCAACCGCCCCTCGACCAGCAGCAACGCCAAGGTGGCAGAGCCGACCACCCTCAGGTTGAGAAACATTTTCGGCATATGTGTTACTAACACCGCGAAGTATGCATAGTTCAGTGGAAGAGATCACCCGCCGTGGGGCTCGATCTTGAGGCACGACTCATCCACACCCCGATGGAAATAACACCAACGGACCTACTCAGGCGGCAGAACGGCGGCGAAGAAGGCCGGCAGGTCGATGACCAGCGGTGCATCTGCTCCGGCTGGATGCCAGACCAGCCTGTCGGCGATCAACTCGGGCCGCGCATCGTCGGGCGTCCAGCGTTCGACGGTCTGCGACGAATCGTCGATGACCCAGTACTCGGGGACATGATGGCGCTGGTAGCGCGGCCGCTTGGTCACCCGGTCGTGGCGCGCCGAGCCAGGTGAGACGACCTCGATGGCGAGCAGAAGCCGACGGACCACGTCAGCGCGTCGCTTGAGCTCATCGAGCGGGACCACGAGCAGGTCGGGTTGCAGAACCAGCCCAGGCTCCAGCCTGACGTCCAACGGTGAGAGGAACACCCGTCCAACCGGGTGCGCCTGCAGGTAGGGCGCCATCAGCAAGTGCAGCCGCCCGACGATATCCTGGTGCACCCAGTGGGGCGACGGCGTCACCAGCACCTCGCCGTCCACGAGCTCCCAGCGCTCGCCGTACGGCGCCGCGTCGCGCGCGGAGTAGAACTCCTGCTCGGTCCACGGACGCGGTAGGTGGAGTGAAGGCATGCCCATATGGTGCTCGGCCTCGGCGCGAAAGTGCAAGTGACCACGCCGAATGGTGGCTGTCGTGGCCGACTCAGCCATCATCGATACTACGCCGTCAGTGCCGGGAAATCGGCACCGGGGGCAGGAGCTACACGGCCGTAGCCACAACCCTCGGCGTCGTTCAGAACCTCGTCACCGACATTCCCAACGTCGACGAGTTCGTGCGCCTCTGCCGCAACGCAGCGTCTTCACCAACCAGCAGCTCGTCAAAGAGTGGAACCGGTATCCACGATATCGGCCTTCGTCCTGAATTTCAGGATCTCGCAACCGCGAATCGGGACCCTCGCACCGCCCTCCCGGGGGCGAAACGCGTCGGGCCTTTTAGGTGGAACTCCAGCCTTGCGACTGCGCCCAGGCGTTGAGCGCATGGGCCGCGTCTTGGTTCTTGACCAAGTTTCGCCCGGAAGATCGCGCAGGGCGGTGTTCGACATTGCCTTTTCGCCCGTTGAAGATCCGTCCCCGCGAACATCAGTAACCAAGGCAGTCACGGCGTAGCGATGCCATCAACGATCGCTTGCTGCAATCAGCCACAGCATGGACGTCGGCACATTCATCGGCTGTGCTGTCCGACACACACTGGTAGGAACGAGAAGGCCAAGACACTTTCGGCATAAAGACTACAGAGTGCCCGGTCTTGAGGGCCGCTGCTGTCACCTAGAGGCTGCAACTCCGAATACAGCCATGGGCGCGGCAGATTCCCAAACGCACGACAGTCTAACCACTTGTAAGTCGCCTTCCTGATTCAAGTAGCAGGAGCGGGACTGCAATCCAATCCGGAGGCACTCCACGCTCGGCAACGTGAGCCCGATCAACTTCGAACGGGCCGCGGTAGCTTAACTCACTGTCCACGGAACCCGGTGCAGCTCAGAGCGACGAATGGTGTGATTCACATTGTCCCTGGACTAGAGCGGTATTTGGAACCGGAAGAGATCGCCTCATATCAGACGTCGCACAGTAGCCGTCATCGCATTCGGGTGAGCCTCAGACTCCGGATAATGGCCAGTTGTTCCGCATGGATCAGTGAGTCAATTGACAGCGCAGTCACGACGACTTGTCCGCGTCCATCAGAGGTCGGCACTGCGGTGTGTACGGAGAAGAGAAGCCCATCCTCCCGCCCAGGGATGTACCTCGGCTCCCACTCGATTAACACCGGCAATTGACCCGCCACAGTTGCCAGGGTGCATCGCATTTCTGTTCCGCGGCCGTTTCCAGACACGATGTGAGACTCAGTTGCTTTCACAAGGGTGAGGGAGTATGCCGGAGAATCGCCCCGCCGGTACGTAGCCCTAACCACCGTGGAATCAGAAACGCTCTCCCAATTCTGGCGCACGTATGCTGCAGGCGCTCGAAATGACAAGCCGAAAGCGTAACTTGGAAATTCTTTCCAAGAAGTGGTGTCAACCGAATAAGACGGGCAACTTGGCAACCGACTTCCTGGCTGCGCTGAAGCACCTGTCGCCCCAGCGCAGCCATATGAGATGAGAATTCCAATCGCCCGTGCGACAGAGCTAAGCATCCTCTCGGTTCAGTACCA
>Ga0196976_1001547_pt1 | contig 10277 bp, 9 predicted proteins | sample S3v_513CmetaG_FD_148644 | JGI IMG/M metagenome (GOLD analysis project Ga0196976, IMG submission 148644) | Soil microbial communities from Anza Borrego desert, Southern California, United States - S3+v_5-13C | ecosystem: Environmental > Terrestrial > Soil > Desert | place: USA: California...
CGGACCGCCGGCGTCCTCGCCGGCTGTCGCGCAGGCGTCCCGCGCCTGCGCCCTGGGCGGGAGTGGCGGCGCGGGACGCCGCCACGACAGCCGGCGAGGACGCCGGCGGTCCGCATCCGTTGGCGAATCCAGTGCGGTCTCTGCCGACCGTGCTGGCCCGCCGGAGGCCTCTTCGTCGTCTCTCTGTGATCCGTCACGCCGCATCCGGCACCGCGCCCACGAGCGGCACCGCTTCCTTCTGGTAACGCAGCAGCGCGATGCCGAAAACGATCATCCAGAGCGGCAAGAGATAGTTGTTCACTTCGGCGATCGGGGCGACGGAGTGCAGCGCGTTGCGGAACATGCCGAGGAGGCCGGCCGCGCCGGTTCCCACGCCCAGCCAGCCAACCCAGGGGGCGAATCCGCTGGAGCGCTTGAGCATGGCGGCAGCCGACAACAGAAAGAAGAGGCTCATGGCCAGCTCGCCCAGGAACTCGCCGATGTAATTGCCGAGGTACAGGTTCGTCGCATCGAACACCACATTCAAGGCCGTGCGCGTCTCCGGTTCGGCCGTGGCCCAGGCGCGTGCGAGCTCCCAGTGAAAGCTGGGCCAGCGCATCAGGCCGGCCACCATCGCCAGCGAGGAAACGGCGGCGAACAGCATCCCGGCGCGCATCGCCCCCTCGCTCTGCTTGCGCAGCGCGTGGAACGCACCGACGGCCGCCGGGATCCAGAACAACGGGAGCAGCGCGTACACGGCCCAGACGCCTCGCCCCAGGTCTCCCGTCGCGAGCAGCGCGGGCAGCACGTCCGCGGCGCGTCCGTCCAGCACCGCGGGGTAGTTGAACCGGGCGGCCAGGAACGAGAACACTCCCAGGAACGCCACCGCGGCGACGATGAGCGACCAGCCTCCCACTCGGACCATGAACGGCGCTTTATGCATAGCGCCGGTCAGTATGACGACTTCTTGTACGCCCGATGAATCTTCCAGAGGTCCTTCAGCGCGCGGAGGAAATCCGTGGAGCGCACCTTCGAGCCTTTGACGTCGTGCCACGACATGATCGGGAGCTCGTAGATGGCGCGGGCGGCGTCGTCGCGGCCGCGCTGTCTCACCAGTCTGGCGATGACCTCGACGTCGAAGATCCAGCGGGAGAGGAACGGTTCCGTGAAGAGGGCGCGCATCTCGTCGCCGGCGCGGAAGAGTTTTGCGCCGCACTGGGTATCGTAGACCGCCAGTCCCAGCGATGAGGAGATGAGCGTGGCGCCGACGCGGCCGACGTAGTGACGGCGGGGGTTGCGGCTGATGGCGCGGCCGAGGAGGCGGACGCGGGCGGCGAAGACCATCTCGATCTCGGGGCGCTTGCCGAAGACCGTCAGGAAGTGCGTCAGCTCGGAGAGGGGAGTGGCCAGGTCGGCGTCCCAGAAGCCGACCAGGTCGGGCTTGCGGTCCATGGCGGCCAGGATGCCGCGGCGCACCGCCTCGGCCTTGCCGGAGTTGCGCTCGAGGTTGAGGACCGAGAACTTTGCAGGGTCTTCCCTCGCCAGCGACTCGAGGAGGCGCAGCGTGCCGTCGCGGCTGCCGTCGTTCACGAGGAGAAAGTCCACCCGCATGTCCGGCAGCGCGAACGCGCGCAGCTCGTCGACCGGCAGGCGCCGCTCTTCGTTGTAGCAGGGGATGACCAGGATCAGATGCACGGTCGCGCATCCTACAATGCGCGCCACCTATGTTGACCGGCAACGTCGCCACGACCGTTCACGGCCGCTATCTGTACGAGAACCGCGGCGCGGAGCGGCTGCTGGTCGGCTTCCACGGCTACGCGGAAGTGGCCGAGTGGAACTTCGCCGAGCTGGCCAGGATCCCGGGGGTGGAGCGGTGGTCGCTCGTCTCGATCCAGGCGCTGCATCCTTTCTATACGCGCAGCGGCGAGGTCGTGGCGAACTGGATGACCAAGCAGGACCGCGAGCTGGCCATCGCCGACAACCTGGCCTACGTCCAGGCCGTACTGGCGGCGCTTCCGCAGGCGCGGCAGCTCGTCTTCTCCGGCTTCTCGCAGGGCGCGGCCATGGCCGCGCGCGCGGCCGGGCACATCAGCTGCGCGGGGCTGATGATGCTCGGCGGCGACGTTCCTCCCGACGTGCAGCGCGACGACGTCCGGCTCCCGCCGGTCCTCCTCGGCCGCGGCACGCGCGACGAGTGGTACACGGAAGAGAAGTTCCAGGCCGACCTGGCCTGGCTCGAGCCGCGCACGCGCGTCACGCGCTGCGTCTTCGCCGGCGGCCATGAGTGGAGCGATCCGTTCCGCGAGGCGGCAGGGGAGTTCCTGAAGGAGCGGGACCGGTAGGGATTTCCATCCCACCGTCACTCCTCAGGGTGACGACCTTGAAAGGAGGAGACCCATGCCCAAAGTGAAAGAGCTCGGCGTGACCGTCGTGCCGGAAGGATTCGGCCCGGTGGGAATCGGCGCCGGGGGAGGATGCGGGATCACCAATCCCTGCCTGTTGTGTACGCAGAACATCACCGTCTGCGGCGGCTTCACGCGGTGGGGCTGCGGGCGTTATTCGTTCTGCACCGACTGCACGACCCAGGCGTTCAGCATCTGCGGCACGACTCCGCAGGCGGGCGCCGGCGCGGGCTGTTCGGACTGCACGACGCAGGCGTTCAGCATCTGCGGGACTACGCCGGGGCAGTGCACGGATTGCACGACCCAGGCATTCAGCATCTGCGGCACGACTCCGGGACCGGGCCAGGTGGCAGCGCGGGCCGGTGGCGGCTGCACGGACTGCACGACGCAGGCGTTCAGCATCTGCGGCACGACTCCCGGACCGGGGCAGGTCGCGGCCATCCCGGGCGGATGCTCGGACTGCACGACCCAGCCCTACAGCATCTGCGGCACGACCCCGGGTCCGCAATGGTGCACCGACTGCACGACCCAGGCGTTCAGCATCTGCGGGACGACCCCCGGTGTCGGAACGGAAGCGAAGTGCACCGACTGCACGCGCATCCCCTTCAGCATCTGCGGCACGACGCCCGCGCGGCAGCCGCAGGGCGGCCTGACGGTGGAGTCGATCAAGCAGTTGCGCGCGCATCTCGAGCAGCAGCTCGCCGCGCTCGACGAGGCGGAGAAGGCCCTCGGCCCGCAGACGGAAGAGGAGATCGCCGCCCGCGAGACCGAGCTGACGCAGGAGCTCGACCGACTGAAGACGCGTCGCAAGGAGCTCAAGAAGAAGGAATGACCGGCCCCTGGACCACCCTGCGCTTCCGCTCCAGCCCCGCGCTGGAGCTGAAGCGCATCCATGAACTGCCGTCCGAGCAGCAGACGGCCCTGGCCGAGCTGCAGCAGGACGAAGACTTTTACGGCGTGCTCGTGCCGCGCGGCGGTGGTGGCTTGAAGTCCGTCGGACGTGCCACCGCCGCGCTGCTGCTGTCGCTGCGCGAGCCCGCTCCGCTCGAGCAGCTCGCCGATGAAGCGTTCCGGAATGACGTGGTCGATCTCGTGCTCGATGGGATTCTGGAGATCGAGCAGGAGGATCGCTTCGTCTCCGGCGCGGATGCGTTTGCCCTTCTGGAGTGCGGCGGCCCTGCCGCCACTTTCGAAAGCGGAGGCAAGGCCGCCGCACTCCATATCGAAGCACTGCAGCACGCCGAGGCATTGGCCACGCGCGACCCGGCCCAACTCACCGCCGCCCTCTACACCTACAACCGCCTCCCGCGCACGCGTGCCTGGGCGGCGCGCTTTCCCGACCGCGAGCACGTGCTCGCGCACCTCGGCGAGAGCGCGCTGCTCGACCGCCACTGGCACCGCATGCCGTCGAACAACGGCTGGATCTCCTGGCAGTCGCGCGCGCCGCGCTCCCTCGGCCGTACCGACGTCACCTGGAAGCTGTACGTCAGCCCGCGTCCCGAGCAGATCCGCGAAGCCTTCCACGCGCTCGTGCGCGTGCTGGCCGGCATCGACGGCGCGCAGATGAAGATCGGCTCCGACGCCGCGGGCCTGCTCCGCCCCGACAAGCTGGTGGCCTACTTTCACACGAAGGACGAGCTCCAGCGCGCCGCGCGCGAGCTCGCCGCCGAGCTGCACGGATGTCCGGCGCACGGCGTACCCTTTACGGCCATGTTCGACGACACCGGCCTGCTGTCGTGGGGAGCCGACCCGCCCGATTCCGAGCGGGCGCTGAGCTGGCTCGACCGCGAGAGCTGGCGGCTGTTCGTCGCCAAGACGCTGGCCGCGGCCATGGCCATCGCCAAGCAGGCCTCGGCTCCGAGCGTCGCACCGTGGGAGTTCGCGGTCGAGCGCGCGCGGCGTCACGGGATCGACGTCGGCACCTGGGCCCCCTCGGCCGCGCTCTGGAGCGGCGCGGCATGAACATCACCGCCCCCCTGCAACTGCGCAGCGACGTGCTGCTCGTGCCGGTCACCCAGTTGTCCGCCGAGGTGCGGGCCAAGATCGATTGTGAAGAAGGGGACTACGCCGTCTCGCGCTTGCACGGGCGCATGCCGTCGCAGGTCATCGACGGCGAGACCGCCTCGCTGCTGCAGCACTTCCGGCAGCCGATCTCCATCGCCGACGCGGTGATCCGCAACAGCCGCGAGCTCGCGAAGGATCCCCGCGTGTGGCTGGACGAGCTGCTGCCGGCCCTGGGCATCTTCCTCCGCAATCAGGTGCTCGCGCCGGCAGGCGAGGGGGAAGAGCCGGAGATGCGCCCGCGCCTCGATGCCGGCATGCGCGTCGGTGAGTGGGAAGTGCTGCGCTGCGTCAACCTCATCGAGGACAGCGAGCTCCATCGCGTCAGCGGCGACGGTGCGTTGAAGTACTCGCGCAACGCGATGCCGTTCGACGGCTCGGTCTTCGGGAACGAAGCCGCCGTGCTGCGGCATCTCGAGGGCCTGCCGTGCGTGCCGCGGCTGCTCGACCACGGGATGCACGAAGAACGTCCGTGGCTGGTGATGGAGTGGCGCGAGGGCGTCGACGCCGGCGCGGCGACGTCGTACGCGCGGCACGACCGCGACGCGCTGCTGGCCCTCTGCATCCGCATCGCCGAGGCGTACGCGGAGCTGCACGCGCGCGGCGTGATCCATGCGGACGTGCATCCGCGCAACGTCCTCATCGCCGGCACCGACGTCACCCTCATCGACTTCGGGCTGTCGCGCATCGACGGCGGCAACCTTCCGCCGATGCCCCGCGGCGGGATGTACTACTTCTTCGAGCCGGAGTATCTCGAGTCGCTGTACGGCCCGCGGCAACTGCACGCGACCTACGCCGGCGAGCAGTTCGCGCTGGCGGCGCTGATCTACCTGATCCTGACGGGGAAGCACTACCTCGACTTCCGCCTCGACCGCGAGGAGATGATGCGCCAGTCGCGCACCGAGCCGCCGCTCCCGTTCGCGCAGCGCGGCGTGCCGCCGTGGCCGGAGGTGGAGACGATCCTTCACCGCGCGCTGGAGAAGGATCCGGCGAAGCGGTTCCCCTCGGTCGCGGAGATGGTGGCGGCGCTGCGCGGCGTGCAGACCTCGACGGAGCTGCCGCCGCTGGCGAGCGCGCTGGTCGATGAGGAGCTGGCGACGCTCGACTATCCGGTCGCACCGCACGCGTCGGTGAACTACGGCGCGGCGGGGGCGGCGATGGGACTTCTGCGCATAGCCGAGGCGCGGGGCGACGCGCGGCTGCTGGCGCAGGCGGAGGTGTGGCGCTCGCGCGCGGCGACGTACCTCGGCGTGCGCGAGGGGTGGTATGCCGAGGAGCACGACGTCCCCGAGGCCATGATCGGGACGGTCACGCCGTACCACACGGCCGCGGGGCTGCACGCCGTCGCGGCGATGCTGGCCTACGCGCGCGGGGACGCCACGTCGCAGCAGCGCGCCACGCGCGAGTTCGTGGCCGCGTCGAGCGCACCGTGCGAGTCGATCGACCTGACGCTGGGCAAGTCCGGGACGCTCCTCGCGTGTGCCATGCTCGCGGAGCGTGAAGACGTAGGTCGGGCTTCAGCCCGACCAGTCGGGCTGAAGCCCGACCTACGTTCCCTCGGCACTCGTACATTGCACGAGATCTGGCTGCAGCTCGATGCACTTCCGTCCCTCACCGAGCAGCCGCGCGAGACGTACCTCGGCATGGCCCACGGCTGGAGCGGATTCCTCTACGCCGCGCTGCGCTGGTGCCGCGCGAGCGGCACGCCGCTGCCGGCATCGCTCGAGCGGCGGCTGCACGAGCTGGCGGCGCAGCGCGTCCCCCGGGGACGGGGCGCGTACTGGCCGCGCACCATGGCCGGCGGCCTCCACGACATGATGCCCGGCTGGTGCAACGGCGCGGCGGGCCACGTCTTCACCTGGACCGCGGCGTACGACGCGTTGCGCGACGCGCGCTGGCTCGACCTCGCGCGCGACGCCGCGTGGAACGCCTGGGAAGAGCCGCTGCCGCACGCGGACCTCTGCTGCGGCGCCGCCGGCCGCGCGTACGCGCTCCTCGACTTCTACCAGCACACCGGCGAGCGCGAATGGCTGGCGCGCGCGCGCACGCTGGCCAATCACGCCGCGGAGCTGGCGCACAAGACCGCGCAGCGCGCGCACGCGCTCTGGAAAGGGGAGCTCGGCGTGGCCGTGCTGCTGGCCGACCTCGAGGATCCGGACGAGGCGCGCATGCCGTTTTTCGCCTGACCGGCGCATGTTCATGCTCTACGTCCTTCCGGCGCGTTGGAGTACCTTACGCACATGCGGCTTATCGTCCGGGTCGCCCTCGTCCTTCTTTTCGCCACGTCCGCGCATGCCGCGCGGAAGCCGAAGCTTCCACCGCTCGAGCCGCTGATCGAGCGCGCGAAGGCGAACGTCCTCGCCGGCACGTACGACGTCCAGCGCGATCTCGCGCCGCTGCTCCAGCGCCTGGCCACCACGCCCGTCGAGGAGGAGCAGGACGACGTCATCGATCTGATCGAGGAGCTCGGCGAGCACGACGCCATCACGCCCGCGGCGGTGAAGACGTACCTGCGCGAGGCCGCGCCGCCGGTGCTGATGAACGTGGCCCGCACGTCGCCGTTCAAGTCCATACGCGGGGACGCGATCCTGGTGCTGCGCGATCTGAATGTCGACGCGCCGGTGATCGACGAGGCTGTGGCCATCTCCAAGGCCGACGCCGAGCGCTCGGTGCAGTTCCACGGGCGGCTGCTCGAGCAGTGGAAGGACTCGCGCCACGAGAACTACGTGGCCACGCCGACGGCCAACGAGCAGGCCGCGCTCGAATACCTGCGCCGCCGGCGCGAGCGCGTCAGCGCGTACACGCTCGCCGGCGCGGCGCGAAACGGGGACGCGGAGCTCGTGGCCGCGCTGCTCGACGCCGGCGTGCCGGTCGACGTCCCGCAGATCGTGGGGACGGCCCTCGGCGAGGCCGCCGGCACCGGCTGCATCACCAATCCGAACGTGCAGGACCGCCTGGCCACGATCGACCTGCTCATCGCCCGCGGCGCGAACGTGAAGTGGAAGGACGGCAACGACAACACGCTGCTCATGTTCGCGCTCGACTGTCCGCCGGCCGTGGTCACGAAGCTGCTCGACGCCGGCGTCAGCATCGATGCCGTGAACGCGATGAAGTTCAACGCGCTGCAGATGGCGTTCGCGAAAGGGAACTGGGAGGTGGCGCAGGTGCTCGTCGAGCGCGGCGCGCGCCTGACCAAGAAGCAGATCGACGAGCTGTTCTTCGAGAAGCCCGACGATCCGGAAAAGATCGCGCTGCTCAAGCGCGCCACGAAAAAGTGAGGTTGACGATGCGCACGCTGATGCTCGTTCTGATGATGACCACCGCGTCCCCGAATCCCGATTACCTCGTCTCGGCAATCCTGAACGGCGACGTCGATCAGGTGAAGCAGGTCCTCGAGGCCGGCGTCGATCCGAACGACCCGCGCATGATCAAGCCGGGGCTGCGGCTGGCCGCCACCGCCTGCATCGGGCAGCGCGTGGAGACGGAGACGATCGTCGAAATGATCGACGTCCTGCTTGCACACGGCGCAAAACCGAACCTCCCGAGCGACAAGGAACTGAGCGCGCTGATGACTGCCGCGCAGCAGTGCCCCGCGCCGGTCGTGTTGCGCCTGGTGAAAGCCGGCGCGGACATGAAATTCAAGACCTCCCTCGGCATCACGCCGCTGAGCATGGCCTTCATCGTCGGCAACCTCGATGCGGCCGAGGCGCTGATCGACTCGGGCGCGCGCCTGAGCGCGGAGGCCGCGGCGAAGCTGAAGGACAACAAAAAGGATGACGAGCGCTACCATGCCCTGCTGAAGCGGGCGCAGGCGAAGTAGGGACGCGCTCCATATGCTGTAACAGCATCATCGGAACGTTTTCATAGCCTGCACTGTTGTTCCGAGGCTATGCCGTCCACCCGCGCCGAGCGTCTGAAGGCGCGCCTCAAAGAGATCCCCGAGCGCCCCGGCGTCTACCTGCACAAGAACTCCGCGGGCGAGGTCATCTATGTCGGAAAGGCGCGCCACCTCCGCAACCGCGTTACCTCGTACGTGGTGGGGAAAGGCACGCGCAATCACCCCCTGACAAACGCGCTGATCCCCGAGATCGACGCGATCGACTTCATCACCACGAACAACGAGCTCGAGGCCATCCTCCTCGAGAACAACCTCATCAAGGCGCACCAGCCGCGCTACAACGTCCTCCTCCGCGACGACAAGAGCTACCCATACCTGAAGGTCACGATGTCGGAGGACTTCCCGCGCGTGGTCTTCACCCGGCGCGTCGACCGCAAGAAGGGCGACCTCTTCTTCGGCCCCTTCTTCGCCGGCACCGCCCGGCGCATCCTCAAGCTGGTCGCCGACCAGTTCAAGCTGCGCAGTTGCGACCTCGACATCACCGAGGGCAAGAACGCGCTCTCCCGTCCCTGTCTCTACTACGACATGCACCAGTGCCTCGGCCCGTGCGTGGTCGGGCTGACGACGCGGCAGGAGTACCTGGAGATGGCGGACGATGTCGTCCTCTTCCTCAGCGGGAAGTCGAAGGAGCTGCAGGAGCGCCTCAGCGCGCGCATGTACAAGGCGGCCGAGGAGGAGAACTTCGAGGTCGCGACGTACTACCGGGATCTCATCCGCACCGTCGAGCGCATCCAGGCGGAGCAGCAGGTGGCGTCGGCGGAAGACGAGGACATGGACGTGTGGGGCCTCTACGAGGAAGGCACCGACGTGGCCGTGCAGCTCTTCGTCATCCGCGACGGCAGTGTCGTCGACCGCCGCGAGCTGTTCTGGGAAAAAGTGGGGGACTACCAGCCCGGCTACTTTCTCTCGGAGATCCTGCAGCGCTATTACCAGGACAATCTTTTCATCCCGCGCGAGATCCTGATCCCGTTCGACGTGGAGGACGCGGAGCTGATCAACGACTGGCTGACGTCGCAGGCGAACCGGAAAACGCAGGTGCGCGTGCCGCAGCGCGGCAGGGGCGTGGACCGCATCGAGCTGGCGAACCGCAACGCGCGCCTCTCGCACGAATCGCGCTTCCGCAAGTCGACGCAGGACCGCCTGGCCATCGCCGCCCAGCGCCTCGGCCACCTCCTCGGCGAGGCGGGCGGCTGGCAGCAGCGCGAGATCCAGAAGATCGAGTCGTTCGACATCTCGAACATCCAGGGGACGGACTCCGTCGCCGGCATGGTCTGCTTCGACCGCGGGAAGTTCGACAAGAACCAGTACCGGATCTTCAACATCAAGACGGTGGTCGGCGCGGACGACTTCCGCTCCATGGCCGAGGCGGTGGACCGGCGCTACCGCCGCCTGCTCGAGGACCAGAAGCCGCTGCCGGACCTGATCCTCATCGACGGCGGCCGCGGACAGCTCAACGCCGCCCTGGCGGCCTTGAACAAGCTCGGGGTCGAGGAGATCCCGATCGCCGGCCTGGCCAAGCGGGAGGAAGAGATCTACGTCCCCGACCGCGACGAGCCGCTGCGCCTCGACCGCCACGACCCGGCCCTGCAGCTCCTGCAGATGGTCCGCGACGAGACGCACCGCTTCGCCGTGAGCTCCCACCGCCGCCGCCGCTCGAAGCGCACCCTCCGCAGCGAGCTCGATGACCTCCCGCGCATCGGCGAGAAGCGCAAACGCCTCCTCATCGAGCGCTTCGGCTCCGTCTCCGCGATCAAGCAGGCCAGCGCGCAGGACCTGATCAATGTGCTGGGAAGGAAGGTGGGGCAGGGGCTGTATGACGAGTTGCACGCCTGAGGAGCTGTCAGCTCTCAGTTGTCAGCTGTCAGGAGGCCACCGCCCGCCCCCGGTGCTGGATGGACCACAAAAACGTAGGGCGGGCTTCAGCCCGAGATCGGCAG
>Ga0196976_1001548_pt1 | contig 10267 bp, 8 predicted proteins | sample S3v_513CmetaG_FD_148644 | JGI IMG/M metagenome (GOLD analysis project Ga0196976, IMG submission 148644) | Soil microbial communities from Anza Borrego desert, Southern California, United States - S3+v_5-13C | ecosystem: Environmental > Terrestrial > Soil > Desert | place: USA: California...
TCGCGTCCTCGACCAGCGTGTGCGGCGCGTAGAACCCCATCGGCTGGCTGTTGAGGAGCGCGCAGGCGAAGAGCGCCGGGTGGTACCGCTTGATCCACGCCGACGCGTAGACGAGCAGCGCGAACGAGGCCGCGTGCGACTCGGGGAAGCCGTAGCCCGCGAACCCGAGCAGGTGCTGGAAGATCTTCTCCGCGTCGGCCGCGGCGATGGCCCGCTCGGCCATGCCCGCCACGAGCCGCGCCTTCATGGCCGCGAGCCGCTCGTGCGAGCGGCGGTGGGTCATCACTCGCCGGAGCTCGTCCGCCTCGCCGGGCGTGAACCCCGCCGCGACCACCGCGAGCCGCATCGCCTGCTCCTGGAAGAGCGGCACGCCCAGCGTCTTCGCGAGCACCGGCTCGAGCGGCGCGTACGGGTAGTGGACGGGCTCCTTGCCGTCGCGGCGGCGCAGGTACGGGTGGATCATCCCGCCCTGGATCGGCCCGGGCCGGATGATGGCCACGGAGATGACGAGATCGTAGAAGCTCCGCGGCTTGAGCCGCGGCGCGAGGCCCATCTGCGCGCGCGACTCGACCTGGAAGACGCCGATCGAGTCGGCCTTGCAGAGCATGTCGTAGACCGCGGGGTCCTCGGCCGGGATGGTGGCGAGCGAGTCCGGGTGCGGCGCCGCGGTGGCGAGCGCCGGCGCAGGGCGATCCCGGGCGAGCTGCGCGAGCGCCCGGGAGAGCGCGGTGAGCATGCCCAGGGCGAGCAGGTCGACCTTGAGCAGGTCGAGCTCGGCGAGGTCGTCCTTGTCCCACTGCACGATGGTCCGGTCGGGCATCGCCGCCGGCTCGATGGGGACGGTCTCGCAGAGCGGCCGCTTCGTGATCACGAAGCCGCCCACGTGGATCGAGAGGTGGCGCGGGAACCCCTGGAGCTCCCGGGCGACGTCGAACGTGAGGCGCACCCGGTCCGACTCCACGGCGTCGAGATCGATCCTCCGCGGCGAAGCCGCCACCTTTTCCGGGGCCCCATGGGGGGCGAGGCCGGCGCGGGCCACGATGTCCGGCCCGACCGCGTCCAGCGAGTCGTAGGTCCCCACCTGCTTCGCGAGCCGATCCACCTGCGCCGGCGAGAGCCCCAGCGCCTTCCCCGCGTCGCGGAGCGCCGACTTCGCGCGGTAGGTGATCACCTCGCACACCATCCCGGCGCGGTCCCGCCCGTACCGCTGGTAGACGTACTGCATCACCTCCTCGCGCCGCTCGTGCTCGAAGTCGACGTCAATGTCCGGCGGCTCGCCGCGCTCGGCGGAGATGAACCGCTCGAAGAGGAGGCCCATCCGCACCGGATCGATCGAGGTGATCCCGAGCACGAAGCAGACCGCCGAGTTGGCCGCGCTGCCCCGCCCCTGGCAGAGGATGCCGCGCTCGCGGGCGAACCGGACCACGTCCCAGACGGTGAGGAAGTAGCTCGCGTACCCGAGCTGGTCGACGAGGTCGAGCTCCTTCGCGAGCTGCCGGGCGACGTCCTCCGGCGGCTCGCCGCCGTACCGCCACCGCGCGCCCTCGCGGACCAGCGCGCGGAGGAGCTGGATGCCGCTGAGGGCGTCGCCTCGCCGCTCGACACGCTCAGGGCGAGCGGCGGCCGCAATCCTGCCCCCGGGCGCGGGCTCGGGCTCGTTCACGGGCTGGGGAGTGAATCGCTCGGCGGTGGGCGGCCCGCTCGTGCTCGCCCGCAGCACCGGCGCGGTGACCGGGGCGACCGGCCGCTCGGCCTGGTGCGGGCTCGAGGTCGCCACCTCCGCGCCGCCCGCGAGCGCCGCCGCCTCCACCAGCACCGGCGGGAGCGGGTGCTCGCCGCGGATCTCGTCCATCCGGAAGCGGCAGGCGTCGGCGATCTCGGCCGCGGCCTCGAGCCCTTCCGGGAAGTCGCTCCAGAGGCGCGCCATCTCCTCCGGCCCCTTGAGCGTCCGCTCCGCGTTGGGGAAGAGCCTCCGCCCGGCCTGCTCGACCGAGGTCCCGTGGCGCACGCAGGTGAGGACGTCCTGCAGGACCTGCCGCGCGCGCACGTGCGTGTGCACGTCGTTCGCGACCGCGACCGCGATCCCGAGCCGCGCGCCGGCCGCGCGCGCCGCCTGGATCCGCGCTTCCTCGCCCGCCACGCGGTGGCGCGCGACGGCGAGCGCGAGCCGCTCGCCGAACGCCTCCCGGAGCCGCGCCGCGGCCTCGCCGTCGCCGCCCGGGTACAGCGCGAAGAGGCCCCGCGCGCCCGCCAGCACCGCCTCGAGCGGCACGTGGACGTCGCCCTTCTCGCGCCGCCGCGGCGATCCCTGCCCGTCCGCGCCGGCGGCGCCGTCGTCTCCGCAGTGCGCGCGCGTCACGAGCCGGCACAGGCCCGCGTACCCCTCGCGATCCTGGGCGAGGAGCACCAGCCGCGCCGGCCCCTCGGCGGCCAGCCCTGCGACGTCCAGCTCCGCGCCCACGAGGAGCGGGTACCCGAGCCGCCGGGCCTCGGCGTACGCCTTCACGACGCCGTACAGCCCGTTCACGTCGGCGAGCGCGAGGGCCGAGAGGCCCAGCTCCGCGGCCCGCCGGACGAGCTCCTCCGGGTGGCTCGCGCCCTCGAGGAACGAGAAGCACGACTTGCAGCGGAGCTCGGCGTAGCGCGGGGCCATGGTTCACCGGGCGCGCACCCGTTCAGTCGAAGAAGCCGTGGAGCCAGAGCCGGCCGTCGGCGCCGTCGCGGAAGATCCAGCAGTCGCCCAGCCCGTCCAGCCGGACGCGGTAGTAGTCGCGATCGAACCGCTCCGCCCACCACTCGCCCGCGAGCCGCTCCGGCCCGCGCCACGACAGCACCGCCCGGTCCTTCCCGCCGACGCGCACCGCCGTGAGCCGCCCGCCCTCCCCCTCCGCCACGACGGGCTCGGGCACGGGCAGGAGCCGCGTCGGCCGGTGCGCAGCCTCCTCGGGCACCGCCGCCTCCTCCGTGGCGGCGCGCCGGCGCGGCCCGGACGAGAACGGCACCGCCCGGTAGGCGCGCTCGGGCCGGTAGCGCGCCACCGGCTCGGCCGCGAACAGCGCGCCGTCGCCGAGCCGCACCGCGAGCCGCGCCAGCACCGCCTCGAGCGCGGCCACGGCCTCGGGCCGGTCACCGAACGCGAGCTGCTCGACGGCGACGGGCGCCACCTCGACCGCGAGGAGCCGGACCCCGACCACCGCCGCCGGGAGGCGCAGCGCGAAGAGGTGCTCCTTGAGCGGCCCGAGCCAGCGCGCCGCGACCGCGGTGGGCTGGGCGAGCGGCGCGTCGATCCGCTCCTCGCCGCGCGGATCGAGCTTCAGCACGAGCCGAAGCCGCGTCGCCCCGAGGGCGCGCCCGGCGAGGCGCGCGGCCACCCGATCCGCGAGGCGCTTCAGCGCGAAGAGGAGCGGCTCGGCGCTCTCGGCGGGCCCCTCGAGCTCGAGGCCCTCCTCGGGCAGCGTCTCCGGCTGGTACGGCACGAGGGGCGAGGCGTCCTCCCCGCGCGCGAGCCGCGCAGCGGCGACGCCCGCGGGCCCGAACCGGTGCGCGAGCGTCCCCTCTGGCAGCCGCGCGAGCCCGCCCACGTCGCGGACGCCGATCTCGGCGAGCCGCGCCGCCACGGCCGGCGCGAGCCCGAGCGCGGAGAGCGGGAGAGGCGCGAGCGCCTGCCGCTCCACTCCGTTCGGAATCCATCTTGCTGGGAGGGCGAATGAAGCTCGCCCCCCCAGGCCCCCCGCTCGCTCCGGCCCAGGCTCGTCCGCCTGGGCCTCCGCTCGCCATCCCTCGACGCCGTGACACGCCACCGCCCGCGCCGGCGCCCGCCCGGTGACGACCGCCGCACGCGCCGACCAGCCCATCTCTTCCGCCACCGCGAGCGCGCGCGCCGCGAGCTCCCGCTCCGCGCGCTCGGTCCCGGCGGCGGCGACCCCGAGCCCCGACACGACATGGGCCGCGCTCGCGTCGAGGAGGAGCACGTCCGGTGGGGAGACCTCCACCGCCGGGGCGAGCGCGAGCAGCGCCTCCGCCAGCGCCCGGAGCGCTGCGCGATCGCCGGCCGCGTCGAGCGGCACGAGCTCGAGCTGCCCGTGCGCCCCGAGCGCCTGGGCCGCCGTCATCCCCGCCAGCACCCCCGCCGCGCGCGCCTCGCCGTCGCAGCAGACGACGCGGCCCTCCTCGAGGATCGCGACGGGCCTCGGCCGCGCGCCGGACGAACGCCGAAGCCGCTGCAACGGCAGCTCCGGTACGTGCAGCGCCAGCACGCGCGGCGCGCGGCCGCCCCGGAGCGGCGGCGGAGCGCCGTCGCGGCGCGGCTCAGGCCACACGGCCGATCCCCCCGACCATCCGCCGCGCCCGCACCCGCTCGCCCTCGGCCTCGAGCTCGAGCCGCAGCGACGCCGGCAGCCGCGCCTGCGCCCGCGGCGACGCCAGCCAGAGCCCCACCGCCCCGCCCTTCTCCGCCGCCGCCTGGAGGCGGCGGGCCATCGCGTCCCACCCGCGCTCGGCCCTGGCGACCGGGACGTCGATCACCACCGCCCCGAACGCGGACGACCCGAGCAGCGCCTCCGCAGCCCAGAGCGCCGCCGTGGTTCCCCCGGTGGAGGCGGGCCGCACGATGAGCAGCCGCCCGAGGTCCACCCCGCGCGCAGCCGCCGCGGGCGGGTAGAGCTCGCCGCGGCCGTCGACCCAGGCGAACAGCTCCTCCCGCCCGAGCCCGGCGAGGAGCGAGAGCGCGACGGCGGTCTTGCCGCTCGCCGGCCCTCCCGCGAGCTCGCTGATCGCGCCGCGCGGGAAGCCGCCCGGCACCGCGGCGTCGACGTCCGCGAGCCCGCACGGCACCCCGCCGCCGCGCCGCGCAGGCCGCCGCTCGATGCGCCGGATCGACTCCTGCAGCTCGGTGAGGATGCGACGGCGATCGTCTGGCTGGGCGGCCCGCATGTCCGACGGCTCCACGCTGAACGGTACTGCTCGTTCGTTCAGCTAGCAAGCCGGTCTGACACCCACATCGTGGGCACGCCCGCGCTCGTGCGGGTCAGCGCGCCGCTTCGTCCGCGTGCTTCCGCTCGTGCTCGGCGATCTCCGCGCGGACCTTGTCCATGTCGAGCGCGCGGACCTTCCCGACGAGATCCTCGAGCGCCGCCTCCGGCAGCGCGCCTGGCTGCGAGAAGAGGAGCACGCCGTCGCGCAGGATCATGAGCGTGGGGATGGAGCGGATGTCGAACATCCCGGCGAGCTCCTGCTCGTCCTCGGTGTTCACCTTGGCGAAGGTGACGTCCGGGTGCTTGGCCGAGACCTTCTCGTAGATGGGGCCGAACATGCGGCACGGCCCGCACCACGGCGCCCACCAGTCGATGAGGACGATCCCGCCCTTCTCGATCGTCTCCTTGAAGTTCGCCTGATTGACGGTCAGCGTGGCCATCCGGTCGTCCCTTCCGGGCGGCGCCGCCGTGGCGCCGGCCTCTGGAAGATGTGATCCGGACGGGGCCGAAAAGGTTCGGCCCGAAAGGGCCCCGCGCTCCAAGGACACAGGGGATGCGCCCCAGCCGCGCCCGCCCTCGTCGAGGGCGGGCGTGGTGGCGAGGGAGCGGCGCTTCGGCGCTTACCGCGACGGCGGGTACTTGTGCAGCTTGCGCTGGAGGGAGCGGCGATGGATGCCGAGCCGCCGCGCCGCCTCGGAGATGTTGCCGCCGCAGTCGGTCAGCACGCGCTGGATGTGCTCCCACTCGGCGCGGGCCAGCGAGGGCGTCTCGATCCCCTTCTCCTTCGCCGTGTTGGTCCCGTGCAGCGCGGCGAGGATCTCGTCCGCGTCGGCCGGCTTCGGCAGGTACCCCACCGCGCCCTCGCGCACCGCCTCGACGGCGGTGGCGATCGAGCCGTAGCCCGTCAGCATGAGCACGCGGGTGGAGGGATCCTGCCGCCGCAGCTCGCGCAGGACGTCCAGGCCGGAGCCGCCCGGCATCTTGAGATCGACCACGGCCATCTCCGGCGAGTCCTTCGCGGCCTCGCGCAGCGCCTCCTCGGCCGACCCGGCGGTCCGGACCTCGTACCCGCGGTCGCGGATGGCCGTGGCGAGGCGCTCCCGGAGAACCTCGTCGTCGTCCACGAGCAGGATGCTGGGCAGGGTTTCCTGGTTCTCTTCGGTCGTCATTCCGCGCTCCTCTCGCCGGCCTGCGTGGCCGGCAGTTCTATCGTGGCTTCCGTCCCGACTCCGGGGGCGGAGGTGATACGGAACTCGCCGCCGAGCTGCTCGGCGAGCGCACGGGTGAGGAACAGCCCGAGGCCCATCCCCTCGCCCGGAACTTTGGTGGTGAAGAACGGCTCACCCACGCGCGCGAGCACGTCGGGCGGCATGCCCTTGCCCTTGTCGGAGACCGTGGCCCGCACCCGCCCGTCCTCCGCGTCGACGCGGAGCGCGACCGGCGCCTCCGGGGGCGACGCCTGCACGGCGTTCTTCATCAGGTTGCGCAGGGTCTCCGCCAGCGCCTTCGGCGGCCCGAAGATCGCGTTCTCGGCCGCCGGCGGCGCGATCTCGACGTGGACGCGATCGCGGGCGACGAGGCCGCCCAGCGCCTGCTCGACCCAGGCCGGCACCGCGATCTGGATGAACGACTCCCCCATGTTCGCGCCCGACTGCGCCGACATCCGGTCGAGGATCTCGCGGCAGCGGGCGATCTGATCCCGCACGAGCTGCAGGTCCGCGCGCACCTCCGGCGAGACCTTCTCCGCGAGCGAGCGCTGGAGCTCCTTCGTCACGATGGCGATGGTGCCGAGGGGCGTCGAGAGCTCGTGGGCCGCCCCGGCGGCGAGCGTCGCGAGCCCGGCGAGCTTCTCGCGCTGGTCGGCGCGCGTGCGCGTCTCGAGCAGCTCGCGCTCGCGCAGCGAGAGCGTGTAGGTGAGCCGGTGGACGAAGAAGACGACGATGATCGACGCCACCGCGAGCGCGACCCACACGCCCCACAGGTGCGCGCGGATGAGCGCCTCGCGGCTGATCGTCGGGTGGATGTTGTGCGCCACGCCCGCGAACCGTTCGTGGATGAACAGCGCCCCGAACCCGCCGAGCGAGGCGACCAGGATCACCCACGACCAGCGCGGCGGGAGCAGGACCGCCGCCAGCGCGACGTCCACGAGGTACAGCGTCGAGAACGGGTTGGCGGTGCCGCCGGTCAGGTCGAGCACGACCGTGAGCACCACCGCGTCGGCGACCATCACCGCGGCGATCACGCGATCGGTCGCCCGCACCCGCCGCGAGATCGCCCAGAGCACCACGTTCCCCACGAGCACGACGCCGAGCAGGATCGAGAGCGGGACGAGCGGGAACCCGAGGTGCGGAAAGATCGCGGCGGCGGCGACCAGGATCGCCTGGCCCAGGATGGCCCACCAGTGCAGGTGGACGAGCCAGGTGAGGTTGTGTCGCCTCCGGTCGTCGCGGGTGGACAGGGGGCGCAAGGTGCGCGAACCTCTCTCCCGTCTCTGTCCCGCGCCCTCGAGCGGCGCGGCGATCTGAACCCGAAACACCTGACCTCGCCTCGTGAATTCGAGGGAACGTACCACAAACGGGGAGACAACTGGTCGACGTGTGGCTGGGTGCCGCATCGGGGGTAGACGATTCGTGACGGGCCGCGTCATTGTGCGCAGCGCCGGCGCCGTCTAGCTTCACAACCCCATGCGAGGACGCAGGAGAACCATCGCCGCCGCCCTGACCGACGCCCTCGCGCCCAGGCCCGAGGCGAGGGCCGCGGCGATCGCGGCGGCCTTCGCGGACGCGTGCGGGCCCCGGTTCGCGCGGGAGGCCTCGCTGCGCGGGGCGCTCGAGGACGGCCGCCTCCTCGTGCTCGTCCGCACGGCCGCCTGGGCAGAGCAGCTCGCGCAGCTCGCCCCCGAGATCTGCGCCCGCATCGAGGCGCGGCTCGGGAAAGGCGCCGCTCCCGGGTTGCACATCCGCGTCCAACCTCCGCGCTGAGCCATGCCTCGCGTCACCGACCTCCGGCTCCTCGCCGTCATGCTCGCCGCGCTGAGCCTCCCCGGCACGGCCGCCGCCGCGCCGGCGGCCGGGCAGTACGGCCCCGAGCCGCGGGTGCACCTCTCGCCGGCCGAGGACCGGGCGGTCGCCCTCGCGCTCGCCCGCTTCTCGGCGGACGGAGCGCGCCCTCGCGTGTCGGGCGCGCTCGTCGCGGCCGCGCGCCTCCTCGCCCGCGCGGCCGAGGGGGGCACCGATCCCACGCGCCGCCGCGCGGTCCGCGACGCGCTGGCGCGCGCCCTCGCCTACGACGCAGCGCCGAGGATCTACATGGCCCGCGGCTCGACGCCGGTCTTCTCGGAGGGGCTCGAGGACGCGCTCGGACCGGGGCTCGGATCGGCCACCCACGTCGGCGCGGGCGTCGTCGAGCGCGACGGCGGCTTCGTCGCCGTCGTCCTCGCCTCGGTGCGCGGGGCGCGGCTGGACGCGTTCCCGCAGCGCGTCCCCCCCGGCGCCCGCGTCCCGCTCTCCGGCCAGCTCCGGGCCGGGCTCTGCGACGCGCGCGTGTTCGTGACGCGCCCCTCGGGCCGCGTCCAGGAGCTCGCCGCCCCGCGCGGCGTCCGGTTCCGGGTGGCCCTCTCCTTCGAGGAGCCCGGCCGGCACACGGTCGAGGTGCTCGCCGAGGGCCCCGAGGGACCCACCGTGGCAGCGCTCTTCCCGGTGGCGGTGGGCGAGGCATCGATCGAAGAACCGCGCGCAGACGCGGCGGACGAGCCGCGCGCGGACGCCGCCGAAGAGCGGGCCGCCGATCCCGCCCGCGCCGAGGCGGCGGTGCTCGCCGCGCTCCAGAACCTCCGGGCGAAGCGGGGCCTCTCACCTGTCGTGCTGGACCCGACGCTCACCGCGGTCGCCCGGCGCCACAGCGAGGCGATGCGCGCGGCGGGGACGATCGGGCACGCCGTCCAGGGCAGCCCGGCGCCGGATGAGCGCCTCCGCGCCGCCCGGCTCCCCTACCGGCGGCTCTACGAGAACGTCGCCGCGGCCGCGACGGCGCTCGAGGCGCACGCGGCCGCCGAGGCGAGCCCGGCGCACCTGCGCAACATGCTCGAGCCCGGGATCCGCAAGGTCGGCATCGGCCTCGCGCGCGAGCTCTCCGCCTCGGGGCGGACGCGCGTGTACCTCACGGAGCTGTTCGTCGAGTGACGCGCGCGACTACACCAGCCGCCGCTGCGTGGCGTAGCTCTCGACTCCGCCCTCGACCTTGGGCTGGAGCCCGTGCAGCTCGCACCGGGCACAGCTCCAGCTGTTCCACCCGCGGTTCACCGCCTCGTCGAGGCAGTTGTCGTAGTGGCCGCAAAACAGGTTCCGGTGCCCCTCGACGCCACGGTCCGGGTTGATCGGCGCGGTGAGCTCGGTAGGAGATGGCTTGACGAGCACGATGGACTCCTCCGGATGGCCGAAGCCATCCTCTCCAAGGCGGCGCGACGGTGCGCGGTGGCGCTGGACCCCTCCCGTCGAAACCCGCCACCGTCTTCCCCGGGGGTGGCGAGCCGCGCTGCAGTCTGCGATGTGTGACGTAGGCGACCGGGCTTTCGACCGACCGCTCGCCGTGTATCGCGCGCCGCGATGGACCGAGTCAAGACCATGAGCCCCCCGTTTGGAGCATGCCAGGAAGCAAGCGCGGAAAGCTCCGGCGGTCCGCGACCTTGTACCCGCGGTCGCTTGGTGAGGGCGCTGGTCGGCGCCGCGCTCGTCGTCGGCGGCGTGCCGGCCCATGCGAGCGAGACCCCGCTGTGTGACTGGCTCTCCTCCATCGGCGAGTCCGCCCAGTCGCTCGCCGAGGCCCGTCCTGCCGACGCGGAGCGCGCCGCCCGGCGCGCGCAGGCGGCGCGCGCGCGCGGGGCCGCGGGCGCCCGCGCCGCGGCCGCGCTCGGCGCCGCCCTCCACGCGTCCGGCGCGTTCGGCGCGGCGGCCGAGGCGCTCGAGGTCGCGCTCGCGACGCCGACCGTGCCCGCGCGGCCGCACCTCACGTGGCTGCGCGGCGAGGCGCTGCTGCGGGACGGCGACGCCCCGGCGGCGGCGCGGCTGCTCGGGGAGGCGGCGCGCTTGGAGCGGCTCGCGCTGGGGCGCCGGGCGGGGTTCCTCGAGGGCCGGGCGCTCGTCGCGGCCCGGTTGCCGGCGGACGCGGCGGAGACGCTCGACCGGCTGCTCGCGCGGTTCCCCGACGATCCGCGGGCTCCCGCGGCCCGGCTCGACCTCGCCGCCGCCCGCCGCGCCGCCGGGGACGCCGCCGGCGCCGTGGCGCTGCTGCGGGAC
>Ga0196976_1001549_pt1 | contig 10261 bp, 10 predicted proteins | sample S3v_513CmetaG_FD_148644 | JGI IMG/M metagenome (GOLD analysis project Ga0196976, IMG submission 148644) | Soil microbial communities from Anza Borrego desert, Southern California, United States - S3+v_5-13C | ecosystem: Environmental > Terrestrial > Soil > Desert | place: USA: California...
GTTGCCGCTGGCCTGGATGATCGGCGCCATGACCGCCACCACGATCGCCGCCATGGCCGGCGCGCCGGTGCGCGTGCCGCCCGCCTTGCGCGGCGGCATGATCATGGTGCTGGGCATCATGCTGGGGTCCAGCTTCGCCCCGGCCATCCTCGATCATCTCGGCGAATGGTCGGTTTCCCTGGCCGGGCTGGCGGTCTACATCGTCGCGGCGACCGTGATCGGCATCCTGTTCCTGCGCCGCGTCGCCCGGTACGATCCGGTAACCGCCTATTTCACCGCCACTCCGGGCGGCTTCAACGAAATGGTCCTGGCGGGCGGCGCCATGGGGGGCGACGACCGCACCATCGCCCTGGTCCACGCCCAGCGCGTTATGCTGGTGGTGCTGACCATTCCCTTCTGGTTCCAACTGCTGTCCGGCTACCACCCCGGCGACCGCGGCCCGCTGGGGCCGTCGCTGTTCAGCCTGTCGCCGCCCGATGTGGCGCTGCTGGCGGCCTGCGCGATCGGCGCCCCCATCGCCCAGCGGCTGCACGTGCCGGCGGCCTTCCTGCTCGGCCCCATGGTGTTGTCGGCGGCCATCCACCTCGCCGGTCTTACCGAGGGTCGGCCGCCCGGCGTGCTGGTGGCGGTGGCGCAGGTGGTGGTCGGGGCTTCCATCGGCGCCCGCTTCACCGGCGTCCCGTGGCACCGCATCGCCCGCACGGCGGTGGTGGCGGCAGGACTGACGGCACTGGTCCTGGGGGTGACCGTGCTCGCGGCGCTGGCGCTGCACGCCCTCACCGGCATCGGCATTCCGGCGCTGATCCTGGCCTATGCGCCCGGCGGTCTGGCCGAGATGAGCCTGATCGCCCTGGCGCTGCATGTGGATGTGGCATTTGTGGCCACCCACCACGCCGTGCGCATCCTGCTGATCATTCTCCTGGCGCCGCTGGCCTTCCGGCTGTGGCGGCGGCTTGGTTCCGGCCTGTCCGGATAGCCGGCTACTTCGCCGGCTTGCCCTTGGTCCACTCCACCTGGGCCTGGAACAGCGGGACGGTGGAGATGGCCATCTTGGCCGAGGCTTCCTGCACCTGCCGGCTGTAGATGACATAGACCAGGGTATCGTTGGCCCGATCATAGAGCCGGCGGATGGCGATCGACTTGAAGATCAGGCTCTTGCGTTCGGAGAACACCTCCTCGCCGTTCTTGTCGGCGTCGATGTCGCCGACGACGATCGGCCCGGTCTGACGGCAGGCGATGGAGGCGTTGGACGGGTCCTCGAACCAGTTGCCCTTGGACAGCCGGTCGATCACCGACCGGTCGAAATGGACGATATGGCAGGTCACCCCCTGCACCTTGGGATCGGCGATGGCCTCGACCACCAGCGAGTTTCCGGTCCAGTCGTTGGAGAAACTGCCGACCTCCTCCGCCACCGCCGGACTGGCGACACCCAGGGCGAGAACAAAACCGGCGATCAGACTGTTGAGACGACGGGATAGGCCGCGCATGGCGGGCAGGCTCCGATAGAGGTGGGTCCGCGCTTTTAGATCAGCGCTCGCGCGCCGGTGTCAAGATGGCCCCTTTGCAAGACCCGCGATGATGAACGTCCCCGTCCAGCCGATCACCCCCGATCCCCCCGTCACCGACCCGCCCGACATCACGCCGCGCAACCCGCCCGGCGCGCGTCCGCTATCGGCGATGACCACCCACGCCATCCGCGTGCCGGTGGTGCTGTCTTATTTCTTCCTGGCGCCGGGCCGCCACACCTTCGAGCGATTCCTGGACGCCCTGTTGGGCGGCGGAAAAGGCTAGGCCGGTTTGCCGACGGAACCGCCGGCACCGACTGTGGCATCCTTGAAGCTCACGCGCCCGGTCTAAGGAGGCGACAACGCCATGGTTTCCGGTTTCACCCTGTTCGTGCTGGCGGTGGCGGGTTTCGCGCTCGCCCTGATCCTGCTCGGCATCAAGACGGTCCCGCAGGGCTGGGAGTACACGGTGGAGCGATTCGGCCGCTACACCCGCACCCTGTCGCCGGGCCTGCACCTGATCGTGCCGCTGGTCGACGCCGTTGGCCACAAACTGAACATGATGGAGACGGTGCTCGACGTTCCCTCACAAGAGATCATCACCAAGGACAACGCCATGGTGACGGTGGACGGCGTCGTCTTCTTCCAGGTACTGGACGCGGCGCGGGCATCGTACGAGGTCAAGAACCTGGAGTTGGCGATCCTCAACCTGACCATGACCAACATCCGCACGGTCATGGGGTCGATGGACCTGGACGAACTCCTGTCCCAGCGCGACCGGATCAACGCCCAACTCCTGGCGGTGGTGGACGACGCCACCCAGCCCTGGGGCGTCAAGATCACCCGCATCGAAATCCGCGACATCCAGCCGCCGCGCGATCTGGTGGACAGCATGGCCCGTCAGATGAAGGCCGAACGCGACCGCCGCGCCGCCATCCTGGAGGCCGAAGGCTTGCGTCAGGCCGCCATTCTGAAGGCAGAGGGCGACAAACAGGGCGCCATCCTGCGCGCCGAGGGCGAGCGCGAGGCCGCCTTCCGCCGCGCCGAGGCGCGCGAGCGTCTGGCCGAGGCCGAGGCCAAGGCGACCCGGCAAGTTTCCGAAGCCATTGCCTCCGGCTCGATCCATGCCGTGAATTACTTCGTGGCGCAGCAGTACGTGGAGGCGCTGAAGGCGGTGGCGTCGGCACCCAACCAGAAGGTGCTGTTCCTGCCGCTGGAGGCGGCCGGCGTCATCGGCGCTATCGGCGGTATCGCCGAGATCGCGCGCGAAGCCATGGGCTCCGGCGGCGGCAAGCCCGCTCCCCGCCCCGCCGCCCCGCCGGCACCGCCCATCCCGCCGCCCCTGACCGAAACCGGCCCCGGCAACGGGCAGGCGGCCGACGGCCCCTGGGGCGAGCGGAGTTAGCCCGGCATGGAGAACATCGACTTCTGGCACTGGTGGGTGGCGGCGGCCCTGTTCGGCGCGCTCGAAATCTTCCTGCCCGGCGCCGTGTTCCTGTGGCTGGGGGTATCGGCCGGCGTGATGGGCCTGGTGCTGCTCGCCGTGCCGACCCTGCCGTGGCAGACCCAGGTTCTGGTCTTTTCCGTGCTGTCGGTCGGAGCGGTGGTGGGCTGGCGGCTGTGGGCGCGTGCCCACCCCGTGCCTTCCGATCACCCGACCCTCAACCGCCGGGGCGCCCAGTACGTGGGGCGGCTGCTGGTGCTGGAAAGCCCCATCGTCAATCACCGGGGCCGCGCCTTCGTCGACGATACCCTATGGCCCGTGCAAGGGGCCGAGGACCTGCCCGCCGGCGTCACCGTGCGCGTTGTGGGGACCGAGGGCACGGTCCTGCGGGTCGAACGGGGCTGACCGCTGGCCTTTTTTGCCGCTGCCGCGCTATCACATTGTCCGCGACGATCCCCCACGGCAAAGGGAAGCGGCAACGTGACACGGCATCTGGTGGTGGACATCTCGGGACACGGCTACGGCCACGCGGCGCAGACGGCCCCCGTGCTGCGCCGCCTCAAGGAGCGGCTGCCGGACCTGCGGGTGACGTTCCGCACGCGGGTTCCCGTCCGTTTCCTGGAGGAGGCGGTGGGCGCCGGCTTCGCCACCGCCGCGCCGCCGCCCGACGTTACCCTGCTGATGCACGGGCCGGTCGACGTGGACGTCGAGCCCAGCGCCGACGCCTACGCCCGGCTGCACGCCGACTGGCCGGCGGTGGTGGAGCGCGAGGCCCGGCGGCTGTCGGATCTGGCCCCCGACCTCCTGCTCGGCAACGTCGGCTATACCGGCCTCGCCGCGGCGGCGCGCGCCGGCATCCCGGCGGCGGCGTTCTGCTCGCTCAATTGGGCCGACATCTACCGGACTTACTGCGGCCACCGGCCCGAGGCGGCGGTCATCCACACCGATATCGTCGAGGCGTACCGCTCCGCCGCCGTCTTCCTCCAGCCGACGCCCCACCTGCCCATGGACGATCTGCCCAACCGGCGATCCATCGGCCCCGTCGCCCGCCGCGCCGCCGACCGGCGGGAGGCGTTGCGCCGGGCGGTGGGGGCCGGTTCGGGCGAGCGTCTCGTGCTGATGACCTTCGGCGGCATCCCCGGCAGTGGCGACCTGATCCGCCTGCCCGAGGTGGCGGGGGCGCGCTGGCTGGTCACCCCGGACCTGATGAACGGCATCGCCGGACGGGGCGACGTCGTCAGCACCGATGCGCTGGGCCTGTCGTTCCTGGACCTGATCGGCAATTCGGACCTGGTGGTCACCAAGCCCGGCTACGGCACCATTGTCGAAGCCGTGTGCAACGGCACGCCGGTTCTCATCACCGGGCGCCCCGACTGGCCCGAGACGCCCCGCTTCGTCGCCTGGGCCGAGGCGTGCGGCGTCGCCGCCGTGATCGATCGGGCGGCGGCTGAGGCGGGCGCGTTCGGGGAAGCCGTGGGCACCCTGCTCGACCGGCCCCCGCCGGCACCACCGCCGGCTTCGGGCGTGGACGAGGCGGCGGCCTGCCTCGCCGACCTGCTGGGCGGATGAAGGCGCTTCAGGTCCGGGTCGATCCGGGGTTCACGTCCGGCGGGCTGGACGGCGCCGGATCGGCTGGCGCCTCCTCCGGCCGCACCCGGCGGATGATGATGTCTCCCTCCGGCGTCATCTCGGGCGCCGAATAGGTCGGGATTTGCTTGACCATGCGCTCGATGCCGCGCAGCAGTTGTTGCAATCCCTGAAGCGCCTGCTCCTTGGGCGCGGGCTCGGCGGCCGGCGGCTCGCGCGGAGCCTCCTGGGCCACGGCGGCACCCGCCGTCAGCAACGGCAGGGCCACGGTCAGACAGGCGAAAAACGGGCGCACGGGCGGCACTCCCTCCCAGCGGCGAAGGCGCTTACTCCGCCCGGGAGGCCGCCCTCGCCATCAATCGATCAGTTCATCCAGAGTCTGGCGCACGACCTGGACGATGTCCACCGCGTGAAGGCTGAGATCGGTGTTCTTGCTGGCGGCGATGGCGTTCAGCTCGATGACGGTGGTCGGCGCGAAGTGCGCGATCTCCTGGACCACTTCGTCGGCCAGCACGGCGTCGCGCGATACGCCGGCGGCGGTCGCGGCGCGATCGCGCCAGGAATTGAGCGCCTCGGCGATGGCCGTCTCGATCTGTCGCGTCTCTTCCCGATGCTTGAGGTCGAGGAAGAGAATCAGCACCCGCCAGGCGCCCTCGGCATACGCCGTATCGATCCGCTGCACCTCCACGGTGCGCAGGAACGCGGCCATCCGTTCCTTTTCCTCCTCGCCGTTGGTATCGGGAATGACGAAAGTGCGGATCTCACTGTTCATGGCCCACCTCAGCGGTTGCACGGACCCGTCCTTGATACCAAGCCGGACAGCTTATGGCAAAGGCCGGGACGCCGCGGCGCCGTAAAAGATGTGGCGACGGCATCGGCAAAGCCGTTCACACACCGGACAGCCGCGCAACCGCCGCTGTCCGGCGGTTGGCACCCCCCTTTTCGTCTGGTAGCTTTCGGGTGGACAGGGGTGAGGACCAGCACTCTTAGGGGAGAGGCTTTTTATGGCTTCGGTCATGATCAAGGTTGCGCGTGAAGGGCAGATCTCGAAGGCCCATCGCAATGCCGACACAGGTCCCACCACCGGCGATTCCATCGTTTACGAGATCCTGAACGTTCCCGACGGGGTTTCGGTCGATGACATCGTCGCCGCGTTCAAGGGCTATAAGCCCGCCAACGACCAGTACGAGATCGAATTCGCCGATCTCAAGAAGTGACGGCCAGGACAGGGGGCCTTCGGGCTCCCTGCTCCAGCGCGGTGGTTGCATCCGGGGCCGGCGGCGCTACATTCCGCTCCTCCCTGACGCCGTTGCCTCCCGCCGCATGTCCAGCCTGCCCATCGATCCAGTCCTGCCCCTTCTGCTCCAGGCCCTTGTCCGGGGGCCGAACGCCGTGCTCCAGGCGCCGCCGGGGGCCGGCAAGACGACGCGAGTGCCGCTGGCGCTCTTGGACCAGCCGTGGCTGGCCGGGCGCAAGATCGTCATGCTGGAGCCCCGGCGTCTGGCCGCCCGCGCCTCGGCGCGGCGAATGGCGACGATGCTGGGCGAGGAGGTCGGACAGACGGTCGGTTACCGCGTGCGCCTGGACAGCCGGGTCGGGCCGAAGACCCGAATCGAGGTGGTGACCGACGGCGTGTTCCTGCGCCGCCTCCAACAGGACGCCGAACTGCCCGATGTCGGCGCGGTGCTGTTCGACGAATTCCACGAACGCGGCCTGGAAGGCGACCTCAGCCTCGCGCTGTGCCTGGAATCCCAGGGCGCGCTGCGCGACGACCTGCGGCTCCTCGCCATGTCGGCGACGCTGGACGGCGGCCCGGTCGCCCGACTGTTAGGCGGCGCCCCCCTCATCACCAGCGAAGGCCGCGCCTTTCCCGTGGAAACCCGCCATCTCGACGCCCCCGCCGGCCGCATCGAGGACGCGGTGGCGGCGGCCATCCGCCGGGCTCTGGCCGAGGAGCCGGGCAACGTCCTGGTGTTCCTGCCCGGTGTCGGCGAGATCCGCCGCACCGAAGCCATCCTGGCCGGCTCCCGCCTCGGCCCCGACATCGTACTCGCCCCGCTTTACGGCGACCTGACGGCCGATGCCCAGGACCGCGCCATCCAACCCAGCCCACCGGGCCGGCGCAAGGTGGTGCTGTCCACCGCCATCGCCGAAACCAGCCTGACGATCGAGGGGATCCGCATCGTCGTCGATTCCGGGCTGATGCGGGTGCCGCGTTTCGATCCCCGCTCGGGCATGACGCGGCTGGAAACCATCAAGGTTTCGCAGGCGTCGGCCGAGCAGCGCCGGGGCCGCGCCGGCCGCCTGGAGCCCGGCGTCTGCTACCGGCTGTGGCCCGAGCCGCAGCAGCGGGCGCTCGCCGCATTCAACACCCCGGAAATCCTGGAGGCCGACCTCGCGCCGCTGGCCCTGGAACTAGCCCAGTGGGGGGTGGGCGACCCGGCATCGCTGCCCTGGCTCGACTCGCCACCGGCGGCGGCCTACGCCCAGGCCCGCGATCTCCTGCGCCGGCTCGACGCGTTGGACGATGCCGGCGCCATCACCGCCCATGGCCGCCGCATGGCCGGTATCGGCGTGCATCCGCGTCTGGCCCACATGATGCTGAAGGGCAAGGAACTGAGGCTCGGCGGGCTGGCCTGCCTGATCGCCGCCTTGCTGGCGGAGCGCGACATCCTGCGCCCATCCGGCGGCTTCCGCGACGCCGACCTGCGCACCCGTGTCGATATCCTGCGCGGCGGCCGGGCCGGTCACGGCGCCCAGCAGGTCCAGCGCAGTGCCCGGCAGTGGCAGCGCCAGCTCGGGCTGAAGAAGGACGAGGGTGACGCGGCGGCCACCGGCCTTCTGGTGGCGCTGGCCTATCCCGACCGCATCGCCCGCCGCCGGCCGGCATCCAACGCCCAGTACCGGCTGTCCAACGGCCGTGGCGCCTTCTTCACCGACGCCGCCGAACCGCTGGCGGCCGAGGAGTGGCTGGCGGTGGCCGATCTCGACGGCGCCAAGCGCGAGGCGCGCATCTTCCTGGCCGCCCCCATTTCGCCGGCCGAACTGGAGGAAGCCTTCGCCGAGGACATCCGCGCCGTCGACGTCGTCGCCTGGGACGCGCGCGAGGAGACGGTCCAGGCGCGCCGGCAGCGGCGACTCGGCGAACTGGCGCTGGAGGACGCGGCCCTGCCCAAGCCCGACCCGGCCCAGGTAACCGCCGCCTTCGTCGAAGGCATCCGGGGCATGGGCATCGATTGCCTGCCGTGGACCGACGAAATACAGGGCTGGCGCCGGCGCGTCGCTTTTCTGCGCCGGGTGGAGGGAGAGGACTCCGGCTGGCCGGACGTCTCCGACACCGCCCTCCTCGCCACGCTGGAGGACTGGCTGGCCCCCTTCCTCAATGGCCTGTCCCGCCGCGCCCACCTCAAGCGGCTGGACCTGCCGGCGGCCCTGACCGGGATGCTGGAGTGGCCCAAGCGCAAGGCGCTGGACGAGCTGGCGCCGACCCACCTGAGCGTGCCGTCGGGCTCACGCGTCCGCGTCGATTACGATGGCGACGAGCCGGTCCTGGCAGTGCGGCTCCAGGAGATGTTCGGCGCCACCGGCACGCCCCGGATTGCCGGCGGGCGGGCGCCGGTGCTGCTGCACCTGCTGTCTCCGGCGCGCCGCCCGGTCCAGGTCACCCGCGACCTCGCCGGCTTCTGGGCCAATACCTACAAGGAGGTCAAGCGCGACCTCGCCGGCCAGTACCCCAAGCACTACTGGCCCGACAATCCGCTGGAAGCCGAACCCACCAGCCGCGCGAAACGCCGAGGCCGTTGAAGCCTCCGGAAGCGGGGCGCGAACCGGCCGCACTCTTTGGTCGCGAAGCAACCCTGGCCGCCTTGATACTCTCGTGATAAAATCCAGAGATTTTTCCCGCACCTGCGGATGAGCCTCATGGGAAAACAGACGGGCCGGCATGCGCGCCAGTGACGACAACAAGCTCCGCGGAGCGGTTCGCAAGACCTCGCGCACCGACCGGCTGCAGGCCGAGTTGGCCGCGGCGCATGAGGAACTGCGCCGAAGAATGGACGAAATCGAGGAGGCACGACGGCAGGTGGAGGAAACCCAGGCCAATCTGATCCAGGCGGAAAGGATGGCGGCGCTGGGCGGCCTCGTGGCGGGAGTGGCGCATGAAATCAACACGCCGGTCGGCATAACCTTGACCGCCGCCTCCCATCTGGCCGATCGCACCACCGCCATCCGCCGGCTGTTCGAGGACGGCCGCATCCGCAAGGCCGATTTCGAGGAGTTCATCGCCACCGCCACCGAGGCATCGACCCTTATTCTCGCCAACGCCAGCCGGGCGGCGGAGTTGATCCAGAGCTTCAAACAGGTGGCGGCCGACCAGACCTCGGCCGAACGCCGTGCCTTCGAACTCAAGCCCTTCATCCAGGAAGTGCTCTTGAGCCTGAGCCCCAAGGTCCGTCAGGCGGGTCACACCGTCACCGTCGACTGCCCCGACGGCATCCGGGTCGACGGGTTTCCCGGCGCCTTTTCGCAGGTGATCACCAACTTCGTGATGAACTCCCTGCAACACGCCTATCAGGACGGGCGGGCGGGCTATCTTTCGCTGTCGGTTCGCGAGTCGGCGCCGGGCCTCCTGGAGTTGCGCTACACCGACGACGGCTGCGGTATCACGCGAGAGAACCTGCCGCGCATTTTCGATCCGTTCTTCACTACGCGGCGCGGCACCGGCGGCACGGGGCTGGGCCTGCATATCGTGTCCAACATCGTCACCGACACGCTCAAAGGCGGCATCGAGGTGGAAACGACGGCCGGCGGGGGCACATCCTTCGTCGTCACCTTTCCCCGCGTGATCCAGGAAGGTTGAACATGAAGCCACGCGACGGGTGGAAGAGAGGGCCTCTCTTGGGATACAACACGGTATGCGCGATCTACCGACAGCCGCCCGTCCCCAGCCTGTCCGCCTCCCGCTCCGGAGGATGGCATGAGTGACGATTTCCTGTTTGCCGACGAGGAGGCGGACGAGCCGGTCGACGGGCACCAGGGGGCCGCCCAGGAAGACACCGCCGAGCCCTGGAAAATCCTCATCGTCGACGATGACGAGGGAATCATCGCCACCACCAAAATGGTGTTGCGCGGCTTCACCTACGCCGGGCACCGGGCCGAGTTCCTGTCGGCCACGTCGGCGGCCGAGGCGCGGGGCCTTTTGGGGCGGCATTCGGATGTCGCGGTCATCCTGCTCGACGTGGTGATGGAAACCGACGACGCCGGTCTGCGGCTGGTCAAGTACATCCGCAACGAGTTGGAGAACAAACGGGTCCGCATCATCCTGCGCACCGGTCAGCCCGGGCAGGCGCCCGAGCGCGAGGTCATTCTCAACTACGACATCAACGACTACAAGGCGAAGACCGAACTTACCGCCCAGAAGCTGTTCACCTCGATCGTCGCCTCCCTGCGCTCGTACCAGGACATCACGGCGATCGAGCGCAACCGCATCGGCCTGGAAAAGATCCTCAACGCCTCGTCCTCGCTGTTCGACAAGCGCTCGATGAACGAGTTCGTCGAAGGCGCCGTCATTCAGCTCGAATCGCTGCTGAAGAGCCGCGAGGGCTCCATCCTCTGCTCGGAGCTGAACGCCACCCCGGAGGAGGAGGGCCGGGACCTGACGGTCCTCGCCGGCACCGGCGCCTACGCCAACACGGCGGGCAAGCCTTTGCGGACATGCCTGACGCCG
>Ga0196976_1001550_pt1 | contig 10255 bp, 11 predicted proteins | sample S3v_513CmetaG_FD_148644 | JGI IMG/M metagenome (GOLD analysis project Ga0196976, IMG submission 148644) | Soil microbial communities from Anza Borrego desert, Southern California, United States - S3+v_5-13C | ecosystem: Environmental > Terrestrial > Soil > Desert | place: USA: California...
TACGAGCCCTACAAGGCAGACCGTGTGAAGCCGCTGGACCTACTCAAGAACCTCAAGCAGGATTACGTGCTCTCCAACGGCTGGATGCCTGTTGATGAGACTAAGGAAGAGGGTCTGATCATCATCACGCCTGATCCGGAACGCGTTCGTGCCTCACGCATTGTCAGCAACATCTTCCCGCGCCACGCCAAGATCACATACAGGGTTTCGCTGTACAAGGATTTCCTCAATACCGTGGGATTGTTTTACGGTATCGGCGGCATGTCGGGGGATATCGGCGACATTCTTTCCACGCTGGGCGATGACGAAGACGAATCCGGCATGTCGCCGGAAGATGTCTCTGCCGCCGCCGACAACGAGCTGGTCAAGCTGGTGAACAAGATCATCATTGATGCCTACAACCAGGGCGCGTCCGACATCCACATCGAGCCGTATCCCGACAAGGGCAAGACCGAAGTGCGCTTCCGCAAGGACGGCACGCTGGTCAATTACATCGAAGTGCCGCCTAGCTATCGCAACGCCATCGTCGCCCGCATCAAGATCATGTGCGATCTCGATATCGCCGAGAAGCGCAAACCCCAGGATGGCAAGATCAAGTTCAAGAAATTCGGCCCGCTCGATATCGAGCTGCGGGTAGCGACCATCCCTACCGCTGGCGGCATTGAGGATATCGTGATGCGTATCCTCGCGGCCGGTAAGCCGATTCCGCTGGATAAGCTCGGCCTCTCCGCGCACAACAATGCAAAGCTAAAGGAACTGGTCGCCAAGCCTTACGGCCTCTTCTTCGTTTGCGGCCCCACAGGTTCCGGTAAAACCACCACGCTGCATTCCGCACTGGGCCACATCAACACCCCAGAAACCAAAATCTGGACAGCGGAAGACCCGGTGGAAATCACGCAGAAGGGCTTACGTCAGGTGCAGGTCAACAAGAAGGCCGGGCTTGATTTCTCAGTCGTCATGAAAGCTTTCCTGCGTGCCGATCCGGACGTCATCATGGTTGGCGAAATGCGTGATAAAGAGACAGTCTCCACCGGCATCGAAGCCTCGCTCACTGGCCACCTGGTATTCGCTACCCTGCACACCAACAGCGCGCCGGAATCCATCGTGCGCTTATTGGATATGGGTATGGACCCGTTCAACTTCGCTGATGCCCTGCTCGGCATCCTCGCCCAGCGTCTCGCCAAACGGCTATGTGATTGTAAAAAGCCCTACACGCCGGACGCCAACGAGATCAAGGCCCTGCTCAATGAATACTGCGAAGAGCTCAAGAACACCTCCACCTGGAAGCGCGACCCTGAGGCTGCGTACAAGGGCGTTTATCAGAACTGGGTCAAAAGCTTCGGCAATAGCCAAGGCCAGCTCGCACTCTACAAAGCCACCGGCTGCGACAAATGCGGCGGCTCAGGCTACAAGGGCCGTGTGGGCTTGCATGAATTGCTGGAAGGCACGGACAATATCAAGAAGAACATCCAGGAACACGCACGCGTTGCAGAGATGTTTGCCACAGCGCTGGAAGACGGTATGCGCACCTTGAAAATGGATGGCATCGAGAAGGTGCTGCAAGGGATGTCGGACATGAAGCAGGTCCGGACGGTTTGTATTAAGTAACAAGCTTTTTGATAGAAATATCCTCCAACTCTTAGCTTTGCTAGCAAGTGAAGGAAAAGAACAAAAATGGCGCATTTTTTGCGAGACGAGTTTCTGTCAAACCTAACTCTTACCGAAGACAGGCTGAGTCAACTGAACACGGTGATTAAGGGGCGTCTCTCTTCCATGCCAGAGAGCTTCGATCAGAACCATACTGATGACCCTAACGTTTTGATGTTCTATGTCATTAGATTCGACGGTAAAGGCCATAGAGTATTCTCGTTTGAAGATCTCATCACTTACTTCAGACAAGCAGACTATGTAGAGAGAGTTTCTTATGTAATTGAAAGCTCAAGGAGTCTCGGCTCTAGTAGAAATGTGGGCAGCTTTGCAGAGCTCCGATTGGATAATCGCGAACCCAATAATTCATTCATACAGGTCAGCTCAGATGATGGGGATTGGGTTGAATCAACCTTTGCCTCCGTCAAAGATGTTCTGCGTCGTTGTAGAAACCACAATGGATGGATAAATGGAATATGGGCACAGCTAGCTATACAACTTAGCGGTGTGTTCATCGGCTTCCTGTTTAGCTTATGGGCTGCCGTTGCAATTAGCCCCTACCTCGCCATAGACAATTCTTTCCTCATTACCTTTCTGTTCGCATTATTGGTCTTTTCTAACCTTTGGACTTTCTTGAATCAATTAATCCTACATTTAGTGAGACGTGTGTTCCCTAATGTTCGCTTCTATAGACCAGACCGGGATAGGTTACATTGGCTTATGCAGGCACTAATTGGGGGAATAGTTGTGGCAGTTTTCCTGTTCCTGCTTGATTTGCTTTTTGGCTATGTGGGTCGAGTTTTGAGTACTTTTTTCTAATCGAAGTAGTTCCTCAATCAATCTAATAGTAATAGGGGACAGACCCCAAATTAAAGGCTCCGAAAACGGGACTTGGCTCGTATTCCTGTTATCCTAAATTTTAGGAGGTGGAGAAACATGGACTTCATTTGGTTTGCTCTCAAAGTCATTATTGGTGCCTTCATACTGTTTACTATTGCACGGAGCGCCTATAGCCGTCTTATCCCAAGGCTGGAATGGCTCTGGCTTGTCCTAGTTGCCGGTCTCGCTCTCACGAACATGCTCGTGCATTCGTGGTTTGGTAGCACTATTAACCCGCCCTTCTACACTTCAGTCCTTTTTGCGATCACTCTAATTGGCCTTGATCCAGTTAACAGCATTGCGGAAGAAGAGGTTTTGCATGGCTCGGGATTGTTCAAACGGGGTGCTATTGCTGTTGCTGTTGGCACTATCCTTGGCTGGCTTTCTTTCGCCTCTGTTGTGCAATAACGTCGGTTTTACAGTTATCGACAAATACTCTCTTAACATCCCGACCGGAGAGATATGAAAATACTGATTTATAAGAGAACTCATATTGGTGACCCTAACCCTGAATGCCAATTTGGAAATGGAGGGTGTATGGGGCGAGTACGCAATTTCGCTTTTGATGCCGTAATTGGGATTGGTGGTGTCAGTCGTATGCCTAGGCAACTAGGTATCGCGGGGAAAATTAATTGGGTGGGGCGCAACCCCAGAAAATCTGCCAATCCCATTGACTCTCGGGGTCCATTGGTCACATTCGCTCCAAAGGACTTTCGCCTTTTCGAACATCAAGGCCCGCTTCTATCTGAAATCGCACCCCTTCTTGCTAAAAAAGTTTTCAACAGCAGTGCTAGATTCTACTTCCTGTCAGTTGGCCCAAAAGAAATGAAGGAGGCACAGCAGCTACTCGGATTAATTCTGGACTTAGGTAAGTTTGATCACGTTCAAATAGCAACACCGCTATCCGCTGGATGTTCAAAGCCATGCCAGAAATTGCCTAAGACCAGGAATCATTCAAGGAGGAAAAAGGTTCGCTGCCTTCCTAATAGCTCTAAAGACTGCATTAGAGGGTCTGCTTCGCTCAGAAAATAAAGGGATACAACACAGAAGCACCTAACATAGTGAATCTCAATAAAAAAGAACTTCCATCCGGATAACGCGAAAGTTGCTCAACACTCTGAACGCGCGTTTTGGAAAGCACATGCATCGCTACATCCTTTGATGAGCTCGGCCTTTTCATGCTGAAGTCCAACGGCCCAAGGCACGAGGTGTCATATTTCGTGCTGAGCCTTCCAGATGGGACGAGTGACGGTCGCGCTATTTGAAGACACTTATGGCAACCTCATCAATCTCTTTAGGCTGAGGCTAACAGTACCTAGGTACTTTCCCGCCCCGGTTTGAGGTTTTGGCCAGGTTGAATTCAAAGGACAAGACTAAGTTTAGCTCTCGACTAAGCCCTGGGAGAAGGTGACAATGAATTCTTCCAGTGCCTCAGCACAGGAGGGACGAAATGTTCAAACGAACCCTGGTTTTCATCACATTCGCAGTAGCGATGGTTGGCTGCGCTAGTACTCATCCACCTTCAACTTCCGAGGCCAAGCGGGTTGAAGCGATGGTCAACAAAGCCGCGGCACTCGTCGAACGCCAGGGCAAAACAGCCTTCTCTGAGTTCAGGGTTCGCAATAGCGAGTGGTGGTTCGGCAATACTTACCTCTTCGCGTACGATCAAGACCTGAATGTATTGCTGAACCCAGCCTTCCCACAGCGAGAAGGGACAAGCCCTCGCGGGGAGAGGGATACCAACGGCAAGGCATTCCACGACGAGTTTCTTAAGGTGGCCCAGACAGAGGGAGCGGGTTGGGTTGATTACATGTTCCCCAAGCCGGGGCAAACCGAACCGTCGCGAAAATGGAGCTATGTGAAGGCGGTTACCATCGATGGAAAACCTGCAATCATAGGTGCCGGGTTTTACCCTGAAAATTAGAAGTGACCACCTTCATCGGGAAAGCTACAGATGATTATCTTCTAACGAGTTCGCTCACACGATGCTAAAGGATGACAATGATGACTAGTCTCAATGCCGACAAAGGATTCACTGGCTCTATTCCAAAGCTTTATGACACGTATTTGGTCCCGCTGATCTTCGAACCCTACGCGACAGACCTGGAGGAACGACTGAGAGCCAGACCTCTTTCTCGCTTGCTTGAAATTGCAGCAGGTACGGGAGTCGTGACTCGTGCTCTGGCATCGGCCTTACCGGAAAGCGCCACCATCGTCGCAACAGATTTGAATCAAGCGATGCTCGACCAAGCAGCAGCCCTAGGCACAGCTCGCCCCGTCCACTGGCAACAGGCGGATGCCATGGCGCTGCCCTTCTCAGATGGGAAATTCGATGTCGTCGTGTGCCAGTTTGGTGCGATGTTTTTCGCTGACAAGGCCAAGGCCTTTTCCGAGGCACGTCGCGTGCTTAAGTCCGGGGGTATGTTCATTTTCAATGTCTGGGACCGCATCTCAGAAAACGAATTCGCCGATGCAGTCTCGACGTCGCTTGAAGCAGTTTTTCCTCAAGACCCGCCTCGCTTCCTGACTCGGACGCCCTACGGTTATCACGACCCACTGATCATTGAGCATGACCTGGCTGCCGGCGGGTTCACAAAAATACCGCAAATTGTCACTGTTTCTGCGCAAAGCCGGGCAACATCGGCTCGCGAGCCTGCAATCGCTTACTGCCAAGGCACACCTTTAAGAACTGAAATCGAGACTCGTGATGCCAAGCGCCTTATGGAAGCGACTGATGTGGCAGAGGAAGCCATCACCAAGCAATTCGGGCGTGGGGCTATCATCGGCAAGATTCAGGCACACATCATCACTATCGAGAAATGACAGCTGTGACTATAGCCCAACCTTGCCACCACCCGTCCATATCCCGTAGTGAGCTATCCAACATTGGTTTCGACCGAAAGCATGACAGCCCATTATTGACCGAAGAGTAGTTCGGCAAACTGTTGTGCTGATTTCAATCTTGAGCGCTTACATCATTAATCTTATGTACTACTTCATGATTTATGGATTATCTTGTCAGCCGCATGAACACTGCTCCCTGACTTAAAAAGACGCCAATGATTAATGACCATGTACGCTTCAACGATGCCATTGCACTTTTTGACACTGCCAATGCGGAAGACCCTAACCGGGAAACTGCTGATGGCAGGGAATATCCGAAGGAATTGCTTTACGCTCAACGCATGAGCGAAATGCTCGAACGCTATACGGCAGATGCGTCCGAAGCTTTGCAGCTGGCAGTGCGATGCCAGCATATTCAGCGCTGGAAGATTCCACGCGCGGACTACCCGATGACGCGAGCCGGATACCATCAGTGGCGGACGCGGCTCAGGGATTTCCATGCAGATGTTGCCGGCGCCCTGCTTAGGGATGTCGGGTACGACGATGAGACAATTGACAGAGTTAGCACACTGGTGAAGAAGGAACACCTGCAGCAGGATGCGGAGGTACAGACGCTGGAAGACGTCATTGTTCTGGTGTTTCTCGAAAGCTATCTTGAAGACTTTGTCCGCACCCACCCAGAGTATGACGAAGCGAAGCTTATTGATATCCTGCGCAAAAGTTTACGCAAAATGTCGGCACGCGGCCGGGAGGCAGCCCTGACAATAATTGAGTTGCCACCAGCACTGTTGCCGACAATCCAGAAGGCTGTGCAGACATGAGCAATGCACTTCTACTCATGTCTGGTTGTAACTTAACAGCATGAAAACTCAGTACTACACGGCAACAAGTCTCGATGGATTCATCGCCACTGAAGATGACTCGCTGGATTGGCTGTTTCCGCTTGGTGATGTGAACGACACCAGTTACCCAGACTTCATCAAGGATGTAGGTGCGCTGGCGATGGGCTCTACAACGTATGAATGGATGTTGCGGCATGCTGACGAGGTCATTGAGGAAGTCGGTTCAGCATGGCCATACACCCAGCCTGCCTGGGTATTCACCAGCCGACAGCTACCACTCATTCAGGGCGCAAATATCCAGTTCGTCCAAGGTGATGTACTGCCCGTGCATGCTGAAATGCGCAAAGCGGCAGGAGGGAAAAACATCTGGATCGTAGGGGGCGGAGACCTTGCCGGACAATTCTTTGATGCCGGCCTGCTAGACGAGATTATCGTCCAAGTAGGCTCTGTCACATTGAGTAAGGGCAAGCCTTTGTTCCCTCGGCGCGTTACTGACCCGCCTCTTCGTTTGATATCGGCTAGGCAGATCGGCACGGGCTTTGCCGAGATGCGCTACGAGGTACAGAAGTCAAAAAACTACCCTAGTGCATAAGAAGTACCAATAATTTGCAATTGAACATTCCGCCTTGATTGGTCCTGAACAGGCTTTGTAAGCTGTCATAGCCCAGACGTAACATCTCCACCCTCTGAGTCGGCTTGTGTATTTTCACGCATGGAAAGCTGAGCTGGTTTTGTGTGATATTCAGAAAATCAGTCAATAAATAAGTCAGGAGAATTTACGGATGGACGAGATTCAAACGCTAGGTAGCCGTGTGGTTTACGAGAACAAATGGATGCGGGTCAGAGAGGACGACATCCACCGTGAAAACGGATTGGTCGGCACCTACGGAGTCGTTGAGAAGCCGGACTTTGCCATCATCGCTGCCGTGCAAAACGACCAAATTGCACTGGTTGAGCAGTACCGCTATCCCGTCAAAAACCGATATTGGGAATTACCTCAAGGCACCTGGGATAAAGACCATGACGACCCGCTTGGGCTTGCCAAGGCTGAGCTGAGGGAGGAAACAGGGATTGTGGCCAAAGAAATGCTGCATGTGGGCTTCCTCTACCTCGCCTATGGTTTCTGCACCCAGGGTTATAACGTATTCCTAGCTCGCGACCTCGAGGAGCATGAACCGCAGAGAGAGGCTGAAGAGCACGGGTTGATTTCCGCCTGGTTCAATTTGGCGAAGGTAGATGAGATGATCCGTAACGGAACCCTTGTGGATGCTTCAACCGTGGCTGCTCTGGGTCTCATAAAAACAAAAGGGCTGCTGTGAGGGTTGAAGTGAAGCGCAGAGGTGAGACTTTTGTACTTAGTTGGAGCGTCCGAGGTAAGGTAAAGATGGATACAATCTCACTGACTAAACAACAATTCTCAAACCAAGCTTAGAAACGGTGAAGCAAAATGAAGAAGATTTTTTATATTGATTACCCTCAAGAACACGTTGAAGGAAAAGACCATACGTACCGATGTGCTTATTGCAAAGTGATCACAACAACGATCAATGGAAGACTGGAAGGCCACCTTCCAACTTGTGCGTACCGAAGGCAGCAAGAGAACAAAGGTTTTGAATTGGAAGGTTTATCCAAGACCCCAGCGAGTTCTGCTTGCGATGAAGTCGACTAACTAAACTTAACAAGGTTCTTGCCCAGGATGACGTGGAGAAGCTATGCAGATCACACTCTCAAGCATATTCGTTGAAGATCAGGACCGCGCACTTCAGTTCTACACAGAAGTCCTGGGATTCGAGAAGAAGCATGACATCCCCATGGGCGAGTTCCGCTGGCTTACAGTGACTTCTCCTGAGGGTATTTCAGGCGTGGAATTGGTACTTGAACCCATGGCCTTTCCTCCGGCACGCACTTATCAAAAAGCCTTGTACGATGCCGGCATCCCCATTACCGCTTTCATGAGCTCCGATATCAATGACGAATTCCAGCGCCTGAAAGCACGAGGTGTTCACTTTCGAGGAGAGCCAACCAACATGGGCCCAGTGGCCATCGTGTTGTTCGAGGACACCTGCGGCAATCTCATTAACCTGGTGCAGCCGCTTGAATAAATTTTGTGAAGAATAAGTATGCATAAAAATACATACAGATTCGCTGTAGCAGTTGCCGTGGTTACGGCTCTACTCCTCACCTGGCTGAGCCTTGGCGTCGGCATCATCGGGCAGGATGGCGACCCGGCAAACATCATGTACTTTGGCGTGATTGCAGTGGGGATCATTGGCGCAATCGTCGCTCGCGTTCGACCAATCGGAATGTCACGCGCACTGGTTGCTACCGCAGTTGCTCAGGCATTAGTCACTGCGATTGCCCTCATGATGGGTTTGGGCTTGCCTTATAGCGGTCCTGCCGAGCTTTTGCTGCTGAACGGGTTCTTCATTGCCATGTTTCTCTTTTCCGCTTGGCTGTTCAGACGAGCTGTTCCTGGTTCACCTTCTTGAGCCTAAATATCAAGACTAGACGAAGCATCCAAAGCATTTACCGCCCATGCATGCTTTGAAGTTGTATTGCTTCACCTTGGTAATTCCCCGCAGGAGTTATTTTTTTCGAGCCGACCATCTCAAAAAGCATCTCCACCCTCCGCTTTTCCGCCAGTGACTGGGGTACGAGATATGCAATCAGGACATAAACTGTCAGGTTTGCCATCAGCGCGATGGCTCCTGAAGTAAGCCCATAAGCCCCTGGTACCTGACCCTGGTAGATAAGCTCAAGCGCTACCGCCAACGCAAAGCCAACAACCATACCTGCAATGGCTGAATATTTATTGCCGCGCTTCCAGAAAATGCCCAGGAATTGAGGGACAGCCAATTGTATGATGCCTTGATATGCCAGTACCGCCAGAGAGAAGAGCGCGGGTAGCTCAAGGCAAGCCAGCCATGAGGCAAGCAGGGTCAGGCCCAGCATGCCCAATTTGGAGATAACAATGAGTTCTTGGTGTCCAGCTTCAAATAGTTACCCAGCAGATCATTGGCAATCTGTGCCCCCGTCGCCTGAATGTTTCCGTCAATATGCCCCATGGAAGCTGCGAGCAGGACTGTGCCGGCAAGCCCGAGCAATATGAGCCCGCCCGCTTCCTGGGAAACGATAAACCAAACGTCATTTGGCGAGGCACTCACCGCTGGGATCAGTGAGCCAAGCATGCCGAAGATGAGCAATGCTGCGCAGAACACCAGAGAAATCGGGACGGCAATCGCAGCAGATTTCTTGAGGCTTTTCACGCCGTCAGCGGTAAAGAGACGCACGAAGATATAAGGCCAGCACCACCCGCCCAATGTTCCGGTCAGCACCAGGCTGAACAGAAATAACGGACCTTCCTTTGAACCAGGGCCAGGTATGGAAAACTTGGCAGGGTCCAAGTCGGCTAGACTAAAACCTTTATCCAAGCCCATCCAGACAATCATGCCAATCAACATGGCGGCCCCAAAAAAGTACGCAATGATGCCCTGGTAGAAATCAGAGATGACCACCCCCCTCATCCCGATCTTCACAGTCCATATCTGGCGAATGGCGATCACGATTACCCCCAAAACCACGGACGCGTAGAAGCTCATGTTGCCGAGGGAGATGTATTTGAACATTTCGCCTAATGCCTGCATGCCGAGTACGAGCCAGGGAATCCCCGAGATAATGCCGATCAATGCCGCAACTGTTCGGATGTGCTTTGAGTTGTACCGCAACGCAAATAGATCGGGTTGAGTCTTCAAATCAAAAGCTTTGCCCCAGGTCCAGACAGGTTTTGCCATGACATACATCAGCACCACGGTGAGAAGACTGTACACAAGGACATAAAAGGAAATCACACCACTTGCGGCCGCCATGCCGCCGAAAGCTGTGAACATTGCCCCTGGATACCAGGTATTGAGAAAAGACATTGCCTGAAAACGCGCGCCGAAAGAGCGGCCGCCGACCACATAGTTGGAGAAGGTGTCATCTCCCAACCTGATCTTTTGCAGGATGACTATGAGCGCCACAAAGAAAGCCAGCATGATGCCAAA
>Ga0196976_1001551_pt1 | contig 10252 bp, 9 predicted proteins | sample S3v_513CmetaG_FD_148644 | JGI IMG/M metagenome (GOLD analysis project Ga0196976, IMG submission 148644) | Soil microbial communities from Anza Borrego desert, Southern California, United States - S3+v_5-13C | ecosystem: Environmental > Terrestrial > Soil > Desert | place: USA: California...
ATCTCGAGTGTGTGGGGGATAAGGTTGATACTAAAAGTATCTTGCTCGATGCTATTGACCGTGAGGCTCACGCCGTCCACCGCAATCGAGCCTTTGACCGCAATATAACGGCTGATGTTATGCGGAGCGCGTATGACGAGCGTCATGCAATCCCCGACGGGTTCAAAGCGGAGGACTTGACCGACGCCATCCACATGGCCGCTGACCAAATGGCCGCCCAACCTGTCAGAAAAACGCAAGGCTTTTTCCAGGTTGACGGCCTTTGGAGCGTCAAGGCCAACAGTGCATGACAAGGTCTCTCGGGAGACGTGCATTTCAACATGGCTGTCAGTAAAGGCAACTGCAGTGAGGCACACACCATTGACTGCAATACTGTCGCCGATATGGACATCGTCCATGCCAAGTTCATTGACAGCGATGGAAAGTTTCACATCGTCGCCCGCGGGAGTTATCCGCTCGATTTTCCCTACTGTCTGAATTATGCCTGTGAACATGCGGCCATTTTAGCAGAGTGCGTATTCGCAAGCTCGACAATGCCTAGCAAGTCACCACCATATTTATGGAGCCTGCTAGAATCGCGCCATGTTTTCCAAATCCCGGTCATTCGAGCTCTTCGTCGGGCTCCGCTATACACGTGCGAAGCGGCGTAATCACTTCATCTCATTCATTTCACTGACCAGCATGGTAGGCATCGCATTGGGTGTAGCCGCGCTGATCATTGTGCTGTCGGTTATGAATGGTTTCCAGCAGGAATTGCGCACCCGCATACTGGGCGTGGCGTCTCATGTGCAGGTCACCGGCCCGAATAATGTTCTCAATAACTGGCAAAGTTTGCAGGAACGTTTACGCGATGCCGAGCATGTGCAGGCAACAGCCCCCTACATCATGGCGCAGGGCATGTTGTCTTACGGGCAGGCCGTTCAAGGCGTGATCGTGCGCGGTATTACGCCGGCACAGGAAGCGAATGTCGCTGACCTGGCCGAACATATGCGCGCCGGAGAACTCGATGCGCTCCGCCCTGGCGAATTTGGCATCATCCTGGGGACTGATCTCGCCCAGGCGCTGGGCGTATTTGTTGGCGACAAAGTCGTGCTGCTGGCGCCACAGGGCCAGTTCACTCCGACTGGAGTGGTACCGCGGCTCAAGCAGTTCCGGGTGGTAGGTTTATTTCAGGTGGGTATGTATGAATACGATGCCGGGTTGGCCCTGATCCATATGGCAGATGCTGCCAAGCTTTATCGCATGGCGGATACCGTGTCCGGCTTGCGACTCAAGCTTGATGATCTCTTCCTGGCGCCTCAAGTGTCGCACCAGATCAGTGAACGGTTGGGTGGTAACTACTACGTGAGCGACTGGACCCAGCAGCATGCCAACTTTTTCCGCGCGGTGCAGATGGAAAAACGCGTGATGTTCATCATCCTCGCACTCATCGTCGCGGTAGCAGCATTCAATATCGTGTCCACGCTGGTCATGGCCGTAACGGACAAACGGGCTGATATCGCCATCATGCGTACGTTCGGGGCGAGCCCAGCCAGCATCATGAAGATATTCATCGTTCAAGGGGCACTGATCGGCATGATAGGCACGATAGTCGGGACGTTGCTGGGCATTATCATCGCGTCAAACATTGGCGTGATTGTGCCCTTTATCGAGAGTCTCTTCGGCATCAAATTCCTGGCCAAGGATGTGTACTACATCAGCGATTTGCCTTCGCAATTGCTGTGGTCGGACGTCATCATGATCACGATGCTGTCATTCGTGCTGAGCCTGCTGGCAACGCTTTATCCCAGCTGGCGGGCATCCAAGACCAATCCGGTGGAGGCCCTGCGTTATGAATAATAATCCGCCCATTCTTTCCTGCCGCAATCTGCAGAAAACCTATGCGGGGCTGGAAGTTGCCGTACTCAATGGCATTGACCTCGAAGTTGCCAAGGGCGAGCAGATTGCCATTGTGGGGGCCTCCGGTTCTGGCAAGAGTACCTTGCTGCATCTGCTGGGTGGGCTGGATTCGCCCAGTGCGGGGGAAGTAGCTATCCTCGGCCAGGATATCCCCGCACTTAGCGAAGCAGAACGCGGGGAGCTGCGGAATCGCTTTCTGGGCTTTGTCTATCAGTTTCATCATTTGTTGCCGGAGTTCACCGCGGTCGAGAACGTCGCGATGCCACTCATTATCCGGCGCTTGCCGCACATCCAGGCGCTGGAGACGGCGGCGGCAATGTTAGCCAGGGTAGGGCTGGAACACCGGCTGGAGCATATGCCGGGTGAACTTTCTGGTGGGGAGCGCCAGCGTGCGGCGGTTGCACGTGCATTAGTCACTAATCCGCAATGCGTGCTGGCGGATGAGCCCACGGGTAATCTGGATCGCCATACCGCGCATCACGTATTTGAGCTGTTGCTTGAGCTCAACCGCAGCCAGGATACCAGCCTGGTTGTTGTCACACATGATCTTGAGCTGGCGGCCAAGATGCAGCGTCAGTTCAAGCTGGAAGATGGACTGTTGGTTCCACTCAACGCGTAGAATTCAATGACGCTGTTTGCCCTCGCATTTGTCGCTGGCGTATGGGTCTTGCAGCAATTTCCCCTTCTACCTGCCCTCCAGTGGGCAGCAGTACTTTTTCCATTACTGCTGGCTAGTCGATGGCATCGTAATTCCATGATGCACACAGTCGTTGTGTTATTGCTGGCGATGAGCTTAGGATTTTTCTGGGCAGCATTCCTTGCACATCTTCGCCTGTCTGATGCATTGCCCCGTTCCTGGGAAGGTCGTGATGTCCAGTTGATTGGAGTGGTCTCCAACATGCCCCAACCGCAGGAACGCGGCGTCCGGTTTGAATTCGATGTCGAGCAGGTGTTGACTCAAGGTGCGCAGGTGCCATCTCGCATTTCGCTGACCTGGTACGCAGATGCTCCATCCAGCACGATTGCATTCCATGCTGGCGAGCGCTGGCAACTCACAGGCCGGCTCAAGCGGCCGCATGGAACCATGAACCCGCATGGGTTTGATTTTGAGGCGTGGGCATTGGAAAACGATATCCGCGCGACGGGTTATATCCGCAAAGATCCGGGTGACCGCAAGCTGGACACCTTTGTTCTCCGACCGGCCTATGCCGTTGAGGTGGCCCGGGAGAGGATTCGCGATCGCATGCAGAGGACCCTGAGCAACAAGCGCTATGGTGGGATCTTGCAGGCGCTGACGATCGGCGATGAAGCGGCAATCCAGCAGAACGATTGGCAAACTTTCCTGCGTACGGGTACGAATCATCTGATGAGTATTTCCGGTTTGCACATTACGATGCTGGCAGGCTTGGGCTTCACTTTTATCCATGCCTTGTGGCGCAGATCAGAAAGGCTCACCTTGAGTCTGCCCGCCCGCAAGGCTGCCACATTGGCTGGTGTCGTGATTGCCATGTGTTATGCCTTGATTGCGGGATTTTCCATCCCGGCTCAGCGAACATTTTTCATGCTGGCGGTGATCTCCTTGGCCCTATGGTTCGGACGTAGTGTATCCATTGCCTGCATACTTGCGCTGGCTTTACTGGTGGTTGTAGTGCTGGATCCATGGGCCGTACTCGCGCCGGGTTTCTGGCTTTCCTTTGGCGCTGTGGCGATTATTGCTTATGCATTAGGTGGGCGCATATCACGCGCCCATTGGTTGAAAGAGGCCATTCATGTGCAGTGGGCGATCAGTCTGGGCTTGATACCGCTTCTGCTTGTCTTGTTCAATCAAGTCTCGCTCATATCTCCCATTGCTAACGGGCTTGCCATTCCATTGGTGAGCTTGGTGGTGGTTCCTTTGGCGCTCGCAGGAAGTCTCTTGTCCCTGGATTCCCTGCTTGGTCTATCGCACGTCATTATGACGGCATGCATGATACTGCTCGAATGGCTGGCATCCTCGCCAGTCAGCACATGGCAGCAGCAAGCTCCACCTGTGTGGGCGATGTTTCTGGCGATTATGGGCGTGCTATGGATACTGTTGCCGCGCGGATTTCCCATGCGCTGGCTCGGGATGATAGCGCTCTTGCCCTTATTCCTAGTGCAAGCTGCAGGTGTAGCTTCAGGAACAATGAAGGTTGCGGCGCTTGACGTAGGGCAGGGTCTAGCAGTGGTTGTGCGGACTGCCACGCATACGCTTCTTTATGATGCGGGGCCCCGTTTTTCAATACAGAGTGACAGTGGTGGGCGTATCGTGGTGCCCTTTCTGCGAGGAGAAGGCGTGCGCCGTCTGGATGGGATGGTGATAAGCCATAATGACAATGATCATGCTGGCGGTATGGCCACTGTTCTAGCGCAAGTGCCGGTTGCGTGGTTGGCCAGTTCATTTCCCGCAAGCATGATGAGCAAGATGGGGGTTGAAAGTCGACATTGTATTGCCGGGCAGACATGGATATGGGACCAAGTGCGGTTCGAAATGCTACATCCCACCCTCGACAGCTATGGCATTAAAATCAAAGACAATGATCGCAGTTGTGTGCTGCGTATCAGTTCACGCCATGGAAGTTTATTGCTGCCGGGGGATATCGAACGTGGCGCCGAGCGTAATCTTCTACCCGCCAGATTGATCTCGGATGTGCTGGTAGTGCCTCATCATGGCAGCAAGACTTCTTCCACGGTGGAGTTTATTGAAAAGGTCCATCCGCGGTTCGCGATCTTTACTGTGGGGTACCGTAACCGCTTCGGGCATCCGAAGGAAGTTGTGGTTGAACGCTATAAGCGAATAGGGAGCCAGCTCTACCAGACCGATCAGGATGGTGCATTACTGATGGATTTCAGCGAAACCGCTGGCATCAAGATAAAACGCTGGCGTCTTGAAGCCCGTCGTTATTGGAACGATACCCCGTCTGACGGCACCGGCTTGCTTGCTGAAATCCAAGGCGCGCGCTAAAGTAACGCCACTTTAGATATTCAGGGGAGCACATCTCGTGTGGGAAATCATTAAGGCGGCCGGTTGGCCTATTTGGCCGCTGATTTTTGCTTCAATCATTACCTTGGCCATTATTGTTGAGCGTTTCTGGGCCTTGCGTACCGAAGTTGTGGTTCCCAAAAACCTGTTGCCGGAAGTCCAGAGATGGCTGAGCCAAGGTGGCGTGACCAAGGAAACCTGTCAGAGGCTGCAGGAGCATTCTCCATTAGGCGAAATCTTTGCTAGCGCGCTGATGAATATCGATTCCTCCCGCGAGGTCATGAAAGAGGCTATTGAGGAATCTGGCCGTGCGGTTGCGCACAGGCTGGACCGGTATCTTACTACACTAGGCACCATCGCTACCGTGAGCCCTCTGCTCGGTCTGCTAGGCACGGTAATCGGCATGGTTGAGCTGTTCGGCGCATTCACAAACACCGGACATGACGTCGCACAATTTGCCCGGGGTATTTCTGTTGCGCTCTATAACACGGCAGGCGGCATCATCGTGGCAGTACCCGCCATGATTTTTTACCGGTATTTCCGAGGTCGCGTGGATGGCTTCATTGTTGAGATGGAGCAGCAGGCGGTTAAGTTGGTAGAAATCATCCACGGCGAACGCAAGTAATATGAATTTTCAACGCGGAAAACGGCACGAAGATCTGGAGATGAATCTTGTGCCGCTGATTGACGTATTGCTGGTCATCATTATCTTTCTAGTGGTCAGCGCAACGTTTTCAAGGGTTAGCGAATTGCAGATCAATTTGCCCACAGCTGAAGCGAATGCACCCGAGAACAAGCCTGTAGTGGTCACGGTGGGAGTAGATGCTACCGGGCGCTACGTGGTCAATGATGTCATTGTCGTCGAGCCAACTGTAGACAACATCAGCTTGGCCATGCGCAAGGCAGCAGGTACCGCAAAGGAACCTACCATCATCATCAATGCTGATGCCAGCGCCACCCACCAGTCAGTGGTGAATGTCATGGAGGCAGCGCGTCAGGCGGGATATGTCCACATTACCTTTGCAACACAAGTCGGCGCCGGTTCCTGACCAGGCTGACATTACTTAATCCTAGTATGGCAAAAACTTCACCTGCCAAGGTGACCTTATCCGGCCCCAGCGCCAAAGTCCTTTACCTACGGCTGTTACGATATGCATGGCGCTATCGCATCGTGTTTGGCTTAAGCATCCTCGCGCTAATTGTATTTTCTCTCACCAATACAGGCTTTCTAGCCGTCATCAAGCAAGTCACGGATGAGGGTTTTGTCAAACGTGACTCAAGCCAGCTTAGTTTGTTACCGCTCATGCTGTTCGGGTTGTTAGCGGTCAGGGCATTGGCTGGGTTTGTTTCTAATTTTTCCATGCGCTGGGTAGCGCGGCGGGTCGTGGAAAATCTGCGGCTTGATGCCTTCAAGAACTTGATGGCATTACCTGTGAGCTTTTTTGATGCTAATTCTGCCGGGATCATCACTTCTAAACTAACTTATGATGCAGAGCAAGTCGCGAAAGCTTCGACCAACGTCGCTGTTAGCGTTGTCCGCGATACGTTGACCATTGTTGGCATGGTGGGTTACATGCTCTATCTGGATTGGCGTCTCACCCTGATATTCACGGTTATGGCGCCGATCATGGCGTTTTATCTCAACCGTATGACCCCAAGGCTACGTCAGGCCGGCAGATATGTGCAGGAATCCATGGGCCTCATTACCCAAGTGTCGGAAGAAGCTACTTCTGGCCAGCGCATGGTGAAAATTTATGGTGGCGAGGATTATGAATATTCCCGCTTTGCCAAAGTTGTTGGCCGTAATCGTCATATGCAGCTACGGCTAACTCGTACAGGCGGCATTAACAGTTTCGTCATCGAGTTGTTGGCAGCGGCTGCGCTCGGGCTCGTGGTTTATTACGCTGCTGGCAGGTTCACGGCCGGCGAATTTGCTGCATTCATTGGGGCTTTGCTTATGCTCATAGCGCCCATCAAGAGTCTAACCAGCTTGAATGAAGATTTGCAGGTAGGATTGGCCGCAGCTCAGAGTCTCTTTTCTGTAGTAGATACGCCCCCTGAGGTTGACGATGGCAACAAGGTCATCGAACGGGCCCGTGGAGAAATTGAATTCCGCAATGTAAGTTTGCGTTATGACAATGCAAAAAAATTGGCTATCAATAACGTAAGCTTCAGGATAGCTCCGGGAGAAAAAGTGGCCTTAGTAGGACGTTCTGGAGGTGGGAAATCCACGTTGGTCAATTTGCTCCCCCGATTTTATGAGCTGCAGCAAGGTTTGATTCTGCTAGATGGTGTAGATATTCGTGCCCTCACCCTCAGGAATTTGCGGCAGCAATTTTCTCTAGTGAGTCAGGATGTCATTCTTTTCAATGATACTGTTTTCAATAATATTGCATACGGTGCCTTGCGAGACTCAATCGAAAAAGAGATCATTGAGGCAGCTAAGGCTGCGCATGCTTGGGAATTTATACAAAACCTGCCAGAAGGTTTGTACAGTGAAATCGGAGATCGGGGCGTGAGACTGTCGGGCGGCCAACGTCAGCGATTAGCCATCGCCCGGGCGATTCTCAAGGATGCCCCTATCTTGTTGTTGGATGAAGCAACCTCGGCTCTTGATACTGAGTCTGAGCAACACGTGCAGGCTGCTTTGGACGAACTCATGCGAAACCGCACAACCATCGTCATTGCCCATCGCCTATCTACCATCGAGAATGCGGACCGTATTCTTGTGATGGAACAAGGTGAGATCGCGGAAAGCGGTACACATAAAGAATTGCTGGCGGCCCAAGGCCACTATGCCAAGCTTTACCGTAAACAATTTCATTAATTGTCCTGAAGCGCATGCAATTAGAGGCTGAACGATTCATGCGCAAGCAATGGCAAAAGTTGGGCCCTTGGCACCTCGTTCTCATTCCCTTATCGTGGCTATTTGTACTGCTATCAGCCTTACGGCGATTTAGTTATCAATACGGACTGCTCAAGTCTTCTAAACTTTCCGTGCCTGTAATAGTTGTTGGTAATATCACGGTCGGTGGAACTGGTAAAACGCCGCTGGTCATATGGCTTGCGGGGCAGTTGCAGAGGCATGGCTACAAGCCTGCAATCATTAGCCGGGGCTATCAAGGAAGTGCCCAATCCGTCTCACCTGTTTTCCCAAGCAGTGATCCTGGAATAGTGGGTGATGAGCCGGTATTGATAGCTCGACGTGGAGAATGGCCTGTATGGATAGGCCGTGATCGGTCAGAAACAGGCGAAAGATTGCTGCAGGCACATCCTGAATGTAATGTGATTATCAGCGACGATGGTCTGCAGCACTATCGTCTGCGTCGGGATATCGAAATAGCCGTGGTGGATGCAAATTATAAATTTGGCAACGGGTGGCGACTTCCTGCTGGTCCCTTGCGGGAAAGCCAAAAAAGACTGAAATCCGTGGATGCTGTTGTGTGGAACGGTGCTGCAATGAGATCTCAACCATTTGCTATGCATCTCTCGGGTTGCATATTTCGGTCAGTCGTTGATCCAACGGTAAGCGCGATGGCACAGGATTTTAAGGGACAGAAAATCACAGCCATCGCAGGAATCGGCAATCCTAGACGCTTTTTTCGACAATTGAGTGGGCTCGGGTTGGCGTTTGATGAGATGCCTTTTCCTGATCATCATGCTTTTCAGCCCTCGAATTTGCAATCCATAGAAGCAGACGTGATACTGATGACCGAAAAAGACGCAGTAAAATGTGCTGCATTCGCCAAAAAGAGCTGGTGGTATTTGCCTGTGTTTGCCGAGATCGATGATGGCCTGGCAACATATATTATGAACAAGCTGAGGAATTTGAATGGACCCCAAGCTGCTACAGATTCTGGTTTGCCCAATATGTAAAGGGCCGCTAGTTTATAAAAAAGCTGAGCAGGAACTGATATGCAAACCCTGCCGCCTGGCTTATCAGGTCAAGGATGACATTCCAGTCATGCTTGAGGATGAGGCAAGAAAACTGCCGGCGGACGAAGAGGTTTGATGGATGACTTTTAAGGTAGTGATTCCTGCACGTTATGCGAGTGTGCGTTTGCCAGGAAAGCCATTGCTTGATATTGGCGGCAAGCCCATGGTCGTCAGGGTAGTTGAACAAGCCTTGCAAAGCGGTGCGGAAGAAGTTGTTGTGGCGACTGACCATGACAAGATTGCCGCGGCTGTCAAGGCATCTGGTCATCAGGCTGTCATGACGCGCGAAGACCATGCCTCCGGCACAGACCGTCTTGCTGAAGTCGCCCAGCTCATGGGCTGGAGCGATCAGACTATTGTTGTGAATGTGCAAGGCGATGAGCCATTAATCTCTCCTAATCTCATCAGGGAAGTTGCGGATGATTTGGCGCAGCATCAGCAGGCGGCCATCGCAACCGCATGTCATCCTATCCATGATATGGCTGTGGTTAAGAACTCCAGCGCTGTTAAGGTGGTGGTGGATAAAAATGGATACGCACTGTACTTCAGCCGCGCTCCTATACCTTATGCCCGTGATGCTTATGATGCCTCAGAAGGCATTCCACAGGGCTTGCCCGTTTATAAGCACATCGGTATTTATGCCTACCGAGCTTCCTTTTTACGTGAGTACAAACAACTTACGCCTTCATCCATTGAGCGATTTGAAGCACTCGAGCAGTTGCGGGCATTGTGGCATGGATACAAGATAAGCGTTATGGTGGCGGAAGATGCTCCTAGCATCGGGGTTGATACAAAGGCTGACCTTGAGTACGTGCGGACAGTGCTCTTGCAGCAATAATCCTTATTTGTTTCATGAGGTTCTTTGCTTTTTCATCGCTAAAATCCCCTTATGGGAATCTTGTCCCCAAGCCTTTAGGCATAAGGAATTCCAGATTTCCTGTTGACACGTAAATTCGAGATTTGCTATAGTCTCACCTCTCGGCGGTAATCACCGAATTCGGACGCGGGGTGGAGCAGTCTGGCAGCTCGTCGGGCTCATAACCCGAAGGTCACAGGTTCAAATCCTGTCCCCGCAACCAGTTTTGATTACTCGCAATTGCTCTTTAAAAATCTGGAACAACTGATAAGTGTGGGTGCTTGTAGAGGGCACCTGACTTGGCTGGCGTGTCTGTAAAAGGATGGCCGGTCGAGCAGACTCAAGATACAAGTGCTTACACTTAGAATGAAACTTAAGTACAAACGCTGGCTAATTTATTAGCTGACAACCTTGAGATTCATTTGAGTGAAATGCACAAGCGACATACCGACCCACGTAAGTGGGTCACAAGTAATAGTTAGGAATTAAACTGAAGAGTTTGATCCTGGCTCAGATTGAACGCTGGCGGAATGCTTTACACATGCAAGTCGAACGGCAGC
>Ga0196976_1001552_pt1 | contig 10244 bp, 11 predicted proteins | sample S3v_513CmetaG_FD_148644 | JGI IMG/M metagenome (GOLD analysis project Ga0196976, IMG submission 148644) | Soil microbial communities from Anza Borrego desert, Southern California, United States - S3+v_5-13C | ecosystem: Environmental > Terrestrial > Soil > Desert | place: USA: California...
GGGTCGGAAGCTCGCCAAGGAGCGACTGGTCCAGATTAAGCGCGGCTAGGCACCCATCGCAGGACGCCGCGAGCTGGAGCCGAGGCCAAAGGCCAAGCTGAGAGCCGAGGCCGAGGGCCGAGGGCCGAGGCCATAGCAGATCAGGCGTCAGCGCCCCATTTTCATGAAACGTCAGGCGCCCGCAAACGTAGGATTACGAAGGCACCACCAAGAGCTCCCGCATGCTAAATAAGGAAGATCTCGAGGGTTTCCTCGACCGACTTGGCCAGGAAGGCGCTTCCTATAAGGAAGTGGAACCAGGGCTGTGGGTGATCAAGCCCGGTGGTTCGCTCGACTTTGACGTTGTCGTCAACTACACGCCGCCGGTTGCAGTGCTGCGCGTGAAGGTGATGGAGCTTCCGAAGGACAAAGCACAGCTGGCAGACCTCAGTCGCCGGCTCCTGGAGCTCAATGCATCAGACCTGGTGCACGGCTCCTACGGCATCGAACAGAACTCCAGTTCAATCGTCCTCACAGAGGCGCTGGAGCTGGAACATCTTGATTACGAGGAATTCCTGGCGGCCTATGAGGGGATGACTCTGGCGCTGGCCTCACATCTGCGCGAGATCGGTTCCTACCGCGGGGGTCGTTGAACATGGGACTTTTTGATCGTCTTTCATCGCTGCTCCGGTCCAACATCAACGATCTGATTTCCCGGGCGGAAGATCCCGAGAAGATGCTCAATCAGATCCTCGTGGACATGCGCGGGCAGCTCGTGAAAGCCAAGCAGCAGGTGGCCGCCGCCATTGCCGACGAGAAGCGTCTGCGCGATCAGGCGGACGCGGAGTACAAGCAGGCCGCGGAATGGGAAAACCGCGCGATGCTGGCGGTGAAGGAAAACCGTGACGACCTGGCGAAGCAGGCGCTGGTCCGGCACAGCGAGCATTTCGCCCACGGTCAGCAGCTCGAGCAGACGTGGGAGTCGCATCGCATGGAGACGGAAAAGCTCAAGGCCTCCCTGCGCGACCTCAACGACAAGATCGAAGAAGCGAAACGCAAGAAGAATCTCCTCATTGCGCGCCAGCGCCGTGCACAGGCGCAGCAGCGCATCCACGAGACGATGTCGTCCATGTCGGAGAAGTCGGCGTTCGAGGCCTTCGCCCGCATGGAAGAACGGATCGAGACCAACGAGCGCCAGCTCAAGGCGTCCGTGGAGATCGAGGAGGAATTCACGGGCGATCGGCTGCAGCAGGACTTCAAGGTGCTGGAGAAAGGCGCCACCAGCGTGGCGGTCGACGCTCGCCTGCTCGAGCTGAAGCAGAAGATGGGTGTGCTTTCCGCAGGCGCGGGGGGCACGCGCGGACAGCTCGGCGCGGGCAAGCGTGACGCCGAGGAAGTCGACGCGGAAATCGAGGACGCCTCCGAGCAGAAGAAATCGCGTTGATCAGCGAATCCCTCCGGCGCGTGCGCTTCGCGCCGATCCTGACGGCGACTGTCGTCACGATCCTGCTGCTCCTGCTGGTCAGGTCAGTAGCGTCCGTGCTCATCCTGCTGCTGCTCGGCATTCTGATCTCGCTGTACCTGCGCGCGCTGTCGGATCAGATCGAGCGACGCCTGCACATCCCGGAACCGTTTTCGTATGTCGCGGCGATCGTGCTCACGGTGGCCGCGGTTACGGCCCTCGTGTGGATCCTTGTTCCTCCGGTCATCGAACAGACGCAGCAGCTGTTCATGGTGCTTCCGAATTACATCGCCGGGTGGGAGACGGGACTCGAGAACGCGATGCTCAAGTATCCCGGTCTGCGCGACGTCGTGGGCTCGGACGACCATAAGATCCTGCGCGCGGTCTACGACCGTATTTCCGAGACGTTCGGCGATGTGGTGCCGCGCGCGATCGGGCTCGTGCACGGGGCGATCAACGTTTTTGCGGTCGCGATCATGGGGATCTATCTCTCGCTGCATCCCGCGCTGTACCGCGAGTGGTTGATTGCGCTCTTCCCGCCCATCCATCGTGACCTCGTGCGCGACGTCCTCGGCGACCTGGGCCAGACGCTGCGCTCGTGGATCGTCGGGATGCTGATCGGCATGTTCGTACTCGCTGCCTTCACCGCGCTGGGGCTGTACGTCCTGAAGGTGCCCTTCTGGCTTCCCTTCGGGATCTTTACCGGGCTGGTGGCGATCGTGCCCTTTTTCGGCACGCTCGTCTCGACCGTCATCCCGGCGCTGTTCGTCCTCAATGGTACCGGCTTCTGGGGGTTCGGTCCGTTCGGGCACAGCGTGCTGGTGATCCTCCTCGGCACTGTGGTGCACCTCGTCGAAAGCAACGTGGTGCTTCCGCTCGTGATGTCGAAGAAGGTGGATCTCCCGCCGGTGCTGTCGATCATGTCCGTATTGATCATGGGGCACATCCTCGGCCCCATGGGACTCATCGTTGCCGTGCCGACACTCGCGGCGCTGATGGTGATCGTTCGGCGCATCCTCATCACGCGCATCTATGAAGGCCAGGGCTTCCGTCGCACGACGCGTGAACGTCCGCTGCTGCTGCGCGTCCCGGCTCCGGGCGGCGGCGTCATGGTGCCAGTCACGGAAGTGCCCATCGACGTGATCTCCTTCGCGGAGCGGCGCGCGCGCCTGGTTCGCTAGAATTCGGGATGGCTGCGCGTTCCGAAACGACGGTGCCCGAGTTCCGCCTGTACAACACGATGACACGGTCGGTCGAGCCGTTCGCGCCGGCCGATGGCAGGACCGTGCGCATGTACAGTTGCGGGCCCACGGTCTACAACCCGGCGCACCTCGGCAACTTCCGGTCGTTTCTCTTCTACGACCTGCTGCGGCAGGCGCTGAGGCTTCGCGGCTGGAACGTCCGGCAGGTGATGAACCTGACCGACGTCGATGACAAGATCATCAAGCGGGCGGTGGAGCAGGGACGCAACATCCGCGAAGTCACGGAGCCGGTCACGAAGATCTTCATGACCGACCGCGACTACCTGCGGATCAAGCCGGCTGATGATTACCCGAAGGCGACAGAGTACATCCCGCAGATGATCGCGCTCGTCGAGCGCCTGATTCAGCGAAAGGTCGCGTACCGGGCTGATGACGGGTCGGTCTACTTCGCGATCGACAAGTTCAGGAACTATGGGCGCTTGTCGCGCCTGGACACACGCGAGGTCAAGGCAGGAGCCCGGGTCGCCCAGGACGACTATACCAAGGAAAACGCGCAGGACTTCGCCCTCTGGAAGGCGGCCAAGCCGGAGGACGAACAGACTGGGGCCGCCTGGGATTCCCCATGGGGACGAGGCCGCCCTGGGTGGCACCTCGAGTGCTCGGCCATGGCGATGGACCTGCTAGGGGAAACCCTGGACCTGCACACGGGGGGAATCGACCTCGTCTTCCCGCACCACGAGGACGAGATCGCGCAGTCCGAGGCGGCCACGGGGAAGACCTTTGCCCGCCACTGGTGCCATGGGGCTTTTCTCCTGACCGACGGTGCCAAGATGGCCAAGCGGGTAGGGAACGTGTTCACCGTGAAGGAGTTGCGGGAACAAGGCATCTCAGCGGCAGCAGTGCGCCACTTTGTGTTCACGACGCACTATCGGAAGGAATTGAACCTGTCTGATGAGGCGATCGAGGCATCGACAGAGGCCGTCCGGCGTATTGGCGAGTTCGCCACCCGGCTGACTGAGGCTAGCGGCGGGACCGACGCCATGGCGACTGCGGCGGAGGAGGCGGAAGTGGCATTTCGCGCGGCGCTGTCCGACGACCTCAACGCGCCGGAGGCTCAGGCCGCGCTATTCACCTTCGTCAAGGCAGCCAATCGTGAGCTGGACCGGAACGGGACGGATGTCGCCGCGCTGGAACGGGCTCGTCGGGCGTTCGGCGTGATGAACGGGGTTCTGGATATCGTCCCCGAGCAGGGTGAGGCCCCCGCAGAGCTCGTAGCGTGGGTGGAAGAGAGGTTGGCGGCGCGTCGAGCGGCACGCGCGCGGCGAGATTTTGCCGAGGCCGACCGCATCCGTGGCGAGCTGACGGATCGCGGCATCGCGGTCGAGGATGGGGGGGGTGGAACGAAGTGGAAGCTGACACGCCCGGTGGCCGCGAGCTAACTTCGCAAGCCGCCTCACCTTGACTCTGATTTTCGCGCTGACTATCCTATGAGTCTCGCAAAAATGACCTACTGTCGCTGACGTAGCTCAGATGGCAGAGCAGCCGCCTTGTAAGCGGCAGGTCGTGGGTTCGATTCCCACCGTCAGCTCTTCACCTGATAACGTCGCGACGTTGGCATCATGCGAGAGACATACAACGGCTTGTCTGCCTGCGTGTTGTGAGACGCGCGAGCGGACAAGCCTTCGTTCCGGTGGGGTACCCAAGTGGCCAACGGGAGCAGACTGTAAATCTGCCGGCTCACGCCTTCGAAGGTTCGAATCCTTCCCCCACCATCCAGGGGAAACCAGAAGGTGGAAGCCGGCGCACATGGAATACTTCGCGGGAGTAGCTCAGCTGGTAGAGCGCAAGCCTTCCAAGCTTGATGTCGCGGGTTCGAGCCCCGTCTCCCGCTCTGGACAGCCTACCGGCTGACAATTCGCTGGCTCACGTAGCTCAGTTGGTAGAGCACACCCTTGGTAAGGGTGAGGTCACCGGTTCAATCCCGGTCGTGAGCTCTAAGAAGTTTGAACGTTTGGGGGTTTCAGAGTTTGAGTAAACCCTAAACACTGAAACGCACAAACACTGAAAGGGATTTTTCGGAATGCCGCGCGACAAAATCATCCTCGCCTGCAACGAGTGCAAGAATCGCAATTACTTCACCACGAAGAACAAGCGCACGCATCCTGAGCGCGTCGAGTGGAAGAAGTACTGCCCCCGTTGCAACAAGCACCAGGTTCACAAGGAAACGAAGTAATGGCTGCTGACGCGGTTGCCGTGAGCAAGTGGCAGGGCCTCGTTGCCTTCGTGCGGGACTCGTTCCATGAGATCCGGTACAAGACGACGTGGCCGGAGGTCGCGCAGGTGCGGCAGGCGTCTATCGCCATCATCATCTTCGTGCTCATCATCGGCCTGCTGATCACGCTGATGGATCTCGTGCTGCGCGGCATCCTGATCACGGGCGTGCAGGGGCTCTTCCGCTGATGCTGGCACTCGAGCACCGCTGGTACGCGATCCAGACTACGGCCGGTCACGAGAACAAGGTGCGTTCGCTGATCCAGCGGAAGATCGAGCAGGACGCGCGTCCGCAGCCCGATCGCCCGATCCGTCAGGCGCTCGTGCCCACGCAGGAAGTGGTCGAGATCAAGAACGGCAAGAAGGTCAACGTCGAACGCAAGCTGTACCCCGGTTATGTGCTGGTGGAGATGACGATGAATCAGGAGACGATTCACACCATCAACTCCATCCAGGGCGTGATCAAGTTCGTGGGGCAGGAGCGGCTCCCGCAGCCGCTGCGGCCGGAGGAAGTCAACCGTCTCCTCGGCATCGCCGACGAGAAGGAAGCAGAGGAGCCGCGTGAGGAGATTCCGTTCCTCATCGGCCAGGCAGTGGCGATCACGGAAGGGCCGTTCACGGACTTCAATGGAACGGTCGAGGAAGTGATCCCGGACAAGGGCAAGGTTCGCGTCAGCGTGAGCCTGTTCGGGCGCCCCACGTCGGTCGAACTCGATTATTTGCAATTGAAAGCGTACTGAGAAATACGGCTTGACGGCTCGTCAGCTTGTCAAAGCAGACAAGCAGACAAGCAGACAAGCAGACAAGCAGACAAGCTGCTGTCCGTCGACAACCACTTCGACGTTAAGCACACAGTGGGAGACTCGAAGTCGAGAGGGTAGCAATGGCCAAGAAAGTCACCGGATTCGTGAAGTTGCAGATTCCGGCAGGACAGGCGACTCCGGCACCCCCGGTGGGTACGGCGCTCGGTCCGCAGGGAATCAACATCATGGCGTTCGTGAAGGAGTTCAATTCACGCACCCAGAATCAGCCGGGCATGATCCTGCCCGTCGAAGTCACGATCTTTTCGGACAAGTCCTTCACCTTCATCCTGAAGACGCCTCCTGCGGCGATTCTTCTGAAGAAGGAAGCCGGTATCGAGAAGGGTTCCGGCCAGCCGAACCGCAACAAGGTCGGCAAGGTCACGAAGGCGCAGATCCGCAAGATCGCCGAGATCAAGATGCCCGACCTCAATTGCGAGTCGATCGAGTCCGCCATGCAGATGGTTGCCGGCGCGGCGCGGTCGATGGGCCTGGAGGTCGTGGACTGATGCCGAATCAACTGCATGGCAAGAAGTACCGCGCGGCTGAGAAGAACCGCGACATCGCCGCGAGCTACCAGCCGAAGCAGGCGCTGGAACTCGTGAAGAAGGCCGCGTTCGCCAAGTTCGATGAAACCGTGGAAGTCGCCGTCCGCCTCGGAGTCGATCCCAAGCACGCCGACCAGGTGGTCCGCGGCACCGTTGTCCTGCCGGCCGGAACGGGCAAGAGCGTGCGCGTCCTCGTGATCGCGACCGGCGACAAGGCAAGGGAAGCCGAAGCGGCGGGCGCGGATTTCGTCGGCACCGATGACATGATCGCGAAGATCAAGGACGGCTGGCTGGATTTTGACGTCCTCATCGCGACGCCCGATCAGATGGGCAAGCTCGGCGCGCTGGGTCGCGTGCTCGGTCCTCGCGGACTGATGCCGAACCCGAAGGCCGGGACCGTCACGATGGACGTCTCGCGCGCGGTGCGCGAGACGAAAGCGGGCAAGATCGAGTTCCGGGTGGACAAGTCCGGCAACGTTCAGGTCCCCATCGGCAAGGTCTCGTTCCCGATCGAATCACTGGAAACGAATTTCAATGCATTCATGGATCAGATCGTCCGCTCCAAGCCAGCGTCGTCGAAGGGCGTGTACGTGCGCAACGTATCCGTCTCGAGCACGATGGGCCCCGGCGTCCGCGTCGATCCCAACCAATACCGGTAACGAGCGATGAAGAGACCAGAAAAGGAAAAGCTCGTCGCCGAGCTCAAAGAGAAGCTCACCGGCGCCAAGGCGCTGTATTACACGGACTTCACGGGGTTGAACGTGAAGCGCATGACGGACCTCCGCCGTCGCCTGCGCAAGGCGAACGTCGAGTACGTCGTGATCAAGAACACCCTCGCGCTCCGCGCCGTCAACGAATCGGGACTCGTGGCGCAGAAGCTCAAGGGACAGACCGGCCTCGTCATCGCGAAGGACGCGGTGGCCGCGGCCAAGGTGCTGGCGGACTTCGCAAAGGAGAACGACCAGCGCCCATCGGTGAAGGGCGGATTGCTCGAGGGCAAGTCGCTCGACGTCGAGCAGGTGAAGAAGCTGGCCAGCATGCCGTCGCGCGAGCAGATGCTCGCCGAGCTTGGTGCGGGCCTGCAATCGCCGATGGCCGCCTTTGTCGGCGCGCTCAACGGCCTGCTGTACATGTTCGCTGGTGCCCTCGATGCGCTGAAGACTCAGCGCGAGGCCGCATAACAATCCCAGGCAGTTTCAAACAGTTAAACAAATCCCCAGGGGTGCCTGGGATCATCAGGAGAAACAACGACAATGGCTAACGCAACCATGAGCAAGGACGAGATCCTCGAAGCTATCGGCAACATGAGCGTCTTCGAACTCGCCGAGCTGATCGACGCTTTCAAGAGCAAGTTCAACGTCACGATCTCGGCCGCGGCTCCCGCGGCTCCGGCCGCCGGCGGCGGTGGCGCGGCTCCTGCCGCGGCAGTCGAGGAGCAGACCGAGTTCGACGTGGTCCTCAAGGACGCCGGTGCAAAGAAGATCCAGGTCATCAAGGTCGTTCGCGAGCTCACCGGTCTCGGGCTGAAGGAAGCCAAGGACCTGGTCGATGGTGCGCCGCAGACGGTGAAGACCGGCGTTTCGAAGGACGAGGCCGCGAGCGTCAAGGCCAAGCTGGAAGAGCAGGGCGCTGCCGTCGAAGTGAAGTAAGAGCGCGGCAGGCTTGTCAGCTTGACGGCTTGTCGGCTTCTCGGCTCACCTCGCGGTGACTGACAAGCGGACAAGCCGACAAGCAGACGAGCGATACCGCCCGCTCACTTCCTTCGACGCTAATGCTCCGACTCCGCGCGACAATTCCATCAGTTCTCGAGCTTTCCTCCGACTCAATGATTGAGCGGCGGGGCGCTCGTTTTTTCGCCTGCCCCAACCGGGTGAGACATGCCTGAGACACTACCGTCCATTTCCTTCGCGAAGCTCGAGCCCAAGAAGGACATGCCGCATCTGCTCGACATCCAGACACGGGCGTTTGAAGCGCTCCTGCAAACGGATGCCGCAGCGGCCGAACGCGAAGACATCGGACTCGAGCGGGTCTTCAAGGACCTGTTTCCCATCTCGGACGTCCACGAGAACTTCTCGCTGGAATTCGTCCGCTATTCCCTGGGCGAGCCGAAGTACTCCGTCGAGGAGTGCATCGAGCGCGACATGACCTATTCCGCGCCGCTGAAAGCCACCCTCCAGCTCGTGATCAACGAGGTGGTCGGTGAGGTCAAGCGGCCGCGCAACATCATCGAGAAAGAGGTCTATCTCGGTGAACTGCCGCTGCTCACCCCGCTGGGCACCTTCGTCATCAACGGCGCGGAGCGCGTCATCGTCAGCCAGCTGCACCGGTCCCCGGGCGTGGTCTTCGAGGAAGCCACCCACCCGAACGGCCAGCGTCTGATCTCCGCGCGCATCATCCCGTTCCGCGGCTCGTGGGTCGAATTCACCGTCGACATCCACGACGTCATCTACGTCCACATCGACAAGAAGAAGAAGTTCCCGGCCACCGCGCTCCTCCGTGCCTTCGGCTACGGATCGAACTCGGATATCCTCCGGCTCTTCTTCGGCGTCCGCGAGCTGGATCTCACGAAGCACCGCGAGAGCCGCGTCGACGTGCGTGAGGCCATCGGTGCCATCATCGCCGAGGATATCGAGCTTCCTGGCGAAGCCACTCCGGCCGACGCGCCGAAGTTGCGCACGAAGAAGCTGCGCGCCGAGCGTGAGCGCGCGGAGAACATCATGCTGGTGAAGGAGGGCGACGAGCTCACCGAAGAGGTGTTCAACCGTCTCCGCCGCCAGGACATCAAGAAGATCAAGGTCTTCGCCTCGTACCAGACGGTCGACCTGCGTGACGAAGTCGACGCCATCGAGCGCGGCGAGCGCCCGGTGCGCCGCCAGCTCGCCGTGGACGTCGTCGATCCTGATTCCGGCGAGGTCATCGCCGAGTCCGGGCAGATGCTCACGGACGCCGTCATCAAGAAGATCCGCAAGGCGGAAGTGCTCAAGGTCCAGGTGTTCGTCGCCTCGGGTCGCGCGGAGTCCACGCTGATCAAGAACACGATCGCGAAGGATCCCACCAAGACCATCATCGAGAAGAACAAGGAAGCCGGCACCACCACCGAGCGCAGCGTCACCCGCGAGGAAGGTGAGCGGTTCGCCCTGTCCCAGATCTATTCGCTGCTCCGTCCGGGCGATGCGCCCGACCTCGACACCGCGCGTCTCGCGCTGGAACGGCTGTTCTTCAGCCCGAAGCGCTACGACCTCGGTCGCGTGGGACGGTACAAGATCAATCAGCGGCTGGCCCTGAACACACCCGCCAGCACGACCGTCCTGACGAAGGAAGACTTCATCGCCATCCTCCGCTACCTCGTGGAGCTCCATGAAGGCCGCGGCCACGTAGATGACATCGATCACCTCGGCAACCGTCGCATCCGGTCGGTGGGCGAGCTGATCGCAAACCAGTTCTCGGTCGGTCTGTCCCGCATGGCGCGCCTGGTCAAGGAGCGCATGTCGATCAACACCGATCCGGAAAAGATTTCGCTCGACGATCTCGTGAATGCGCGGACCGTGTCAGCGGTCATTCAGGCGTTCTTCGGATCGTCGCAGCTGTCGCAGTTCATGGACCAGACGAATCCGCTCGCGGAGTTGACGCACAAGCGTCGCCTCTCCGCGCTCGGACCGGGCGGCCTGACGCGCGAACGGGCTGGCTTCGAAGTGCGCGACGTGCACTACAGCCAGTATGGCCGCATGTGCCCCATCGAGACGCCGGAAGGTCCGAACATCGGCCTGATCACATCGCTCGCGTGTTATGCGAGAGTCAATGATCTCGGATTCGTAGAAACGCCATACCTTGTCGTCAAGAACGGCAAGGTGACGTCGGACCTCGCCTGGCTGGATGCGAACCGTGAGGAAGACGTCACGATCGCGCAGGCGAACGCCAAGGTGAATGACGACGGCACGTTCGTCGACGAGTTCGTGCTGTCGCGTCAGCGGTCGGACTATCC
>Ga0196976_1001553_pt1 | contig 10242 bp, 9 predicted proteins | sample S3v_513CmetaG_FD_148644 | JGI IMG/M metagenome (GOLD analysis project Ga0196976, IMG submission 148644) | Soil microbial communities from Anza Borrego desert, Southern California, United States - S3+v_5-13C | ecosystem: Environmental > Terrestrial > Soil > Desert | place: USA: California...
CGTGACGATGCCGTTCTCGGTGCAATGATGAGAGCTCTCCTCCTCCTCCTCCTCGCTCTCTCTCTGCCGCTGCACGGGCAGCTCCGCGAGACCATCAACGTCACCGTGGTCGAGGTGCCGGTCACCGTCGTCGACCGCGCCGGCAATCCGGTCCGCGGCCTGACCAAGGATCAGTTCGAGGTCAGCGTCGACGGCAAGAAGGTCGCGGTCACCGGCTTCGACACGATCGACATGCGCACCATCGACGAGCGCAGCCAGGCCGCGCCCGCGGCGCCGCTCCCTGCCGCCGCGTACCGCAATTTCCTGCTCCTCTTCGATTTCTCCGGCTCCACGCCCGGCACCATCGCCCGGGCGCAGGGCGCGGCCAGCGAGTTCGTGTCGACGCAGCTGAAACGCCGCGATCTCTGCGCGGTGGCCACGTTCAGCATCGAGCAGGGGCTGCAGATCCTGACCAGCTTCACCTCCGACCGCGACCTCCTGCAGCACGTGATCGAGAACGTCCTCGAGCCGACCTACATCAAGGTCCAGGACCCGCTCAAGCTCGCCGCGCCGCCGAGGTACGACGTCGACCCGAAAAACGACAAGGCCCGCGCGCGCCAGGCGGAGAAGAACGAGGCGGTGCGCGCCATCATCGAGCGCCACAACCTCGCGGCGCAGCGTGCCTGGGAAGACGAGCAGCGCGGGCGGCTGAGCACCGAGTTCCGCGACCTCGGCTCGCTGGCGCGGCTGCTCGACCGCCTCCCGGGGCAGAAACAGATCATCTTCCTCTCCGAGGGGTTCGATCCCGCGCTGGTGCAGGGGAGGGGCAACCTCTCCGAGAAAGCCACGCAGGAAGAGAACGAGCGGATCGATCGCGGCGAGATCTGGAAAGTCACCACCGAGCAGCGCTTCGGCAGCAACGCCGCCGCCACCGAGATCCGCCAGATGGCCGAGCTCTTCAAGCGCTCCGACGTCCGCCTGCACGCCATCGACATCAAAGGGCTGCGCGGCGAGGTCGACGCCTTCTCCGGCGTGCAGCAGGCCCTGAGCACGAGCGAGGGACTGCACCTCATCACCCGTCCCACCGGCGGGCAGGTGTTCAAGAACGCCACCGACCTGCGCCGCAACTTCGAAGAGCTGATGCGGCAGCAGGAGCTCGTCTACGTCCTCGCCTTCGAGACGAAGCGCACCTTCACTCCCGGCGCGTTCCACGAGATCAGGGTGAAAGTGCCGTCCGCGCGCGGCGTGCAGGTCACGCACCGCGCCGGCTATTACGAGACCTCGCCGTATCCCCCCTCGGAGTTCGAGCAGACACTCTCGCTGGCCGGCCTGCTCATGACCGAAAGCGAGCGCACGGAGGTCCCACTGACCATCACCGCCTCGCCGCTTCCGTCGCAGGGAAAGGTGCCGGTGGTGATCGAGGTCCCGGCCGAGGGGCTGCTGAAGGATGGGGACGAGAACGTCGTCACGGCCGACCTCTACGTGTACGCCTTTGACAGCCAGAACCATATCCGCGACTTCCTGCAGCAGCGCCTCGGCGTCGACCTCACCAAAAACGGCCAGCGCCTGCGCGACGGCGGCCTGCGCTACGTCTCCTCGCTCGACCTCCCCCCGGGACAGTACGTGCTCAAGGCGCTGGTGCGTGTGGACGAAAGCGGACGCATCGGGTTGACGCGCCGCGTGGTGGACGTGCCGTCGGCGAAGATATCCGCAACTTTTTTGCACCCTGTGCAAAACGGCGTCAACGTGGCCGCACCGGGCAGGAGCGAGGTGGCGGTGATGGCGTTCAGCACGCCGGAGCAGCGCTACGTGCCGGTGGTTCGCCCCATCGTGCGTTCCAACATGGCTCTCGCGCTGTTCGGTGCTGAACGTAGGACGGGCTTCAGCCCGTCGTTCGCGCCACCCATGGACGGGCTGAAGCCCGTCCTACGTTTGCTCGAGTCCGCCGAGGATCGCGTGCTGCTGGAGTTGGATGCGTCCGGCCTGAAGGCAGGCGAATATACGCTCCTGCTCGAAGGTGCCGCCCTGCCGTTCCGCATCGAATGACGTCTATGAGGTGGACCGCCGGCGTCCCGCCGGCTGTCTCAGGCGGCGTCCCGCCGCCCGCCACCCGGAGTGGCGCCGAGACGGCGCCACAGACAGCCGGCGGGGACGCCGGCGGTCCGCTTATACTTTCGTCGATTGCAGAACGGCGTCTCTGAATTCGAGCAGCGCATCGGCTATACGTTCCAGAAGCGCGAGATGCTCCGCCGCGCGCTCACGCACAAGTCCTACTCCCACGAGGCCAAGGAGCTCGACGTCCGCCACAACGAGACCTTCGAGTTCCTCGGCGACTCGGTCCTCGGCTTCGTCATCGGCGACTTCCTCTTCCACCACTTCCCGCACCTCGACGAGGGGGCGCTCTCGAAGATGAAGGCCTTCCTCGTCAGCGCCCCCAGCCTGGCCGCCAAGGCCCGCCACTACGGCATGGGGGAGGTCATCCTCCTCGGCGTGGGGGAAGAGAAGACGGGGGGGCGGAAGAAGGACTCGCTGCTGGCCAACCTCTTCGAGGCCATGATCGCGGCGGTCTATCTCGACGGCGGCATCGAGCCGGCGCGCGAGCTGATCGAGCGCTCGTTCCGCGAAGACATCGAGAAGATCGACCAGCAGGACCTCCTCTTCCGCGACTTCAAGACCGCCCTGCAGGAGATCGCCCAGGGACGCGGTCTGCAGCTTCCCGAGTACCACGTCGTCGACCAGGTCGGCCCCGACCACGACAAGACCTTCATCGTGGAAGTGAAGATCGGCAGCCTCGTCGCGCGCGGGGAAGGGTCGTCGAAGAAAGAGGCGCAGCAGCAGGCGGCGAAGCAGGCGCTGGGGGAATTCGCGGAAAGGTACGGATGAAGCGCGTTGCCCTCGTCCTGTTATTGCTGATCCCCACGGCCTACGCCCAGCGCACCGACCTCGACCGCATCCGCACCGACATCACCCGCCTCCGCAACCGTCTCGAAGAAGTGCGGCGGCAGGCGCAGTCGGTGGCGCGCGAGATCGAGGAAGTCGATCTCGAGCTGAACATCCGCACGCGCGAGCTCGACCTCGCCAACGCCGCGGAAGCGAAGCTGACCGGCGAACAGCAGGCCATCGAGGGACAGATCGCCGCGCTCCTGCCGCGCATCGAGCAGCAGAAGCGCGATCTCCGGAAGCGCCTGGTCGTCCTCTACCGCCTCGGCAGCCTCAGTTACGTGCGCCTGTTCCTCGCGCTCGACGACGAGCAGAACCCGCTCGAGGCCATGTCCATGCTGAGCTATCTCGTCACGCGCGACGCGCGGCTGGTCTCGCAGTTCCAGGGCGCGCGGCAGCAGCTCGCGTCGCAGCGGCAGCAGCTCGCCGACCGGCAGTCGCGCCTGCGGCAGACGCGGCTCATCGTCGAGCAGAGACGCGTGGCCGTCATCGCCGCGCGCACGGAACAGGAGCGCGTCCTGGCGCGTCTCAGGACCGAGGAGAGCGGCGCGGCGCAGCAGCTCGCGGCGCTCGAAGAGAAAGCCCGCAGGCTCCAGCGGCTCGTCGACGTCCTCTCCCAGCAGCAGCGCGGCATGCCCACCGCGCTCGACATCCGCAGCGTGCAGGGGGCGCTCGAGTGGCCGGCCAGGGGAAAGGTCTTCGAGCGCTTCGGGCGGCAACGTAACCCGAAGTTTTCAACCTATACGGTCAATAACGGCCTGAAAATCGAAGCGGTTGCGGGCACCCAGGTGCGCGCGGTGTTCCAGGGAACAGTTCTTTTTTCCCAGTGGTTCAAAGGTTATGGAAATCTGATCATTCTCGATCACGGCAATCGCGTTTTCTCGTTGTACGGCAATCTCAAGGCGCCGGCGGTCGCGGTAGGCGACAAGATCGCCACCGGCCAGCCGATTGCAGGAGTGGGCGAGAGCGAGGAAACGGGCTCAGGCCATCTGTATTTCGAGATCCGAACGAACAATCAGCCCGACGATCCCCAGAAGTGGCTGCGATGATGACAAAAAAACGAATCGCTTTTCTCTCCCTCTCCGTGGCCCTCATGGTCACGCTGCTCGCCGGCGCCCTGTTCGGCCAGCAGGCTCCCAAGACCAACGTCTACCGCTACCTCAGCATCTTCTCGGAAGTGTTCGACCTGGTGCGGACGAACTACGTCGAGCCGGTGTCGTCCGACGCGCTGATCGAAGGCGCGTTCAGCGGCGTCACCGACGCCATCGACGAGTTCAGCTACTACGTCCCGCCGCAGCAGATGAACGCCTACAAGGGCTTTCAGGACGTCGAGGACAACGGCCTCGGCCTGATCGTCACCAAGCGCTTCGGCTACGCGTTCGTCATCGCGCCGGTGGCCGGCTCGCCGGCCGAGAAATCGGGCCTCGAGCGCGGCGACTTCATCGAGGCCGTCGACGGCCAGTCGACGCAGAAGATGGCCGTCTGGCAGATCCGCAGCGCGCTCAACCGGAACAAGCCCGTCAAGCTGCAGATCCTCCGCGGCGGCGAGACCAAGCGCGAGACCGTGACCATCACTCCGGCCACGTTCCACCCGGTGGCCGCGCAGAACGAGACCATGCACGGCGTCGCCTACATCAAGATCCCGTACTTCGAGCAGGGCTCGGCCGCGAAGTTCCGCGCCGACCTGGAGGACGTGCGCAAGCGCAACGTCCGCAAGCTCATCGTCGACCTCCGCGGCAACGCCGGCGGCTCGGTCGAGGAAGCCATCACCGCCGCCGACGAGCTGCTCACCAGCGGACTCATTACCGCGCTCGAAGGACGCAAGGTCGAGGCGAAGCGCTGGCAGGCCAACCGCGACACCGCCTACGACGGCGAGATCCAGGTGCTGACCGATCCCTCCACCGCCGGCGGCGCGGAAGTGTTCGCCGCCGCGATCCGCGGCAACAACCGCGGCAAGGTCATCGGCCTGACCACGTACGGCAAGGCCATCGTCCAGAAGTTCATCCCGCTTCCGAGCGGCGGCGGCGTGCAGATGACCGTCGCGCACTACACCACGCCCGACCTTAAGGCCATCGGCGAGACCGGCATCCGCCCCGACGTGATGGTCGATCTCTCCGCGCAGGCCATCCGCGACCCCAACGACAAGAGCGCGAAAAAGAGCGACGAGGACCTGATCCTCGAGAAAGCACTCGAGCTCTACGGCGTGCAGCAGGCGCGCGTCCCGGAGAAGAAGGCGGCATAATGGTCGGGCTTGCGTAGCTCGTTCAAGACGATTGCAATTCTGGCGGCCATCCCGATCGCAGGGCTGGCCGCTTTCTTTTTGTGGCAGTGGTGGAACGGGGGAGAGCTCCCGAAGGAAACCTACGAGGAGGCAGTAAACGTAGGGCGGGCTTCAGCCCGCCCCTCCCGTGGGGGACGGGCTGAAGCCCGTCCTACGTCAGAAGCCACGCCACTCCCGAAAGTCACCCCCAAGCGCAAGCGCGCCTCCGGCAGCGGCGACATCGTCCTGATCATCGACGACCTCGGCTTCGACGGCCAGCCGCTCGACCGCCTCATGGCGCTCGACCCGAACATCAACGCCTCGATCCTCCCCAACGGCACGCGTACCGCCGAGTTCGCGCGCCGGCTCAACGCGCGCGGCTTCGAGATCCTCTGCCACCTCCCGATGGAGCCGCGCGGCGGCGAGACGCCGGGCCGCAACGCCATCCTCACCTCGATGTCCGACGACGAGATCGCCCGCGTCACGCGCGAGAACATCCAGGCCGTCCCGCACGCGGTCGGCGTGAACAACCACATGGGCTCGCGCGCGACCTCGGACCGCCGCGTGATGACCAGCGTCCTCCGGGCCCTGCCCGAGGAGCTCTACTTCATCGACTCGCGCACCGCCGCCGGCTCGGTGGCCGAGGACGTCGCGCGCGAGCTGAACGTGCCCACGGCGGCGCGGCACGTCTTCCTCGACGACGTCGCCACCGAGGGCGCCGTGCGCAAGCAACTGCGCGAGCTGGCCGAGGCGGCGGAGAAACGAGGCGTGGCCATCGGCATCGGCCACCCCTATCCCGTGACCATGCGCGTCCTCGCGGAAGAGCTGCCGGAGCTGCGCGCGCGTGGCTTTCGTCTGGTCCGTGCCAGCGAAGTCGTACGCTGACGTGAGCCGCGTCACGCTTGCACGGCACGCAACGTGATGATGTAGCGCCGTTCATGAACGTACTCCGGGTCGGACGTTATCGCGTGCTGCAGCACCTCGGCGGGGGAGGCTCCTCCGAGGTCTATCTGGCCGAGGACACCGTCATGCATCGCAAAGTCGCGCTGAAAGTCCTCCGGCGCCTGCACGCCGACGAGCGCGACCTCCGCCACTTCGAGCGCGAGATCCGCTGCGCCTCGATGATCAACCATCCGAACATCGTCACCGTGCTCGACGTCGGCGTCCATGACGAGATCCAGTACATCGCCAGCGAGTACGTGGAAGGGGAGACGCTCCGCCAGCGCATGAGCCGCGGCCCGATGGAGGTCGCGGAGGCGCTGGACGTGGCCATCGGCGTGGCCGGCGCACTCACCGCCGCGCACGAGGCGTGGATCGTCCACCGCGACATCAAGCCCGAGAACATCATGCTGCGCCGCGACCGCGGGGTGAAGATCCTCGACTTCGGCGTGGCCACCATGGCCGGCGGCGGCGACGGCACCGACCCGCTCCGCCGCCCGCGCATCGGCACGGTCTACTACTTCTCGCCCGAGCAGGTGCGCGGCGAACAGATCATCGACACGCGCTCCGACATCTACTCCCTCGGCGTGGTCCTCTACGAGATGCTGGCCGGCTATCCCCCCTTCGACGGCGCCACGGCCATGGACATCCTGGCGCTCATCGTCGAGGGCGCCGTGCCGCCGCTGCCGTCCCACGTGCCGCCCGAGCTGTGCGGCATCGTCGAGCGCGCCATGCGCAAGAGCATCTACGACCGCACGCAGACCGCCTCCGCGCTGCTCGACGAGCTCATGGACCTGCGCCTCGACCTCGCCATCACCCGGCGGGCTGAAGCCCGCCCTACGTCTGGCACCCGCCAGGCGTGAGCGCAACGTAGGGCGGGCTTCAGCCCGCCTCCCCGCGTTACCATGCGCCCCGTCGCATGCTCCTCGCCCTCTTCCTGATCGACGCCGCCGCCGGCCTCTACCTCTTTCTCCCCCTCGTCGGACGCCGCAACGCCGGCGTGAAGTTCTACCGGATGATCCTCATCATCGGCGGCGTGCTGGCGCTCTGCGCCGCGCTCGCGCACGCCATGGCCGCGCGCCGCGACCTCGCGTACGCCGACGCCGCCGTCGTCGCGCTGACGATCCTCGTCTACCTCGTCCTGCGCTATCCGAAGCGGCTGATCTTCCGCGCCTCCGCCGCGCTCCTCGGCGCGGCGTACCTCGTGGCGGCGGTCCTCGCGTATCACTCCGCCGTGCGCCCGCCGCACGTCGCCTGGAGCATCGCCGGCGCGCTGGCCTCGATCGCCCTGCTCGGCAGCGTCAACCTGGCCATGCTCCTCGGCCACTGGTATCTCGTCGTGCGCGGCATGTCCATCGACCCCCTCAAGCGGCTGACCATCGCGACGCTGGCCGCGGCCATCGTCAAAGTGCTCGTCGTCGTCATCGTCATCGCCGTGGCCTGGCCGCCGCCGGTGCTGAAGGACATCTTCTTCTGGATGCGCGCCGGCTGGGGACTCCTCGGGCCGCTGGCGCTCTTCCCGATGGTGTGGGGCACCGTGAAGATCCGCTCCACCATGGCCGCCACGGGCATCCTCTACGTCGACGTCGTGGCCGTGATCATCGGCGAGGTCCTCGGCGGCTGGCTCTCCGCGCTCGCGCACCTGCCGGTGTAACATCGCCGCCCATGGCAGGCGTGACCTTCGACAACGTGGCGAAGCGCTTCAACGGAGTGTCCGTCATCGAGGGGCTCGACCTCGACATCGAAGACCACGAGTTCATGGTCCTGGTCGGCCCGTCCGGCTGCGGCAAGTCCACCGCGCTGCGCATGATCGCCGGGCTCGAGGAGATCTCCGGCGGCCGCGTGCTCATCGGCAACCGCGTCGTCAACGACCTCCAGCCCAAAGACCGCGACGTGGCCATGGTCTTCCAGAACTACGCCCTCTACCCGCACATGAGCGTGCGCGAGAACATCGAGTTCGGCCTGAAGATCCGCAAGACGCCGCGCGAGGAGATGCGCCGCAAGGTCGACGAGGCCGCGCAGACGCTCGGCATCGCCACGCTCCTGGAGCGCAAGCCGAAGCAGCTCTCCGGCGGCCAGCGCCAGCGCGTGGCCGTAGCCCGGGCCATCGTCCGCGACCCGAAGGTCTTCCTCTTCGACGAGCCGCTCTCGAACCTCGACGCCAAGCTGCGCGTGCAGATGCGCGCCGAGATCACCCGCCTCCAGCAGCGCCTCGGCACGACCTGCGTCTACGTCACCCATGACCAGATCGAGGCCATGACCATGGGCCACCGCATCTCGGTGATGAAAGAGGGTCGCATCCAGCAGGTCGGCACGCCGCTCGAGGTCTACGACCGCCCGGCCAACGTCTTCGTCGCCCAGTTCATCGGCACCCCGCCCATGAACTTCTTCGACGCCACCGTGAACGGCGACCGCCTCGAAGCCGCCTCCTTCTCCCTTCCCCTGCCATACGCCCTTCCCCACGGCCAGAAACTCCGCGCCGGCATCCGCCCCGAGCACCTCACCCGCGGCAATGCCCCCGTGCAGACCGTCGTCGAGCTGGTCGAGCCGATCGGCCACGAGGCGGTCGTGCACACCCGCGCCGGCAACGACCTCCTCGTCGCCACGTACGACGTCCACCGCATGCCCCGCACCGGCGACACCATCGAGCTGCAGCTCCAGACGGAGAAACTGCATCTCTTCGACGCGGCGACGGAGCTGCGGGTCGGGTAGTGCTCTTCGCCCTCCTGCTCGCGCTCACGGCGCCCGATGCGAAGCCGTTCGTCGTCGATCGCGCCGAGGTGCGGCGGATGGTGTCGAAGGAGAACGGGGTGGCGTACAAGGTGTACGTCGCCCTGCCGCACGACTACGGGAAGAAGCGCTATCCCGTCGTCTACGTCCTCGACGCCGATTACTCGTTCCTGATCGCACGCAACATCGCCGATCATCTGGCCGAGCGGGATCACCTGCGCGAGCTGATCGTCGTCGGCATCGCCTACGACGGGCCGCCGCAATACCGGCTGAACCGCACGCGCGACTACACGCCGAAGTTCAGCCCCACGGGCGGATACGGTCCGGAATCCCAGAAGGTCTCCGGCGGCGGACCGAAGTTCCGCGCCTTTCTGGAGAAAGAGCTGGTTCCGTTCATCGACAGCTCCTACGCGACGCTCCCGAAGGAGCGCTGCCTGGTCGGGCACTCGTACGGCGGCCTGTTCGCCACCTGGATGCTCGCCACGCAGTCGCCGCTCTTCGACCGCTACGTCATCGTCAGCCCGTCGCTCTGGTACGACGGCGGCTGGATCTTCACGCAGCTCCCGGCGAAGACGCTGAGCGCGCGTGTCTACCTGGCCGCGGGGAGCAGCGAGGACCCGGTCATGGCCGCGGACCTGCGCAAGCTCGCGGCACGGATCAAGACGCAGGCCCTCGACGCCGACGTGCTCGCGGACGAGACGCACAACTCGATCTTCCCGCGCGCCCTGTCCAACGGATTGCGCTTCGTCTTCGAAGGGCGCTAAGCGGACCGCCGGCGTCCCGCCGGCTGTCTGTGCGGGCGTCTCGCCCGCACCGTGGCGGCGGGACGCCGCCACAGACAGCCGGCGAGGACGCCGGCGGTCCGCTGTTGCGGCCTGATTAGTGGTGATGCCCCTCTTCCGCGCCGGGAGGGGCGGCGCCGTAGACGTGGCGGTCGTGCGTGACGAGATCGAACGGCTTGATGGCGGGATTCGGCGGGTAGCCGCGATGCACGGCCTGGCAGCGGTAGCAGACGATCACGTCCTTCACCACGCGCCAGACGATGTAGTCGAGGATCGTCACCGCGAGGAGGGAGAGTCCCCACGTCCACGGGACGAACACCGCGCCGACGGCCACCAGGGCGACGCCCGTCGTGCGGTTGAAGTCCTTCTGGAAATAGAGCTCGTCGTGATCGCAGGCGGCGCAGCGCTCGACGAATGACGCCGGCGCGGTGACGGGTGACGCGGCGCCGCAGTGCTCGCACGCACGCGGCGGCTCACCCGCGGTGCGGGCGAGCCGCTGCTCGCATTTCGTGCAGAGGAAGTGGACGGACGCCATGGGCGCCGCGCAGTTTAACGCGCGCGCTCGATGTAGCGGTTCTCGGTCGGGTCGACGATGATCTCTTCGCCGTCGGT
>Ga0196976_1001554_pt1 | contig 10238 bp, 5 predicted proteins | sample S3v_513CmetaG_FD_148644 | JGI IMG/M metagenome (GOLD analysis project Ga0196976, IMG submission 148644) | Soil microbial communities from Anza Borrego desert, Southern California, United States - S3+v_5-13C | ecosystem: Environmental > Terrestrial > Soil > Desert | place: USA: California...
CGCGTGCTCGAAATTACGACCAGGATCTTCCGGGCCACGGTCGGGCTGGTGCTGCTGCTGGATCCGGAGACGCGCAAGCTGCACGTTCAGGCTTCGGTAGGCTTCAGCGAGGGGCTGCCCAACGACGTGAACATCGCCCTCGGACAAGGTTTCTCCGGAGAGATCGCGGAGACCGGCGAAGCGGCGATCCTCCCCGACCTTGCGCAATCGCACGGGGTTCTGAACCCGGCGCTGCGCGGATACGCGAAGGCGCTCTGGGGCATGCCGCTGAAAGTCAACGAGCAGGTCATAGGGGTGCTGATCATCGGTTTCGAGAAGCCGTACACGTGGCTCCCGACCGAGAAAGATCTGTTCCGCGCACTGGCCGACCGCTCCGCGCTTGCCATCGACCGCGCGCGCATGACCGACGCTCTGCGCGAGCGCGAGGCGCGCATCGTGGAGCTCAGCGGCCACCTGTTGAAAGCGCAGGAAGACGAACGCAAGCGCATCAGCCGCGAGTTGCACGATGAGACGGGGCAGGCGCTGATGGTCATCCGCCTGTATCTCGGAATGCTGGAGAGTTCCGTCACCTCTCGAACGGCGAAGGGGAAAATTCAGGAGCTGTTCGAAGTCGTGGACAGAACGATCGACGGCATCCGGCGAATCATCGCGCGCCTCTCTCCGCTCGTGTTGCAGGAGTTGGGCCTGGTGGCTGCGATCCGGAAGGAAGCGAAAGATTTGGCGCGCACGGCCGGCGTACACGCGCGAGTAGCGATTTCGGACGATATAGGACGGCTGGCGCCGGAAGTCGAGGCTGCCATCTACCGTGTCGTGCAGGAGTCGCTGCACAACGTGGCCAAGCATGCGCAAGCCAAGTCGGTAAACATCCAGATGAGCCGCGAAGACGGCATTCTGACCTTGACGGTCGAGGACGACGGAGTCGGTATATCGGCTACCGCCAGTCCTTCGCGTCGAAGCTTTGGCCTGGCGGGCATGCGCGAACGTGTCAGTACGCTGGGCGGGACGTTGAAACTGAGTTCGCGAAAGGGACAGGGCACACGGATCACGGTTGCCGTGCCTGCTCCCATCCGTGACAGTGCGCAGGAGGCGGACGCGGCGAGACCGATTTCGCCCGGTCCCTCGCGCGTTGTCACTCCCCCCTCCCTGGCGGAGACGGGTACAACCGACTAGGAGTTGGCTATGCCAAAGATCAGATGTTTGCTGGTGGATGATCACACGCTGTTCCGTCAAGGCGTTCGGCGTCTGCTCGAGAGTGAAAGCGATTTCGAAGTGATTGGCGAGTCGCCGGATGCCGGCGATGCCGTGGAGAAGGCACGCGAACTGCGTCCCGACATCGTGCTGATGGACATCGGCATGCCAGGGCTTTCGTCCTTTGAGGCCGCACGCCACGTGAAGAAGAACCGCCCCGAGACGAAGGTGCTCTTCCTGACGATGTATGAGGACGAGGACTACCTCGTGCAGTGCCTGGAGGTCGGCGCCGCGGGATACGTGCTGAAAGACACTCCCGCCCCGCAACTGCTGACCGCGATTCGCGACGTGTACAAGGGCGGCAAGTACCTGAGCTCGCAAGTGCTCGGCAAACTGGTCGAGGACTTCCGCGCACGCGTACGCGATCAGAAGATGCGTCCTCGCATCTCGACCCTGACGCCGCGTGAACGCGAGATACTCAAGCTGCTGGCGGAAGGCAACTCGGTGAAGGAGATCGCCGTGCTGCTCGGACTTTCGGTCAAGACCGTGGAGGCGCATAAGTTTAACCTCATGCGCAAGCTCGACATCCACAACAAGGCCCAGCTGGTTACTTACGCAATCCAGAAAAAAATCATCAAGATTCCCGTAAACCAGTAGTTCAGCGTCACCGCGCCTTGCGAACGTGCAGGGCGCGGGAGATCCGTGCGGTTGACACAGTTCGGCGTATCCAGGGAAGATCCGAATGTCCTTTTCGTCGATGACGAGTCGAACTCCGGCTCACGCTTCCCGGTTTAATAAGGCAGATGAACGTGGCTGCCGGTGGCGTATTCGCCGATGAAAAGCAGCTCCAGCCAGCGGAAGCGATTCAGGCGCCCGAGCGCAGGGGTGTTGGCACGAAGTGGAATCCCGCTGCGGCCTCGAAGCGTTCCGCAACGCTCAGCAGCATGCTTTCGTTCGCCGGAGCTGCTGCCAGTTGCAATCCAACCGGCATCCCTTCGCTGCTCAAGCCGCACGGCACGCTGATGGCCGGCCATCCGAGCACATTGAAAGGCCTCGTGTTGCGAAGCATGAGGATTTCCGCCGGCCTCAGTTCGGGCTTGCCCTGGAGATCTTCGAGCCTGGGTGCGACCAGCGGCGTGGCCGGCGTCGCGATTACGTCCACGCGGTCGAAGACCCGAAGGGACGCGCGCCTGAACTCCTCGAGCGCGAGCCGGAATTCCACGATGCGTTCGACTGCGATGTCTTCGCCCGTGCGAATGCGGCGCAGCGTCTCGGGATCGTAGAGTTCGGGATTCGTGAGGTACTGCCGGTGCACCTGGTACGACTCGCCCTTCTGCAAGTCGCGGTTGTCGTCCACGGGCACGTCAACGTCCACCGCTTCCCCGCCAAGGAACCGGGCGGCAACCGCCACGGCTGACTCGAACGCCTGCTGCACGTCGGGCTGGACTCCATCCGTGAAGTACGCCCGCGCGACTCCCAGGCGCACGGGGCCATTGCTTGCGTTGGCGGCTCCATCCCTCATGGCTTCGAATACCAGGCGCGCGTCGCCAACGGTGCGTGTGATCGGTCCAACGTGGTCGAGCGATGGAGAGAGCGGCACGACACCGCGCAGGGAGACCGCGCCATAAGTCGGCTTCAGGCCTACCACTCCGCACATCGCCGCCGGAAGGCGTATGGAACCAGCCGTGTCGGAGCCAATGGCCGCGTAGCAACAGCCGGCGGCAACCGCTGCGGCCGATCCCGACGATGAGCCGCCAGTGATGCGCGCCGTATCCCAGGGATTGCGCGACGGTCCGTGGGCGCTGACGACGCCGCTTCCGCCATAGGCAAACTCGTGCAGGTTGTTCTTGCCAATGATGATTGCGCCTGCGTCCTGAAGTCGCGTCACCAGTTCGGCGTTGGCTACGGCAACATTGGATTGCAGCACGCGGCTGGCGGCAGTGGTTGCAACGCCGGCGACGTCGATCAGGTCCTTGAGCGCGACGGGGACGCCGTGCAGCGGGCCGCGCCAGTGCCCAGCCTTGAATTCCTCATCTGCCCTGCGAGCCTGAGCGAGCGCGAGGTCCGCAGTGACCGCGATGAAAGCGTTCAGCGTGGGCTCGAGCCGCGCGATGCGTTCGAGACAAGCGCGGGTGATGCCTTCGGCGGAGAAGCGACGCTCGCGATAACCGCGAGCGAGTTCGGCGATGGAGAGCCAGCAGGGCTCGCGCATGGGATCAGTTTACGCCCTGCACTTGCACCGAATTCGATGCAATACCTGGCACTTTGGTCGGACTCCGCGAGTTACGGCGAACAACATCGGCAAACACCAGCATCTACTCTGCTAATCTTTTCGGTGATTCCCACATCAATGCAGTCGTTGGGTTCACGCCCAAAACTTCTGGAGAACCGAAAAGATGCACAGCGATCGTGTAAAGCAAGTCGTGTGTCTGCTCGCCCTCGTGTTGATGCTGGCCGGTATGGGCCTGGCTCAATCGTTGGCGGGAGGACGCATTGAAGGTACTGTCACCGATGCTACGGGTGCGGTCGTCGCGGGCGCCAGCCTGACGGCCAAGAACGTTGCCACCGGCGTGACGTACACAGCGCTCTCTAACGACGAAGGCTTGTATGCCTTCACCGTGCTGCCGGTTGGAACCTACCAACTCACGGCGGAAAAGCAGGGCTTCAGCAAGCTGACGCAGTCCAACGTGGTGGTGAACGTCGGCAGCAAGGTTTCGCTGGACCTGGCGTTCAAGGTCGCCGGACAGGCGCAGGAAGTCACGGTCACCGACGAAGCGCCGGTCATCGAGACCACGCGCACGCAGGTCAGCGACACAGTGAACGAGAAGGCCATCAACCAGCTGCCGGTCAACGGCCGCAACTTCATCGACTTCGTTCTGCTGACGCCGGGCGTGACCAAGGACGTCCGCACGGGCGACCTCAGCTTCGCAGGCCAGCGCGGAACGCTGAACTCGATGACCGTAGATGGCGCCGACAACAACAACACCTTCTTCGGACAGACAACGGGCCGCGCCGGTTCCGGCCGCGCTCCGTACCAGTTCAGCCAGGACTCGGTGCAGGAGTTCCAGGTCGCCTCGAACTCTTACTCGGCTGAGCTTGGCCGCGCCGGTGGCGCCGTCATCAACGTCGTGACGAAGTCGGGCACGAACGCTTATCACGGCACAGGCTTCTGGTTCTATCGTGACCAGGCGCTGAACGCTTACGATCCGATCCAGAAGTTGAATACGAAGGTTGCCGGCCGTCCGGTTGGTGACAAGGCGAAGTACCACTTCAACCAGTTCGGCGGCAACGTCGGCGGTCCAATCGTCAAGAACCGCGCGTTCTTCTTCTTCGATTACGACGGTCAGCGCAACACGCAGCCGAACCTGACGACACTGCCGATTCCGAAGACTATCCTCGACGCTCCGACGACGAACCAGCAGCGCGCCATCACCTACCTGAGCGACCGCGCTGACATCTTCAACCGCGGCCTGAAGCAGGACACGTACCTTCTCAAGAGTGACGTCGTCCTCAACCAGAAGAACCAGCTCAGCGCCCGCTGGAACCGCCAGCTCTTTACCGGCCTGAACTTCGAGAACGCGGCTACCAACAACTCGATCGAACACACGGGCGACTCGCTGGTCCGCAGCGACACGCTGACGACGCAGTTGACCTCGACCTTGTCGAACTCGATCGTCAACGTCTTCCGTTTCACCTACCTGCGCGACAAGGAGCCCGGCATGGCCAACAGCGAGTTGCCGGAAGCCCAGGTGCGCCAGGGCGGCACCACACTGCTCTTCGTCGGCCGCAACAGCTTCAGCCCGCGCGAAACGACGATCAAGCGCCAGCAGTACGCCAACACCATCACGTTCCTCGCCGGCCGCCACACCTTCAAGGTTGGTGCCGACGCGATCGTGGATAAGATCCTCAACTACTTCCCCGGCAACTTCTCGGGCGTCTATACGTTCAACAGCCTCGAAGATTTCGGCCTGAGCCTCTCGGGCCTCTGCGGCGGAAATGCGCAGCCGGCTTGCCCGGGCACATACCAGCAGGCGTTCGCCGGCACCGGCACCACCGGTCCGGAAACGCACCCCGACATGCTTCAGGTTGCCGGCTATGTGCAGGATGACTATCGCGTGGCGAAGAACCTGACGGTCAACGTCGGTCTTCGCTATGACATGCAGTCGGTGAAGCAGCCCAGCGTGCAGAACCCTGCGGCACTGGCTGCCGGTTACGACACCAGCAAGATCGACATCAGCAAGAACGAGTGGGCTCCGCGCCTGGGCTTCGCCTGGACGCCGTGGGCTGACGGCAAGGCCGTCATCCGCGGCGGTTACGGCATCTTCTACGGCAACACGCCGTCGATCATGGTCGGCACCGCGCACTCGAACAACGGCATCAACGTCGGCACCTACACGTTGCCGGCGCGGCCGTATCTCTCTGATATCTACACCTCGCCGACGGGCGGAACGGCTTCGGCGCCCAGCATCTACGTGTTCCAGAAGGACTTCAAGAACCCGATGGTGCAGCAGGCGAACTTGAGCACCGAGTACGCGCTGACCGGCGACATGGCCCTGACGCTCACCTACCAGTGGGTGAAGGGCACGCACCTGCAGCGCACTCGCGACAACAACCTGAACCCTGCGACCACGACCTCGTCGATCGTGGACACCGTCACGGGCCAGTCGTTCGCCTACCAGCGCTACTCCAGCACGCGTCCGGTTGCGGCATTCCAGCGCATCTCGGTCTTCGAGGGCAATGCGAACTCCGCGTACAACGGTCTGAGCGCGCAGTTGCGCAAGCGCTTCTCGCACAACTTCCAGGCCAGCGCTTCGTACACCTGGGGACACGTGATCGACGATGCTCCGGACGCGACCGCTGTGGTTCCGTTCAGCTCGGGCGACGACAACAAGATCGTCACCTACCCGACGAACATCGCACTCGACCGCGCCTCGGGTTCGAACGACGTGCGTCACCGCTTCGTCGCCAGCTACATCTGGGACCTGAACTACGGGAAGAACCTCCCCGCGGCAGTTCGCTGGATCACCAGTGGATGGCAGTGGAGCGGCATCTTCGCAGCCCAGACCGGCCAACCGTACTCGGCCGTCGTCAACGGCGACCTGAACAACGACGGCAACCGGAACGACCGCGTCCCCGGCACGGGCCGCAACCAGTTCCGCCTGCCGGCGACCTGGACGTACGATCCGCGCATCCTGCGCACGATCACCATCCCGGGCCGCGAAGGCCTGAGCATGCAACTGTTCGCCGAGGCCTTCAACCTCTTCAACCGCACGAACGTCACCGGCGTCCGCAACGTGCAGTACGCGTTGCAGAGCAATGGCACACTGAAACTGCAAAACCAGACGAGCGCTGCGACGCAGTACTTCGGAATGCCGACGGGCACCTCCGGCCAGCGCATCGTGCAGTTGGGCGCGAAGGTGATCTTCTAACCCAATCCCTTCGAATACAGCAACGGCCCCGCCAAAAGGCGGGGCCGTTTTTCTTGATCGTAGCTAACCACAGAGGCGCAGAAACTGTAATTGACCACGGATCTACACGGATGAACACGGATTGTTGGTTGGTTTGGCGTTTGCCAGATCTTTGCTTTATCCGTGTTGATCCGTGCGAATCCGTGGTTCATTCTTGTTTCGTCCAGCAAAAAAGCCACCGCGATCGCGGTGGCCTTCTCTACAGCAGGACTTCTACTGCATTCCACTCGCAGCATTCTGTGGGACCTTCCAGCCGACCTTCGTACCGGCGGCCCCGTTCTGCTGATCCAGCCACTGCTTCAGCGGAGCGAAGTATTCCATCATCGCTCCGGCATCCATGCGGTCTTCGCCGGTGAGCAGTTTCAATGCTTCGGGCCACGGACGGCTGGAGCCGAGCTGCAAGGTGGCCTTCAGCTTCTCGCCGGCCGCCTTGTTTCCGAAGAACGAGCAGCGATGCAGCGGTCCGTTGTATCCGGCCTCGCGGCACATCGACCGGTAGAACTGGAACTGAAGGACCCGCGCCAGGAAGTAGCGCGTGTAGGGCGTGTTGCCCGGGACGTGATACTTCGCGCCGGGGTCGAAGTCCTGCTCCGTGCGAGCCACCGGAGGAACGACACCCTGGTACTGCGCGCGAAGCTGCCACCAGGCCTTGTTGTAATCCGCCGGGGCGATCTCGCCGCTGAAGACCTTCCAGCGCCACTGGTCGATCACGAGGCCGAAGGGCAGGAAGGCGATCTTGTCCATCGCCTGGCGAAGCAGCAGGGCGGTGTCGTCGGTCTGTGGCACGTTGTCGATCAACTGCACCTGCTTCAGATATTCGGGCGTGATGCTGAGCGCCACGGCATCGCCGACGGCTTCGTGGAAGCCGTCGTTGGCGCCGTCCTGGAACAGGTACGGTTGCTGGTTATAGGCGCGCTGGTAGAAGTTGTGTCCGAGCTCGTGATGCACGGTGACGAAATCTTCGTCGCGCATCTGGATGCACATCTTCAGGCGCAGATCGTCTTTGTAATCCATCGACCAGGCGCTGGCGTGGCAGACGACATCGCGGTCGCGCGGCTTGAGGAATAAAGAGCGCTGCCAAAAGGTCTCGGGCAGGGCCGCGAAGCCGAGAGACTTGAAGAAGTTCTCTCCGTAGCGAACCATGCCGATTTCGTCCACATTCTTCTGCTTCAGCAGCGGAGTGATCTCGACGCCCTGTTCGCCGGAGGCAGCAGGCGCGACCAGCGGATAGATGTTGCCCCACTCCTGTGCCCAGGGGTTGCCAAGCAGGTCGGCACGGATCAGGCCGTTGCTGTCGGCCGCGGCCGGACCGTACTGCTTCGCCAGCCGGGTGCGCGTGTAGGCGTGCAGCGACTCGTACAGAGGCTCGACCTGCTTCCAGAGCCGTTCAACCTCGGCCGAGAACTGATCGGGAGCCATGTCGTAGCGGCTGCGCCACATCGCGCCCATGTCCTTGAAGCCGAGTTCGCGCGCGCCCTGGTTCTGAAGGGCGATGAAGCGCTCGTAACGCTGGCGCATCGGAGCGCCGACCGCGTGCCAACCGGCCCAGACTTCCTTCATCTCCTCGGGATCACGGGAGGCAGCGAGCACCTTCTCGATTTCGCCGATGGGAAGGCACTTCCCGGCGAACTTGCCGTCCTTCGCGCAGTACTTGCCCCGGCCGTAATCGGCTTCGAGCGACGTAGCGACTTTCGTGTACTCCTCGCGCACCCTCGGATCGCTGAGCGAGAACAGTTGCAGTTTCAGGAGCTTGAACTTGCGCTCCAGCACCGGCGGCATCTGCAATCCATCGAAGCGCTTTACGTCTTCGGCAAGCCTGGTCTGCGCGGCGATGTAGCGGTCGTTGGCTTCGGCGGCGAGGGCTTCGGTGTCTTCGGTGATGAAGTTCGCCTGCACCCACTGGGCGCGGCCAAGCTTGATCGAGAGGTCGAGCAGCATGGCTTCCGTGTCGGCCATGAACTTCTCGGCCTCGGCCACCGTCGGCTTCGCCTTGGGAGTGCGTGGACCGAGCTTCTCAGCCGCGGTCTTGCCGGACGTGGCGGGGGTCTTCGGCTGACCGGACTTCTCCGGGCGCGTCGGCGTGTCAGCGGGTTTCTTGGGCGGTACGCCAGTTTGTGCCGTTGCAGCTATGGCGAGTGCGAGAACTGCGATGAGAGATCGTTTGATCATGGGTTCTCCAAAACGGGTGATTGTATACGACCGGGCACTCCCGACAACGGGGCCGTGAGGGCCGCCGCCCGGCTTGGCGGCGATTCCGACGAAAGGGGTGGGCCGTGCATCGAACACAACATGGACCTGGGTGTTCAGATCGTTTGGCTTTTCGTGCTGGCGATTCCGGTCGCAAGCGTCTCCTGGACCGTGACTCACGAAGAGATCTTCCGCGAGCCTCGCGAGTTCTGCCAGGACCGCAGCGAGAACGCGCGCAGCTACCTGGCACGGAAGTTCTTCTACGTGTGGACGTGCGAGTACTGTTTCAGTCACTACGTCGCAATCTTCTTCCTGGCGCTGACCGGCTACAAGCTGCTCTTCGACGACTGGCGCGGATACGTGCTCGCGTTCTTCGCGCTGCCTTACGTCGCCAACGCCTACATGGGCCTGTTCGCGCAAGCCAAACTCGAGGCCAAGAAGGATCGCTACTCCGCCAAGGTCATCCAGGCCGAAGCAGAGATCAAGCATATCGAGAAAGAACAGAAGCTCCAGGAGAGGGAGAACGGAGTGCGAGCGGCGTAAACGAGAATCGGAGAATCGGAAAAAGTGGAATCGGAAAAACTGCGACCGAAGTAGCTCAATCGCGAATAGCTTCGTAGCTCAGCGAAGTTCAGTTTTTCCGATTCTCCGATTTTCCGTTTTTCCGATTCCTATCTTGTCTTCGCGATCTCCGGCTGCCGGCGTCTTGCGGGCGGCGGCGATTGCAGGTGATGGTGGGTCAGGTTCTCTCTCAGTTTCTCGAATGCCTGCTCCGGAGTGTCCACGTACTGGAAGAGGTTGACGTCTTCGGGAGCGATGGCCCCCGCGTCGGCCAGTGCTTCCAGGTTCAGGCACTTGCGCCAGTACTGCTCTCCGTAGATCAGCACCGTGATCTTCTTCGCCAGCTTCTCGGTCTGCGCCAGAGTGAGGATTTCGAACAACTCGTCGAGCGTGCCGAATCCTCCGGGGAAGACGACCAGCGCCTTCGCCAGGTATGCGAACCACAACTTGCGCATGAAGAAGTAGTGGAACTCGAAATTCAGTTCCGGCGTGATGTATGAGTTTGGCATCTGCTCGTACGGCAGCGCGATGTTCAGCCCGATCGTCTTTCCTCCCGCTTCACGAGCGCCGCGATTGGCGGCTTCCATGATGCCGGGACCGCCCCCGGTGGTGACTACGAAGCGGTGGCGCTTGGATGGGAGGTCCTGGGACCATTCGGTGAGCAGGAATGCCAGCCGGCGCGCGTCTTCGTAGTAGCGCGCCATTTCAACGGCGGTTTGCGCGCGCTTGACTCTCTCCTGTTCCTCGGGAGGAGCTGGGGTCGCGGCTCCGGGCTTAGTCAGAACCTGGAGCGAAGCCGTCGCTTCCGAGTGGCTGTGGAAGCGAGCTGAGCCG
>Ga0196976_1001555_pt1 | contig 10231 bp, 11 predicted proteins | sample S3v_513CmetaG_FD_148644 | JGI IMG/M metagenome (GOLD analysis project Ga0196976, IMG submission 148644) | Soil microbial communities from Anza Borrego desert, Southern California, United States - S3+v_5-13C | ecosystem: Environmental > Terrestrial > Soil > Desert | place: USA: California...
GATTGGCAATCCGCTGCCTCAAACATTTCCTGGACAGATGATTGTTAATTGCTTGTGACGCGTTTGACGCTTGTTAGTGGGTGCTACTGTAACAAAGAAAGCACGAGAATAAAAGTGTAAATTTCCCAATTCCATCCATGAGTTAGATAAGTCACTCAATCTGAAGTATTAAATCGCTGGCAAAAACCTCCAAACGGCTGAGCTCTGCGTAGACGTAATGGCAGCCGTTTTGATAACGTCCATAAGAATGGCATAGGGCTGCGAGAATGCTTTCAAAGCCACGTCCAACATAATGACGAGATGGTCGTTATTTTCCTAAACCGGCACTGATTCGGCTCGGAAGTATCAGAGAATGAATAGCAGATTGGCCGAATCAGGATTAGTCGCTCTCGTTTGATACATTGACGACTACCTTCCCTTTGGCATTACCTGAAGTAACCAGAACATGTGCCGCAGCAACTTCACCCAACGAAAAATGCTGGGGATCTAGCCTGACCTGGAGCTTGCGTTCGTCAACCAGCCGTGCCGCTTCAGCAAGTATTTCGCCATGATGAAAGCGTCCTAACCCAGTCAAAAGGGGCAGAAGCGTGAAGACACCTGAATAAGTCGCTCCCCTGAAGGAGAGTGGGGCCAAGGCATGTGTACCCCAGCCAAGGCAGCTCACGACATGCCCATGGTAGATACGTGCTACAGCAAAAGACGCGTCCAAGGTAGGGCCTCCTACTGTGTCGTACACGATGTCAAAACCATCACCTTGAGTATGCTTCTGGACATACGAGTCAACGGATTCTGTTTCATAGTTGATCGGAACGGCGCCAAATTCGGCCGCAATTTCCATATCCGAATATGACACTGTTGCGAATACTTCTGCACCATGAGCTCTGGCAATTTGGGTAGCAATGTGGCCAACACCGCCAGCTCCACCGTGCACCAAGACTTTCTTGCCTGGACCAACTTTTGCCCGGTCGACCAAGCCTTCCCAGGCGGTAATGAAGACCAAAGGCAGAGCAGCTGCCTCCCGAATATTCAAGCCCGATGGTTTGTGAGCCAGGAGATCTGCATCAACGGCTGCATATTCAGCCAGGGAACCTTGAATACCGCCAACGCCTCCTGTCATCCCGAAGACTCCGTCTCCGGGTTTAAAGCGAGTGACATCGCTACCTACAGTCACAACAGTACCCGCCATATCCAATCCAAGGACAGCGGGGAGGTTGTGTCGAGCGTGAGGTGCCTTCCCCTGTCTGATCTTGATATCCAGCGGGTTAACACCGCTTGCAGCAATTTTCACAAGGACCTCATTAGGACCGGGAACTGGTATAGGGATAACGCGGGCAACAAATGGGCCACCAGCTTCTTCTATGAAAAATGCTTGCATGGTTTGGGGAATACTCATCTGTGTCTCCATCTTTGGTGTTCTGGATTAAGGACATCTACCCCGGATGAGCTGAAGATTTTCCGGGGTATCGTGAGTTCGGGCTATTTCGAAAACTTCGTGTCGTAACTCGTTTTTACGCGGAGTACGTAGTACGGTGCTTTTCCTTCGTCCACACCTCCGGTGAACGCTGGTGTAGTGTTGAGCTGGTTCACCGAGATGTAGAGCCAGGACTTGCTGCCGAACTGCACACCATCAGGCCATACCAGGCGTGCGTCTCTGACAAATGGCTGCAGTTTGCCGTCAGCCGTCAGCACATCAATCCCATGTTCAGTCAGGTTCGTGAAGAAGTGATTTCCATAGGTATCTATGGCTGCGCCATCGGAGATGGGCTTGCTGCCAACTTTGCTAATCTCCTGCCCTATTTCTACATCGCTTGCACCATCTCGGAACAGCCTTGCGGGTACTGAATACCAGCTGCGGCCGTTCATAGCGCCGAAGTAGATCGTCTCTTTGTCTGCCGAGAGCGTAATTGGGTCAACTGCCACCTGTGCAGGTTTGCCGTTGAAGTTGACCTGCTTGCCGTCAATGATCATGTTGACGTCAGGCTCTGCTTGCAAGGATGGATGCTGGCCGAAACGACGTGCTTCGCCAGTTGCCATATTCACGGCGATCAAGCCAGGATTCTCGATGTCGGCAAGATAAATCCAGCCGCGCTCGTCATCCACGACCAGGTCCTGAACGAAGCTGCCTTTCGGTGCAATATGCGTGGGCAAATCGATCTTCTTCACGAGCTTGCCACTGTTGATATCGAAGCCCCAGATACGGGTTTTGCCGATATTCATCCCCATATCCACAATCCATATGCGCGACTGACTGTCGCGATAGATACCTAAAGGTGAGTCGATGCGGTCATCGCTGAATTGCTTGCCGTCGTTCTGGAAGTCCTTGCTTGGCCAGGCACGATATTGCTCTTTCCCTGTAATCTCGATCAGCTGTACGCCAGTGGGCTTGTCTAGAGGATGTACAGTAGCGAACAAGCGGCCCTGCTCTGTTGCCGCGACATTGCCGGGTCGTATCGGCAGCTGCGCGACAACCTCGGCCTTGCCGGCAATAGGTGTACGAATTGCTCCGTTTGCGGGGTCTTTCACATTCCCTGCGAAGGCAACATTTGCCATCGCAAATGTTGAAGCGATCAGGATGCGGAATGCCAGACGTGTTGCTTTAGGTTGTGCGTTCATGTCTATCTCCTTTAAGTAAGTAATGTTTAAAAATTTTCGAGTACGATCTTGCCGCGTGACTTGCCTGACTCAATCAGGGCATGGGCGCGCTTCAGGTTTTCTGCGTTGATTTGGCCGAAGTGGTCAGCGACGGTACTGCGGAGAACGCCGCTATCCACCAACGTCGCAATTTCGGTCAGGATGTGGTGCTGTCTCACCATGTCTTCCGTGTTGAACATGGAGCGGGTGAACATCAATTCCCAGTGAAGTGAAACGCTCTTGCGCTTCAACTTACGCACATCAAAGAAATCGGGGTCGTCGATAAGACCGAACTTACCCTGCGGGGCAATGACGTCAGCGATTTGGTCGAAATGCTGATCGCTATGGGTCAAACTCACCACATAGTCAGGAGTCGGGATTCCAATGTGTTCAAGTTGCGGAGCAAATGGCTGGGTATGATCAATCACATGGTGCGCTCCGGCTTGTAAAACCCAATCTTGCGTTTCAGGCCGTGAAGCAGTGCCAATCACTGTTAACCCCGTTAAGCGACGAGCTAGCTGGGTCATGATGGAGCCAACACCGCCAGCCGCACCGATGATAAGAAGCGATTTGCCATCCGCCGTTACATCTTGAGGAATGGAGAAGCGGTCGAAAAGCATTTCCCATGCGGTCAGACTGGTTAGGGGTAACGCGGCAGCGGCGGCAAAGTCGAGTGAACTTGGCATCATTCCGACGATGCGCTCGTCCACTAGCTGCAGTTCACTGTTGCTGCCTGGCCGGGTTATAGAACCTGCATACCAGACCCGATCACCGGGTTTGAACATCTTCACATCTGGTCCGACTGCACGAACCACACCAGCAGCATCCCAGCCAAGCACGTTCCACTCGCCGACTGCAGGTTTGGAACCAGCACGTTTTTTCACATCTACGGGGTTTACGGATACCGCCCGGACTTCTACTAATACATCGCGGTCCTCTGCGATTGGGTCAGGCAGAGAGACATCCACCAAAGCATCAGCCTGATCAATGGGTAGCGATTGTTGGTATGCCACTGCTTTCATGTGAATCACCTCTTGTAGTTGATGAAGTGATTCCATTGTGATTTGTTTACATATGTTGATAAACTGCCGTTGAGTTGAATTACTTTCAATGAAAAAATGAAAATTAAGAATCTGGCTGATCTGGAAGTGTTCGTGTGTACTGCTGAGAGTGGCGGTTTATCTGCTGCTGCTCGAAAACTCGATCTTTCTCCGGCAGTGGCTAGCGCAGCGCTGAAGAGATTGGAGTCCGATTTGGGCGTCATGCTGTTCGCCCGCACCACACGCAGCATGCGCTTGACCGTGGAAGGGGAACGATTGCTTGCGCGTTGCCGACCGCTATTAGCCGAGCTTCAGATTGCAGAAGAAGAAGTAGAAGCAGGCCGCTTTGTGATTAGCGGGGACTTGCAGGTTTCAATGCCATCTGACCTGGGCCGTAATGTCATATTGCCCTGGCTGGATGAGTTTCAGACCCTACACCCGCAGATCAGGCTGAGAGTGCAAATGTCTGATCGCCTTGCGAATTTGTACCGTGACCCGGTGGACCTTGCCATTCGTTATGGCAAACCGCCAGATTCCAGCATGGTGGCGCTACCGCTTGTGATGGAGAACCGCCGGGTGTTGTGCGCTTCCCCTGTTTATCTGGAAAAGCATGGGGACTTGAACAGTCCCCAGGATCTAACCAAACATAACTGCTTGTGCCTGATGATTGGGGATGTGCTGTACCACCAGTGGCGTTTCACCAAAAACGGCAAAACATTAAGTATTGATGTTAGCGGCAACCGCATGGCAGACGATTCAGATGCCATACGTCGCTGGACAGTAGGAGGCTATGGCATTTGTTATCGATCTCGTCTTGATGTTGCTCATGAAGTTGCTGCAGGGCGCTTGCGCATATTGTGTGGGGATTGGGAAGGTGAGCCTTTCCCTCTCTACATTGTTTGTCCGGATCGTCGCCAGCTTTCCCCAATGGTGCGCCTTCTTCGTGAATTCCTGGAGGAGAAATTCTCAGGCGCAACGCTTTCTTAGTAAGAAGTTGTTTTTTTTGGAAGTGGCAGCTAATAACCAGGGTTTGTGCTACGGGTACCTTAGTGCGTCAGCAATGAAAAAGGCCTGCGATGCAGGCCTTTTCGAATAGCACTATTAGCTTATTTCGACGGGGTGTCGACGATCTTGGCCTTGGCACGCAAGTCAGTGAGTAATTTCTCGAGCTGCCTTTGCTGCAACTGTTTCTGCAGGCCTTCCTTCACCTTGTCATATGCGGGTGGCTGCAGGTCGCGGGATCCCTCCAGCTTGATGACATGCCAGCCGAACTGGGTCTGCACAGGCGCCTGGGTGTGGCTGCCCTTCTGCAGTTTGGTCACGGCCTCGCTGAAAGGCTTGACCATGCTGCCGGCTGAAAACCAGCCCAGGTCGCCACCTTTTTCCTTGGAGCCTGGATCCAGAGATTTCTCCTTGGCAATCTTTGCAAAGTCGGCCTTCTTGTCGAGCTGGGCAATGATGTCCTTGGCTTCGGCCTCCGTGGCTACTAGGATGTGGCGAGCGCTGTATTCCTTGGTGCCGATTTCAGACTTGTATTTGTCGTATGCAGCCTTGGTGTCGGCTTCGCTCACCGGGTTTTTCTTCAGATAATCCTGCAGGTAGGCATTGACCAGCAGCTCACGGTTGGTGAGTTCCTGCTTGGCCAGATAATCCGCCTGCTTATCGATGCCCAGACGCTGGGCTTCCTGGAACACCAGTTCGCTGGCGATGAGCTTATCGACGATGGTCTTGCGTGTGGCTTCGTCAATGGTCTGGCCGCGGGCGTTGGCATCCTTGACGATGTAGTCGTACAGGGATTGCTTCACGGGTTTGCCGTTGACGGTGGCTACACTCTCAGCCGCAGCTGCGGGAAAGGTCATCGCACCTACAAGCAATGCGGCTGCAAGACTCAGGGATTTGTGCTGGGAGATTTTCATGGTTTTCCTCGTATAAGGTGGCCGGCAATCAGTGCGACCGGTAAGGTTCGTCCGTCGCGATCGCCTGTATGCTCAAGGCATGAATCCGGCCGGGAATCATGCCTTCAAGTGCCTGATATACAGAGCGATGGCGGATTATCTGGGATTTCCCGCAAAATTGCGAGCTGACTATCATGAGATTGAAATGGCCGCCGCCGGTGTTGCCAGCATGACCCGCGTGTTTGGCGCTGTCGTCCTGTATGTCGAGCAGTACAGGCTCGAGTATCGCGAGCCTGCTGCGGATCTCGTCAGTAATGGAGGTCATCAGGCAGGCAGCGTTTTGCGGAAAGGTTTGACGTCGACATCGGCATAAACGCCGGCGCTGACATACGGGTCATCGGCCGCCCAAGCTTTTGCCGATGACAGGTCGGGGAATTCGGCGATGATCAGGCTGCCATCATACCCGGCAGTTCCGGGATCCGGGCTGTCCATGGCGGGGAAAGGTCCCGCCAGCAGCAGACGGCCTGCATCCTGCAGCAGCTTGAGGCGCTCGATATGTGCGCTGCGCGCTGCAAGACGTTTCTCAAGGCTGTTGGCGTGATCTCGGGCGATGATGGCATACCACATCAGTCCGAGTCCTTGGCTGTCATGTGCTTGTCGAGTACCAGGGCCTGGCCCACGAAAAACAGGAACATGAGCCCCATGGTGCCGAACAGCTTGAAATCCACCCATGCATCAGTTGAAAAATTCATCGCGAAGTAGAGGTTGAGCGCACCCAGCAGGGCGAAGAAAATGGCCCAGGCCAGGTTGAGCTTGTCCCATATTTTGTCCGGCATGCTGATCTGGTGTTCCATGAGACCGCGGATGAGATTCTTGCGGAAAAATATATTGGCGACGACAAGCCCGATGGCGAACAGCCAGTAAAGCACGGTGGGCTTGATCTTGATGTAGCTTTCGTCATGCAGGAACAGCGTAGCGCCGCCGAACACCACAATAATGACTGCGCTGGTGATCATGGTGTTGTCTATCTTGCGGCCCTGGAATTTGGTCCAGGCCATTTGTGCCAAAGTGGCGGCGATCGCAACTGCAGTCGCTACATAGATGTCGAAGAGCTTGTAGGCAACAAAAAACAGGATTACCGGGAACATGTCGAAGAGAAATTTCATGCTGAACCCTACGTTAGAAAGTCGATGAGAGGAAAATGCGAAGTATAAGTCAGGGCTGTATTTTGCTATGATTCATGCCGTGTCACAAGCTTCCGCAAGGCGTATTCCGCCACTTTATCGTCCCCATTCATGACGTCTCTCATCGACCTGCATAGCCATTCGATTGTTTCCGATGGATTGCTGACGCCAGCCGAGCTGGTTGCGCATGCCGCCAGCAGGGGAATTCGCGTGCTCGCATTGACTGACCACGACGATGTGGCAGGCCTGACGGAAGCTGAAGCGGCTGCTGCGCAGCATAGCATCACGCTGGTTTCGGGAGTGGAGATATCCGTGACTTGGCGGCGGCGTACGTTACACATTGTCGGTCTCAAGATCGATCCGCAATCCCCGTCATTAGTGGACGGCTTGGCGCAGATTCGCGCCGGTCGCCACATTCGCGCCCAGGGCATGGCAGCAAGCCTGGACAAGGCGGGCATTTCAGGCAGCCTCGAAGGTGCCTACGCCTACGCCCGGGAAGGCATCATCAGCCGTACTCATTTTGCCCAGTATCTGGTGGCACAAGGCCACGCACCCGATACGCGCAGCGTTTTCCGCAAATTCCTGGTCAAAGGTAAACCTGGTTATTTTGAATACAGTTGGGCCGACCTCGAAGAAGCCGTGGGATGGATACTCGAAAGCGGCGGCATTCCAGTCCTGGCGCATCCCGGCCGTTATGATCTTGGACGCACCAATATGCTATTGCTGCTGGAAGAATTCCGCGCTTTGGGCGGGGTGGCCATCGAGGTTGTCACCGGCAGTCATACTGCAGATCAATATCGAGAATTCGCACGGCTTGCGCATCAGTTCAGTCTTAAAGCTTCTCTGGGCTCGGATTATCATGGCCCCGGGCATTCCTACCTGGATATGGGAAGGTTACCCGCGTTGCCTACCGATTGTGTCCCGGTTTGGCAGGACTGGCCGGAAGCTGTCATTTAATGCCATGTCCTTAGCCGTTTAAACCCATGGCTCAGTATTTCGTCATCCATCCGCAAAGCCCTCAGCAACGGCTGATCCATCAGGCAGCAGGGATTTTGCGGAACGGTGGTGTCATCGTCTATCCCACAGATTCGAGTTATGCGCTGGGCTGCATGCTGGGAAACAAGGACGCGCAGACGCGCATACGGCAGATTCGTGGGGTGGAGGACGATTATCACTTCACCCTGGTTTGCCGTAACCTGGCTGAACTTGCCACCTACGCGCAGGTGGACAACAGCCAGTTCCGGCTGCTGAAAGCCAACACGCCCGGGCAATACACATTCATTCTCAAGGCAACGCGCGAACTTCCGCGCCGCCTGCAGCATCCCAAGCGGAGCACCATAGGATTGCGTGTTCCGGATCATGCCGTGGTGCAGGCAATACTCGACGAACTGGATGAACCATTGCTCAGCATGACGCTGCTGCTGCCAGGTGATGAAGAGCCGCTCAATGAGGCGTGGGAAATCCGCGAGCGACTGGAGCATCAGGTGGATCTGGTGATAGACGCCGGCTCGTGCCTGGCAGAATCGACCACGGTAGTGGACCTCAGCGGCGAATCTCCGGTGGTGTTGCGGCAGGGCGCCGGCGACCCGGAAGCATTGGGTCTGCCGCGCATTGAATAAATCATCAAACGGATAAAAAATGGAATTAACCTTTATACAGAAAATTGCCATCTACGCCTTGCCGGTCATCTTCGCGATCACCGTGCATGAGGCAGCGCACGGTTATGTGGCGCGCTTTTTCGGCGATATGACCGCGCACTACCAGGGTCGGATTACGCTGAATCCGCTCAAGCACATCGATCCCATAGGCACGATACTTGTCCCGTCGCTGACCTTGCTGCTTGGCGGCATCCTGTTCGGCTGGGCCAAGCCAGTGCCTGTAGATTTTTCAAGGTTGCGCAATCCCAAGCGCAACATGCTGTGGGTCGCCGCTGCAGGACCGGGCTCGAATCTGGTCATGGCCATCATGTGGGCGCTGGCTTATAACTTCGCAAATCTGGTGCCTGCCGATTTCACCATGCCGCTGCGGCTCATGGCGCAGGCGGGCATCCTGATCAACGTGGTGCTCATGGTGCTTAATCTCCTTCCTCTGCCGCCGCTGGATGGTGGGCGCATCGCGGTCAGCCTGCTGCCGAATCATCTCGCCGCACGCTATGCCCGTATCGAGCCATACGGTTTCTTTATCCTGCTGGCGCTCCTGTTTACGGGCATTCTGTCGCAGATCATCGGGCCGTTTATTTATGCTTTCGTGGGCTTAATTACGTGGTTATTCGTATAATAAGAAGGTCTTAAACAGAAGGATCATTATGGCGGTTGAGCGCGTTCTTTCCGGCATGCGGCCCACGGGCAGCCTGCATCTTGGCCACTATCACGGCGTACTCAAAAACTGGATTCGACTGCAGCACGAGCATGAGTGCCTTTTTTTCGTTGCCGACTGGCATGCGCTGACAACCCATTACGATACGCCTGAAGTCATTGAGGAAAGCGTGTGGGAAATGGTCATCGACTGGCTTGCCGCCGGTGTAGATCCCGCCAACGCCACCATTTTCATCCAGTCGCGCGTACCCGAACACGCCGAACTGCATACGCTTTTATCCATGATCACCCCGCTGGGCTGGCTTGAGCGCGTGCCGACCTACAAGGATCAGCAGGAAAAGCTCGCGCACAAGGATCTTTCTACCTACGGCTTCCTGGGCTATCCACTGCTGCAGAGCGCAGATATCCTGATCTACAAATCGACGCAGGTGCCGGTGGGTGAAGACCAGATCCCGCATATCGAATTCACGCGCGAAATCGCACGGCGGTTCAACCATATCTACGGCCGGGAGCCCGGCTTCGAGGAGAAGGCGGAGACCGCCATCAAGAAACTCGGCAGCAAACGCGGCGCGCTTTATGAAGAGCTGCGCAACCGCTACCAGGAAAACGGCGATGATGAAGCGCTGGAAGCAGGCCGTGCGCTCATCGAAGAGCAGCAGGGCTTGAGCCTGGGCGACCGCGAGCGGCTGCTGGGCTATCTGGAAGGCGGCGGCAAGATGATCCTAGTAGAGCCGGAGTACAAGCTGACGCCTGCATCCAAGATGCCGGGCCTGGACGGGCAGAAGATGTCCAAGTCCTACAACAACACCATTTCCCTGCGCGAGGACCCGGAAACGGTGTCAAAGAAAATACGTACCATGCCGACCGATCCTGCCCGCGTGCGCCGCACTGATCCAGGTGAACCGACCAAGTGTCCGGTTTACCATCTGCACGAGGTTTATTCCGATGAGACCACGCGCGGCTGGGTAGAGACCGGCTGCCGTACAGCAGGCATTGGCTGTATCGAATGCAAGCAACCGGTCATCGAAAGCTTGCTGGCGGAACTCAAACCCATACAGGAACGTGCTACGCAATATGCCGAAGACCCGGTGCTCGTGAAGAACGTGGTTGCCGAAGGCTGCGAGCGGGCCCGCAAGATTGCGCGCGAAACCATGCGCGAGGTGCGT
>Ga0196976_1001556_pt1 | contig 10223 bp, 7 predicted proteins | sample S3v_513CmetaG_FD_148644 | JGI IMG/M metagenome (GOLD analysis project Ga0196976, IMG submission 148644) | Soil microbial communities from Anza Borrego desert, Southern California, United States - S3+v_5-13C | ecosystem: Environmental > Terrestrial > Soil > Desert | place: USA: California...
TCGCGCTCTCCATAGCCGCAGCGCCAGCTGCGGCGGGCGGGGGAGGCTGGCGCCTCCCCCATGGAGAGCGCGAGCTGGCGCTCGCGCACTCCATATAGGAATGGCTGTTGCTCCGTCTTTCCGTCACGATGGCACGCCCGCTACTCGCCTCTCTGCTCCTGCTCCTCTGCTCGCTGCATGCGCTCGCCGACGACTGGCGCGTCGCCCACTGGAACGTCATGCATGGCTGGGGGCGCTACTGGAATCAGGCGGGGCAGGACTCCACCGTCTGGCCACCCACCGGTCCCTTCTCGGCCATCAGCGACGACGGCAGCGGCCCCAACGGCCTCACGTACGGCCAGCCGACCGGCGAGCCGAACGGAGGCTGCGGCGCCGCACCGTACCTGGCCACGTGGCACCTCGGCACGAGCGGTCCGATCCAGACCTTCCTCCGCAGCGCCGACCTCGGCGCCGATCCCCTGCTCGTGGCCATGACCCTGTCCGAGGGGTTGTTCTGCATCGACATCGCCGGGGTGAAAAACCAGCTCGCGGCGGGGAACGCGGCCTGGAACACCACCGGCCAGTACGTGCAGTCGGGCCGCGACGTCATCATCGCCAAATACGGCTGGGCCACGCCCTCCGCTCCCTCCATGTCCGCCTGGGATCCGGTCACCAATCCGAACGGCGACATGGTCGAGATCTACTGCCGCGACACGAAGTATCGCGCCGTGCACGCCTCCATCTACACCGACGCCGCGCGCACGCCGTCGAAAGCCATTCACCTCTTCGCCACGCGCCTCAAGGGCGACCACACCTGCGAGACACAGCGGCTCGACCAGTTCGTCCGCGCCAAAGCCGGCACGGCCGGGCGCATCCTGGTCATGGGCGACTACAACTTCGAGAAAGGGTCGTCGCGCTACGACGATCTCGTCGGCCGCAACTACATCGAGGCCGGCACCTCGCCGCGGATCCCCGCCGGCAGCGACAAGAACGCGCTGACCTGCTGCTTCGGCACGAACGGCAGCCCCGGCGACGGCCGCGCCCTCGGCAGCCGCATCGACATGGGCTTCCAGGACAACCTGCCGTACGCCACCAGCTACTGGGTCGGCAACAAGACCGTCAACGCGCCGGACGAAGTGGCCATGTCCGACCACGCCGTCGTGAAGATCGGCTTCACCGAGACCGGTCCCGTGACCGATCCCGTCGTCGACACCCCCCTGGCCGCCAACCCGAATCCCGCCGCCGCCGGCCAGAGCGTGACGCTCTCCGTGCAGGCCCACGATCCCGATCCCGGCGACTCGCTGACGTACGCCTGGAGCTTCGGCGACGGCACGTCCGCCACCACCACCAACAATAGCGTGCAGCACACCTACGCCGCCGCCGGCACCGTGACGGCAAAGGTAACGATCACCGACGGCCGCGGCGGACTGGCGTGGAGCACCGCCTCGGTGACCATCACCACGGGCGAGACCTGCACCGCGCCGCCGTCGCCCTGGACCACGACCGACGTCGGCAGCGGCGTCAACGGCACGACCTGCCATGCGAGCGGCACGTTCACCATGACCGCCGGCGGGAGCGACCTCTGGTCGACGGCCGACGACTTCCACTTCGTCCACCAGACGCTCACCGGCGACGGCGAGATCGTCGCCAACGTGGCCGGCATCACCAACCCCGGCGGTGCCGCGTTCTCGCTGGCCGCGGTGATGATGCGCGCGTCACTGACCTCGGGCTCCGCGCACGCGTCGATGATGATCACCAACAGCGGCAAGGCGAAGTTCCGCCGCCGCCTCACCACCGGCGGCGAGACGGTGAGCACCGGGCCGAGTGAAGGGACGACCATGCCGCCGCGCTACCTGAAGCTCAAGCGCGCCGGCAATGTCTTCAGCGCGTTCCTCTCCACCGACGGCGCGTCGTGGAGCGAGGTCTCCGGCTCGCCCGAGACCATCGCGCTGCCGTCGACCGTCTACGTCGGACTGGTCGCGCTCCGCAACGGCAGCAGCGCGCCCGCGGCCACGATCGTAATGAACAACGTCTCCGTGACCGCCACGTCCCCCTCCGGCTGGCAGAGTGCCGACGTCGGCAACGTCGGCCTCACCGGCAGCAACACGCAGACCGGATCCGCCTCGTTCACCGTTACCGCCGGCGGCGACGACGTCTGGGCCGGCGCCGACGCGTTCCGCTTCGTCTACCAGCCGATGAACGGCGACGGCGAGGTCTCCGCGTTCATCGACAACCTCACCCTGCCCAGCGGTGCCGCCTTCTCCCTCGGCGGCGTGATGATTCGCGCCGACCTCTCCGCGTCGGCGATGCACGCGACGATGATGACCACCACGCAGAACAAGGCCAAGTTCCGCCGCCGCGTCACCACCGGCGCCACCACCACGCTCAGCGACGGCCCGTCGGAAGGGACGCAGCCGTACCGCACGTGGGTGAAGGTCAAACGCACCGGCGACACGTTTACCGCCTACCTCTCCAGCGACGGCGTGACCTGGACGCAAACCGGCCCGTCGCAGGTGATCGCCATGCCGGCCAACACGCTGGTGGGGCTGGTGGCGCTGCGCAACGGCGCGAGCGCGGGGACGATGACCGGCACGTTCACCAACGTGACCGTCGTACCGTAGGTCTGGAGTGCGCGAGCGCCAGCTCGCGCTCTCCATGGGGGAGGCGCCAGCCTCCCCCGCCCGCCGCAGCTGGCGCTGCGGCATGGAGAGCGCGAGCTGGCGCTCGCGCACTCCACATTAGTTCACGACGTCGGGGCCGCGGTCGCGCTCGTTCCAGGCGCGGATCGACGACACGCTCTGGAACCCTCGCGGCAGCTTCAGCCCGCGCTGTGCGCGTTTGCCGAGGTACTCCTCCAGATCGTGGCCCTTCAGGTTCGTGAAGCGCTTGCCGGCGGTCACGATCAGCGTGCCGCCCTGCGGCACCACCGCGGTGCCGACCACCTTCTCCGGCGCGATCGGCGTGCGGTGCAGCTTGATCGTCTGCACCCCCTTGCCGCGCGCCAGCGGCGGCAGCTCCGCCGCCTCGAACAGCAGCAGCTTCCCCTCCGACGACGCCGCGGCAATGCGGTCCGTCTCGTAGTGATGCACCCGCTGCGGACGCAGCACTGTCGCGTGGTCGGCCACGTTCACCACCGCCTTGCCCGCCTTGCGGTCCGTGATCATGTCCTCCAGGCGGGCGATGAAGCCGTAGCCGTCGTCGGTCGTCAGCAGCCAGAGATCGTCCGGGTCGCCCATCATCACGCCGACGAACGTCGCCCCGCCGGGAGGGGCCAGCGACGACGTCAGCGGCTCGCCGTGACTCTTCGCCGACGGCAGCTCGTGCGCCGGCAGCGCGTAGGTGCGTCCCGTCGAGTCGAGGAAGACCGCCAGCTGGTTGCTCCGTCCCTTGGCCGCGTGCAGGAACTCGTCGCCCGACTTGTACTGCAGCGCCGTCGGGTCGAGATCGTGTCCCTTCCCCGCGCGCACCCAGCCGCGCTGGGAGAGGATCACCGTCACCGGCTCGGAGGGGATCAGCGCCGTCGGATCGAGCGCCCTGGCCGCCTCGCGCTCGACGATCGGGGAGCGGCGCTTGTCGCCGAACTCCTCGGCGTCGCGCTGCAGCTCGTCCCGCACCTGCTTGCGCAGGCGCTGCTTCGAGCCGAGAACCTTCTCCAGCTCCGCGCGCTCCTCCTGCAGCTTCTTCTGCTCGCCGCGGATCTGCATCTCCTCGAGCTTGTTCAGGTAGCGGAGGCGCAGCTCGAGGATGTAGTCCGCCTGGACCTCCGACAGTGAGAAGCGCTGCATCAGCACCGGCTTCGGCTCGTCCTCGCGGCGGATGATGCGGATCACCTCGTCGACGTTGAGATACGCGGCCATGAGGCCGTCGAGGAGGTGCAGCCGGGCGTTGACCTGGTCGTAGCGGTGCTGCAGGCGGCGGCGCACCGTCTCGATGCGGAACTCCAGCCACTCGCCGAGCAGATCCTTCAGGTTGTAGAGTCGCGGCCTGCCGTCCAGGCCGATCATGTTCATGTTGATGCGGTAGCTGCGCTCCAGGTCCGTCGTGGCGAAGAGGTGCGTCATCACCTCTTCCAGGTCGACGCGACTCGAGCGCGGGATGATCACCAGGCGCGTGGGGCTGGCCTGGTCCGACTCGTCACGCACGTCTTCCACCATCGGCAGTTTCTTCGCGTTCATCTGATTTGCGATCTGCTGGTGGACCTTCGCGCCCGACACCATGTACGGCAGCGCGGTGATGACGATCGAGCCGTCCTCCACTTCCCACTTGGCCCGCTGCCGCACGCCGCCGTTGCCGGTCTTGTACATCTCGCGGATCTCGGCCAGCGGCGTGATGATCTCCGCCTCGGTCGGAAAGTCCGGCCCCTTCACGTGCTTGGTGAGCTGCGCCAGCGTGGCCTCGGGGTTGTCGAGCAGCTCGATGCAGGCGTTCACGACCTCGCGCAGGTTGTGCGACGGGATGTCCGTGGCCATGCCGACGGCGATGCCCGACCCGCCGTTGAGCAGCACGTGCGGCAGCCGCGACGGCAGCAGCTTCGGCTCCTTCAGCGTGCCGTCGAAGTTCTGCCCCCACTCCACCGTCCCCTGTTCGAGCTCGGAGAGCAGCGACTGCGCGAAGCGGGCGAGCTTGGCCTCGGTGTAGCGCATGGCCGCGAACTGCTTCGGATCGTCGGGCGAGCCGAAGTTTCCCTGCCCTTCGACGAGCGGATAGCGCATCGAGAACGGCTGCGCCATCAGCACCATGGCGTCGTAGCAGGCCGTGTCGCCGTGCGGATGGAACTTGCCGATCACGTCGCCCACGGTGCGGGCCGATTTCTTCGGCTTCGCGTTCGGCCCGAGGCCGAGCTCCGACATGGCGTAGATGATGCGCCGCTGCACCGGCTTCAGCCCGTCGGCCAGGTGCGGCAGCGCGCGGTCGAGGATGACGTACATCGAATAGTCGAGGTACGCCTTGCGCGCGAAGTCACCGACCGGAAGCGACTCGATGTCGGGAAGGGTGGGAGGCGGCGGTGCGAGGGGCAGTTGGGTCTTCGATTTGCGGATGGCCATGAATTGCGGCGCGAAGGATAACGCGCGCGCCCGGAAAAATGTCCTCTCAGTTTTCGCGAATCCGCACGTACCTCTCTCGAACGCGCACGCGCGTTCCGTCGCAGGCGCCCCCGCTTGCGTAGAATCCCTGCATGAAGTCACTGCAAGGCAAAACCGCCGTCGTCGCCGGCGCGACCCGCGGCGCGGGACGCGGCATCGCCACCGCCCTCGGCGAGCTCGGGGCTACGGTCTACTGCACGGGCCGTAGTGTGGCCGGCAGTCCGGGGATGAAAGACCGCCCCGAGACCATCCACCAGACCGCGGAGCTCGTCACGCAACGGGGCGGCAAAGGCATCGCCGTGCAGGTCGATCACACGCGGCCCGAGCAGGTGGCGCGGCTCTTCGAGCAGGTCGGCGCATTCGACATCCTCATCAACGACATCTGGGGCGGCGACGAGCTGGTCGAGTGGGGCAAAAAGCTGTGGGAGACGAAGCTCGAGGACGGGCTGACGCTCATCGACCGCGCCATCAAGACCCACATCATCACCAGCTACCACGGCCTGCCGCGCATGCGGAAAGAAGGCGTGGTGGTCGAGATCACCGACGGCGACTCGTTCTTCTACCGCGGCCACTTCTTCTACGACCTCGTCAAGACCACCGTCATCCGCATGGCCTTCGCGCTCTCGCAGGAGCTGAAAGGACGAGGCATCACCGCCGTCGCCGTCACGCCGGGCTTCCTCCGCTCCGAGTGGATGCTCGACCACTTCGGCGTGACCGAGGCCAACTGGCGCGAGGCGGCGGAGAAAGTGCCGGAGTTCATCGCCTCGGAGACGCCGCTCTTCGTCGGACGCTGCGTGGCCGCGCTGACGGCCGACCCGAACGTGGCCGGCAGGAACGGCCGCGTCTACGCCTCCTGGGACCTCGGCCAGGAGTACGCCGTCGACGACGCGGACGGCACGCGCCCGCACTTCGTGCGCTGGCTGGAGGAGAACCAGCCGCAGGTCGCGGCGGGGTGGAAGAAGCTCGACGACACCTTCTACTCGTACTGGGGCGCCATGCCGTACGGCATGCCGGGCGGCGAGTAGCGCGGCATGGACTCCAACTGGAACACGATCGAGGAGCTGGCGCGCACGTCGGACGAATCCGCGGTGCGGCGGCGGTTCGACCGCCGCAACCGCGTCTGGCTCAACGCCCTGCTGGTCTTCTTCGCCTTCGTCTCCCTCATCGAGGCCTCGGCCGACACCGACCGCAAGACGCTGTTTCAGATCGTGATCGGCGTCGTGAACCTGGTCTTCGTGGCGACGACGATGTTCCTGGCCTGGTCCCCCTCGACCCGCGACTGGACGCGCCGCCGCATCTCCGCCGTCGCCATCGGCTTCGTCACCGTCCAGTACGCGCTGGCGCTGCTGTACCAGTACGGCGACATCAGCACCAAGCGCGCCGAGTGGGTGGCCTGGGCCTCGACCATGCCGTTCATGATGGTCGCCTTCCGCATGCTCCCGACCGAGCTGGTGCTGCTGCACGGCATCCTGACCTCGGGCGGTCTGCTGATGCTGAGCACGAGCATGAAGAACAAGCCGCAGGTCGGACTGGCCATCGTCACCATCAACATCGTCACCCTGGCCGTCGGCCTCTTCTTCTCGCGCCGCATGCGCCGCGAGGTGGTGGGCGAGCTGACCGAGCGGCGCACGCACGCGCGCGAGCAGATCCGCATGCGCGACGAGCTGCACTACGCGCGCGAGCTGCAACTGAGCATGCTCCCCGACTGCGCGCCGTCGCTGCCGTGGGCCGACATCTGCGGCGTCTCCGTCCCCGCCACCGAGGTCGGCGGCGACTACTACGACTACTTCGTGGAGGGAGAGCGCGTGGCCCTCGTCTGCGGCGACGTGGCCGGTCACGGCATGGCCGCGGGGCTGGTCCTCTCCGCGCTGCGCAGCGGCTTCACGCTGCTGCGCGACTCGCTGCACGATCCCGCCGCCGTGCTGCGCCGCCTGCACGATCTCGTGGCCCAGACCAGCCGCCGGCGGATGCTGGTCACCGTCTCGGTGGTGCTGCTCGACCATGTCGCGCGGCGGGCCATCGTGGCCAGCGCCGGCCATCCTCCCGTGCTCCTCCGCCGCGCCGACGGCCGCGTCGAGTCGATCGACCTCTTCGCTCCTCCCCTCGGGGTCCGCCTGCCGGTGGACATTCCGCAGCGGACGATCGACGTGGCTCCGGGCGACCTCTTCGTGCTGCACAGCGACGGCGTCTACGAGACGCGCAGTGCCGGCGGCACGTACTACGGCATGGAGCGGCTGGAGGACGTGGTGCGCCTGCGCGGCGGCGGGAGCGCCGAGGAGCTGCGGGACGCCATCGTGCGCGACGTGACCGCGTTCCGGGGAAGCGAGGAGGCCGCGGACGACGTGACGGTGGTTGTCTGCCGCGTTTTGTGAAATTACAATAACTGGATGCGAAAAGTCGCGCTTCTCGCCTTCTTCCTCTCCCTCTCTGCCTCCGCTCACGCGCTCGACCTCGCCGGCCGCGAGCTCTTCATCCCCGCCGCCGGCCGCGTGCCGGGCGCCTCGGGGACGTTCTGGCAGACGGATCTGGTGATCACGAACCTCTCGCCCGAGTACGACCTGCTCCGCGTGCGCGTCGACTTCTACGCCGGCGGCACCCTCGAGAGCTTCGACGTGGACGTGATGAGCGGCGAGAGCGCGGTGATCGAGGATTTCGTGCGCACGAAGCTCGGCCGCGACAATGCCTTCGGGACGATCCACCTCACCGCCGCGCAATCGGACGCGCAGCTCAAGGCGGAGGCGATCATCCACAATGTCGGCGGCGAGGAGCCGCTCGGGCAGACGGTGAATGCCCTCCCCGTGGCCTCGCTGCAGACGCGCTCCCTCATCGGCGGCCTGCAGACCACGGGCGGCCACCGCTCGAACGTCGGCGTCGGCAACCCGCACGACGAGCCGGTGACGGTGCTGATCTCGCCGCCGCACGGCCTGAGCCCGCGGACCATCACCCTGGCGCCGCACACGAACGCGCAGATGGACGCACTCACCACCGAGAGCTCGACGGTGCTCTTCACGGCGTCGAAGCCGGTGTACGCGTACGGCTCGGTGATCCGCGACGGCGGCGACCCGCAGTTCGTCCTGCCGGTGGAGGTGCGCCCGACGAGCAGCTTCGTCGTCGCCCCGGCCTGCAGCAACGCCGTGCCGCTGGCCCTCGCCCCCGCCGCGCCGGCCCCCGGCTGGATCGTGCAGTTCAAGGCGGGCGTCGAGTCCGACACCGAGACCCCGCGCCTCGTGGCCAGGCATGGCTTCACGCCGTCCGCCGTCTACAGCGCCGCGATCGAAGGCTTCGCCGCCGAGCTGACCCCACAGCAACTCGCCGCCCTCCGCTGCGAGCCCACCATCCTGCTCATCGAGCAGAACCAGTGGGCGTCCGTGCGCTAACTTCCCGTAGTGGACCGCCGGCGTCCCGCCGGCTGTCCGTGGCGGCGTCCCGCCGCCACCGTGCGGGCGGGACGCCCGCACGGACAGCCGGCGGGGACGCCGGCGGTCCACCACTTACGCCCACAAACGCGCCACGCGCGAGCGCCGGATGGCGCGGTCGCGCGTGGCGAGCGGCAGGTCGTGGGCTCGCGCCGTGGCGGCGATGATCCGATCCGCGGGATCCCCGTGAAAGGACGCGGGAAGCTGGTTCAGCGCCAGGACCACCGCGACGTCGAGCGGCATGATCCGCACCACCGAAGGGGCAGCCGCCTGCAGCAGCCAGGTGTCGAAGGGCATGGTGAGCTCGAGCCGGCGCCGCGCGTACAGCATCTGCGCTTCCCACAGGCTGATCGCCGACAGGGCCACTGCTCCCGACTCGGCCGCGGCTCGCAGCCCTGCCCGTTCCGCCTCGGTCAGCTCGGCCTGTCCCATCACCCACCAGATCCAGAAGTGGGTGTCCAGCAGCACCATCAACGATTCGCCTCGAAGTCGTCGTCGGCGAGCACGGATTCTTCCGGCGCGGCCAGCAGCCGGCCCGTTCCGTGGAGAGCCTCCCACGGGCGCGATGAAGCCGAGAGCGGCGCGGCGGGAATGATGCGCGCGACGATCTGCCCGTGCCGCTCCACCTCCACCACCGTCCCCTCGCGCTCGACTTCACGCACGATCTCGAGCAGACGCGCCTTCAACTCCGTGACGGAAATGGTCATTGTGTCTTTCGGAATGACCAGTGTGTCGCTGAAATTCCTTGGCTAGTCCAGGATCTCCGCGCGGTTGCCTTCCTCGGTCAGCCATTGTTTACGGTCCCCCGCCCGGTTTTTGGCGAGGAGCATGTCGATCGTGGCGACGGCCGGCTCGGCGTCGGGGATGGTCAGGCGGACGAGGCGGCGGGTGTTGGGGTCCATGGTGGTCTCGCGGAGCTGGGAAGGGTTCATCTCGCCGAGGCCTTTGAAGCGCTGGATGTTCACCTTTCCCTTGATCCCTTCCGCCGCGATGCGGGCCAGGATTCCTTCGCGCTCGGCGTCGTCGAGGGCGTAGTAGACGTGCTTGCCGACGTCGATCCGGTAGAGCGGCGGCATGGCCACGTAGACGTGTCCTTCCTCCACCAGCTTGCGGAAGTGCTTGACGAAGAGCGCGCAGAGGAGGGTGGCGATGTGGGCGCCGTCCGAGTCGGCGTCGGCGAGGATGCAGAGGCGGCCGTAGCGGAGCCCGTCGAGATTGTTCGAGCCGGGGTCGACGCCGAGGGCCACGGCGATGTCGTGCACTTCCTGGGAAGAGAGCACCTCGTTCGACTCCACCTCCCACGTATTCAGGATCTTGCCCCGCAGGGGCATGATGGCCTGGAACTCGCGGTCGCGGGCCTGCTTGGCCGAGCCACCGGCCGAGTCGCCTTCCACGAGGAACAGCTCCGTGCGCGACAGGTCCTGCGCCGTGCAGTCGGCCAGCTTGCCGGGGAGCGCGGGGCCGGAGGTCAGCTTCTTCCGTTCGACCTTCTTCGACTGCTTGAGACGCACCAGCGCCTGATTGATGGCGACGTTGGCGATCTTCTCCGCGTCGGCGATGTTGCTGTTCAGCCAGATCGCGAACGCGTCCTGCGTCACGCCGGAGACGAACGCCGACGCCTCGCGCGAGGAAAGGCGGTCCTTGGTCTGCCCCGTGAACTGCGGGTTGCCCATGCGCACCGAGAGGATGTAGCTGACCCGCGCCCAGACGTCTTCCGGCGCCAGCTTCACGCCGCGCGGGAGCA
>Ga0196976_1001557_pt1 | contig 10206 bp, 8 predicted proteins | sample S3v_513CmetaG_FD_148644 | JGI IMG/M metagenome (GOLD analysis project Ga0196976, IMG submission 148644) | Soil microbial communities from Anza Borrego desert, Southern California, United States - S3+v_5-13C | ecosystem: Environmental > Terrestrial > Soil > Desert | place: USA: California...
TGTCGCGTGGCCACAAGATTTTGCCGTACTGCCCGCGCTGTGGGACGGCGCTCTCGAGCCATGAAGTGGCGCAGGGGTACGAGGATGTCGAGGATCCGAGTGTCTATGTGATGCTCGAGGTGGTTGGGAAAGCGCGCAAACGCATTCTCGTCTGGACCACCACCCCATGGACGCTCGTCTCGAACGTCGCACTCGCCGTGCATCCCGACCTCGACTATGTCGAGGTGAAGCGCAAGGGCAAGGATGAAGGATCGCTCATACTCGCCGAAGCCCGCCTGGCCGGCGTGTTCGGTGCGGACTGGGTGGACCGATGGGACGTGCTTGCTCGGCTGTCCGGGAAGGAGATGCTCGGCTGGCAATACCGCCGGCCCTTCGACTGGCTTCCGTATCCCGCGGGCGCGAAGCACGAGATCGTCGTCGCGGGCGACTTCGTCTCCGCCGAAGACGGCAGCGGTGTCGTGCACATGGCGCCGGCATTCGGCGCGGACGATTACGCCGCAGGACAGAAGCACGGCCTTGCCTTCCTGCAGCCGGTGAATGGCCGGGGAGAATTTCCCGAAGACCTGCCGGTCGTTGGCGGGATGTTCGTGAAGAAGGCCGATCCGCTTCTCATCGAGGAACTGAAGAAGCGCGGCGTACTCTGGAAGGCGGGCACGATGACGCACGCGTATCCGCACTGCTGGCGGTGCCATACACCGCTGCTGTACTACGCGCGCGGTTCCTGGTTCGTGAAGACGACCATGTTCCGGGATGATATGCTGGCGCGCAACGCGCGCGTCGACTGGCATCCACCGGAGATGGGCGCCGGCCGCTTTGGCGAATGGCTGGAGAACAACGTCGACTGGGCCATTTCGCGCGACCGGTACTGGGGGACGCCGCTGCCGGTGTGGGTGTGCGACGCGGACAGCGCGCATGTGGAGGCGATTGGCGCGTACGCAGACCTTGCGAAAAGGTCAGGAAAGGCGTTGGGGCAGGATTTCGATCCGCACAAACCGTTCATCGACGCGTACAGCTGGAAATGCGCGCAGGCGGGATGCGCCGGGACGATGAAGCGCGTGCCGGAAGTCATCGACACCTGGTTCGATTCCGGCTCGATGTCTTTCGCGCAGTGGCACTACCCGTTCGAGAACGCGGACGTCCTCCCGCGGCAGTTTCCGGCGGACTTCATCGCGGAGGGAGTGGACCAGACCCGTGGATGGTTCTATTCGCTCCTGGCGATCGCGACGGGGCTTGGCGATGCGCTGCCGAATAACAAGGGACTGGGGAAACGGGACGAGGGACGGGGCACCGATGGCGACGCCGTGGATGCGGCGCCTTACAAGGCTGTTGTCGTAAACGACCTCGTGCTCGACGCCGACGGACAAAAGATGTCCAAGCACAAGGGGAACACCGTGGATCCCTGGCGAGTGCTCGAGGAGTACGGGGCGGACGCCGTGCGCTTCTTTCTCATCGCGACGAGTGACGTCTCGGTACCACGAAAGTTCGACGAGCGCGCTATCCGGGAGCAATCGGTTCGCTTCTTCCTGACCCTCAAGAACGTGTACAGCGGCGTGTTCGCGCAGTATGCGAACTTCGGGTGGTCCCCGTCCGACCGCGATCCCAAACCGGCAGAGCGCCCGCTGATCGATCGGTGGATGCTGTCGCGGCTAAGCGCCGTCGAGGAGAAAGTCGATGCACTGCTCGAGCGGTACGATGCGACGGCCGCTGCCCGTGCACTGATGACCTTTGTGGACGATGATGTGTCCAACTGGTATGCCCGGCGCAATCGCGATCGGTTCTACGAGGTGGACGCGGCCGACAACCGCGCCGCCTTCGCCACGCTCCACGAAGTGCTCACCGTGACCGCGCGCCTGCTCGCGCCATTCGCTCCATTCTTTCCGGACTGGATGCACCGCGAGCTGACGGGCCAGTCGGTGCACCTCGCGCCGTTCGTTCGCGTGACGCGTCCGCCGCGCGACCCTGCGCTCGAAGGGACGATGGACGCCGTGCGGCAGCTCGCGACACTCGGACGCGCGGCGCGCGAGGCTGCGAAGATCAAGGTGCGTCAACCGCTCACGAAGGCGGTGTGCGTCGCGCCCGCGGTGGACCAGCGGCTGCTCGAACAGCTCCTCCCGCTCCTGGCCGCGGAGCTCAACGTCAAGGCGATCGAGTTCGCGCGAACGGGAGACGCGCTCGTCACCCTCAAGGCCAAGGCCAACTTCCGCTCGCTGGGAAAGCGGTTCGGGAAGAAGACGCCGCTCGCGGCCGCGGCCATCGGCGCGTTCACGTCCGACGAGCTCCGCGCGTTCGAGCATGGCACGCCGCTCGCCGTTACGGTGGATGGCGAAACACACGCGTTGACCGCGGAAGATGTGGAAGTCCTGAAAAGCGCATCCGGCGACCTGCTCGTGCAAGAGTCCGCCGGGTTCGTCACCGCGATCGATCCGACTGTCACCGAGGAGCTCCGGCTGGAAGGGACGGCCCGGGAGCTCATCAGCCGGGTACAACGTATGCGCAAGGAGGCGGGACTCGGGGTGAGCGATCGCATTCGCCTCGCCATTGCGGGGGCGACGGACGTCACGGCGGCGGTCGCCAGACACCGCGACTGGATTGCCGGCGAAGTGCTGGCTACCGAGCTCCTGCAGGACCCGGGTAGTTTACACGATTCGTTAATTTCGCAGGCCGTCGATCTCGATGGGGTCGACGCTGCAATCGCACTCACACGGACGGAATAGCATGGCGACGACCAAGAGCGACAAGAAGCCGAAGCCAATGCCGAAGAAGCAGCTGCAGCATTTCGAGAAGCGGTTGCTCGAGGAGAGGCGTCGCGTCCTCAAGGAACTCGGCCACCACGACGAACTGTTCAACAAGAGCGACCAGTCCTCGGACGGGGACCTGAGCGCGTACTCGTTCCACATGGCGGACCAGGGCACCGACGCGATGGAGCGCGAGAAGGCGTTCCTGTTCGCGAGCCAGGAGGGACGGTTCCTGTGGCACATCGATCAGGCGCTGCGGCGACTGTACAAGTCACCGGAGACGTTCGGCAAGTGTCACAACTGTGGAAAGGACATCGCCTTCGAGCGCCTCGACGCGCTGCCGCATGCACGGTACTGCATCGACTGCAAGCAGCGCGAGGAAGATGCAAAGAAGTAGACCTAACGGGGTGCTCTTCTGGCCCATCCTCACGGCGATCGTCGCGTCGGACGTCTTTACCAAGTGGCTCGCCGTGCGTGAGCTCGAAGACCTGCCCGGCGTGCCGCACGACGTGATCGGGGAGTACCTCCGGTTCACGCTGGTCTACAACCCCGGTGCCGCATTCGGGCTTAATGTCGGGCAGCACTCGCGGTGGGTGTTCATGGCCCTGACCATCGGCGCGCTGCTCATTCTCGGTCGCCTCTACCTCACGTCCCCCCGCGGCGACTGGCTGCGGGTGACGTCGCTGGCACTCGTGTGTGGTGGCGCCGTCGGCAACCTCATCGATCGCATTCGCCACCCCCTGGGCGTCGTGGATTTCCTCGACGTCGGCGTGGGTGATGCGCGCTGGCCGACCTTCAACGTCGCCGACATGGCCGTGAGCACGGGTGCCTTCCTGCTTGCCATCGTGCTCTGGCACGAAGACCGGGTCCAGGAAAACACGAAGGTGGGGCTCGTGCCGAGCGAGCTGCGACACGAGTCCGGCGAAGCCTCTTAAGGCTTTTCAATGACCGACAATCTTGCCGAGTCCGGGCCCCGCGCGCGGCTGTTCTGGGGTGCCGCGCTCACGGCGGTGACGCTCGACGTCATCACGAAGTACTACGCCGTGAAGCATCTCTTTCCGCACCAGCCGAAGGAGATCGTGGGCGAGGTCCTCCGGTTCACCCTCGCGTACAACCCCGGAGCCGCGTTCAGCATGTCCGTGGGCGACGCGTCCCGCTATGTGTTCGGCGGGTTCGCCTTCATTGCCCTCATCATCCTGTGGAAGCTGTACCGCGAGAGCACGCCGGCGGAGCGGCTCAAGCCGTTTGCGCTGGGATGCGCATGGGGTGGTGCGGCGGGCAACCTCATCGATCGCATCCGGTCCGAGCGCGGCGTGGTCGATTTCATCGACATCGGCATCGGCGGTACGCGCTTCTGGACCTTCAACGTCGCCGACGCGGCAGTGTCGGTCGGCGCGGTCCTGCTGGGATGGGTGCTGCTTCAGGAAGACCGTGCGCAGCGGCGCCAGGACCGCGAGAACCGACAGTCGCCCGCGGGCGACGCGCGTGTCCCCTGACCCTTCACGCGACGCACGCGTCGAACGCTTTGCCGCGCCGGCGGACAGCACCCGCCTGGATCTCCTCGTCGCGCAGCAGCTCGATCTCTCGCGGAATCATGCAGCCACACTGATCGCGAACGACAAGGTTCGCGTCGCCGGGCGGCGGGAGAAGGCCAGCTACCGACCTTCCGCCGGCGAAGAGGTCGTCGTCAGCATTCCAGCAACGGTCACGCGCGAGGTCCACGGCGAGGATATCCCGCTCGTCGTGCGGTACGAGGACGACGACCTCGTAGTCATCGACAAGCCGGCCGGCATGGTCGTGCACCCGGCGCCGGGCAACTGGACCGGAACCCTGGTGAATGCGCTCAAGGGGCGGGGCGAACCGCTCGCCACAGGGAGCGATCCCACCCGCGAAGGCATCGTCCACCGGCTGGACAAGGAAACCTCGGGCCTGCTCCTGGTGGCCAAGAGTGACCGCGCCCACCGCAGCCTTGGCGCAGCAATGGCTGCGCGGAAGATCTCGAGACGCTATGCAGTGGTCTGCTGGGGGCATCTCGAAAAGGACGAAACGATCGTCGACAAACCGATGGCCCGCGATCCACGAAATCGCCAGAAGATGGCTGTCGTTCCGGATGGGAAGCCTGCAAAGACCGCGTTCGTCCGGTTAGGACGTTTTGACGCGGGCGACCTGCTCCGGGCGCACCTGTTCACGGGGAGAACCCACCAGATCCGCGTCCATCTCGCCTCGATCGGTCATCCGGTGCTTGGGGACGACATCTACGGCGGCGGCGGGGGGCGGCGGCTGGTGGCGCTGCCACCGAAACGTCATTTTCTGCATGCCGCATGGCTCATCTTCGATCACCCGGTGTCGGGAGCGAAAATCGAGGTCCGATCGCCCCTCCCTGACGACCTGCGCGCAGCCCTCGTCCGGATCGCGGATGGCACGATCAGTCCGGAGGCTGCCGATCCGCTGGCCGATATCGGCTTTTTCGAGATGGATTGACGCTGCTTTCGAGCCGCGGTTCGGCCACGCGGCGGACGGGACTTCAGGGGCGCTGAATCGTCCTTGTCGAGGACGTTTTTCACGTCGCAAGTTTTGAAGCCCATTCACGTTACGAGGCCCGACGCGGTGAGCCACACGGTGCTGGTTTGCGATGATACGCCGTACATTCGCACCCTCATGACCAACATCCTCGAGCGCGGTGGCTTCGAGGTCATCGGACAGGCCGAAACCGGCGTCCAGGCGGTTGAGAAGTACAAGCAGCTCCGCCCCGACGTGGTCACCATGGACATCGTCATGCGTGACATGGGCGGGCTCGACGCCGTACGCGAAATCCGCCGGTTCGACGACCGGGCGCGTATCCTGATGTGCAGCGCGATGGCGCCCCCCGCACTCGTCGCGGAGGCGCTGGAAGCCGGCGCGAGGGAATTCGTGGTCAAGCCATTCCAGCCGAGCCGCCTGCTCGAAGCCGTCCAGTCTGTCCTCGCCGCCTGATCGCCTGCAAGTGAGCGAGACCGCCGAAGCCCGACACGACGAGAGCCGACCGCGCGCATCGGAACGCGACCTCGCCGTCCTGCGGTCCTTCGCGCGCCGCATCGATCCCTCCGATGCAGGCGCGCACAACAACCTGGGCGTCCTGTACTACAACAAGGGGCTGTACGAAGAAGCCGTCGGGGCGTTCATGCGTGCGCTGGAGCTCGACGGGCGCATGCAGGTGGCGCAGCGGAACCTCGAGATCGCGTATCTCCACAGTGGTGCAGCGGACGCGCGCATCACGCAGCTGCAGGAGCATCTGCGGACGAATCCCAGCGATCGCGACGCGCGCTGGGAGGTGGGACGCACGCTTGCGCTCCTCGGGCGGCACGACGAGGCGATCCCTGAATTCGCGGAGCTGCTGCAGTATCACCCGCGCGACCTGGCCGCATCGATCCAGCTGGCGCTCTCCGCGAAGGAAGTCGGTGACGTTGCCGCCGCGGAACAGTGGCTCACTCAGGCCCTCGAGGTAGACCCGGGCAGCTCGCTGGTCTACTTCTACCTCGGCGAGCTGGCCTACAACCAGGGGCAGCTCGGAGACGCGCTCGCGCGGCTGCGGCGCGCCATCGAGCTCAATCCCGACAACCACGAAGCGTGGTACCTGCTCGGCTTCGTGCTGGGCGATTCGGGGCTTCACGACGATGCGCGCGACGCCACAGAGCGCGCGATGAAACTGAACCCCGCCTTGTCGAAGGCGCAGGCAAACCTCGCGCTCTCCCCGGCGCCACCGGAGCGCTACGTCGAGAAGGCACGCCGCGAATCACGATCGCGCGTCCAGGTGGAGGCGGCGCAGGAATCCCCGCTCACGCACTACAACCTCGGCGTCGCGTTCCGGAAAAAAGGCTACTACCACGAAGCGCTCGGGGAATATCAGCTCGCGCTGCATCGTGGCGAGGATCGCGACCTGGTGGAGCAGGGGATCGCGGAAGTACATCTGCTCAGTCGCGACGCCGAAGCCGCACTCGCACTGTATGAGACCCTCGTCGCGCGCCGCCCCGACAGCCCGCAGCTGTGGAACGAGCGCGGGGTCGCGCTTCACCAGCTCGGCCGGTACCAGGAGGCGCAGCTGAGCTACACCCGCGCCATCGAGCTGGAGTCCACCTATGCGCTGGCACTCAACAACCTGGGTGTCGCGTTCTATCACGCCGGCGAACGGGATGCCGCGTTCGAGGCGTTTCGCCGCGCGCTCGACGCGCATGGCGCGTTCATCAAGGCCCGGCTGAATCAGGCACTGCTGCTCTTCAAGGGGAAGCGCATGCAGTTGTCGCTGGAGGCGTACCGCCAGGTGCTCGCGTTCGACGGGGAGCATCCCGTGGCGTGGAATGGCGTCGGCCTCGTCCTGGCCGAGCTCGGGAAGTTCCAGGACGCGCGCAATGCATTCGCGCGGGCGATTCAGGCGCGGCCGAACTACGCCGAGGCGCACTACAACCTGAGCTTCGCCCTGTCGAACCTGGGCGACTTCGAGGGCGCGCTGCGCGAGACGAAGCTCGCGCTCGAGCTCGACCCCTATTATGTGGCGCAGAAGTTCGAGCTGGCCATCGACCTGCAATACGAATCCGCGGACCTCTCGATCCAGCCGGATCTTGGACAGGAGAAGCGCGCCGACGAGCGGATCGAGGATTTCGATTTCGATCCATCGGTCCTCGACTCGTTGTTCGGGGAGCTGACGCCGCCGGCGGCGCGCACGCCGGTGCTCGCGACGCTTCCCACCGAGTCAGATCCCTTCGCGATGGCGTCGGATTTTCTCTCGAAGGGGTTCTTCGATCGGGCATTTGCCGAGATCAAGCGAGCGCTCATGCGCGGCGGCGATCGGGCGAAGGGCGCCGGTCTGCTCGGCGATGTGTACGCGAAGCAGGGACTCTGGGGTGAAGCCCTCGAGCGGTACCAGGAGGCCCGACGCGCGAATCCGGACCATGTGCCGGCGATGACCGGTGAGGCAACCGCGCTCCTTCGACTCGGCCGTGCGATCGAGGCGCGCCTGGTGGCGGAGTCCGTGCTGCGGCGCGCGCCGTCGGATATCGACATCCTCATGCTGGCCGCGGCCACGCGGGGAGATGCGGGCGATCCGGCTGCCGCGCTCGCCGCGCTCGACACCGCGCGTCGGGTGGCACCGATGCGCGCCGACGTGCACCGCCACATTGGAGACATCGCACGCAAGCTCGGTGACATCGAAGGGGCGATTGCGGCGTACCGGAACGCGCTCGCGCTCGACGGACACTACGCCGTGGTGCGGTTCGAGCTCGCACGGGTGCTGATCGAGCGCAAGTCGCTGCGTGAAGCAGAGCAGGAATTACTCCTCGCCCTGGATGCCGTTCCCACGTACGCCGAGGCGACGCTCGCGCTGGCGTCGCTCCGCCGGCAGCTTGGGCGCCCCGCCGACGCCCTCCCGCTGCTCATCGACCTGCTCGGCCGGGACCCCTACCACTTCGATGCGCTCATTGCCCTGGGAGAGACGCTCCTCGAGCTGCGGCGCAAGCAGGATGCTGTCACTGCTTTCGCGCGCGTCCTTCGGTTCGATCCCAGCCATGTCGGCGCGCTCTATCACGAAGGTGCGCTGCTGGCCGAGCAGCACCGGTTCCGCGAGGCGATCACGCGCTGGAAGAGCGTGATCGATATCGACCCGGGGAGCGAATATGCGAAGCGGGCACGCCGCGAGATCCGCACCGCGACGGACCTGCAACGCATCTTTGCATCGCGCGCCACGGCGACGTCGCGTCGTTCACAGCAGCTGGAGCCGAGGGTCTGATGCCCATCGAGGGACCCATTCAGGAACTCGGACTTCCGGACGTTTTCCAGCTCATCGATTTGAGCCGGAAGACGGGGATGCTCCATGTCACCGCGGCGGAGATCGCCGACGAAGGGGTGGTCTTCTTCGATCGCGGTCGCGTCGTGCAGGCGCTGCTTCGCAGTCGTCCCGTCGAGCCGCTCGACGGCGCCATGCTCACCCCGCGCGAGCTGCAGCGCAGGCTGCGGGTGCAGATCGAGCTTGCCGTGTTCGAGATGATGAACTGGCGCGAGGGGTATTTCTCCTTCGAGGAGCGCTCGATCGCCGAAGTCCCGGCGCCGGACCGCGCGAACATCGCCACGGAGTCGCTGCTGATGGAGAGCGCGCGTCGCATCGACGAGTGGTCGCGGATGGCCGGCAGGATTTCGGGCGTCGATGTCGTCCCGATACTCGCGGATCTTCCAGGCGAGCATGAGACCGCGCTCGATCTGCTGCCGCACGAATGGGAGGTCCTGTCCCTGATCGATGGGGAGCGGGATATCCGTGCAATCGCCCAGCAGCTCGGCCGCAGCGAGTTCGACACGGCCAAGGTCGTGTTCGGGCTCATCACCACGGGCGTCGTCGAAGTGCTGCGCACCGAACCGGAGGCAACCGATGATGCCGCACTCGCCGTCGCGCTGCAGCGCGCCGCCGATGTCGAGGACGCGCTGGAGCGTGGCTTTGCCGGGATTCGCGCGGGCAGTTTCCCCGTTGCTCGGGAAAGCCTCGAGCGGTTTCTCTCCCTCGATCCCGGGCATGTCGAGGCCGATCGCGCTCGCGCCGCGTTGCGGGCACTGGCGTCGCTGACCGGAACGCTCGACGGGGGACTGCATGTCTGACGAGATCCGCATCTGGAGCGACGAGCTCGCGCGTGATCCGTCGAGTCTCGTGTTCCTTCCGCTTGCGGAAACGTTGCGACGCGTCGGCCAGCTCGACATGGCGCGCAAGGTCGCACTCCGGGGCATCGAACGTCATCCGGCCAATCCCGACGCGCACGATCAGCTCGCCCGAATCCATGCGGATGCCGGCGCCTTCGATGAGGCGCTGAGCGAGTGGCAGATGGTGCGCCGCATCGTTCCCGGGCACCTCGGCGCAATCAAGGGCATGGCGTTCATCCGCTTTCATCAGGGCGATCGCGACGAGGCGGAGCGTCTGCTGATCGAGGCGCGCAATCTCGAAGGTGAGGATGCTGACATTGCGGCTGCAATCACCGCAGTCCGGCGTTCGGGTGCCGTGACTCCGCTCGACGTTCCTGCGATCGTCGGACCGACACCCACGGACCTGTTTGCAGATGTACTTCCCGATGCGCACGCGGCGCTCCTCCTCGATGCGGATGGCGGCGTCGTCGCCGGACGGTACCAGGCCGGCGACGGGCGCGACGTGTCCGCGGCTGTCGGCGCCGCGCTGACCGGCGTCTCCGGCGAGGCGCAGCGAGCGACGAAGCATCTGCAGATCGGCGCATGGCGCGCCATCGTCTTCGAAACCGAGTCGGCGATCATGTCGCTGGCGCCGGCACCCGCCGAGGGGCCAGCCGCCGGTGGACTGGTGGTGTTGTCCGCGCCGCCCGCCACGCCACTGGGAATGCTGCGGCGCCTCCTGGATCGATGCATCGAACGCGGTCGGGAGGCGGAGTCGTGAACTCCATCTTCACACCGATTCTCGACAATTTCTCGCGCCAGAAGGGCGTGCAGGCGT
>Ga0196976_1001558_pt1 | contig 10202 bp, 11 predicted proteins | sample S3v_513CmetaG_FD_148644 | JGI IMG/M metagenome (GOLD analysis project Ga0196976, IMG submission 148644) | Soil microbial communities from Anza Borrego desert, Southern California, United States - S3+v_5-13C | ecosystem: Environmental > Terrestrial > Soil > Desert | place: USA: California...
ACGGCGGCGATCTCCTGAGCGAGCCGGCCGAGGTCCACCCACTCGCCGCGCAGGTCGAACATGCCGCGATCGAGACGCGCGACGTCGAGGATGTCGGAGATCAGCCCCTCCACGCGCGACAGCGCGCGATCCATGGTGTCGAGGTCGCCCAGTACGTCGCGCTGCGCCGCCTCGCGCGCCCGTCGGCGCAGGATCTCCATGCGGATGCGCATCGGCGAGAGGAAGTTGCGCAGGTCGTGCGCGAGCACCGTCACGAGCTCCTCCGCGCCCGCGCGCCGCCCGTGCTCCGTGGCGTTGCGGCTGATGGCCTCGGCGAGCTGCGCGCGGTGCGCGACGATGCCGGCCCAGCGGGCGACGTTCTCCGCCATGCGCGCGTCCTCCTCGGTGAAATAGTCGTTCTTCAGCGAGGCGATCATAATCATGCCGCAACGCTGCTCGCCCAGGTGCAGCGGCACGCCGAGCTTGGAGCGGATCTTCATCGCCTCCTTGACGCCGCGCAGCTCCTCGGGGTCTTGCTCCAGGTGGCCGGTCAGGAAGGTCTCGCCGGTCTGGTAGACGTACACCACGCGGCCGCCGTTCGAGACGGGCAGCACGTCCAGGCCCAGCTTGCGCTCCAGGGCGGAAAGCGGCTGGTTGCTCGTGCCGACGGCTACGAGCGAATCGCGCGAGGCGTCGTACAGGAAGCCGTCCACCTTGTCCGCGGCGGTGGCGGCGGCGATCAGGTTGGCGATGTGCGCAAGCGTCGACTGAAGGTTGCCGGCGGGAATGCGCAGGAACCCTTCCAGCAGATCGAGCATGCGCTCGCGAAGGGAAGTACGGGCGGCGTCCAAGGGCTTCAGTCGATCCGGGCGCGCAAGCTTCGTGCCGAAACCGCTTTTCTTTCAGGCGCCTGGACGCCCGCTTGCGGCACGTTCGGAAAACGTGTTTACTGAACGCGTTGCGACGTCTTGCTAAAAAAGGGTCTCAAGAACCTTGAACATCGGCGAGCCGGTCCCGGATTTCACGCTCCCCAGCACCGGCGGCAAGAACTTCAGCCTCTGCGCAGCACGCGGGACCCCTCTGGTCCTGTACTTCTACCCCAAAGACAACACGCCCGGCTGCACGCAGCAGGGCTCCGACTTCGCCGCCCAGCACAAGGCCTTCCGCAAGGCCCGGTGCGAGGTCTATGGAATTTCGCGCGACTCCCTGAAGTCCCACGAGGGGTTCAAGGCGAAGATGAAGTTCCCGTTCGAGCTGCTCTCCGACCCCGACGAAGAGGTCTGCGGGCTGTTCGGTGTCATGAAGATGAAGAACCTTTACGGGAAGCAAGTCCGCGGCATCGAGCGCAGCACCTTCGTCGTCGACGCAAAAGGGGTGCTGGCGCGCGCATGGCGCGGGGTCAAGGTGCCGGGCCACGTCCAGGAGGTATTGAGCTTTGTTAAAGCCCTATGATGTAGAACAGGCCGCAGACGAGTCGTATCCCTCCCCCTCCCCCATGCCGAAGAAGTCGGTTCGAAAACCCAAGGTGAAAAAGCTGTTCGTCGTCGACACGAATGTGCTGATGCACGACCCCACGAGCCTCTTCCGCTTCGAGGAGCACGACCTCTACCTGCCGATCGGCACGCTGGAGGAGCTGGACGCGCACAAGAAGGGCCTCTCGGACGTGGCGCGCAACGCGCGCCAGGCGAGCCGCTTCCTCGACGAGATCGTCTCGGGCTCGTCGCAGGACATCAAGAGCGGCCTGCAGCTCAAGGTCAAGGACGGCCAGGCGGCGAAGGGCCGGCTCTTCCTGCAGACCGAGGCGATCAACGGCGACCTGCCGGCGACGCTGCCGATGGGCAAGACCGACAACCAGATCCTCTCGGTCGTCCGCTACCTGGCACAGGAGGAAACGCGGCGCTCGCAGGGGCGCGAAGTGGTGCTGGTGTCGAAGGACATCAACATGCGCATCAAGGCGCGCGCCCTCGGGCTCGCCGCCGAGGACTACACCAACGACAAGGTGCTGGAGGACGCGGATCTCCTCTACACCGGCCTGCGCGAGCTGCCGAAGGACTTCTGGAACACGCACGGCCGCAACGTCGAATCGTGGAAGAAGGACGGCCACACGTACTACCGCGTGCACGGCCCGCTCGTGCCCAAGCTGAACGTCAACGAGTTCGTCTTCGACGAGTCGCAGGACCGCCCGCTCTACGCGCTCGTCAAGGAGGCGCAGGGCAAGATGGCGGTGCTCGAGACGCTGCGCGACTACACGCACGCGAAGAACCAGGTGTGGGGCATCAGCGCGCGGAACCGGGAGCAGAACTTCGCCCTCAACCTCCTGATGGACCCGGGGGTGGACTTCGTCACCCTGGTCGGCCAGGCCGGCACCGGGAAGACGCTGCTCGCGCTCGCCGCCGGCCTCACGCAGGTGCTCGACGACAAGCGCTACTCCGAGATCATCATGACCCGCGTGACGGTTCCGATCGGCGAGGACATCGGCTTCCTGCCCGGCACGGAGGAGGAGAAGATGACGCCGTGGATGGGCGCGCTCGAGGACAACCTCGACGTGCTGAACGCCTCGGACGACTCGGGCGGCGAATGGGGCCGCGCGGCGACCCGTGACCTCGTGCGCTCGCGCATCAAGGTGAAGTCGCTCAACTTCATGCGCGGCCGCACCTTCGTCAACAAGTGGCTGATCATCGACGAGGCGCAGAACCTCACGCCCAAGCAGATGAAGACGCTCGTCACGCGCGCCGGTCCCGGGACGAAGGTCGTGTGCCTGGGCAACATCGCGCAGATCGACACGCCGTATCTCACGGAGGGCAGTTCCGGCCTCACCTACGTGGTGGACCGGATGAAGGGCTGGCCGCACGCAGGGCACGTCACGCTATCGCGCGGCGAGCGCTCGCGCCTCGCGGACCACGCCGCCGAAGCGCTCTAGGCAGGAATAACTCCCGCCGGAAGGTGTTTCGCCCTCCGGCGGGGGCTTTCTGCTAAATTTCCCCGGCCCTTTTTCCCACCTAGGATCAACCATGTACCGCGCACTCGCGCTGCTTACTGCTTTCCTTTTCGCATCCACTCCGGCGCTCGCGCAGCAGAAGTTCGAGCCGCAGGTCGGCCAGTCCGGCAAGGACGTCATCTGGGTGCCGACGCCGGACGACGTCGTCGAGCGCATGCTCACCATGGCGCAGGTCACGCCGAACGACTACGTCGTGGACCTCGGCGCCGGCGACGGAAAGATCGCCATCATGGCGGCGAAGAAGTTCGGCGCGCGCGCCCACGGCATCGAGTACAACCCCGACATGGTGAAGCACGCGAACGCCAACGCGCAGAAGGCCGGCGTCGCGGGCGACGCCCGCGGCAAGGCGGTCATCCGCCACGGCGACATCTTCGCCACGGACTTCACGCAGGCCACCGTGGTGACGATGTACCTGCTCCCGGGGCTCAACATGAAGCTGCGCCCGACGCTTCTCTCGATGCGCCCCGGCACGCGGGTCGTCTCGCACTCCTTCACCATGGAGGACTGGGAAGCCGACGAGATCTCCTCCGTGGACGGGCGGCGCGCCTACTTCTGGGTCGTCCCGGCGCAGGTGCAGGGCACGTGGAGCTTCGACGGCGGCACGGGCAAGCCCGTGGACATGGTCTTCGAGCAGAGCTTCCAGAAGATCGCCGGCACCGTCGCCATCGGCCCGGTCGCCGCCGGGCTGCGCGAGGCCCGCCTGCGCGGCGCGCAGATCGCCTTCGCCTACGTGGACGGCGCCGGCCTGCGCCGCGACTACGCCGGCGTGGTCACCGGCGGCAAGATGGAAGGCTCCTGGCGCGACGAGAAGGGTGGCTCGGGCCGCTGGTCCGCCGCCAAAAAATAGCTTTTCGAAAACCTAGTACGCGTTCGGGTCCTGGTAGTTCTCGAAGCGCGTGTGCTGGCCGAGGAACGTGAGCTTCACGGTGCCGATGGGGCCGTTCCGCTGCTTGCCGATGATGACTTCGGCGAGGCCGCGCTGGTCCTCGGGCAGGTCGGGCTTGTAGACCACCTCGCGGTAGATGAACATGATCACGTCGGCGTCCTGCTCGATGGCGCCCGACTCGCGCAGGTCCGACATCACCGGCCGCCGGTCCGGGCGCTGGTCCACGGCGCGGTTGAGCTGCGAGAGCGCGATCACCGGCACGTCGAGCTCCTTGGCCATCGCCTTCAGCGAGCGCGAGATCTCGGAGATCTCGGTGGCGCGGTTCTCGCCCTGCGAGGTCGACGACATGAGCTGCAGGTAGTCGATCACGATCAGCCCGAGCTTCGAGTACTGGCGCTTGAGGCGCCGGGCACGGGCACGCACTTCGAGGGCGGTGAGCGCGCCGCCCTCGTCGATGTAGATCGGCGTGTCGTGCAGCTTGCCCATCGCCTCCGAAAGGTCGCCCCACTCTTTGTCGTTGAGGCGCCCGGTGCGCATCTTGTGCTGGTCCACGCGCGCGATCGAGCCGAGCATCCGCATCGCGAGCTGGGTGGCGCTCATTTCCATCGAGAAGATCGCCACCGGCAGCCCGTTGTCCACGGCGACGTGCTCGGCGATGTTGAGCGCGAGCGCGGTCTTGCCCATTGAGGGGCGCGCCGCGACGATCACCAGGTCGCCCTGCTGGAGGCCCGAGGTCATCTGGTCGATCTTGGTGTAGCCGGTCGGCACGCCGGTGACGTCCGACGGGTTGTCGCGGTGGTAGAGGTGGTCGATGCGCTCGAACACGCGCGCGAGCACCGGCTTGATCTCGAGCAGGCCCTGGTCCTTGCGCGCGCCGGACTCGGCGATCTGGAAGATGCGCGACTCGGCCTCGTCGAGCATCTGGCCGACTTCCTTGCCCGCCGGGTTGAGCGCGTCCTCGGCGATGCTGGTCGCGACCTGCGCCAGCCGGCGCTGCACCGACTTCTCGCGCACCAGCTCCGCGTAGCGGCGGACGTTGAGCGCGCTCGGCGTGTTCTGCGCCAGCGCGCCGAGGTAGGCCGGCCCGCCGGTCTTGTCCTTGTCCTCGCTCGCCTCGATGGATTCCGACAGCGTGACGACGTCGGCGGGCTTGTTCTGCTCCACGAGCCGCGCGATGTGGCGCCAGATGCGCCGGTGGTCGTCGCGGTAGAAGTCCTCCGCGACCACGATGTCGGCCACCCGGTCGAACGCCTGGTTGTCGAGGAGCAGCGCGCCGAGCAGCGACTGCTCCGCCTCGATGGAATGCGGCGGCGTCCGGAACGGGAGAACGTTTTCCTGCTGGGGACTGGGCGCCGGTTGAACGACTGCCATGGCTCATCCCTCCCTTTTGTCGTTATCGAAGCTGGCGGGGATCATACCGGCCGTGCGATGCGAAACACAGCGCTTTCGGAATGGCGCCTTGCATCGCCTTAAGGAATGGGGACGGAGCGGAAAAGCGCTTAGAAAACAGAAGCGCCGCTTGCGCGGCGCTTGTGGAAAACCTGTGATGAAGTTGTGGGCGCGGTGTGCAGGACGCCGCGCGCCACGGAACTAATTTTCTTGACTACGGCGAGGCCTCACTGCTCCCCGAGGACGGAAACCGTGATGGTCGCCGTGACGTCGCTGTGCAGCGCCACCTGGATCGGGTAGTCGCCGACCTGCTTGAGCGGGCCCTGCGGCATGCGGATCTGCGAGCGCTCGACTTCGTGGCCCTGCTTGCCCAGGCTCTCGACGATGTCGTAGTTGGTGACCGAGCCGAACAGGCGCCCGTCCGGGCCGGCCTTCTGCGTGACCTGGATCATGAGGCCTTCCAGCTTCTCGCCCTGCGCCTTCGCCTTGGCGAGCTGCTCGGCCTGCGCCTTTTCCAGGTCGGCGCGCTTCGCCTCGAACGCCTTCAGGTTCTCGGCGGTGGCACGCTTCGCCTTGCCCTGCGGGATGAGGAAGTTGCGGGCGAACCCGTCCTTCACCTTCACCACGTCGCCGAGGTTGCCGAGGTTGACGACCTTCTCCATGAGAATGACTTGCATGGCTTCGTGTCCCCTCAGTGCAGGTCGGTGTACGGAAGCAGCGCGAGGAAGCGCGCGCGCTTGATCGCGTCCGAGAGCTGGCGCTGGTAGCCGGCCGAGGTCCCGGTGATGCGCGCCGGGATGATCTTGCCCGTCTCGTTCACGAAGTCCTTGAGGAGCTCCACGTCCTTGTAGTCGATCCACTCGATCTTCTCGGCGGTGAAGCGGCAGAACTTGCGGCGGCGGAAGAGCGCCCGCTGGCCCTTGTCCTTCTTGTCCTTGCCGAACTTCCCTTTGCCTTTACCTTTGAGGTTCCTTCTCGGGGGCATCTTCAGTTTCCTTCTTCAAATTCGATGTTCGTCACGTGCAACACGTTTTTCTTCGACCGCCGGCTCTTCGCGCCGAGGAAGCCTTCCAGCTTCACCCCGGCCCCGGGCTGCGCCCGGGCGACCAGCCGGGCCTGGGCCTGGAACGCCACCGCCGCGACCTCCGCCTTCACCGTACGCTTCGATCCGGCCTCGTCCTGCTCCGACTCGTGCTCGATCGTGAACTGCACGACCGGGATCCCGGCGGGCGTGAAGCGAAGCGGCGCGAGCTCGACGATCCTTCCGGAGATCGCCAGGTGGTTCAGGCCGCCGGCGCAGCCGCCGCGGCGGGCGCCTCCGCGGGCCTTTCGCCGCGCTCCATCATGGATTTCGACTTCTCCTCGCGCATCATCGGCGAGGGCGTCGTGACCGCCTTCGTCATCTTGACGATGAGGTGGCGCAGCACCGCGTCGCTGAACTTGAACGAGTGCTCGAGCTCCGCGAGGGTCTCGTTGTCGCACTCGATGTTCATGAGCACGTAGTGCGCCTTGTGCACCTTGGCGATCGGGTAGGTGAGCTGGCGCCGGCCCCAGTCCTCGAGGCGGTGCACGGTGCCGCTTCGCGCGGCGACCACGCCCTTGTAGCGCTCGACCATCTGCGGGACCTGCTCGCTCTGGTCGGGATGGACGATGAAGACGATCTCGTAATGCCGCATGTCTGGTTGAGCTCCTTGTGTCCTATGGGTTGAGCCGTCCGCCATGCGCGAGCGGAGCGACAGGAAGGGGCGGGATTCTACTGGAAAGTCCGGTACTTGTGGAACTTGACCGCGATCAAGGCGCGCATCGACGTCCAGGCGGGCATCAGACAGCCCTAACCGACGCCGGCGATCCCGAGCTCCTTCTTCACGTCCTCGAGCAGCGGGCCGGCCTTTTGCACGGCGCTTCTCAGCTTCTGCTCGTCGGTTTCGAGCGTCTTCGCCCAGTAGCGCAGGGCCTCGGGCTTCTTCGTGTCGATCTGGGTGGGGTCAGGCGGGGTGTAGTCCATGACCGTGAGACGCTCAGTCCGGGAAAAAGCTCCCGCCGGCGGCGATCTCCTTCAGCGCCGCGGCCATCTTCTCGGCGTTCAGGCTCTTCGGGATGTAGCCGACCGCGCCCAGCTCGCGCGCAACGCGGACCGACGCCGGATCCTCGGTCGCGGAGAACACGACGACCGGCACCGCGGTGAATTTCCAGCGGAAGCGTCGCAGGGTATCCACGCCGCCGTGGCCGGGCAGGCCGAGGTCGAGGACCGCCAGGTCGGGCGGTCCCTGGTGGGCGAGCGTGCGGAAGGCGGCTTCCAGGTCGCCAACCGAGGTGACCTCCACCGGGCCGAACGCCTTTTCCAGCACGGCGGGGACCAGCCTGGCGACCAGCGGGTTGTCCTCCACCACGAGCACCCGCATGGGCGCGGGCACGCTATGCCTTCCGGCGGCGGGCGGTCTCGAACAGCACCACGCCCGCCGCCACGGAGACGTTCAGGCTTTCCACGTCGCCGTGCATCGGGATGCGCACGAGGAGGTCGCAGCTTTCGCGCGTCAGGCGGCGCATGCCCTCGCCCTCGGCCCCGAGCACCCAGGCGATCGAGTCCGGCAGATCGGTCTCGTAGAGGGTCTTCCCGGCGCGCTCGTCGGTGCCCACCACCCAGATGTTGCGCTCCTTGATCTCGGCGAGCGTGCGGGCGAGGTTCGTCACCATCAGGTAGGGCGTGGATTCGGCCGCGCCGCTCGCCACCTTCGACACCACGGGGGTGATGCCCACGGCGCGGTCCTTCGGCGCGATCACCGCATCCGCGCCGGCCGCGTTGGCCACGCGCATGCAGGCGCCGAGGTTGTGCGGGTCGGTCACGCCGTCGAGGACGAGCAGCAGCGGTCGCGCCTTGCCCTCGAGCACGTCGTCGAGCTCCGCCGCCAGGTTCTTCAGGTTGACGCGCGCGGCGACCCCCTGGTGCCGCTCGCCGAAGCCGTCGAGGCGTTCCTTCGGAACGCGCATGACGCGCACCTTCGCGCGCTCGGCGATGCCGAGCAGGTCCTTTGCCCGGGAGTCGTTGCGCGCTTCGTCGAGCAGGAGCTCGAGGACCGAGGACGGATCCGCCCGCAGCCGCGCGAACACGGCGTGGAAGCCGAGAACCACCCGCTCCTTCATGCGGGCACCAGATCCATCTTCCGGGTGTCGAGGTCCACGCGCACGAGCTTCACCTTCATGCGGTCGGCGAGGCGGAAGCGCGTGCCGGTGCGCTCGCCGAGCAGGGCGTGGCGCGCCGCGTCGTACTGGAAGTAGTCGCGCCCGAGCTCCGAGATGTGGACCAGGCCGTCGACGAAGTACTCGTCCAGCGTGACGAAAAGGCCGAACGCCGCGACGCCGGTGATCGTGCCGACGAACACCTTGCCGACGTGGTCGCGCATGTAGTAGCACTTGAGCCAGTTCTCCACGTCGCGGCTCGCGTCGTCGGCGCGGCGCTCCGTCTCGGAGCAGTGGCGGCCGAGGGCCTGCCAGTCCACGCCCGCGTAGCTCTTTCCCTGCAGGATCGCCTTGATCGCGCGGTGCACCACGAGGTCGGGATAGCGCCGGATCGGCGAGGTGAAATGCACGTACGCCTCGAAGGCGAGGCCGAAGTGGCCGAGGTTCTCGGGGCTGTAGACCGCCTGCTTGAGCGAGCGCAGCAGGATGGTCTGCAGCAGCGCGAAGTCCGGGCGCCTGCGGATCTTCTCCAGCAGCTGCGCGTAGTCCTTCGGCCGCGGCACCTCGCCGCCGGGCAGCTGCAGCCCCAGCTCGGCGAGGAAGTCGCGCAGCGCGCCCACTTTCTCCACCGAGGGCACGTCGTGCACGCGGTAGAGCGCCGGGTGCTCGTGCTTCGCGACGAAGTCGCCGGCGCACACGTTGGCCGCCAGCATGCATTCCTCGATCAGCCGGTGCGCGTCGTTGCGCGGCTCGGCGACGATCTTGTCGATCTTGCCCTTGGCGTCGAAGATCATGCGCGTCTCGACCGTCTCGAAGTCGATCGCGCCGCGCCGCCCGCGCGCGTCGGCGAGGACCTTGAACAGCGCATAGAGGGTCTGGATGTTCTCCGGGGCCTTGCCGCCGGAGATCTTCTCCCACACCCACGTGTAGGTGAGGCGCGCCTTGGAGCGGAACACCGCGTTGGAGAACTCGTACTGCGCGATCTCGCCCTTGGGCGTGATCGCCATCTCGCACACGACCGCCAGGCGGTCGACGTTCGGATTGAGCGAGCACAGCCCGTTGGAGAGCTTCTCCGGCAGCATCGGGATCACGCGCCGCGGGAAGTAGACCGACGTGCCGCGCTCGCGCGCCTCGAGGTCGAGCGGATCGCCGTGGCGCACGTAGTGGCTCACGTCGGCGATCGCCACCCACAGGCGGTAGCCCTTGCCTTCCTTGCGCGCGTACACGGCGTCGTCGAAGTCGCGTGCCGTCTCGCCGTCGATGGTCACGAACTCCAGGTCGCGGAGGTCCCTGCGTCCCTTGAGGTCCGCTTCCTCCACGCCTTCGGGCATCGCGCGCACCATCGAAAGGACGCGCTTCGAGAACTCGTGCGGCAGGTCGAACTTGCGCACCGCGATCTCGATCTCCATGCCCGGGTCGGCGTGGTGGCCGAGCACCTCCACCACGCGGCCGACGGGCTGCGCGTGCTTCGAAGGCTGGGAGAGGAGCTCGACGGTGACGATCTCGCCGGCCTTCGCGCTACCCGCCTCGTTGGGCGGCACCAGGATGTCGTGCGCGATGCGCCGGTCCTCCGGGACGAGGACCAGGACCCCGTGCTCCGAGAGCAGGCGCCCGACGATGCGGCGCCGAGCGCGCTCCAGCACCTCGACCACGACGCCCGTGGGCCGGCCGCGCGCATCGCGCCCGGCGACGCGCACCGCGGCGCGGTCGCCGTGCATGAGCTCGCGCATCTCGCCCGACGGCAGGTACACGTTCACGCCCGGCTCGTCGGGG
>Ga0196976_1001560_pt1 | contig 10197 bp, 7 predicted proteins | sample S3v_513CmetaG_FD_148644 | JGI IMG/M metagenome (GOLD analysis project Ga0196976, IMG submission 148644) | Soil microbial communities from Anza Borrego desert, Southern California, United States - S3+v_5-13C | ecosystem: Environmental > Terrestrial > Soil > Desert | place: USA: California...
GCCACGGCGAGGAGAATGCCACCCGATGCTTCCAGCCGCATGAAGTTCTGGATCGCCTTAAGCACAGTCTCTCTTCCCTCTATGTCCGCGGTAAAATCAAGACATGGGAGGATGGGGCGGCAATTCCCACTCAGGAACTCTCTGGCCCAAGGGAGCGGAGGTTCGGCCGTCACAGGGGGGAACGGCGCCGGGGCGCGGTTGTTGGCGCAACGGGATGTCTTCGGGCGTCCCCGCACCACCGCGAGGCCACGCCCATGTACCCTGACTTGCGATTCCTGCCGCTGTTCGCTCTGCTTCTGGGGCTTCTTCCCGCCGCTTCGGCCCTGGGTCAGGGGAATGCCCCCCCGCCCGCCGGCGAGGGCGAGGGGGCCACCACCGCCCCGGCCCCGGCCACCGGGCTCAGTTCCGTCGATATCATCCAGCAACTCCAGCAGATCGAGATCCGGTTGGAGCAGGCGGAGTTGCAGGTGACCCAGTCCCGTAACGCCATCCGCAAGCTCCATCAGGCCATCCGTTCGGGGGCGGCCGCACCGCCGGCCCCCACCGCCCAGGGCCAGACCCCGGCCCGGCAGCGATAAGGCGAAGGCGCATAAAAATAAGCTAAACCTTTATTTATCGGTCCTTTTCGCGATCGTGGTATGGTGCTCTCGAATGGAGGAGAGGCATGCCGCAAACGGCGTCGAATGAGGTTTTGACGATCTTGCAGCAGATCGGGCTGTTCGCCTTCGTCGTGCTCGGTTACGGGTGGGGGCGGGACCGGCTGTCCAGCGTGCCCGGGTGGGTGCGGCAGCTCCTTCTCGGCCTGTTTTTCGGCGTCAGCGCGATCTCCTCCATGATCGGTGCCGTCGCGGTGATGCCGGGCGTGATCGTCGACGGACGGACCACCATGGTGGTCTTGGCCGCCTTGTTCGGGGGGCCGCTGTCCACGGCGGTGACGGCGAGCATGGCCGCGGGCTACCGGCTGTGGCTCGGCGGCGCCGGGGGGGCGGCCGGGATCATGGCCTTGTCGGCGGTGGCGATCGCCAGCGTGTTGATGGCCGACTGGTCGCGCCGGCGCCGGACCCGGCTGGATGCGCCAAAGCTGGCGTTGGCGGGAGGGATCGCCACCCTGGCGAGCCTCGGCGCCATCTTCCTGGTGTTGTCGTCGGAGCAGGCCTTGCGGGTCTTCCAGTCGGTGGCGGTCCCGCTTTTGCTGACGAATTCCATCAGCGCCGCCTTCCTGGGCACGCTGCTGCGCATGCAGGAGCGGCGACGGGAGGTGGAAGCGGCGTTGGCGCGCAGTGAAACGCACTACCGCGCCCTGTTCGATCAGGCGTCCGACTGCCTGTTCATCATGGACGTGACGCCGGACGGCCATTTCACCCTCGGAGGACTCAACCCGGCCAGCGAGCGGACCTTTGGGGTTCCGGCCGCCACTCTGTTGGGCAAGCGTCCGGAGGAATACCTGCCCGATCCCCCGGCCAAGGACGTCATCGGCCACCTGGGCCAGTGCGTCGCAACTCGCCAGAGCATCCATTATGAGGAGACGCTGATTCTTCCGGGCGGCACCCGCACCTGGAGCACGGCCATCGTGCCGCTTCTGGACGAGACGGGGCGGGTGGCGCGCATCCTGGGCACCGCTCGCGACATCACCGACCAGCGCCAACTCGTCGCCAGTCTCGCCGCTGCCAAGGAGCAGGCGGAGGCGGCGGTGCGGGCCAAGGCCGACTTCCTGGCGGCGATGAGCCACGAAATTCGCACACCGATGAACGGCATCATCGGCTATGCCACCTTTCTCGAAGATCTCGCCACGACCGGCGATCAGCGCCACTACGCCCGCCAGCTTAAGAGCGCCGGGCAGTCGTTGCTGGCGATCATCAACGACATCCTGGATTTCTCCAAGCTGGAGGCCGGCAAGGTCCATATCGAGGCCGAGGACTTCAACCTGCCCGAGGCCATGGACCATGTGGTGGGGCTGGTCTATCCGGCGGCCCGCGACAAACGGCTGGACCTGCGCCTGCATGTGGCGCCGGAGGTGCCGCGGATGTTAACGGGCGATGTCGTGCGCCTGCGTCAGGTTCTGCTCAACCTTCTGACCAACGCGGTCAAGTTCACCCCGGCCGGCAGCGTGACCCTGTCGGTCCTGCCGGTACGGGTGAGCGACCGGGAGGCGGAGCTGAAGTTTCTGGTCAACGATACCGGAATCGGCATTCCACCGGATAAGCAGGCCCTCCTCTTCCGCAAGTTCAGCCAGGTGGACCCCTCCATCTCGCGGCGGTACGGCGGCACCGGTTTGGGCCTTGCCATCTGCAAGCGGCTGGTGGGGGCCATGGGCGGAACCGTCGGCGTCCATTCGGTCCCCGAGGTGGGAAGCACCTTCTTCTTCACTCTCGTCTTTCCGGTGGGCACGGCTCTGGTCGCACAAGCGGCGGTGCGCGACGACCGGGTCGTCCTGGCCCATCGTCGGGGGCGCATCCTGCTGGCCGAGGATCTGGCCATGAACCAGGAGCTGGCGACCCGTATGCTGCGCGCCGCCGGCCACGACGTGGCGGTGGTCGCCAACGGGGCGCAGGCGGTCGATGCCGTGCGGGGGCAGCCTTTCGATCTGGTGTTGATGGATCTGCAAATGCCGGTGATGGACGGCTTGCAGGCGGCGGAAACCATCCGCGCCCTGCCGGGCGACGCTGGCCGGGTGCCGATCGTGGCGTTGACGGCCAATGTCATGCCCAACGAAATCGCCCGGTGCCATGCCGTCGGCATCGACGACCATCTGGCCAAGCCCATCGATCGCGATGCGCTGCTGGCGGGGGTTCAGCGCTGGTTGCAGCCGCGCTGTGCCGCGGCGCTGCCGTACGTCCCGATGAGGGGCGGCATGCCCGCCGATGCTTCGGCCATGGTTGTAGACCGCGCGGCGCTTGATAAGCTTGAGGCGGAACTGGGGACGGATACGCTCCACCAGCTTCTGGGAATGTTCCTGGAGCACGCCCCACCCCGCCTGCGCTCGGCGGAAGGGGAGGCGTCCGACTGGACCCGGATTCGGCAGGACGCCCATGCCATGGTGTCGCTGGCGGGGAATCTCGGCTTCAGCGAGTTGATGGCGGCAAGCCGGGCCTTGCAACAGGCAAGCGCCGATCCAATGGCGCCCGAGGCCGATATCCGCCGGCGACAGTTCCGGCAGGCGGGGGAGCGCGCGTTCGCCACCGCGCGCGAGATCAAGACGGCTCTGGAAAGCCGGGGCGCCCTGGTGGATACCCCGGCCCTTTCCTGATGTTTCGGGCGCGCGCCGCAGCCAGGGGGCGAATGAAAACCAGTTCATCCGCCCGCGGGTATCATAGCAAGTTCAGAAAGTTCTCCCTTGTGAACTTGGTATAGGGCCGCGACCGCGGCCCCGTGGGCGCGAAGCCAAGCGGCCGGATGGCCGCGCCCGGCGTTTGAGGGTTCAGAACTGATCGTCGGTAAGCGCCATCACCGAGCGATGGCCCTCGACGACGACAGCGGCCAAGCCCTCGGCCTGGGGCAGAACCTGTTCGGCATAGAAACGAGCCGTGACAATCTTGGCTTCCAGGAAGCTCGGATCGCCGTCCCCCCTGGCCAGCGCATCCTGGGCGGCAACGGCGGCGCGGGCCAACAGGAAGCCGCCGGCCACCGTGCCGAACAGCCGCAGGTAGCTGGCGGCACCGGCGGCGGCGGCCACCGGATCGGCCTTCACCTGGGCGACCAGCCAATCGGTGGCCTTTTCCAGGGCATCCGCGCCAGCCGCGAGGTTGCGGCGGATCGCCGCCGGATCGTCGCCCGGCCGTGCCGCCAGATCGCCGTCCAACGCCTTGATCTCGGCGATGTAGCCGCGGGCGGCCGCCCCTTCGTCACGGCCCAGCTTGCGGAATACCAGATCGTTGGCCTGGATACCGTTGGTACCTTCGTAGATCGGGGCGATGCGGGCGTCGCGATAATGCTGGGCCGCCCCCGTTTCCTCGATGAAGCCCATGCCGCCGTGGATCTGAACGCCCACCGACGCGACTTCGACGCCGATGTCGGTCGACCACGCCTTGACCACAGGGATCAGCAGATCGACGCGCTTCAGCGCCGCGTCCGCCACCGCCGGGTCGGTGTGGCGTTTGGCGACATCGAGGGCGGCGGCGGCGGTGTAGGCCAGCGCACGGGTCGCCTCGGTCTGGGATTTCATCAAAAGCAGCATGCGGCGGACATCGGGGTGGGCGATGATGGCGACCGGGCCATCCTTGGGCCGGTTGAGCGCGCGGCTCTGTACGCGGGTCTTGGCGTACTCGCGGGCCTGTTGGTAGGCGCGCTCGGCGATGGCGACACCTTGCAGGCCGACGTTGAGCCGGGCGTTGTTCATCATGGCGAACATGTATTCGATGCCGCGGTTCTCCTCGCCGACCAGGTAGCCGGTGGCGCCGTCGTTGTCGCCGAAGGCCATGACGGCGGTGGGCGAGCCGTTGATGCCCAACTTGTGTTCCAGCCCGGCGCAGCGCAGGTCGTTGCGTTGGCCCAACGAGCCGTCGGGCTTCACCATGAACTTCGGCACGATGAACAGCGAAATGCCCTTGATGCCGGGCGGCGCGTCGGGCAGGCGGGCCAGCACGAGATGAATGATGTTCTCGGCGACGTCGTGGTCGCCGTAGGTGATAAAGATCTTCTGGCCGGTAATGCGGTAGGCGCCACCGTCGCGCACCGCCTTGGTGCGGATGGCCGACAGGTCGGAGCCGGCCTGCGGCTCGGTCAGGTTCATGGTGCCGGTCCACTCGCCCGACACCAGCTTGGGCAGGTACAGCGTCTTCTGTTCCTCGCTGCCATACTGCGACAGCGCTTCGACCGCGCCCTGGGTCAGCATCGGGCACAGCCCGAAAGCCATGTTGGCGGCTTGCCACATCTCGTTGACGGCGGTAGCCACCACCCAGGGCAGTCCTTGGCCGCCGAACGCCTCCTCGAACGGCAAGCCGTTCCAGCCGCCCTCGACGAACAGGCGATAGGCTTCCTTGAAGCCTGAGGCGGTGCGTACGGTGCCGTTCTCCAGGACCGCGCCTTCCTTATCGCCGGCCCGGTTGATCGGGGCCAGCACCTCGCCGGCAAGCTTGCCGGCCTCTTCCAGCACGGCGTCCACCAGATCGGGCGAGGCGGCGTCGCAGCCGGGCAGAGAGGCGATCTGGTCCAACCCCACCACATGGTTGAGCACGAAGCGCATGTCGACGATCGGCGCGGTATAGCTGGTCATGGCTGGCGTCGTTCCCTTTTCTTCCTGGGCACAAGTCGGCGGGCGGACACTACTCCGAACGCAACCGTTTGGGCAGGGGGCACTGATCACTTCATGCCCGCCCCTCGCCGGAGGGACGTTGGCATCCCTCTTGCTTATAAGTAGGGTGAAGCGCTCAAGGGAGGCAACCCATGCCCAGCCTGACCACATGGCCGAAACCCGCCGATATCCAATCCCCCCGCGCCACCGCGCCGCAGGGGGCGGGGCAGGTTGCCGATGCCGTACGCGACGCCAGCGAGCGGACCGGGGTCAGTTTTGCCTACCTCATGGAAAAAGCTTCCGTGGAGAGCGGGTTCAAGACCGACGCCAAGGCGGCCACCTCCAGCGCCACCGGCCTATACCAGTTCATCGATTCCACTTGGCTCAACACCATCGCCCAGCACGGGGCAGAGCATGGTCTGGGGCATTATGCCGCCGCCATCAAGCACCGTGACGGCCGGGCGTTCGTGGCCGATCCCGACATGCGTCGGGAAATCCTCGACCTGCGCAAGGACCCCAAGATATCCGCCCAGATGGCCGCCGAGTTCACCCGCGACAACCAGGAATATCTGGAGCAGACGGTGGGCGGTGCCATTGGCTCGACCGAGTTGTACCTGGCTCACTTTCTCGGCGCCGGCGGGGCGGCGAAGTTCCTCCAGGGACTGCGCAAGGACGCCGAGCAGCCGGCGGCCAACATTTTCCCGGAGGCGGCGGGGGCGAACCGGGCGGTGTTCTACGACCGCGACAGCGGACAGGCCCTGTCGCTACGCCAGATCTACAACCGCTTCGCCAAACGCTTTGATGACGAAGTCAAGGTGGCGAGCCTGACCGGCGGCGATTCGGCCAAGTCCACCGGCGGGGCGACCGCTTCGGCCGGCAATCCCTTGCGGGTGCTGTCGGGCCAGCCGCTCGACATGTTCACCGTCTTGACCCTGAACGCCCTGGAGACGCCGCTCGACGACGAGCGCGACAAGCGCCAGGACAATCAGCGTCGGGTCCGTGACGAGATGAGTCCGGTCAAGCCTGACACCCCCACCAGCGCCGCGTTACGCGGGGCGCAGGCGTGACGGGGGTCAGCCCAGGAGTTTGCCGGGATTCATGAGGCCCAGGGGGTCGAGTGCCCGCTTGACCCGGCGCATCAGGTCCATCTCCACCGGGCTTTTTACCCGCGCCAACTCGCCGCGCTTGGCGCGGCCGATGCCGTGCTCGGCGCTGATCGAGCCGCCCAGACCCAGCGCGATATCGTGAACCAGCCGGTTGATCTCGTCCCAGCGGGCGAGAAAGGCGGCCGTATCGGCGCCGGCTGGCTGGGTCAGGTTGAAGTGGATATTGCCGTCGCCGACGTGGCCGAAGGGCAGGGGGCGGACGCCGACGATAGCACAGGAAACCGTTTCGCAAGCCAGACGAATAAACTCCGGTACGGATGATACCGGCACCGAAACGTCATGCTTGATCGACCCGCCCTCAAAACGCTGGGCTTCCACCAGGGCTTCGCGCAGGTGCCACAGGCGGCGGGCCTGCTCTTGGCTTTCCGCCAGACAGGCGTCCTGGATCAGACCGCCGTCCATGGCCTCGGCCAGGGTTTCCTCGATGGTGGCGCGGAAAGCCTCGGTCCGTCGCCCGGCCGTCAGGTCGGCGAGCACGTACCACGGATATCGTTGCGCTAGCGGATCGACCGTGCCGGCGACATGGGCCAGCGCGAAGTCGATGCCGAGACGCGGCATCAGCTCGAACGCCTCCACCTGGTCGCCCGATGCGGCACGCAGGCGGGCCAGAAGTTCCAGGGCGCCATCGGGGCCGCGCACGGCGGCGAATACCGCTTCCACCTGTCCGGGGCGCGGTGCCAGCTTCAGCACGGCGGCGGTGATGACGCCCAGCGTCCCTTCGGCGCCGATGAACAGGTGCTTGAGGTCGTAGCCGGTGTTGTCCTTGCGCAACGCCCGCAGGCCGTCCCATACCTGCCCGTCGGGAAGCACGACCTCCAGGCCCAGAACCTGCTCGCGCATGTTGCCGTGCCGCAGGGTCATCAGGCCGCCGGCGTTGGTCGACAGGTTGCCGCCGATACGGCACGAACCCTCCGCGCCCAGGCTCAGGGGGAACAGCAGGTCCACCGCCTCGGCCGCCTGCCGGACGTCGTGGAGGATGCAGCCGGCCTCCACCGTGATGGTGTGATTGAGCGGGTCGAGGGCACGGATGCGGGTCATCCGCGTCAGGCTCAGGATGATGGCGTCGTCGGTCTCGAACGGGATGGAGCCGCCGACGAGGCCGGTGTTGCCGCCCTGGGGCACGATCGCCAGCCGGGCCTCGGCGCAGATGCCGACGACAGCCGCGACGTCCGCCGTGACGGCGGGGCGAACTACCGCCCGCGCCGCCCCCCGGAAGCGGCCGCGCCACTCCTTCAAGTACGGTGCCATGCCCGCGGCATCATCGATCATGCCGGCCGGGCCGACGACAGCGCGGATGCGGGCCAGCGCCTCGGCCGCTGTCATGCCGGCTCCCCGCGCGGCGCGGCGGCGCGGCGCAGCCGGTCGTTGATGGCGATCCCCAGCCCTTTGTCCGGAATGGGCATCACCGCGATGGCCGTATGTTCCGGCTGGTCGAGCGTGCGCAGCATGGCGAACAGGTTGGCCGCCGCCTCGTGCAGGTCGCCCTGGGGACTGAGGTTCAGGCGGGTGCGGCCACCGCGGACGAAGGCGTCGGGACCGAAGGTCAACAGGGCTTCGTCCGCGGCGGCCGAGGTTGCTTCCAGCCGCACCGGCGCCGCCGGGGCGTAGTGGCTCAAGAGTTGGCCCGGCGATTTCGGAGCGGCCGGGTCGTCCGCGGCCACGGTAATCGGGCCGACCAGTGCCTCGATCGCTTCGCGGGTGATGGCGCCGGGGCGCAGCAGCGCCGGGGTCGGGCCGGACAGGTCGAGCACGGTCGACTCGATGCCGACGGCACAGCGTCCGGCCGCCAGGATCAGGCGGACGGCGGCTTTCAAGCTTTCCGCCACATGAATGGGGGTCGTGGGGCTGATTGCTCCCGATCGGTTGGCCGATGGCGCGGCGATGGGGCGGCCGACGGCACGCAGGAGGTCGCGCGCCACCGCGTGGCCGGGGACGCGCACCGCCACCGTGTCCAGCCCCGCCGTCGCCAGCAACGACACCCCGCCTTCCGCCCGACGCGGCAGCACCAGGGTCAAGGGGCCGGGCCACCACGTCTGGGCCACCAGTTCGGCGCGGTCGTCGAACACGGCAATGGCCTGGGCGGCGGCGATGTCGGCGACATGGCAGATCAGCGGGTTGAAACTGGGGCGGCCCTTGGCGGCGAAGACGGCGGCGACGGCGCGGTCGCTGGTGGCGTCGGCGCCAAGGCCGTAGACGGTTTCGGTCGGGAAGGCCACCAGTTCGCCCTGGCCGAGGAGGGCGGCGGCCCGGCGAATGGCCTCGAGCGAGGCGGGAAGGACTTCGGGGACGTTGGTCATGATAAGTGTTGTAACCGCCTTGGCCGCCCCTTCCAAGGGCTGCGGCCCCGCGTCTGTTGGACACCATCTTGATATTTCGTTATGAGAATGGGGAATTGCGACGGGGGACAGCCATGCTGGGCAAGATCATCACGGTGGCGCAGCAGAAGGGTGGCGCCGGCAAGACGACGTTGGCCGCCCATCTGGCGGTGGCATGGCGGGAAGCCGGCCACAGCGTGGCGGTGGTCGACATTGATCCCCAGGGTAGCCTGAGCCGGTGGTTTCAGGTCCGGAATGATGTCACTGGTGGCGATCCCGGCCTGACTCACGCCCAGATCACCGGCTGGCGCACCCAGCGCGAGGTGGAGCGGCTGGCCCTGGAGCACAGCGTGGTGGTGATCGACAGCCCGCCGCACGCCGAGACCGAGGCGCGCATCGCCGTGCGCGCGGCGGCGCTGGTGGTGGTGCCGGTCCAGCCGAGTCCCATGGACTTGTGGGCAACTCAGCCGACCCTCGACCTCTGTCGCCAGGAGAAGGTGCCGCTGATGCTGGTGCTGAACCGGGTGCCGCCGCGCGCCAAGCTGGCCGACGCACTGATCGACAAGATCCACGAACTGAGCGACCCGCCCTATGTAGGCATTGCGGTCGCCCAGCTCGGCAACCGCATCGGCTACGCCGGCGCCATGCTGGAAGGTCGTACCGTTACCGAAATGGCTCGGCGGACGCGGGCCGCCGACGAGGTGGTGGAACTGGCGACGGAAATTTACCAGCGGGCGCGCTGAGTCCAATCAGATAAGCTTATACCGCCTGCACGGCAACGATATGTCGCCGTTGCCGTTTCGTGTGCGCCCTTTGTGTGTGAGACTCCCTTTGCCAACATAGGGAGGGACCGATGCCGCTCGACGATGCCGTGATCGAGACACTCCGGTCAACCGTGCGGGGGCGGTTGGTCCGGCCGTCCGACAGCGATTATGACGAGGTCCGGGCGGTCTGGAACGCCATGATCGACCGGCGGCCGGGACTGATCATCCGTTGCACCGGGGCGGCGGACGTGATGCGGGCGGTGGATTTCGCCCGCGACCGGGGGGTGGAAATCGCCGTGCGCGGCGGCGGCCACAATATCGCCGGCAACGCGATGTGCGATGGCGGCATTGTCATCGACCTCTCGTCCATGAAGTCGGTGCGGATCGATCCTTGGAAGAAGACCGCGCGGGTGGAGCCCGGTGTACTGCTGGGCGAGTTCGACAAGGAGGCCCAGGCGTTCGGCCTTGCCACGCCGCTGGGCATCAACTCCACCACCGGAGTGTCGGGGCTGACGCTCGGCGGTGGATTCGGTTGGCTCAGCCGAAAATACGGCCTGTCCATCGACCACCTGATCTCGGCCGACATGGTGACCGCCGAGGGCAAGCTGGTGCTGGCCAGCGAGAGCGAAAACCCCGATCTGTTCTGGGGCCTGCGCGGCGGCGGCGGCAACTTCGGCGTCGTCACCTCGTTCGAGTTCCGGCTGCACGAGGTCGGGCCGGAG